>OGEO01000272.1_pt1 | contig 57064 bp, 63 predicted proteins | sample 1570661 | NCBI WGS metagenome assembly OGEO01 (sample SAMEA2582142, study PRJEB24529) | metagenome | biome: Human gut stool | place: China | collected 2011
CCCCCTTACGGAAGAAAGCGTCAAGCAGCTCTTTGAAAGATATAAATCAAGCCTTAGCAATCCGGCATTCCTTAACGGCCGACTGAAAGTTGCCGCCAGAACAAGCAAAGAGCTCTGGGAAAAAGCTACTGACTCCGGTCCTTTGCACCTCAGTACTTCGCTGCATTTGTATAAATACCCTGAACTTGCTGCCCAACAGGCCATCTCTCTTCATCAAAAAATCGAGGAAGTCCTGGAGAAGAAAAACAGCGGAGAAAAGCTGCATTCGGCCGACTGGAGCAGAGTCAGAAATTACATTGTTGAAAACAATAAGAATGTCTGGGTCAAAAATATTAAAGGCCTAGAAGAATTCTTAACTCGAGCCGGGTGCTTCGCCATTAGAACCAATTGCATCGAGGATCCGTTTGAATGCCTGGCGGTTTACAAGCAAAGGCAGATCGTCGAAACGGCTTTTAGACAGATGAAGGTTCTCAACGGGAACAACCGGCTGCGCTGCACTGAAAGAACCTATGTCGGTAAGCTCCTGCTCTTTGTTATCGCTCAATCTTTAAGAATGAGGATGCTCTACACGGTCAAAGAAAACGAGCAAAGGCTCGACTTGGATTTGCCGGGAGATTCTTTAGACAAGGCCATGGCAATGCTTAAAGGAATCATGGCGATTAGACCGCCGAGCAAAGCTGTCTGGGCAGGAAGGCCGATAAGTAAGAAAGCCCGAGACATTCTCGAGCTTCTTGGCATTAACAACAAATTCCCGCGAAACTTGAAGGACTAAAAGTCAATACCGAACTATTTCGCGGGAGTTTGGGAAGTTACTAGAGAAGGAAAAATGGTTTAAGGCACTTTATATACAAAGTTGTGGCAGCCGCCGCAATAGTTGACGCCCGGCTTGTGGCCTTTATGGCATTCAGAGCAAGGAAGTGCTCCCTCATGCTGGCCGTGAGGATTCACCTCATATCTGCCGTCTGTCTTTTTGATCATGGCCTGATACTCACCGTGACAAGAAGCGCAAATATCCAAATCGCCGCTGGTTTTCAATTTGTTGTCGGGAGTATGACAATCTGCGCACTTCATACCTCTGGCAACATGTCTGTCAGCGAGATAAGGGCCTGCGTCAGCAGCAAAAGCAGTCGACCCAGCTTGGAAAGAAAGAAGAAGTAAAACCAATACTTTTTTCATTGTTATCTCCGAAGAGGCAGGGGACGAACCCCTGCCGATTCAGGATTTATTAAAGTGTCGTATCGGGAAGGCCGGCGACATTCTTACCTACATGACGACCGTAGACTAAACATTCGGTCAGGTTTCCGCCGCCCTGATAAACGAACTTCAGTGCGGAAGCGATTTCGCCGACGCTGTAAAGGCGAGGAATCGGTGTACCGTCCCAAGCAAGGACTCGTCTGTCTGCGTCTGCCAGTAAGCCGCCCTTGGTATTCGGACCGCCGGCAACCAACGGCATGGCATAGAACGGACCCTGTTCGATTTTGCCTAATGTAGCGGGTCTGCGGCCGAAGTCTGCGTCTTTCTTGTCATCGCAGAACTTATTGAAGCGAGTGACTTGTTCAACCAAATTGGCGGGGATCATGCGGCCCTTGTTTTCCGGATGCTGTTTGATCTTATTGGCAAGTTCTTCGATGGAGTCTGCCTTGAGGATCAAGCCGGAAGCAATCGGTTTTTCGTTCTTTTCGTCCCAATCGATGAAGCCGTATCCGACGGTGGAAATGCCGAGGCCGACCAGAGGTTTGCTTGTGCGAAGTTTTTCATCAAAGATCATCCAAGACGGAGTTCTCGGATAACTCAGAGAAGAAATATCAAATGTCACAGCAGCTTTATAGAAGAAGTAGCGGCTGGGATTATCTGTAACCTTAGTTTCTGCTTCGTAGCGGTTGCCGTAGTTGTCAACCACGATGGAGTTTGCAGAACCGACAGCCGGTGTGATGGAGCCGATACGCATTCCGTTGTAGCGAGTTTGTGCCGGAACGATGACACGAGCGGCAGATTTACCTACTTTCTGTAAACCGGCACCTGCTGCCATGCCCATGGCAATACCGTCACCTGTGTTAGAAGTCGTACCGTAGAAAGCCCATCCGTCTACACCCGGACCTTCCAAGAAGGCTTGACGCATCGGTTTGTTGTATTCATAACCGCCGGAGCAAAGTACAACAGCTTTCTTGCCGCGGAAATAAACTGGTTTGCCGTTCTGAGTAGCGACGACTCCGACAACTTCACCCTTTGCATTCTTCAGGAGACTGCAGGCAGGTGTCTCATAGTAAACCTTGATTTTGTCGCTCTGTTTTTTAACACCTTCTTCAAGGCAGCGCCAGAAAGCCTCACCGGAACTAGTTTCTTCCTTCGGACTATCAACCGATTTCTGGTTGAAGTTCTTCATGCGTTTTTGATAGGTTGCACGATAAGCATTGTATTTGCATTCTTTAGCGCCGGGGAAATTCGGGAAGGAAGCCTTATTGAATCCGGGCTGGCTGCCGCCGATGAAAGCCGGGTCCAAGCTCTGCAGGAATTCAAGGTTTGTCGGAGAGAGGTCTGCCCAGAGCTGAGCCAGACCTTCTGAGTATTCAGGGATTTCGCCTTCTTCTTTCCAGTCGATGTTTTCACCGGAGAACATAGCCTGGGCGTAGTCCTTTAAAGCCTTCGGGTCACCGTCTTTGAACGGGCAGTGGAAAATACCGCCGGACATACGGGTATTGCTGTAGTGATGATTCTGAGGATTCTTTTCCAGGATGATGACTTTTGCACCGTTCTGTGCTGCCACTATACCGGTTGTTGCACCGGCGCCGCCGAAACCGACGATCACAACATCAGCTTCCCCGTCCCACTTGGCGGGAAGGCCGTTCTGCGGAGCGGGAGCTGCCATTACGGGAGCGACTCCGGCGGAAACAGCACCAGCTACTGCGCCCTTAATAAAAGAACGGCGGGATGTTACGACAGATTTGGACATATGTTTATTCTCCTTGATTAGAGGCTGAAGTCCGAAATTGGCTCAACCATCATTGAGAAAAATTCTAGATTTGGCCCTCTTTCCTTACATCGGTCGACTTACTATTGAATTAAGTGGCTCTGGGATTTAAAATTTTTAGTTTCTGCCGGCGTTGATGATATTCAAATCAACGCTCCCCTCCTCTACTTCCCCTCTGAATAACAGTGTTAAAGATTCTTGTAGCTTGTCATCGGCCTTATCGGCTTCCACACGAAGAACCTTATCTTCCGATCGAGGTTGGTGCTCAAAAACGAGCCGATCTACACCTGGGCGGAGTGAGAGATAACGAAGGCGTCAATATTTCTCAAAAGAATCCCAACTACTGCGAGTTGACTGCTCTCTATTGGGCCAGACACAACTTGCCTGAATCCGTCACCGCTGTCGGCCTGACGCATTACCGACGTTACTTCGGGAATAAGAAAACATCGGATCCGCTAAAAGATATCTATTCTCTTTCTGATTGGAGTGAATTTCTGAAAGAAAGTCCTGTGATCCTCCCGCCAAAACGAAACTACTTTATTGAGACTGTTGAGTCTCAGTATGTTCATGCTCACCATCGCGAAGACATAGAAACGCTGAGAGCTGTTCTTGCAGAAAAACATTCGGAATACCTTCCGGCATTCGAGCAGCTGATGAGAGGAACAAAGACACATATCCTGAATATGTTTGTTATGAGAAGAGACCTTTTCAATCAATATTGCGACTGGCTCTTCAACGTTCTCTTCGAGGTCGAGAAGCGTCTGGATATTTCTTCCTATTCCGTCAATGATGCGCGAGTTTTCGGCTTTTTATCCGAACGCCTCTTAGACGTCTGGTTGAACACCAATCACATCGGTTACATTGAGAAACCAGTTGTCCTCACCGAAAAAGTTAACTGGATAAAAAAAGGTTCTTCCTTTATTCTCAGAAAGTTAGGAATAAAGAGATAAGCTTTTTACATTTTCCAACAGCAAAATTATCAAAATTTTTCTGGAGCCTGCTTGCACATGGAATTTTATTTTGCTATAGTTCGCTTCCTCGGTTGCGCCAGTAGCTCAGCTGGATAGAGTACCTGGCTACGAACCAGGGGGTCGTGGGTTCGATTCCTGCCTGGCGCGCCAACACCCTTAAGCCACAAGGCTTACGGAGTGGTTAAAACGGAAACACCTCATCAAACACCACAGTGTTGAATGAGGTTTTTTGTTGTCTTACTTGTGGTTTTCTGCGCAGAATTTAATAGCTCTGTCAGCTCGGTCGACAACCTCTTTGTATCTGACTGCCAAGCGGAGACATCTATTACGTTCCCTATCGGTGTTGGTTTTGGACATTCTCTCAATGTCTGCGAGCTGGCTGCGCATCCGGTCAAGCTCATCACGAGAAGCAGACTCAGCAAGCCTAAGCTCAGATAAAGCAACTGCGTCGCTCGTCTGCTTGGCTTTGAATTCCTCAATCGTTCTCTCGAGCGCTGATATTTGAGTACGGGCATTTTTGAGTTCCTCCGAGTTCTGCCCCTGATGGAAGCCGTAGAAGTATGCGGAAACGACCACAAGAGTTAGGAAAATTATTTTTGACATATCAAGAAAAGAACAAATTCAACTCCTGTATCCGCCGATCCTTCAGCCCTTTCGTGACAATCGGATTGTCCGGGTTGCAATACTTCGGCCACCACGTCCGGACATTCTCCCACTCGCCTCGGTTAATCATTCCGAATAATCTGTACGTCCGGCACTTCGTTAGGCCGAAGTTGTAGACGAAACTCATTAGGGCAATGAACTGATTTTCGTTGATGTCTATGTGGATCAGCGTCGCAAGTTCCTCCTGTGTGCGCTGGAGGTCACGATCTAAAAGTTCGTAGGCCTCGCTCCGTGTAATAACGTCACCTTTGTGGACGTTCTGAGCGTGGCCGAATCCGATTGTCCAATGGCCCGTCGGACATTTATAGGCCTCGGCCTTAAACCCTTCTTGTTCTGCTACAAACTCGGCAGCGATCTCAGGTGGGAACAGCATTAAATTTTGTTTTCTCATTTATGCTCCGCCTCCTCGTGCTTCTTATAGAGTTCGTGAATGAGTTTTGTATTGTTCTGAATGGCCTGTTCGTTTGCCCATATTCCCCGTTTGATATCGTCAAATATCACGTTGCGCTCGCAGTAATACCACCCTAGAAGGAAGCCGAAGCAGATTGCGATGGCGATAGCCGCTGACCTGCATAGGCGTATCGCCCATTCATTTAAAAAGACACTCATGATTTAGCTCCTAGCCTATTGTCTAAAAATTTTTTGATGTAATAAGCGATGATCCTGACGCCAAGGTAGGCAGCCATGAAAGAGATTCCGACTGCGGCCAACTCATTGACGCCGTAGCCTTCGAGGATCCAGAAAACCCCGATAGCAGTCACGCCTCCGGACAATGCCTCCCAGATTGCTTCAAGCGCAGAGAACTCAATCGGCTTCTCCTTGCGTTTTTCTCTCCAGTCGTCGACATACCGAAGTAGCCCAGCAATTAAACCGAGCCCACCAACGCAGGCAATGAGAGTATTTATAAGGTCTGTATGTTTAATCATGCGGATCCCCTATGGGCTCATAGCTCTCCAGCCTTAAACCGAAGAGGAGCCAAAAGACCGCCTGAAATACAGCAAAGTGGTAGGCGAATTCATTCTTGCAAGTAAGGGTTCTTGCCAGCCCTTCTATCTGCGGACATGCTCCTCTGCACATTGGAAGGACTAAACATTTTCTGCACTTTTCCCTTGTGCTCCAAGGCTTGAAGTGTTTGGAAAGATCGACCTTCTCTGGGGACAGAATATCCCCCACGCAGCCTTCTTCCGTGCAATGATCGTGGCAGGAAAGGAAGTCTCCTTTAAGGTTGACTGCCGCATTATTTTCCTGATTCATCATGCATTTGACCGCACGTTCGTCGAGTCTCTTTCTTTTGACTAAGGCTTTCAGCAAACGATCGCATTCACCAGTAAGTGCGGGGAACTTATCCCAGCCTTCCCGGGTTAAAGCCTTAAAGATGTTCTTCTGCAGTGCGAGCATCTGCTCATCAGTGAACATGAGCTCAGAGTCCTGAACTCCGACATGCGTCATAATGCCTTCAAAGTTCAAGTGGATATCTCCGAGTTTGACTTTAAAGAAATCGGCAATGGCGTCCACATCGGTGTTAGCGGGAGACAAGACGCAGTTGATTGAGCATGGCAGTTTAGAAAATGCCAGGCGCCACATGTCTACCATCTTCGGGTCGTCCAGCGGATCGACTCCACGCAGACGGTACCCCTGTCCATCGTGCGAGAACGTCAGACTTATCCCATAGGTTTCGCAAAAAGCGATTTTCTCTTCGTCGATTAGCGTGCCGTTGGTAATGATGGCAAAACGAACTTTCGGATAAAGTTTTCGCAGTTCCGGCACTAGCTTTTGCAGTGTTTTCCAATAGACAAAAGGCTCGCCGCCCCAAAGCTCAATGACGCCATGAACTTTAATTCCTGAAGCTCTGAGCTTCTCGATAAATGCAGGAACGTCTTTAGGTGAAGACACCCAGTGTTCATTTTCTCTATCGCTTTGAGCGCAGTACCTACAGCTCATGTTGCACTTTAGACCTAACTGGATGCGTAGATCCCAAAGGTCTTTACTTTTAGAGTTAGAGTAGCTGGGCTTTCCTTCCTGCTCCTTGAGCATGGCATAAGCTTTTAATCTCTCGTCCTCGGTCAGGTCAACGAGCTTTCCGTCCCCGTCGTAGATCTCGTTTAGGACATTGTCATAGACCCAAGTTTCGTTTTTACCCTCGTGGGTTTTGCAGTGTAAGGCGAGCTTCATTGAAATAATTTCTCCATGGCGTGGTAAAGGGCAAATCTTTTCTTTGCGAAGTAGCAATCAATGTCGTGGGTATTGGAGGTGTAGCAGCCGCCTCTGCACTCATCTAAAGCTTCGCAGTTTTGACATTCGATGCTGTCGTAGAAACGTCTCGGCGATAGCTGAGGAACGGCTTTAATCGGTATCACCTTCTTAAAGATGTTTCCCGTGATGTTGGATGCGTCGTAGTTGTGGTGACAGGCGTAGACGTTCCCATGCAGATCAACGCTCAGCAGTTCGTCTCGTACGCACATGGGCCCTACACGGGACTTCACTTTGTTTCGATGGTAGAGAAGCTGGGAACACTGCCAAGCGGCCCATGGATCACCGATACGTGCCATCTCAATGACAGTTTCCAAGTGCTTGCAGAAGACATCCACGTCCTCTCGTGTCATGTAGTAGTCACTGCGGCACCCGTCATTGGCTCGTAAGAAGTGCACTGCGGCTTTCGGATAGCGACCGTATTTTTCCTGCAAGCTGTAGAAGAGGTCTCTCGCACCCCACATATCTGTTTGATAGTGGTGAATCAGCAAGGAAATCGAAAACTCTCTCAGTCGAAAAATACGGCTTAACTGCTCGTCGGTAAAGTTACCGTCGTGCCAAGAGACCACGGTAAAAATATCCCGATTGGCATTAGCGTACTCGACATAATCGTCAGTCAGGGAGCGTCCGTTTGTCGTAATGGTGGACTGTTCCGGCGTGGTACCCTCATCTTTAAGGGTACCATGCAGAGCTTTGATCCTCTCCCAATAGAGCATCGGCTCTCCACCCCAATAGGCGATCCGCTCTATGCGACTGCCCTTAAGGTAATCAGCCAATTTATGTGCGAATTCAACCGGGTCAGCCTTGTGATCTGCGGGTGACTTCTCATTGGTCTGGAGACAGTACCCGCACTTCATGTTGCAGGCGCTCCCGATCAAGAGGTTGACGTACTTAGTCATCAGAGACCACCTGAACCGTAGCCTCGGCCCTGGAGGTGTAAAACCGATGGTTAATCTTGATTCGCATCGCTTCACCGTTCTGCAACCCTAAGGCGCAGGCTCGGAAATGTCCCACTCCGTTTGTGACCGCAACGCGCTTATGAGGTGCGTAACCATCAACAGCCTCTACGATGTAGCCGTCCCATGTCACGTCTGTTGCGACTTCGTGAGTCTTTCCGTCCTTAAGTGTAAGTGTGAAATCAACCCAGCCATCCGGCGCCACCGTCTCGGAAGAAGGAGTAAGACTGTACTCAAGATTCAACCACTTGGAGGTGGTCCCGGTCATCACGTCGGCGGCTGTCCAAACTTCACCCAGGTCTTCAAGGTTGGTAATTACAGTCGTGTCTTCCGCGGTCGTAATAGAGCGGGCACATTCTGTCAGGGGCGCATTCGGGTCTCTAACCCAAAGATCAAAGGCCCACATGCCGCCCTCATGCCGAACGTATTCTGCTGTGTTTCGACAGTCGAAGTAGGTCAATGCTCCCTTGATGATTGCATGAAGTCGGTTATTGTTCAGCCAAGTGACAAAATGAGCTCCGGGAACCCAAAGTTTTTGGAATTCCCGTACTGTTTTATCGATGATAATCTCCGCAAGAATGCAATAGTCTTCACCATTGATTTGATAAAACCTATTCGCTTTTCCCGTGTAGCCTCTTTCACCAAGTTTCTGAGTTGTGGTCAGCTCTTCAATCGGAGAAGCCGATGTATCTTCCGGTACCTCAAAAAAGATTTTTTTGTCCAGTACTCGAAAAGCCGCTCTAGTTTCATCTATTGCGATAGAAAAATGATCGTAAGGTAAGGTGCTTGTTACTACGTGTCGTTTATATCCCATGTCTTATCTCCTGGACCTACATTCCGTCATCCCCGCAGTCGCAGTTTCCGGTATCACAATTCGTATAAATCGGTTTGTTTAGGTTTGAACAGTTCGGCCCGTGGCAGTTGCTTGTGATCGTGCACTTGCTGCACTTAACTTGACCGCACTGAACTTGAGTGCATTGCACTTGGTAGCAATGAACGTTGTTGCATCTAGAGCACTGGGTGCAATAGGTACAATGCGTGCAGTAAGTGCAATGTCCCGTCTTCCAGTTGAGGTCGTTTTGTAACTGGCTCACCTTTGTCAGATTGGCCCAATAGCCGACGTCGTCTGTAAGCTGACTGACCTTAGTCAAAACGCTTTTCTTCCACAGCCCTATACCCTCAGTCAAATCAGAGAGTTTTGTCGGCAAGCCGCTTTTTCTAGCCACCGGGTGTCCCGTCGTTCCATCGTGAACTACAAGCGTCTTTTTGGTTGTATCGACTGTAATTTCTCGTTCGGCTCCGACAAAGGTCTCATGCTCAGTCGTTGTCCCTCCGCGGAGCAAAATTGTTCTGGTCGTCATGAAAGTCTCCCGGGAACAAGGACATATCCATTCCCGAATTTGACAATGGCTTCTCTCTCTGCGATCGGACATACTGTTGGAGTATCCGCAGGCATTGCAATCGATGGAATGAACCAGCCACAATAATCGTGTTCCTCCGAGTACCTGCCTCTGACTCCGTTGTCTGCAAGAATGATTTTGTTCGGATCAAACTTACTGTTAATGCAGGCGCAGAGCTTGTAACTTCTGTGTTTCGTCCTGAACATCACCATCGGATGATCGTCGGTAACCCGATTCACTCCGCGGCCCTTCATTTGGATTGCTCGCCTAGAGCCTAAGTGCCCATGGCTGACGCCTACTACCTTAACCGGCTTTCCCAACCAATCAATGATTTCGTCTCCGATCAGAATGTTGTGAACATCTATTAGGCCCTTGCTTGTCTCCAATTTTCCTGAGACAAAGCAACTGTCGTCTGTGCAATCGCAGTTGCACTTGGTGCAGTAGCTATAAACAGAGCACTGAATCGTCGTGCAGTTCACCGTCGTACAGTTGATAGTTGTGCAGTTTATGGTCGTACAGTTATGACAGTTGGAGCACTGTTGGCAATATGTACAGTGCGTGCAGTAGGTGCAATGCCCGGTGAGAAAGCCGCTGTCATTTTGCAGCTGGCTGACTTTTGTCAGAGCACCGGACGCCCAAAAGCCTTTGTCGTTTGTAAGCTGAGATAGTTTGGTCAGCTCGTCTGAGCGCCAAACGCTTAAGTCGTCTACCAGCTGAGATAACTTTGTCGGTACCTCGGCCACGCGCGCCAAGAGGGCACCTCCGGGCGTCTCCCCATCATGAAGACGAATGGTGTGGAGATCGTCGTCGATCGTGATCTCCTTGAGAGCACCGGTGAAGACTGCACTATCTTCACTTGAGCCATGCTTCCATTGGATTACTTTTGCCATTTTGCTTTACCTTTAAGAGCAGTGCGTACAGTGGCCGCAGTGTGTGCAGTAAGTACAGTGTCCTGCGATATAACCTTTGTCGTTTTGAAGCTGACTGAGCTTGGTTAACTCGGCCTGCTTGAGATATTGGACATCCGGTGTTAGCTGAGAAAGTTTTGTCAGGTTTCCGCTTGATCGGTAGACGTCGTTTTCCAACTGGTTTGTATTGGTAGGAACGTCCGACTCCTTTGCCAACTCATGGCCGCCGGGTGTCGCACCATCGTGGACTCGGATTCGATTGTTCGTTGTATTTACAGTGATCTCCCGATCATGGCCGACAAAAAGCTCATGCTCTACAACCGTTCCTCCGCGAAACTGAATAACCCTCAGAGGCATTAGCTCAGTCCTCCCAAGTCAACGGTGTCAGGCATCGTGCCTGTCGCTCCGGTTAAACCTCGCGGGATTTTTAAAAGGAAACTCGGTGCTTCGTCCGTTCCGGTTTTTTCAACGGAAGGCTCTGAGTTCGCATCCAACATCTGTATCGAGATAGAGATTTCAGGTGTTGTTCCGGTATCTCCTTTACTTCCCGTATCCCCCTTGGGAATTCCGAAAGTAAAGACCGGAGCCTCGGATGTACCTGTCTTAGTAACAGTTGCTGATGCACCTTCAGATAACGACGTAGCTTCGACGGAAATTTCCGGAGTCGGTCCCGTATCTCCCTTCGGCCCGACTAGTTCTCCCATGTTTTCCCAATGAGCTTCTTCTGTATCGGTTGCTGAAACCCATGTATAAAGGTTCATTCCGGCTAAGACAAGCTGACCAACAGTTCCCTCAGCAGGGAGACTTTCTGCATTCACTACCACAGCATCAGGTTGAATACCGTCTCCTTTATCACCTTTTTCGCCTTTAAAACTTCCTTGTTTCGGCGACAGAGTTGCCGTAGTTTCAGTAACGGCCGTAATCCCGAAGTAATCTCCTATCCGATTTACAACGTGGTCTCCGACCTTAATGTTGACAGATGGAGATATGGCTTCTTTGGACATCGTCATTCCGGAAGAAGCCTCGGCCATGTATCGGAAAGAGAAGCCGGCTTCAGCATTGGACTGAAGAACCGTCTGCTTGATAGATTCCAAGTTTGTTGCAACAGAGGCCGCACTTTCCACCGCTTCTAAGTTCTCAGCTACAGTTTGAATTGCCTCAACCTTAGGGCTAAGCGCAGTGATATCGTCGGTAGCTTGTGCGACTTTTTTAATGTTGCTGGGTTCAGAGGATAAGTCCTCTGCTACAGTCTTTACATCATCCAGGTTTGCGTTTACAGCCTTAACCTTTTCAATATTGTCTCCAACCGGGTGAATACAGTCATCAATATGGTCGGCAACTTTCTTGATATACCCGTCTTCAACTTTGGTCTCACCGTCAATATCCGTATCTGTAATTGATCCAAGGTCAAGTGTGTTTGTCTCAAATCCTCTTAGGTCGGAACCAACACGATGGATATCATCAATGTGCTGTCGATTGATTTGCAAATCGGGAAGATGCGGAACTAAGGCATCCACCTCTGCTCCGATGACCTCGTTGCGGGCGAGAATAACTTCCGCTCGTGCAACGGCAGCGTCAATAGCCGCTTTATGAATATCGATTTGAGCTTTAGTCTCTTGGATTTCCTGCCATGTAGATGAGACGTATAAGCCTGTGGAGACGACTTCGTTGTAGATTGTCTCGGCTCTCTGTGCGTAGTCGGCCGCTTTTTCCGCCACATCCAAGAGGTCAGTCATCACCTCTTGAGGGGTTTTCTCAGAAGTGGAGGGTACGACAAGACATCTCCCTAGCAAATAGGCAAGTTGTTGCACAAGTGCTGTCAGTTTGTCATGGACCTCGTTTAAAACTTCCGGCAGAAAACGATCGTGATTAGTTATCGATGTTCCTTGCAGAATAGGAATAGAGGATTGAATGACAAAGACTGTTCCGCTTTTAGGAGCCTCGGAAAATACAACCACGCCTCCGGGATTATTCTCTTGGTCAGCGTTCAGAGTAACAGCATAAGCGTCTCGGCTTACCTGCTCCTCTGAAAGGCTGTCCACGCTGTCCGAGCGAAAAACGGCAATATCGGTCTGGGCGTTAAATACTTTGAAAGTGAAAGGAAATTCAGTACTTACACCATTTCCTTTCAGGATGCTTGTAGCCCTTAGTTCCTTTGAGATTGTCACACTATAACTCCGAAGTTTCAGCTATTGTCAGGCAGAAACTCTTCGTTATGTAGACAGCTCTAATAGCTTGAATATCCAAGAAAAACAGCTAACGGATTTTCTGTTTTTCCTTCTTCCATCGCCTTCTTTCCGCTGATTACTCGGTTGATCGGAACCACTGGAATCGGAATCGGCGACCACTCCCCGAGGACGGTGATAGCTGCCTTCAAAGTATTTTCGTCCCACTCGTCTTTTGAAGCGGCTTGGCCAAGGCGGTACAAATCCACCACCTTACGTAAACCTCCTGTACCGCTGTAGCCCCTTGGAGCTTCTCCCTCTGAGAGTGCTTGACCAAGCTCAGCCACTTCCCGAAGGCCTACGAGAAGGCCAAGGTTAAAGTTAACTATACTGCCGCCGGCCTTGATAGAAGTCTTTTTCAGCCAATCGTCATCGTCGTCACCGCTTACCGCGGCTTTAAGTCCCTCTCGAACAAAGGTCTCGATGATCGGTTGGAAGGCTAAAAGAGTGAGCAGATTAAGCGCTCGCTTCATGCCTTTCTGAGTGTGGCCGGTAACCATAGCTATGTTTAAAGCCGTGTTGAAGAACGTGTAGAAAACCGTGAAAAGTTTTGCCCACTCTCCGCCGCGCTCTATGCCGGATAAGTCTTGCGTACGACCGCCGCCCTGAGCATCCGTGACAGTTCTGTCAGCAATGGCAACGGCTCTGGCTTCTGTATTGCCTTCTGCGAGCGCCTTGTTGTATGCGCCTAACCAAGTGGGAACATCCACTAAGGCCTGCATAAATACGATTGGCATATAAGCACTTCGCATAAACTTATCTTTGAGCGCCCCGTTTGTCCCATTCACAAGGGCTTGAATTTCGGTAAGCTCACGAAACCGAGTTCTGCTTCTGTCGGCCATTGCCTGACTCTTGCCGCAGACTTCCTTCCACTTGCCATAGGGATTGAGCATGAATTCGCCGATCCCCTTTGCGGACCACTGCGGCCCTAAGATCGTCACGGTTTGAAGCATTCCGATTGGCTGGATCAACGCTGTTACGACATTAAATCCAATACCAACAAGAGATACGTTCGCCCTAAGAAGTGCGGCTATTTCGTCCCAGTTCGATTTTTGAGCTGATGTACCGGTTGCAATATCTTCAATCCATTTTCGGATTGCTCCTTCTGCCTCTACACCCCAATAGTCTCGGATAGTCTCTCTGAGTTTCTTTTGCCTGAATATTTTATTGGTATCTGCCAGCCACTCCTGCCAGCAGAGCTCATGAATTTCTGCATCCAACCCTTCAAACGCAGCTCTCATAGTTAGCGTGAGTGGGCGATCGTAGACGTGTGCCAAACGCTTTTCCAAAAAGCCTCTTCTTGCGGTTCGGCTTGAGTGAGCACCGTCCATAAGCTCTTTGGCGGCCTGAATATCATCCTGATCCTGAGCTTGAAAAGACGCTTTCTTATCGTACTGAATCGGATAATAACCGCCTTTTAACGTAACCTCCTGACCGTCTGCCAAAGTAACAGTTAAAGCCTGCGGCTCTACTCTTATCGGAACTCTTCCATAGACTCTGCGTTCCTTCTCAGCAATCTGCGGCCAAAGTTCATTAAAGACATCCCAAACCTTCTGCACAGAAGCAAGTTCTTCTGCGCTTAGTGCCTCCCCTATTAGAGAGAAAATCTGCTCCTTTGTCCATGTCTTTCCACCTGACCATGGAGCACTCTGCGAGCCGTCAATAAGCCTCTGTAAGTTTTCTTTATTGCCTGCGTTTAGAGCGATTGCCCTTACCTGTTCCTGAGTGAGGTAGGCATCTACCGACTTAAAGTGCCGTTTCACTCTGTCTTTTCTTGTTGTTCGAAGAGAGCGTGTTGCAGAAAAAAGTTTTTCTGCATATTCGTTTTTCAACTGTACTTCTTTAGTCCCGCAGGAATCCGCTCTGGAGACAACGTAGTCAAAAAATTTCCCGAACCTCGTTCCTTCCATCGCCGCAAGAAGGGACGGAATTCTCGCGTGTGCCAATCCGATACGTTCCAGCTGTTCTTTAAAGCGAACCAAGGCTCCGGTCTCTTCCATTTTTCGGGACGCTTTTCTGCCGCGAGACTGCGCCTGTTGAACGATCGCGCCGGTTAGCTCATCTACAACTGTACTGAGTTCGCGTGCCTGCTCTCCGTCTAAAATCTGCTGTTCTTTTCGTCCTACCCGGTAAAGGTCTCTGACTGCCAGAGCTGCCTCCTTTTGAAGTGCCCTTGTCATTTCCTCAAAAGGCTTTTTATTGGCGGCGTACAACATGCGGTGGTTGATCAAGCGCTGTTCGAGGCTTGGGTCAATCGGAGGCACTGTCTTTTCTTGGTTAAAGAGAGACTCCAAGAATTCTCGCAGGCTCAGCTGATGTCCTTCTCCGAGTTGGCGCGAGGTTGTAATTCCCATGTTCTCAAGAAGACGCTGGATCGTAACGAGGTAATCGGTAGAAAGACCTTCAATCTGATTTTTACCGACGAGCTTCTTAAAGAATTTGACGTCCCTCTTCCACGCCTCAACCGCCTTCTTCGCTTCTAATGCCAGGCAGGTTTGATAAAGCTCTTGCCTTTTAGCGCGGATAGCACCCTTGATGTCTCCCTGCTTTAGCAAACGCCGGGCCTCTTTAGCACGAAGGCCCGCTGCCGTTCTGAACTTTTTCGGGTCAATATCCTTCACTCTTAGGCTGAGGATTTCCTGCTCTGCCATCTTCTCGAAAATGTCGAGATCGAGTCTCCCCGGCGCGGCTTTCTCCATGGCAGAAATTTCTGTGGCTAGAAGCCGCTTTAAACTCGGATTGAAAATTGCCTCATCGGCTGTTCTCTGGATTTCCTCTTCAGTTGCGAGCTCGGCGTGCTCCGCGTACATTCTTTCCTGAGTTGCCGCTTGGACAGCCTCTTCCAACGTAGGAGCGTTCAATAAAGCGTCAGCCATTTCCGCCAAGCATTGATATCCGTAGCTCTGCGCAACCTGCTCTCCGAATTGTTGGTCCGCATCAGTTCCGACAAGGCCTTGGTCTGCAAGACGCTTGATTCCTGCATCGTCTACGCCCACTCCCTTTAATTCGCTTGGCGTAAGTTTGACGGCTATATCTTTGCCGTTTTCATGCTTACCGTTCTTTAAAAAATCCCACACTTCATAGATGGGTGTCTTAGATAAATCGGAACGAATCTCTGACTCAATCCGCTTACGCTCGCCTTCGGATTTTTTACGAAGTGCATCAAGCGTTTTTCCTCGGAGGTTTGCGATATAGGCCATATCACGCATGCCGCGGGCACGCATGTATTCAATCGCCTCTGCGTCTGTCTCACGATACTGTTCAACATAGTTCAGCCATGCTTCTTCGGTAAAACCCGATTCTGCGAAGCTATTAAACATCTTGAACATGCTTCTGCGATAGCGAGCCTCTTGTACCTGCTCGGTGGAAATGAACAACTGGTCGAAAAGTGCTCGTACATCGTCACTCATCTGAACACCCGGGATATTGGACACCACGGTATAGATTGAGCGCAGCCACTGTGCGAACCGACGGAAGACTGAGCGAAGCCCTTTTGTCGGAGCATTGCCTTCAAAGAGATAGGCCTCAAAATGCCGTGCAAATTTTTCATGCATCGGTCGACGTTCTTCAAAGGAAAGCTTTTCCCAAGCGGTCAGCGAATCAACCCCCAGCCATTTGAGTGTTGCCAGGGTTCTATCTAAAACTCGTTTTTCTCCTGCGGAAAGTTCGCCTTTTGCCTGAAGCTTCTTACTGACATCAATCAGCATGTCCAGGTAGAAGTGGCCGCTTTCGTGCAGGAGTGTGGACTGGTCTGCACTGAACCATCGAACGATCGTCTTGGAGTCCGGGAAGTAGTCACCCATATTCTCCTGTGATAAACTTGTTTCAGCACCGTTGGACGGCAGAACCCCCGTCCTGTTATTCCCGTCAGGGGCCACAAGGGTGGCGGGATCGGTGCTAATTCTTTTTCTAGCTGTCTTTATCTCCTTCTCTACCCTCTTCCCCAGATTAAAAAGATACTCCTTGGCCTCCGTATCCTTCATTGTTTCTAGAGTGTCGAACCCCGTAACCAACCAGGTTCCTGATCCTCTATCTCTTCCCCATGTGGTTGAAAGAGAAATTACATGTGAGCCATTAACCACCCTTACTCTTTCTAAATATTTGACGGCTTCGGGTCCTCCCAAGACTTCTCCCTCTTCCAGATCCTTCTGAAGAGTTTTCCACACGTTTGGGTGCTTTTTCTCCATATGGGCCAAACCGTACCCGCCCCGGTCCTGTGGGTCTCCCGCGATAGTTTTTCCATAGGCCAACCCTATAGGCCCAACTTCTTTGTGGTAGAAAACACCAGGACAACACCCTGTCTTTTCTTTTAGGAGCTTAGCTATTGCCTTCGCAGGCTTTCTTTCAAAACCTGTAAATACCGGACCAAACTCTTCGGGTATCGGCATATGCAAAGAATCACCTTGAACTTGAGCGCTTCCGTCAAGAACTCTCTTTAAACCATGCTCAGCCCAAACCGCCTCAGGCAATGTGCCTAGGTCTCGTGCAAGATTGTTGACGAGCGTGCTTAACACGGTGGTAATCGCTCCCTGCTCAGCTTTTGTAGCACCTGAGTTCTCCATAAGAGAAGCAATATCTTTTCCAACTCGCTTAGAGGATTCTCTAAATTCCGAGTCGTCCCTCTTCAATGCAGTTTCAGCTTCCGCTGCGGCAAGCTCAGTGATCTCCTCCTGTACCTCACGCGCCTGATGTAAAGACATCTGTCCTTCCACTCGGACAAGTTCCGCCAAAGATTGGTTCAGTTCGGAAGTTGCCACTTTGGTAGTGAACTCTCCTACAGGGATTGCAATCTCAGAGCCTTCCTGAACGGCCTTCGTAATCTCTTCCGCTCGTTCGGGAAGCAGTTCTATTAACCGAGTGTCTAAGCCTTCCTGATGCAAAGATTGTCCGTCAAGGAGCACGTTTCGTTTATCAGGCGCAGCATCTTCGGCCACGGCCTCAATATATTCAGACGCTGTCTGAGGGTCGCGAGCAATAAGCTTAGAAGCCTGCGCAAATTCTCCCAGTCTCTTAAATGCTTCGGCGTTAGCCTCTGCCATGGCCCGCTCTACTGAAGCACCTTTAAGGCGTTTTGCTCCCGCAGACAATACTTCAATTGGAGCTGTAAAACCTTCTCCGGCAAATTCTGCCACCACGTCACCCCAATTCGTGATTTCACCTTTGGCGAGCAACTGTCCGCTTGCCTCGCCCGCTGAGCCCATGGCTCCTTGGATCGGGGTCTGGACTGCCATATTTGCCATCTCCTTAGCAAAAGGAGAGGAGATTCTGCTTTTAACAAAAGCTGGCAAAGCAAGCTTTCCTGCAAACCCTGCACTTAGTCCGTCGAAAAGAGCAACTCCGGCGGCATGGCGTTCGGCCTCTCCTTCGACGTTCTCATACAGACCTCTTAGCTTCGGATCAGTCATAAACTTAAAAATGGAGGCTCCGCTTTGTACGTCAACGGAGTTCTCACCCATTGCGCTCAACATGCCGGAAGCCTTGTCCAGCCCATATGAATAGGAACCTGAAAGAGCTCCCATAAGAGCCGGAGCCGCAGGTCCGGCAAAGGAGGAGGCCGCCAGGATAGGCAACATGGGTGCGTATTGAACCAAAGACTCAGGGCCGATATCTGCAATAACGGATGGGTTTGAAAGAATAAGTTCAATCGCTTCACCTGCTGTCTTTGCCTCCGATAGCTTTTGAGAAGCCTCGTTGTGCGGATACAATCCGCTCTGCGAATTGTTCCATGCAGTGTCTTGAAGTGCTTGGGAGAGTTCCTCCTGAAGCTTAGTCCGAAGAGCCGGAAGACCATGCTCAAAGGCGATACGATGCGCCTCACCTGTCGGATCGTCTTCTGAACCGAACAGCTCTTCTGCGCTTACACCTTGCGCCAATTGCTTCTCGGTGTTCTCGAGTTCAAGAAGCTGAGAACGAATTCTTTCTGCTTTAGCCACGTTGCCGAAAATCGGCATAGCATTTGCAAGGTTGTATCCGCCTCGAGCGGTTGAGTTTCTCAGCGTCGAAAGAGCTCCGACAGCTTTAGCAGGCGCACCCATGATCTTCCACCACAGAGTCTCAAGGGAATACGTAGTGGGAAGATCGTCTTTCGTTAGATTTGCAAAATCCACCTCTCCGGCTTTTCTGAGGTACACGGGCGTCGCTTCTTTTAATGCATCCTGAGCGTAGAAGTTGTCCACTTCAGCGGGCGTCAGACCATCAGCCATCTGCGGCTCAACGTCAAAGTCCCGAGCCTTTTTTAATCGCGCCGCCGTCTCTTCAGGGCTTTCCTTAGAGGCCATTGCCGAGGCTAAGCTCTCCAAGGCTTCCGTACGGTTCTTATCTGCGTAATAGTCCTTCAATGTATTCGACGGCATTAGAAATCTCCTTGTACTGCATAGTTCGGTCTGCTGGCTTCAAGGGCTATCCCTTTCATCCGAAGCGTCAGATATTCTTTGAAAAGCTGAGCGTTGGAAAAGCGTTTGCCGGGGTTGCTCTGCATAATGGCTTCCGCATACTGCTGAGGCACCTTCCCGTTCATAGAGACAAACCAGTCGGGATTGCGGCTGATCATGATGTGGTAAAGCGCTTCCTGCACTTCTCCGTCAGTGGCCTCCCTGTCCAGCCCCATCGCTTTAATTCTTTGATTGGCGTATTGCTTGAGCTGGTTGTAGGCATCCAAGTTCCCGTGGTTCGGGCTGTCTCCGGCCTTTAGCTCCATGAGCCCCTTTTGACTGTCAAAAATGAAGCCCTCTATATCGAAGCGGCAAGCCATAAGACTTTTAATAAAGGTGTTTCTCTCTTCCTCGGTCAGCTCCCGCTGAAGCTTAGTCTGCTCGACGTTAATGGCCTTTTGAAGCTCAGAGAGCAAGGCTCCGGCCTGTTCCTCCCCTAGGTCTTTAAACTTCCCGCTGGTGGTCCTCAAGTACGATTTAATGTTTTCGATCTTAGCGGTCTGATACTCAGGCAGACTTTGTCCGGAGGCTGACACCATCCTTGCCTGTGAGGACTTATCTTGCGAGGCCCCTTCCAGCTCATGCATTTTCACCCATTGAGTTTCCAGCGTATCCCATTGCGTAGGAGAGAGCCGAATCCTCATGCCGTTTAACTGCTCGCGGCTCAAATTAAAGAGTTCTTGCGGGCGCACGTTATAGTGCTCAAAGAGTTCCTTATCGCCGCTCGTGTCACCCACTTGAAGTTTTTGGGCCCATGTCCGAAGCTCAGCCTGCGTTCTCGGATTCATTTGCGGCAGGAGCTGAAGCAGTCGTGTGTCCTGTAAATCACCTCTAGTTTCAGCAAGGATGTTTACTCCGTCGTTGAGAAGATTGGTTTGCGTCAGGACATAATCTTCATTGTCTCTTTGCTGAGCAACCGCCATAGCGTTTACGATCTTTTCCCGAGTTTCGGGATTATCTCGAGCTTCAACCGATACGGGCGAACCGTCCGCTAACGCGGCTTTTTCCAACTCTTTTCGAGTACGGGTTCTCCGAAGAGCCTGAAAGTATCTCGGGTCGCCGGGAGCAATCTCTCTGCCGTCACTGCTGTGGGCAATACCTCCGAATTCCTTTTGCACCCATGAGGCCGCTTTATCCACGTAGGCAACAGCATCTTTGCCTGCTAGCGCCCTATAACCTAATTTCTTGGCTCGAGCTCTATGTTCTTCTGTCCCGAAATATTTTCGCCAGCCTGAACCGTCCCCTCCGTTTTCTTTATCCATACTGACCGCAAGATTCACATTGCCTCTACCGGCGTTATAAGCACCTGCGGCTTTCAGTAAATCACCATCGTAGAAACGGATATGGTCGGTAATAATCTTGACTCCGATGCGCTCGTTAAAGGCCGGATCGTATTTGATCTTCTCTTGTACCTGAGCCCTTGTAAGCTTATCTCCTAGGGATTGAGAAGCTTCGTAGGCCGCATCCGCACTTACTTGGAATTTTCCATAGCAAAAATCTCTCGGAGCCTTAGGAGTCTTTCCGTCCGAGTACCGACCGATCAAAACTTCGTCATCGTAGATAACGTTACCTTTATCGTCTTTTTCAATCTTGCCGTTGGCGTCTCTGCGAGGCACTTGCTTGAACTGACGATTATTTGACTCTTGTCCCGATATGAAACCCGTCCCGAATTTAACGCCGAGCCCTTGAATTTTTTCTTCCGTTACGGGACCGGCTAAAGCAGAGGCAACCAAAGTCTCGGGCGTATTCTTGTTTCTCTCCCTATCTCTTTGTACCACCTGATCAATTTGATAACCCTGAGAAGCAGCTCGGATTTTCTCACCATACTGTCTTACGGTCTCAGGTGTCATATGAGGCGCATAGGTGCGAAGAAGCCCTGAGGCCTGCTCTGCCACTGCCGGATTCTTTTGAGCTTGGAAAAGGAGTGTGTCCAGAGCGTTGCCTACGGCCTTGGAAGTTTCCTCGTTTGTTTTTACGATAACCTCCTGTTCGCTCCAGCCTCCTATGCGGGCCGCTTCTTTCGTTGCAACCGTGATGTCTTCAATCTGAGCCCCCAGCATTCCAGGGTTGTCCGCGTAGAGCCCGGCCGCTCTTTGAGCCAAAGCAATTCTGTTATCGATCGAGCTTTTTTGATACTGCTGTTGCTGCTGAAAAGCATGACCCATGACTTGGTCGTAATTGCCGTTGTAGAGGTACAGTGCCTTTCTGTTGAAGAGCTGTTGTTGCTCGGGTGTTAAAGACTTGGCTATCTCGCCTCCGTAACGACGTGCGTCTTTATCAACTCTGTCCGCCAGCCCTAACCCGTTCTCATCCCTTTCCAAAGCGGCCTTTTCTTTGAGACTTCTCCAGCCGTCATTCTTACCATCCTCGCCAAATTCTTTTTGGATCATGTAGCGCTTTAAATCCGTGAGCGCATCGTCAACGCGGACGTTATCCTGCTCCGCCTTAAACTTTGCCGCAAGGCGCAAAGCCGGATTCAAATCAACCTTAGGCTTGATGACTTGATCTGCATAATTTGTAAAACCCATCGTGACGGGTTGATTGTTCATCAAAAGCTGTGGACCGCCGTATGTAGGAACTTTTGCCATCCTTATCTCCCAAGGCCTAATCCGAATTTACCGTTGTACATGTACCAGTTGCTTGCTACCTGAGTTGCTCCGCTGAGTCCTGCTCCAAGGGCCGCGACCGGAGCTAAAGAATTGTTAGCCCCGCTCATGGTTCTGAGCGCTCCGCTTTGTGCCCCGTACTCAAGAGACTTGCGGTTGTAACCCCAAGCGGCCTGCATTGCGTTGAACTTAGCCGTCCAAACATCCATTTCTTTATCAAGGTCAGTATTAGTTTCAACTTCAGCCACATTGCCTACGCCGAGCGCAACTCCGTTAGCGGCATAGCGCGCCCTTTGCGCTCCCTTGAGTTGGCCCGCTCTGCGAGTAATCTGAGCAACCTTCTGCTCACCTTGGCGGTAGGCTGTCTCCGCTCCCATGCGCATAATCTCGGCGTTGTCTTGCGCGATTTGTGCTTGCTTTTTCTGAACGTAGGCCGAGGTCTTTGCGCCGACAAAAGCGGAATACATTCCTCCGATGGCTTGCCCTATGGAGGCTCCAAGCATGATTCCGTTGAGTCCGCTTCCCAGAGCTGAAGAACTTTCCGGAATCGGATTAAGGACTCCGAGTCCGTCAGGGCCCACCGGAGCGCATCCGACAGAAGCCATGTGTTCCCGAAGTGCCGGTGACATATTCGTTATAGAAGCCATACTTATTCCTTTACTGTGCTAAATCGCAAGTGATGCCTACAAGCGTGAGAGGCAAAGGGTCTTTCTGTCGAAGGACAAGTTGTCCTGATGCGTTCCATGAGCCGGGCAGAGGAACATCAATCTCTGTGCTCAAAGGCTCAGGAGGTTCTCCATAAGGCTCGTCCAATCTCTGTTTAACCTCGGTAAGATCGTCAAAACTCGGTCCAACAAATATCCCGCTGGACTGGTAAACCTGCATCCAAACGCGATTGATATTTTTCTGGTGACCTCGTCCGAAGGAGCCGTCCTGAAGATTGACAATAAGCGGGAGTGTTTGGATTTCTGAAATAACGGGCAGCCCGACTTGGATTTTCTTGGCCGGAACTTCAAGCGTAATTTGTCCGTTCTTGACCTTTTCACGAGGAAGCACTGCACCGTCAGCAAGGATTGCCACTTCACAACCCTCAAGATAATCGAGGCCCGAAAGTGTTTGAGTTTCTTCCCCTTCGTAGGTTGAACCCGCATCCACGTGGAAGCAGTTTTCCAATCCGTCATAGAGCCGCTCGTGCATACGTTCTATGAAACGTACTGTCGCGCCATTAATCGTTCTGCGCACGACAGCGTACAAAATATCCTCATCTCCTTCCGGAACCACAGCCACGGACTCAAAGGCGCCGTTGATCGTATCGTGTCGATGCCAAGCGCTTACGGCTTGCTCAGGCATATAAGTAAGTCCCAGCAAAGAACCATCCGTCATAGCACACCAAATAATCGGATGCGGGCTCAAGGCTAATGCCATGTCCTTTACTCTCGCTCGCTCAAATAGATGCGGAGCAAACACGCAAAGATCGTTTACGGCAAAGCCTCCCTGCTGCCAGTTGTAGCCCATCTCAATAACGTGTCCTCCACGCTCTGAGGCGTAGATCAAATTTGATCGAATGAGAAGCGGCTGTACTTCTGAAGCACCTTGATAGACCTGTGGTTTAGCAGAAACGGACTCCGGAGTAATGACATCCGAATTTGCCGGAGACAATCTAAAGATGGCACTTTCCGATAAGGCCAAGAGCTGAGATAACGGAGCTAGATGCTTGAGACGCGAGACCTTCTGCGCGGCAATCTTGAATTTAATGCGGTCATCATCTACCACAGGGATGTGGTAGGCCATGTCGGTTTCTGTGCCTGAGCGCGTCATCCACACAAACTGCGGACGCCTAATCGTTCCCGCAAAACAACGACGCTGCTCGAAGTATGCCACCGCGCTCGGATAGTCTCCTTCACCGAACATCGCGTCGTAGCGCGGCGGAGTGATCCCGTCGTCGGCATCCACTCGGTTGTCCTCAAAGCTCGTCCCCTCCGTTTCGCCGATATAACCGAAAACTCCGGCTGTGGACTTATAAACTCTATAGCGTGCGGCCCCGGCAACAGCTGACCAAGTGATTCGATTTAAGGCGTTATCCCACCAAAGGTTGCAGCTCACGGAAGCCGCGGCAGAGGGCGCGCTTTCCCTCTGCCCTTCGTCGGAGTCTTGGACAGCAGTTACTTTGTATTTGTATGTGAAGCGACTGTCGGATTCATTCCCATTGGGGACGTACTCAACGGAAACATTCCCCGGAGGACTCAGGGGCGCATTAAATGCTACGTCAATCAGACGCCAGTCATAGGCTCCGTACCTGCGAAGTTCCTTTACCGGATAATGCGGATGCACGAGCGTCATGACGTCAGCCGACTGAGCGTAATGAATCACGAAAATATCATCGGAGCTATAGGGCGTAGAAATCTCGTAAGGCGTTCCGTTGGCGTTCAGAAGAGTTCCACCGCGGGAGTGGAACCGGATGTACTGATGTCCGAATTCAAGGATCATCGTATCGGTAGAAGAGAATTCAAAGGCGATGAGCCTTGACGGTCTGTCTGCGTACTTAGCTTGTCTGACAAAAGCAAACCCACTGCGGTTCTGCACGGGTCCCTGAGGCAAACAAATAAAATTTCGGCAGACTGCCAAACCGGATTTGTACTTGTCATTGTCAATACGACCGTACATCGAAGGCGATACTTCACCGGTAAAAGATGATTGAAGAGTTCTTACCGCCATAACTACCTCACGGCAATCCAAGGAGCTACATGGCAGATCGGCTCATAATGCTGACCTGCGTCCTTTTTCATGGCTTCTGCCAGCGCCCTTTCGTACTTCGTTGTGATTGCAGCAGTGATCTGCACGCCCTCTTTGCCTTTAATCAAAGCACCGGCTAAAGCTTGCGCCAAGTGCCAAGCTAAAGCATCCACGAAAAGAGGAGGAAAAGAACCGACTCCCGGCTCCGCCATAATGTATTGAATAACCGGTGTCGGGCAATCGGTATAAAGCGCCGGAGACCCATCAAACCTCTCCACAACAAAAGGCGGATTCTGCGGCCACGGGGCCCTCTGAAGTACGCTTGGACGTACCGAGATAACTCTTTGACAGTCGCTCGGCAATGCAAAGAGCCCTCTCCAGCCATGAAGCTCCTTTGTTTGAATCTCAGTCAGAGCCGCTCGTCTGGTTGCAAACCTCCAGTCGTGAGCCTCTAGGAGAATTCCAACTGAGACCGGATAGAGTACTGCACAAACTTTCGCGTGCACACTGCCCTCCGGAGGCTTAATGCTCGTAATAGATCCTGCTTCTCCGACGCGAGTAAGTGCAAGATTACATATGCTGACTTCGCTTGCCATAGCCGTACCTTTAAAAAAGGGCGCTTGCTAAGAGCGCCCAATACCCACAACCTCAAGGAGAATGACTCAATCGTTACTTATTCAATTTGTTTAGACGGCGCTTCTTTGGCCGCAAACCAATTGTCGTGGCTCATAGAGACAAATGCTCTTACCTTGCCTTTTGTCGGAGCGCCGCCGAACTTGGCCTGAATAAACTGAAGGGTCTTCTCCGGAATAGGCAGCGCAACTTGTGTGCCTGCTTCCGGCGCCGTCAAGGTCTCGGAAATAACAACGTCCTTAAAAGTGCCGGAAGCACTGTCGCAGTGTGCAATGGAAAAGCTCAGAGTTCCTGTGACATCTTCCATCACCTGAAACACAACCGAGAGAATACGGTTCATCCCCGGAGTCGGCTTGACCTGACAAAGATCAAGCGTATTTGCAGATGCCGCGGCCGCCGTGAGCGCCTGTCCCGCATCCGGTGTAAGCATTAAGAATGCGTCTTTAATCATCGAATTTCTCCTGTTTTATACGTTTCATTGCTTAGGACCCGCCTTGAGTGCCGCCCTGAGTGCCACCCTGAGTACCACCCTGAGAGGTGCCTTCAGAGTCGGTCGTCTTTGTCGGGAACGGGACACGCTTTTCGGTCGGTGTCAGCGCATCCACAATGCGGATCGGAATGCCTGCGTACTTCAGGACCGGATGGGCCTGAGAGACTTGATCCAAAGAAAGCTGGACATTCTTGCGGTTCATGCACTGAGCTTCCAGAGCGTTGCGGACTTCACGGTTGCAGTAGAAGGCAATGCGTCCGGTGTTGAGGTTTGGAAGCTTATTCTTTGCGGTCATCAGCAGACGGATCAGATCAGCGCCGCCGTCTTTCTGCGGATCGTCAGTGAGAGACTCCTGATCGATGTTGGCGATACGCACAACATAGCGCCAGTCGCGAAGCACAAGACCGATGTCCCAGTCATACTTAGTACCCAAGCAAACATATTTGCCTCCATCGGCATCCGTCGTCAGGTATTCGCCCAAGTCTTGGTGAGAGATACCGGCACGAGAGCCTTTCGGATAAGTCGTGAAAAGCGTGCGAGGAGACCAACAGAGAAGCCAGATGGAAGTAAGCTTACTGCCCTTGCCGCCTGCGTCGATAATGTTTTTGGCATTATCAGCCTTCTTCGGGTCACCGGAGCAATAACGGGGTGCAAGGCCCAAGATTTGGTCCACGCCTGTTTTGTCATTGCCATAGATAACCGCACGCTGAACCTTCTGAGACATAGACTCAATAAAGGCAGAGTCTTCAGTCAGACGCCACATGCCGGACCAGTTATTGATCGAAGCAAGTTTCTTATCGATTTCGGACAAAGCAGAGAGCATGCCGATCGAATCTTTGATCTGAGCTGTTGTGGATTTGGACGGCTGAACACCATAGTTCAGCATGCGCCACGCCACTTCCGGTAAGCCTGTTCTCACGGTCGTGAGATGCTCAGTCACACCATTGGCCTCAATCGAGGTCAGGTCCTGAAGCATCTCATTGGTTTCGGACATCATTTCAATGATTTCCGTATCGATCTTTTTATTCCCGTCCAGGCGGGAGACGACATCTGCCAGTGTCGGATTAGAGGTGTTTAAAACGCCCATTTGTCACTCCTGTTTAAGTTAATTACCAACGCATCGGAGAATTCGGATACATCTCTGCTAATCCGTTGTCTCGAGGTGCCGGAGCACCCCTTACGCCGGAGTCCTGTGAAGTCATCTTGCCGATGCGGTAGAACAGACGAATGACTTCAGGGTGGTTGCAAAGGCCGGAATTGTTCAAAATCTCTCTAAGTTCCGGAGTTGCCAATTTTTGGTAAGCACCAACCGCTATCCCTTTATTCGCTTCAAAAGCAGCTCCGCCAAATTCAGGATCAGCTTCAGAGGCTTTCAGCCACTCACCGGCTTGACGAACCAAGTCAGCTCGGAGTTTGGTTGCTACAGACGGGGCTAAAGAATCCAAAACCTTCTGAGCCTGCTCCTGAGAAAGGCCTGCCTCTCGAGCAGCTGTTGAAAACTGCTCAATGCTCGTCGGATCAATCGCCGGATTCTCTCCGAAGTTAAAAGGCTCGTACGTTTCAGGAGCAGTGCTCTGCTTCTGCTGTTGCCCGTCATTGGCTTCAGGACTTGGCGGGTTGACTTCGCCCAAAGCGTTTGGCATCCCGTCTGTTTTCGGAGGATTGGACTGAGCGGAATTCTGCTGCTGACCTTCACCTTGAGTCTGCTGACCTTCTATAGAAGCGCCTTGAGTGCCTAGGCCAGTCGAGCCAGTCTGATTTTGTTCATCTGCCATTCTTTCTGTTCCTGTGTCATTACAAAATACTGTTGCGGACAAAGCCGCTGAATTTCACCTAAGAGCCAATAGCCTGTCTGCTTCTTGCCTTCCTCAAAAGCCATGCTCATGCCGGGCTCGGGCACTTTGGGATTAAATGTTGAAAGGAAAACTCCGGATCTTTCCAAGAGCCTCCAGGCAAAACGCCTTCCCGACTCCGTACTCAAGAGACTCTCTATGTCTCTGTCATAGGTCTCCTGCTCGATCTGCGCGTATCTCTCTCCCTCAAGCCTTGCCTGCTCCTCGTCGTAAAGGTTCTGCAACGGGTCGTAGTCTTGCCCCTCTGTCACTTAATCAAGCTCCAAGCAAAAGCAAACAGAACCGAGGCAATACCCAGCAGAATCAACCAACGAGCGGCAAAAAACCAGAGAGGAAATTTTTCACACATACTCAACATCAATCTTCTCGCGTGCTTTGATATAATTAATTTCATGTTGAGAAGTTCCTAAAGTGTTTCTCGACACCGCCGCTGACTAGACCCCAGCGGCATTTTTATTTCTGACCATTATCAGGTAGATTTTTCTCGTTATGTAGACAGCACAAAGCCCCGACTGGCGGGGCTTGCGAGAAGTAAGGAGCTTTTTAATAACCTGTAAAAGCGCCCATTATTTGATCGGGGGATTGACTCTGAAGACTGTCTGCGCTGATCCCTAAGTTTTTCGCAACATTGGCTCCCTGCTGCATCATCGCCATCTGCTGAGCCGCTTGCTCTTGCTGAGCTCTTTGCTGACGGATCAATGTCACTTGATCTCCCGAGACAATGAAACGAGGATCAATCCCTAAGGCATCGGAATAATAGTCCACCCAAAAGTCACTATTGAACTTATCCAGCATATCCGGCTTCATTCCGGCTAAGACACCTAAATTCTGTGTAAAGCGGTCAATGGAGTTCGTCGTAATTGCTTTCTGAGCCTGCGCGAGAATGGATATAAATTCTACATTTACAGGAGCACCTTGCAGCTCTTCCGGAATCGGAGGAAGCATATTGGTTTCCACCATGCGCTCGAAAGTTAGAGCGATCAACGGATCCAGTGCCTCAGAATTCAAGCGCTCAAGCACAGGACCCATCAAGATCATCTTCTCTTCATGACGCTCGGCAACTTCAGTTGCCGTCATCGTTTTATCTGTCGAGTTTGCCATCATCATGAAGATGTCACGATAGAAAGTCTCGTTGATGCGTTCCCGAGTATCTTGGATATCCTGCAAAAGAAAATCCAAACGCAGAGGTACTTCAAAAGCAGATCGGATGTTCTGCGCCTGAGCCGCATTACTGTAGTACGTGACGCCGCCCGGAAGGATATTGGCGCCAGCATTCTTTAATTCTGCAGGCATAATCACCGGAGGATTGGTCTGATAATCAATCGCCTGAGACTTTCTCTTTTGCTCCTGCTGGAGTTGCTTTAAATCTCCCAACGCTTCCATGCCGGGAGAGTTTCCGTAGATGTCTCCTCCGGTCACGGACCAGCGGGCGCAAAGTGCTGGAAAGTTTCTAAATCCGGTTTCTCTTAGGACCTTATCTTCGGACGACTCAACCTCAAAATACACGCTTCTCCACGGCATGTTTTTATTGTCATGCTTCCTCGGATCGTAATTCAGACGAGGTTCAATCGCATTAACCACGTGAACCCAAGCGTCACGCTTGCCCTCCTCGTACTGCTTGCGTACCGAATCGCTCACGTTTTCCAGTCCGAACTCCCCGACCAGCATTGAGACCGTCATCCGGAATTCTCGGTAAAGGGTGTCCACTTGCCCTCGGGAATCGGTTGCAATCGCAAATTCACCGATTGTCAGTGGCATGCAATGAATTACACGCTCGTAGTCGTCGAGGATAATGGTTGCACTTGTCCCAAAGGCTCCGAGTTCCTCGTAGGCCATTTGCAAGGCTCTATAAACGTTTGATTTATAGAACACCATCTGCATGAGACTCGTAACCTTACTCATCCATGCTTTGACTTCATAGCTCTCGTCGAGCTCAGGGTTTAGAGTAGTCAGCCTGAACCATGGGCGCGCAGGACTTGTCATGCCACTCATCATTCCGCCGGAAAGTGTTCTCAAAGCTCTGGTGCCGGTGTTATCCAGTATCGCTCGATAGGCATTCCTATTGCCCTTGTTGTTTCCGGAGGGCAAGAACCGTCCCGAACGAGGAAGGAGCACCTCACTAATCTCTCTCCAGTGCGGCATCCAAGTCGATCGTTCCGCCTTGAGATCCTCCCAGCGGCGCCGAACTTGAGTCTTCAGGCTCTCCATCAGGTTATCCTCCTAAAAGGCTTGTACCTTTTCCAAGCTTGAGCTGATTTGGGTCAACGCCTAACGGACTCGTCAATAACGTAGAACCTGTTTCATTTCCCGTGTTTCCTTCAAGAAGCGAGCCGACATCGGCTTGATTTTGATTTTGCCTTGCAAACTCAGACTTCTGCTGATTCAGTGCCTTGCGGCTTGCCTCAGCCTGCTGGTCCGCAGCCGACTTCTGAGCCTTGCTCGTTTTATGAGCTGAATACATTGAAGCACCTGCTCCGATAGCCGCAGATGCAATAGACGCTCCGATAACCGTAGCGGTTGTTACTCCTGACATAACTCTTCTCCCTGTAACACATCATCCGTAAATTCTTGACGCGCCTGCCCAAGCGTCTCCGCTTTGGTAGCAAACGACATAATTAGTTTCGTGGGAACGAAAGTCCTGAACACCGTTTTTCTTCCCGGCGGGGACGTAAAGCATGCAATCCCGTCCGCCACAGACGTCCCGCCGTTCACTGTCATTGCGCACCGCCCTACAACAACTAAGGTCGTAGGGACTTTCATAAATGCACCGACAAGTAAGACGTTTTCGGGAACAATCGCTATACGCGTATAGACACCTGCGTGAAGTACCTCTTTGATTTCAATTTTTAGCTGAGGAGCCTCTTTGACACTCTCTTCGATCCCGCGAATCGACAATAGCTCTTGAGGAGAGCAGGCCATTAGCTGCATAAGCCCTCCAAAAAGAAAACAGAATTAGTTTTCTCTGCTTTGTGACTGAGCAGTTTTTCAAGTCTTGATCCGGCCGGCGCCGAGACAAAAAGACCCGCTGAGCCAAATAGAACCGCGGTGTTTCTCGCCCATTGCAAGAGCTTGAGGCCATTATTTCCGGTTCTGAAGGATTTGCTCAGGAACAAACTCTCTGTAGAAGCAAGCGTTTCTTCTTTGAAGTGCGGTACAAAAGAAAAGACCACAACTACAAAGCCAACCATCGTATCCCCGTTGAATGCGCCTGCAGCTTTCAAAAGTCCCAGCTCTTCAAGCTTGAGATACTGATCCTCATTGGGAGGTGAAGCAGCCAAGGTTCTGTTTGCGCACTCCTTGGAATATTCTTTGATCAAACGTCGTACCTCAGGATACGAGAAAAAGTCCTTGGCACTTACGGGACGGATTTCAATCTCTGGCATATCTCTTAAACAGCGCTATTACTTCTTTAACGATCAATAATCCGAGATAAACATCTAACTCCCAGATAAGAATGTTTACCCAAACACTTACATTCACTGGCTTATCTCCATCGAACTTTACAGAGCAATTGTCGGGCAGATTTTTTTCATTATGTAGACACCCTAAGCGAAGGGGTCGTAGGCATTCCTGTCTAAGCCTTGGACATTTTCAGTTCTAGGAGCGATTCCATACTCCGGAAGCTCATAAGCAAAGGTCAAAGCCAGTGCGTCTGCGATATCGGGCGAATGAAGCCCACGCTTTTTCATGGAGTCCTTACTCTCAAGCTTGATTGCACCGTTTGGCAATATCTCGTACTCGGGAGAAATCAAGTCAGCCAACAGTCCCTCGTCCTGCGGCAGGAGACCTTTGTTTTTAATCCATTCCTTCATACGCCCCCACATCTCGTCGCGCTTAAAACGGTAGGCCGTCGGGTCATCAGCACTCCATCCGAAGTTGACGCCATAGACCTCAAAATACCCGTCGTCTTGCAGGACATCGACGGGGCCTCCTCCCACGCCGCCTTCGTCCACATGCACCCGTACTTCCTCGAATCCAAGACGCCGGATACGCGCTATTGCCGCCTTGACCTTAGAGACGACCTCAACCGTTGACAAGCCTCTGTAACGCTCGAATGGAAGTCGTCCGTCACGTCCGATTCTGTAGTAGATCACCGTCTCGTCATTACCGTAGCGAGCCACGTCTACTCCGATAATGGCAAGGTTTGCTTTAAGACCTCCCCCTGGACGAGCCATCGCTTCTTCGACTGATTTTGTCGGAATAAACTGCGAACTGGATGCGTTTGGAAACTCACCCATGACACGGACACGGAAGAAGTCAGAATCTTCCCCATACTCCTCGAGCCATTGCTGAATCTGCTTTTTGTTGGTGATATGACAGGTGCGGGAGTCAACTTTACGAATATCCCAAAACTTAGCCTTGGAGTGGAAACAATCGTAGAAACGGCCGGAAGATCGCGTCGGGTTTCCGAAGAGAAACATCATCGGCTCACCATCCGTTAAACCGCCTTCGGCAACTTCATAGATGGCGGCAGGAATAGCTGAGGCCTCGTCAAAAATATAGAACGGAGTCGAAGAAGCGGCATGCAAACCGGCAAAGGATTCCGCGTTCTCTTCTCGGCAAGTCAGCGCATCCACTCGCCAAGACTCTGGAGACTCTTTAGAAACAATGGATGTCGCCTTCATATCGAACATATCGGCAACAAGCGAGCGTCGCATCCACTTCGTAATCTCAGCCCATGTTTTTGTTTCGAGCTGATTGGCCGTATTCGCCGTCACCACACCTTTGCAATTTGGACGGGTAGCCATAATCCAACACACGAGCCAAGCTGTAAAGGCTGACTTTCCGATACCATGCCCGGAAGAGACGGCCATTCGGATCGGATCAACAGCCTGTGAACCGTCGAAGCCTCTCTCCTTAACGGACGCCCCTATATCATCGAGCATTTGGCAGGCCCACTCGTCCGGACCGAATTGGCAGTTTGGGTAACGAGAAGCCCACGGCTCCTTGAGCCTCACGACTGAAGTTTCGGGCAGCTCTCCCCATGGAAAGGCCCACATCACAAACCGCAAGGGGTCGTCATAGCACTTCGCCAGTTCGAGATAAATATCATCTTGATTTACAGACATAGAAAAAGCCCACCGTGTAGATGGGCCTAATCATCATTCAAAACCTTTGAGTTATGTAGACAGTTTCTTCATAGGATGTTCTGGCGGATAATCAAAACAGAACAATACCGAAGGAGAAATCATGGCCCTGACAAAAGAAGAAGTCACCAACTATTTCTTTTCAAAATTCAAGAGACCAACATGTCCTTTCTGCCAAGAAAGGGATTGGGAGGTAGCGACATTCCCGAGCAAGGAATTAGCCTTTTTTCAACCTTTAGAAGCCTCTTCCGAGGAAGGTCTGAGCGTTATTGACCTAGGGAATCTTGACAAAGTCGATCCTGACTCACCTTCCGCTTCCGCCATCCCTTCCCTTGTCGCCGTCCGATGCGGCAATTGCGGGTGGGTCGCATATTTCGATACACAGAAAATAATTAAGGACAAGAACCATGTACGTTCATGACGATGTTGTTTGGGAAAAGCTTACGAACATCGATAAAAATGCCGCGCAAGCTTTAACCGAAACGAAAATTACAAACGAAAGGCTTAAGAGAATCGAAGATTCTTTGGCAGGAAAGCTAGACACAGGGACATTCTGGAAGGTAGTTGCCGGATGCTGTGCCTTTTTTCTCATAATCATCAACTACTTTCACGGATAATTTAAGGCCCCATCTGTCGGGGCCTTATGCTTTATTGTTTCGTCTGCTCGAACTCTTCAATCACCTCTTTGGAGTCCTTGATAAACTCACCCAGGCAGAGAAGCAAGTAGTTCATCCCTGCACAGCGAAGCTTGATGTTTTCTAAAGAGACTCCATTGTCCAGGGCTTCCTGAACGAGCCTTCTTACCGCATTCATTCTCGACTCAGGGGTTCCTTCGATCCAATCAACAGCTTCTCGATCTCCTGCGACTCCGTCCTGCAAAGTTTTCGTAATCCTCTTTCTAAGTGCTAACGGCTGCTGAGCCATCAGCTCAATGACCTCTTCAGAAGTAACACCTTTGACATCTACCATTCTTCCTGCTCCTCTTCTCTGAGTTTGACACCTTGAAACATCCATGCGTTTTGGTACAACCTTCCTTTTTCAATCTTCTCTTTGAGCTTGCGAGTAAACAGCGTCTTAGTGTATTGACCGATTTCCTCCTCCCCATCTTTGGCCCAGCGAAGAAAGTCACTCCAAGCGTCCTTAGCCTTCAGCCCCTTCCCCGGTTCAATTGCGCATACCTCGAGCCGCTCTGTTCGCCAACGCTCTAACACGTCCGAACCTTCCCTGAGTTTTTCTTTGAGGAAGCGTACCTCGTCAGGAACATCGAGACCTTCCTTTTGATATCGATGCAGACCTTCCAGAAGCCAATTGAGAATGCCCGGAAGCTCCTTTCTGAGTTCGTCGGTAAGATTCAGATTCTTTTTGATCTTGGGGTCTTTATCAAAGTTCCTCGGAAATTCAAGGAAAACAAGACGTCGCCAAATACCGTCGTCCGTGGCCTTAATCACGGGGAGATGATTAGTCGAAAGAATCATGGTCCATGTCGGATCGATGGTCTCAACCGTCGACGAATACATTTGACGAGCGACCACAGGATCGCCGCCTGTCATGCTCTTGATGCCGGCCTCATTCAGACGGGCTCCTTCGTCGGTCTCCTGACCCACAACGAGCCTCGCACCTTTAAGTGCGATCAAGTCAGCCCGAGCGCCGCCTACTGTGGAGGCTCCTTTGACAATCGAAGCGAAAGTGTCCGAACTAATTGCTCGATAGTACTCTCCGAACACTCCAGCCAAGATTCGCATAAGGGTCGATTTACCATTGCAGCCGGCGCCGTGGAGAATTATGAAGAGCTCTTCTTTCGTCGTTCCTGACAACGCATAGCCCATTAAGGTTTGGAAAAAGAAAGCAAGCTTTTCACTCCCCAAACACTCCTCAATCGTTCTTCTCCAACGAGGGCACTTGGCCTCAGGATCGTACGAGACAGCCGAGCATAAAGAGATTTTTCTTCGCTTATCAGGCGGCAGAAAGTCTCCGGTGAATAAATCAATGTCCCCGTTGTCCACTCCGAAGTATTGAGTTCCCTTATCGAAATCATTGGCCTTAACCAGGTGGGCAAACTCTCGCTTCATATTCGTAACGACACGAGAGACCAAGGAAGAGGCCTTCGCCTTGAACTTCCCGTACTCCGACCAAGCAGCTTTCTGCAGTTCTTCCGGTGCGTCTTTCGCAGCCCGAAACATGATGTGCTCTATGGACTGGGCAACCAAAGCTGTCAGATAATCATTTCCGATTCTGTCCCAGTGCTTGCCATTGAAGAGATACCATTCGTCGTAGTTTTCAAGCCGCTTTAACTTCCCGTCAAAAAGCTTGTACATACGCTTTGAAAGATCGAATTCCGTGGTTCCGTTTTCAAAATTGTCATGGTACTTGTTGAACTCTTTGATGAGCCAGCGCATGGTGACGGGATCATCATGTGCATCGCGATTAAACGTGCTCCACTTATAGGCCAATGACTCATAGTCTCGGTACCCTGGCTTGTCACACGCCCATTCGTTCCATATCAGCATAGCCTCCTCGTCACCTTGGAATTCAAAGTGGAGAGCCATACCAACTCGGATATAGGTGTTGTAATCAGGCTTATCGATACCGGCGCCATTGACGATCTCTCTAGCCTGAGAAATCGTCAGCCCGCAGGGCTCGGTACCAAAGGGATCATCGTCTTTGTTGCCGCCTCCGGAGGCCTGACCTACGGGTTTATAGCCGTGCGCTATTGCGATTCTTTCAAAAGCTTCCAAGAGCTTCTCAACTCTCTCGGCAGAAATAATGGGCAAATCTTCCGCTGGGTAATATGCGGGCTCATACTTACAGTCCGCATTATCCCAGGTGTACGGCATCTGAGTCTTTTCATGGATGTGGTATGCCACGAACTGCTTGCCTTTGCCCAAAATCTCAAGACGTATCAGCACCCCGTCCTTTTCAAAGAACCTGCTTGCCCTACTCTTCCAGCCTGCGGCTGCGGCTCTCAGAATCACGGCCTTTCTCGGAGCTCGTCCAGTTCGTACCAAGTCCGTATCGTCAAACCCGATCTCGTTGAGAACTTCCTCAACGATTGATGCATCTGAGCAGTCAATATCCAAACAGCAGATGGGATTTTCTCCGACCCCGCAAAGAATACCGACACCAGCCGCTTTTTCCGGATACCCTGCACATTCTTTTTCAGTCAGCGGATGCTCCTGCCAGGCCTTGCCGATCGGAGCTTTGGAGTTGGGGCGGATTGCGACAACCTTATAGCCGTTGACTACAACCAGCGGACCTTTTTCTCGAATATAGGATTTAGTCATTAGTCTTCTTTCCTTGGCAGAGTTCTTCTATTTCCTGACTTCTTTTCTCGAATCTAACCATGCTCTCTCTCAGTTTTCCCGCCACTCTCTTTCCAGAGGATCTTCCCTTGGCGATTCTGATAAGAGAAGCCTTATGGACGCCGCTGTCGTCTGATATTTCCCTATAGGTATAGCCTCTACGCAGGATCCTCTCCAAACAATTTTTAGGGTCGAGTTGCATTTTTACACCTTTAATATATAACGCAACCATTCTAAAGAGTTGTGTTTTAAATCGCAACCGTTAGAATATTTATGAAACTAAATGCAACTTAACTTCCTAAGGTAGCCACTATGAAATTTTCAGAAAAATTACAACAACTTCTATCGGAGCAAGGACTTACTGGATACGCAGTTTCTAAAGGGACAGGGCTTCCTAAGTCAACTATTTCCAGAATTTTGAACGGAGAGGCTAGCAATCCAAGAAGTTCTACACTCGCTGAAATTGCCGCTTTCTTGGGCATAACAACGATTGAACTAACGAACGGCACTGATCTTCAGGAATCTTATTCAAGAAAACTGGGAAAGATAAAGAAGGGTCTTCGCGTTCCCCTGCTAGACTCACCGACGGAGGCTGCTTACTTCTCTGCAATAGAAGGCGACGTCCCGGTAGGATCGGATTTCTTACCGCCGATACCCTTCTCAAATGACAATAACAACGAGTTAATCGCCATACCAATGAACTCGGAGGCCCTCTCTCCCAGAATTAAAATAGGAGACATCGTGTATTTTGATACGCACATCACTGAACCTGATAGCGAATTCAAGGCTAAAAACGGAGATGTCGTAATCGCATTTCCCGATAACACGGGTTGTGCAGTAATCAGAGAGTTCTACAAGGACGACCTAGGCAAAGCATGGCTAAGAGCAACAAATCCCTCATGGCCCGGAGATAAGGCCGTCCCCTGCAACCCGACTAAAGATCTCGCAGGAATTGCAGTAAGTTTTGCAGGAAAGCTTTAGAAAAAACAGTCTATCTCTGAAAGCAGAAAGGAAGTTGCATACTCCATCATCCTTATGTCTCCGAGCCTTGTAGTCTCTTTCTGGCTGACAGAATCGCCTGAGCCCGATTGTCGTTCATAGCAACCTTCAAAGTGTCACCATACTTCTCCGGCGCCCACTTCTTGAGCAGCTCTAACCTGGCATTAAAGGCAAGCTTTCTGGCGTACACATTGTCGTAACGCTTGACAGCGCGCACCACCGAGCCGTCTGCTGCCGTGGTCTCAATGACTTCCTCAACCACCTTCGGCGTTGTGGCAATCTCGAGTGCTTCTTCCGCCAAAACGTCGTTGCGTAAGGACTTGGCCTCGTCCAGCGCCTTAGCAAAGTCCGGATCCTTTCTCGCGAGTCTCGCTACCGAACCGGGACCCACTTTGGCCTTCTTGCACCAGTCGGAGATCAAGCCTCCATTGGCAATGAACTCCAGTAAACAAGCCTTTCGGGACAATGTCCAAGAGCCGTCCGCAGATACCGGAATCGGACCAGTGGGTTTCGTGTGAAGCGGCATCACCTGCTCTTTCATTTCGAGCCTGCCTCCCCACTCCCGCTGCTCCTTGACCGGCTTCTTTCGACGCTCGGACACGATTCTCTGGAGCTCTTTTTCCGCCTCCTGCGCATCTTTGGCACCTGTGATGACCCGTCGAATACGGAGCTTCGGCGTCCGATCGCTCATCGTGGCTGCCTCCAGTAACGCACATTGAAGGCTCTCGTCCTGCCGCAGGAGATCGACCAAACGGTTGCTCTGGGCATTTCCATCTTGGTCGCTATCCGGCTGTAGGACCAACCGAGGCTCCGGAGGTAGAGGACGTGTTCCACATCGGACTCCGTGTAGACGGCTCGTGGGTGATCAGTCCCGATCCGCCTGTGGGATTCGCTGTAGGGAACAAGGTTTTTCATCCGTTTATTTTTCTCCAAAGCCGGGTTTTGTTTCAGACAGTTTCGTATTTAATTTTTTATTTGTCAAGGAAATAAAAATATTTTTAAGGGTTTTCTTGGCGCTTAATTCAAACGGGAAAATTTTTTCCGTTCAATTCAAAATGGTTCAAAACTCACCCCGCCACTCGGTCAAGGTAGAGGACGGAATCGGGCGAAATTTTCGGGGGTGCCACCCGGTGGGGGTCATACTTTTTCGACTTAATTTTTATCGCTTATTCAAGGAGTTATTCAACATAACCAATATTATGTTGAGTGCTTTTCCGAAGGAGCAGCCGGCCCCGCGCGCGTTTGCCGGACCATCTTAATCCCGCTTTTCCCTACCATTCAAGCCGAAACTAATAGGAACATTCTAAACAAATTAAAAAGTTTTCTAAAAAACGCCGAAAAACCTAAAAACTCAAATTTTATTTAACTTTTTAGTATTTTTAGCTTTTCTTGTAAAACTCTTATATGTATATATCCTTATATTTTCTCTAATAAGAAAATGTTCTAAAAATAATAAAAAAAACTAAAGAACTAAAAGCTTATTAGTACTGAAAAGTAAAAATATTTCCGTTCACCAATAAAAGAGAAATTTTTACGAAAGTCATGGAATTCCCACGGCAAAAATTTTCCCGTTCACACCGGACTACACACGGCAAAATTTTCCCATTTGCTTTCGTTTTCGACTGATGACTTTTTAATCCGGTTTTCCTTTTCTTAAAACTGCCGGTAACGCATCCTTCTAATAGTTGCATATTAGTCAATATTTACAATTTTTAACACTCTCGATTAGTTGCTATTGCAATTTATCGCAACCTTATTTATAGTTTCGTTATCGGTTTTCGCTACCTTTTCAATCTTTAAACGGAGTAAACACCATGACAGAACTAACCATTTCGACAGCTGAAAAGGCTGAGGAACTTTACGAAGAACTTCCCACCGCCGCTCGGGATTTTATTTCCGAAGCGTTTGACGGTGTGCAACCCTACCAGCAGGGAATAGCCGATTCAGTTTATGAATACGCAGCTAACCAAGCCGATGGCCTCAATAACTCTCAGGTTATCCGTTGGCTCGATACTGACTCCGATTCGTTCTATTGGATGGAATCTGTGATCGAAGAAGGTCTTGTTATCACTGATCGCTCCTATAGCTTTTATAGCCACGTTCAGACCGCTATCCAACAGCAAACCGAGAACGAAACCTTTGAAACACTACGAGACATTCTCCGCTGGTATGCATGTGCTGCCATTGCTGAGGCATATCCGGCAATCAGTGAAGGCGCCGCGGATGCAATCGACGCCCACGACTTTGCAGCTCTTGAAACGTTCGACGATGTGAAATCCGACGCCGAGAACATTATTCAAGTTTGGGACGAGGAGTAAAGCCATGGAATATAGATACTATGCCCAGGCCAGTATTAAACGCACATTCAAGGGCCTCACGGTTATCGCCGAAGCTTTCAATGAAATCGAACCGGCTGACACAATGGACGAGGACGATCCCGCGGTTTTTACCTCTTACTCCCTTGAGTATCAGGATCAGGACGGCAACGCTATCGCCGAATATAACAACGCCGGCTTTATTTGGTTTTGGCATGACCCGAAAACAGGTGAGTTACTGATAGATGCCTCAGAAGGTGACTCCGAACTCACAGACTTGGAAGGGAACCCGATAGAAGCCGAAGGCCTTGCACGTATTAAGTCGCTTGTCGGCAGTGAAGTTGCTTTATCTCATTTAGTGGGAGCCGCCGAGCGTGCACTATTCAAGAATAAAAAGCTTGTCAATTTGGCGGAAGCCGCTTTGAAAGACTTTGAAGCCGAATTAAAAGAGGAGGCCGCAGCATGCTAACAGTTAAATTACTCGCGGCCATTAATAAAGCTACGGGATCCGATGATCGTCTCAAAGGGATGTATATCGACATTAGCAAGGGTTTTTGTTACGTATCTGACCGAGTTTTACTGGTTAGGGTCGCCATAAATGGCAAATGTAGTAAGTCTAAAAAGGCCTTTAGGTTCGTTCCGTTTGAGTATTTGAAAGAGATTGCCAAGAAAGAAAAGCCCAGTACTGTTCTTGAGTTTGATGCAAAGAATAACCAGCTCATCGCCGGCGCCTCTCGGTTCAATATGTATGACCCTGATCCTAGACTCCCGGAATCTTTCTTTGCTTCTATTGAAAAGTTTCTTACTCCGAGTGAAAAAGATCAGGAATTCGGATTCTATGCACCCCAATACCTGAATTTAATCGAGTCAATATTAAAAGCAGCCGGCGCCGGTTCATTGAATCGAATAAGTAACAACATAAAAATCGACTGGGTTGCAATTCCAGGCGGCCGCCGTGGTCCGTTGGTTATAGATACAGCCTCGCACGGGATAACGGCGGCGCTTATGCCCATGGCTGTTTAGGAGGATTGGACATGTTAGATGATTTCACTGTCGGTAAATACCGTTACGAGGTTTACAGCACTGGGCGCTTGATTACTTGGCTGCGTATTGACACCGAAAATACAGCGGCTCCAATTGAATCCAGGAGCTTAAAGCCCACAGCCCGGCGCCGTGAAGTGATAGCTGCTTTTAACGCCTAGGCAGCACCGGAGGACACCGGCCGCCTCCTTAAATCCGGGCCGGGTTCTATAAGTTCATTCTCTCGAGTGGATTTATAAAACAAAGTTTTTAGACCTTTGGGACGATCCCCAAACAGAAATAAGGACGCATCCGGATAAAACCCCGGGCGCGTCCTTTTTCGTTTTTAGGACAAGCGAAAAATGGTTTTTAGAAGGATTGAAATTAGAGCGGTAAGGGCTCCGAAAGTCTTAGACGGTATCCAGGCCTCAGCCAAGTATATCGCTCGCTTAACGATCGATAACAAGCCGGCTCCGGTTGTCTCGTTTATTTATTTTGATTCGAGCTTTTCCGGTTGTCCCTTGATTACTCAGGTTGACGATTTTTCCCGCGCGCTGGTGTATCGCGTCCTGGTGGCGGGCTCAATCCGTGAGGCCCTTCGTACTGCTGCCAAGCAATTAGACAGCGGGAAAGAAAAGATCAAATTTACCGCCCGGGTGGATTTAACCAGACGCCTGAAGTTCCTTAGTCCCGGTTCCCCGATGGTTCAAATATTAAAGGAATCAGTAAAGCCGGAAGCCCTTCCGGTTCCTATTGAGCACTTGACTAACCCCGTGAACTCATAAAAGGAGTTTATTTAAATGAGCATTGAAACTGAACTTAAAACATTTAATGAGCATTTTGGACGCTTCATTAAAACCGAAGAAGAAAAAACGGCCGCGATTTCTAAACTTGCGGATGCGATTTCTCAGGCGGTCATTAGCCCCGCAGAAATGCGAATGCAACCCTCTCCCGAACCCGTGCTGAACGAGGCGAAATCGGCCAAGGTTCAACCCTCTCTTGTCACGCCCGGGCAAGATGCGCCTGCTCCGGTTGAGCAAAAAGTAACTTCCTCAGAAAAAGTTGAGCCCGTGGCCGAGCCTCAGGTGGAAAAAGAACCGACCGAAGAAATGACCAAAGATGCCAGAAATAAAGTAATTGCCTTGTGTAATAGACTAAAAGGCGTACTGGGCGGAAAAGAAAAGGTTAAAGAACTTATTAAATCTTTTGGGCATGGTGATAGTGCAATCGCTCTAAGTTACGACCTTCAATTGAAATTTATCGATTTTGCCTCTCAGAAACTGTCCTCTCTGGAGGCAGCTCATGCCTAGTATCGTCCCCATCATCGACAATGAAGAGCGTCGGCACTCTTTTCTTCAGCCATCTGCCGCTTTTCGATGGATTCACTGCCTCGCCTCTCCTTGGGAAGAGCAAGAAGCTGTTCGAGCCAAACCTGAACTAGCCGATGCAGGCAGCTACGCCAACGAAGGAACTGACGCGCATTCTGTAGCCGAACAGTGTCTAAACATCATGTTCACTGAGGAAAAAGAACCTAGTGAAATCGTTGCCGACATTATGGACGAGTCTCTGCGTCCTTATATCCAAGCCTATCTTGAGGCCGTCCGAAACACTTATTTTGAAGAACCCGAAGAGGCCGGAGTAGAAACATCAATTGATCTTTCTCAAGTCGTTGGTGTCAAAGACACATGGGGAACGGTTGATTGCTATGTTGTCAGCGGCGGTGAACTTTTCGTTTTCGACTACAAGCACGGAGAAGGAAAAATTGTACGGGCCGAAAACAACTCGCAGCTGATGCTGTATGCGCTCGGGATTCTTCAAGCACCTGAGCTTCAGAACGTAGAAACCGTTCATCTTTGCATTGTCCAACCTCGAGCTGACAATATTTCCGAGTGGACCCTCTCCAGAGAAGACCTGCTGAAATGCAATGTCGATGTCATCTTGGCCGCTTCCAGAGCCAATGCCATTCAAAAAGCAAGAAAAGCAGAGCCGGAAGACTATGCACCCGATGTTGAACGGTGCCAGTGGTGCAAGGCTAAAAACTTCTGTCCTGCTCGTTCTCAATTCCTCAGTTCTGCCCTTTCTCTCGATGTAGAGCTTCCGGCGCCGGCTATCAGTGAGGCCGAGATGCTCGGTCGAATTTTCAACAGCATCCCGATGTTTGAGAAGTACTTCAAAGACGTCGAGGAAGAAATCAAAGATCGAATCCTCAAGGGCAAAAACGTGCCCGGAGTAAAGCTTGTGGCGGGGGGGCTCGGAAACCGCACTTGGAAGGATGCAGCGGAAGCCGAAGCCCTTCTGAAGAAGTTCAAGGTTCGCCAAGATGATATGTATGTTCGCAAAGTGATCAGTCCTACTCAGGCTGAAAAGCTTTGTAAGAAGCTCCTCGACCCGGAAAACAAAGAAAGTAAGCGAACCGTCATCGGTTTAAAGACTCAGTGGCCGCAGCTTGAAGAGCTCATTATCCGGAATGAGGGAGCACCGAAACTCGTTCCGATCACGGATCCTGCGCCTGCGTTATCTCTGGGATTTGAAGAAGACGATTTCAAGGATAACGGAGATGGAAATCAACCGACAGCAGCCTAAGGATAGAAACCAGCTTTTACCGCCGTTTGCTCAAGACCTTCTTAAGCGAGCGGCAAAAACAGGCAGACCTTATTCCAAAGAACGCACTGCCGCCATCGATAAGGCCATCCAAACCATTAAACGGTCTTGTCCACAATACTTTAAGGAGTAGTCATAATGACTAAGAAAACCAACGTTATCGTACTGAAAGACGTACGTATTGCCTTTCCTCACGTTTACACCCCTGTCCGTCCTTATGGAACCGAAGACAAGACTGAGGAAGAAGTCTCCAAACTGAAGGAATGGAGCGCTCAGATTCGCATTTCTAAGGAGCAGTTTGATCAGGTTAAAGAGCTGATCAGTAAGGTTGCTCAAGAAAAATGGGGGCAAAAAGCAACTCAGATGCTTAAGAAAATCGCTACGAATTCTCCCAAAAACATGTGCTGCCGAGAATTTGAAGACGAAAACACCGGAGAGACTTATTACGCCATCAACGCCAAACGCAAAGAATACAGAGGCAAGAACGGTCAGGGCGGAAAGAATTTGGCTCCTCAGACGTGCGGCCTCGACTGGAGACGTGCAACGACAGAAGACGATCCGGAGGCTATCACTGACGGATGTGTTGCTAACGTCAAGCTCTCATTTTTCTGCTACGACCAAGTTGTTACGGGTGTCGGATGCGATCTGTGCGCCCTGCAATTTCTGAAATCCGGAGAGCCGTTCGGTAAAGGCGGCGTAAGGGTTGAAGACGGAGACTTCCCTGACCTGTCTGCCCAATCGACCGTAGGAAATCCTCCGGAGGACGACGATAACGCCTGGTAATTAAGGCAGATGCTTTATCATAGGGGCATTCATTCGAGTGCCTCTTGATAAGGCAAGAACGTGTGCGGTCGGGGACGCTTCCCCGGGCCGGACTTTAGGCCACGTGGTGGCCTTCTCCGCCGGTTCTAAATAGAAGAGCGCTTCTATGCACGTTCTGCCTCCAAATTTTTATCGGAGACACTTGAATGGATTCTCTACCTATCGCCTATTTTGACCTAGAAACTTTCAGTTCCGTTAATTTAAGAACCCGCGGCACTCATGCGTATGCCGCCAGCCCGGACGCCCGAGTCCTGCTTTGGGGCTATGCCTTGGATGATGCACCCGCCAAAGTTTGGGACGTACACAATGAACCAATGCCGCCGGATCTTCTTAAAGCACTTGAAGAGGTCGGCCTAGGAAAACGGCTTCACGTATGGCAAAACGGACAGGCGTTCGATACCGTCTTCCTCTCTTATCAGACCAACAGAGGCCCCACACTGCCGCTTGAGACACTAGTGGACACCATGCTCATTGCATATCAGCATGGCCTCCCCGGGAACCTCGCAGGGTTATGTGAAGTTTTCCGACTGCCTCAGGATAAGGCAAAAGACAAAGACGGCCTGCGTTTAATCAATCTATTTTGCAAACCAACACCCTCTGGAAAAGTCAGGAATAAACAGACTAATCCGGAAGATTGGGCGAGGTTTATCAATTACTGCCGCCTGGATATCGAGTCCATGCGTGAGGTCTATAAACGACTTCCAAAAATAAATTGCACGCCTATGGAGCAAAAGCTTCAGGTCTTAGACGCTGTTATTAACCGCCGCGGTATCTGCGTCGATATGGACTTAGTCCATGGAGCGATCAAAACGGCAGAGCTCAATAAAAAGCTGCTTGCCGAAAAAACTAAAGAACTCACGGGCGGTGAGGTCTCCGCAGGAACTCAGAGAGATGCATATCTGAAGTGGTTAAACGAACGCTACAACCTCCAGATGACCTCTTTCACAAAAGCAGAAATAAATAAGCGTCTGGACGACCCGGACGTGCCTGAGGAAGTCAAAGAGCATCTGCGCAACCGTGTGAAGTCGGCCAAAAATTCCGTTGCGAAATTTAAAAAGATCGAGTCAATTGTCGTTGGAGATCGGCTTAAAGGGACCATGCAGTTCCGCGGTGCAGCCCGTACCGGACGATATGCGGGACGACACTTCCAGCCTCAAAATCTGGCCCGTCCGACGCTCGCAAATGACGAAATTGAGCTCGCTATTTGGTCTCTTAAAAACAATTGTCTTGTAGATATTTGGGCTGATCCGGGAGAAGTTTTATCCAATTGCGTGCGAGGCTCCATTGTTGCGCCGAAGGGAAAGAAGCTCTGCATCGCAGACTACTCAAACGTTGAAGGGCGTGTGCTGGCCTGGCTTGCAGGAGAGACATGGAAACTTAATGCCTTCATGGAATACGACACTCTGCTTACCAAAGACAAAGAGTGGAAACTTCCTTACAGGGACGGCTGGGATTTTGATTGGGCGACAAACGAAAAAGGTGAGCTGATCCACAAAGGACATGACCTTTACAAGCTTACCTATGGCAGAACTTTCAACGTTGATCCAGAAAAAGTCACAAAAGCCCACAGACAGATGGGAAAAGTACTAGAACTCGCCATGGGTTATCAAGGCGGACCAAAGGCCTTCTTAACATTCGTAGAAAACTTCCACATCGATGTCGAAGAAATGGTCGCTGCTATTCGCAAGGCAGTTGATCCGTCGTTGTGGATCCAGAACCAAGGAAAGCTCGACTGGGCGATTAAAAAGGGACTTGTCGAGGACATGACGCCTGAAACTTGGGTGGCCTTCTCTTCTGTTGCAGACGCATGGAGGCGAGCCAACAGCCGCATTACCGCACTTTGGGAAGCTTTAGGCAACGCTTGCCAAGAAGCTATCGGAACACCAAATCATATCTTTAATGCAGGCAAAAAGTTATCCGTCAAAAGGCAAGGCGCATACCTATATGTCCGATTGCCCTCGGGAAGAAAGCTTGTTTATCCGGCGCCGGCCCTCTCCAGTGATCACTGCGACATGACCTATTACGGCATTGAGCAGTACTCAAAAAAGTGGAAGCCCATAAAAACCTACGGAGGCCGCTTAGTTGAAAACGCAACGCAGGCCGTAGCTTGCGATCTGCTGCTTGAAGCGGGCCCTCGCCTAGAGGAGGCCGGGTACGAGATCGTTCTATCTGTACACGACGAGTACATATGCGAAATACCTGATGACGAAACACGAAATCATCAACAGATGGAAGAGCTCATGTCCGCACTGCCGGACTGGGCCGAAGGACTCCCGCTCGTGGCAGCAGGCTTTGAATCTTATAGATACCGCAAAGATTAAGGAGATTCAAATGAGTGGAAGAAAAAAATTTCGTGAGATGCGCGAAAACGGTGGCGGTAGAACATGGGGTATTTGGAACTCGATCAAGAAAGAGTTTCAGTTCGGAATTAAAGCGAAGTCCCCCGAGCTTGCAGAAGAAATGTTGTTCAAAAAGATCGGATGGGATGCCGCCAAATACCGGTTTAGCGCAGAGGCGTACCCCAATGAGACAGAAAAGGCGCTTGGTCTTTGGTATGGACTGCGATACGGACACATTGGGCCTCTAATCCCAGAAGAAAGATTGAAGAAGCTCGTAAGAGAAGGAAGATATAAACCACGACGCTCAAGGAGAAAGTAAATGAACGACAAGATTTTCTATTTTTCATTTGGTGTGGCAGTCGGTGCCTCACTCATGTGGCTGATCTGTCTGTTTTGCTGGTAATAAGGAGAAGTAAATGGATAAAGAAAAACTGAGCTTAGCCATAACAATCGGAGTAAGCGCGGCAGTGCATCTGAAGAAAGATAAGCGTTTCGCCGACGTTAAGCCTCTCGTTCCCATTGTTGATGGGCTGCTTGGCAGTGATGATCCGAAGCTCATAACGATTACCGCAGTCGGAGAAAGCAACGAGCCCTACGCGGTCGTTTTCACAAAGGAAATGGCAAAGGAAACAGCGGACCGCTTCTATGAATTTATTAAGCGTATTGAAGCTGAGGAGAAAACAAATGGATAAAGAAACATTACAGGAATGGATCGGAGGATTCGCTTTCCTACAGGAAATCATTGGCCGAAAGGAGTACGAACTTGAAATAGCGGATTTTCCTGACCTCGACGGAAAGGAGTACGAGGTATGTGAAGCCGTTCATGACGCTCTCGGAACCGCTCGTGAAGCTCTTTCCCGCGCGTCTCGCAAGATTGACGCATATCTGAAGGAGAACAAATGACACCGGCAGAAATCATTAAAGATCAGCTCCCAAAACGAGTTGCAGAACTGAAAGCCCTGGGCTACTGCGTTGAGGCTTTCGAGAAAGCAGGTCAGATAAACGTCTACCTAAGCGGACAAGTCTTCACCTACTACGTCACGACCGGAAAAATCGTCAAACGTCAGAGCCGAGGATTTACCGCTTTCTTGAAACTTTTAAAGGAGCACAAATGAATCTTGAAAAGCTGAAAAAAGCTGAAATCGTATACGGCGAAAAGCTTGACCACCCCGACGATACCTACGGCGACGGACACATCGGTTCTGAAATCTCCGTAACTGTCGAAAGCTATGGGTTTACGGCAACCGTTTCAGCGGCAGACGCAGAGTACCTCGCTCGTGCAGCTCGTGTCGTTTCGGCACTGATGGATACAGATGTCTCGGCGGAAAAGGAACCTACTAACAGGCGAAGAAAATGATTAAGAAATATGAAATTATCAAAGCCGATTCACTTCTTATAGGCACACACATACTCTACCGAATAAAAGCGCTGAGAGATTTCAGTGGCGTAAAAGCCGGTGATCTAGGCGGTTACATTAAATCAGAAGAGAACCTTTGTCACAACGGCACTGCCTGGGTCGGTGGGAACGCGTGGGTCAGCGGCAATGCTAGGGTCTATGGAAACGCTCAGGTCTACGGTAGTGCTTGGGTCTATGGCAGTGCCCAGGTCAGCGGCAATGCTAAGGTCTATGGAAACGCTCAAGTCTGCGGCATGGCTCAGGTTTGTGGCGATGCTCGGGTCTGTGGCGATGCTCGAGTCCGCGGTGAAGCTGAAATTAAACAAGAGCGCGACTGTCAGATCTTTACCGGCGTCGGAAGGAATATCGGAACACTGACCGCATACAGAACAAAAGGCGGCTCAGTCGAACTTACGAGGGATTGTTTCAGAGGAACGATTGGAGAGTTTAGAAAGGCCTCCGAAAAGTCCCATGCAGATAATCCGAAAATCAAACAGCATTATGAGCTGCTGTTACAAGCGATTGAATTGTGGTTTGGTGAAGGAGACGCGGCATGACAACGCCGGAAGGACAAAACACGCTCTTCCTAAAGAAGCTCTGCAAGAAGCTCCACATCACCGCCTACAAGCTATCGTTTGAAGGAACAATCGGCGCACCTGATTGGCTTCTCATGCGTGACGGCAAGCACATTCTCATTGAACTCAAAGCTCCGAAGCGCGGCAAGCTCTCGCCTCCACAGCAGCGCATGATTGATCTTCTTTCAGAGGAAGGCGGTTTTGAAGTCTTTGCCTGCAACAACGAAGAGTCGATCAGAACTGCTATCTGCTGGGGACTTTTCGGCGGTATGGATGTGACGAGGGATTTATGAAATACACTCCACGCTCGTATCAGGAAAAGATCATCCGGCACATCATGAGCCGAAAACGCTGTGCCGTTTACGCAGGCATGGGGCTCGGCAAAACGTCTGCCACCCTGGAAGCCATCCGTCGAATCAGACTTAAGCACCCGAAGCTCAAGACACTCATTATTGCTCCCTTGCGGGTGGCTCAAAGTACATGGCCGGATGAACTCAAAAAGTGGACTGACTTCAAAGGCCTCCGAGTATCGGTGGTTTGCGGCAACCAGCGTCAGCGAGTACAGGCATACGAAAATCCTGCGGACATCTACACGATCAATTATGAAAATATCCCTTGGCTCGTCAACTATAGCGGAGACCAATGGAAGTTTGATCTGATTGTCGTGGACGAAGCCACGCGGCTCAAAGGCTTCCGCTCCCGCCAAGGCACTCAGCGTGCCAAGATGCTTGCCTCGGTTGCCTACAAGTCCCAGGGTTTCGTGGAGCTTACCGGCACTCCCGCGCCAAATGGCCTGCTCGATCTTTGGGGTCAGCTTTGGTTTATCGACAAAGGCAAGCGGCTCGGAAAGTCGTTCTCAGCTTTCCAAAAGAAGTACTTCTATCCGATCGCGCATGGAGGAGCCGCTCAGCGCTGGTGCGAGTGGAGGCCCTTTGAAGGATCAGACCAAAAGATCAGAGCCCTTCTCTCTGACGTTGCGATAACCGTAAACCCTGAGGACTATTTCGATGTGGCGAAGAATATTTTTAATGACATTGTGGTTGAACTGTCTAAGAACGTCATGCGTCAGTACAGGAAATTTGCTCGTGAGCTCTATCTTGAACTTGCAAGCGGAGAAGAAATTACGGCCGCAAACGCTGCGGTCAAAACTAATCGCCTGCTGCAAATGGCAAGCGGTGCGGTCTACACTGAAAACGGCGAAGGGTACAACATCATCCACACTGCAAAGATCGAAGCTTTGGGGTCTGTTATTGAAGAAGCTAATGGTGCGCCGGTGCTGTGCGCCTACAGTTATCGACATGAGGTGGAACGTATCCGTCAGGCTTTCCCTTTCGCCCGAGTGCTCGACCAGTCACCGCAGACTATTCGTGACTGGAATGAAGGAAAGGTCCCGTTGCTGCTCGCTCATCCGGCATCTTGCGGTCACGGACTTAACTTGCAGGACGGAGGCAACATCCTTGTCTTTTTCTCCTGCACTTGGTCACTCGAACTACACGATCAGATCATTGAACGTATCGGCGCGGTCCGCCAGGCTCAGGCAGGCCATGATCGTCCGACCTTCGTTCACTACCTTATAGCCAAAGGAACACTCGACGAAGCAGTTAAAGAAAGACTGGCAACCAAACGAGATGTGTTGGATGTACTTCTGGATAGGAAGCAGGAAATCTTAGGGGACGATGATGACGATTGATCAGCAGGTGCGAATGCTCGCTACAGCCGGGAAAACTCCGTACGAAATCGAGGAAGAGTTAGGGTTAGCGCACTACACAATCCATCTCTCCTACCACCATGCACTAATGGTTGGGTACGAAAGAAGATACTCCGGTCTCAGCTCAGACGATAAGGATTATCAAAAGGACTATTACGCGAGAAACCGCGAGTGGATCGCCTTCAAGAAAAAAGAACGGCGGGCAAAGGAGCAAGAAAATGGCCAAGAACAAAAAGCCGCGTAAGTCATACAAAGCAAGACCCGTCCATTGCTCCGGATGCTTTTACCCGAGAGAATGGATCAACGAGATTAAAGACATCATTAACAAAATCGGTCTTGTAGCAGAGATCGTTCTCCCTCGAGGTACGGCAACGGACGACCAGATGCATCAGCTCCAGGACCTGTTGAACTGGGGCGGCATGCTGATGTTTGACCGGAAGTTCAAAGGTCAGGAGGCGGCAGTCGCTGAGTTTCGAGAGCGTCATTACAAGGCCCTTCATGCTCAGGCAAACATCGTACAAAGAAAACGCAGCGGAGTAACGGCAAATTACGTTGCCCGAGCTGGAGAACTTAAGGACCTCCAGGGTGTATGTGCGGAGATTGTTGAGATGCTCAAAGAGGCGCTCGAGCTTGCACCTCAAAGAACGGTCCGGGAGTTCCTGGCAGCAGTTCAGATCGTGGACGAACAGCACGCTAAAAGTACAGAGCACGGCGTTAAAGAGATCTCCTCTTCAGCAAGAGCCGTGCTTAATCAGCGCCACTTTAGGAGGCCAGCTAATGGCACTCGCGAAACGCAGAAAACCAATAGAGACGTTGCCTGATTGGTGTCTAAGAAGGAAGGACCTTCCTTATTCTGCACGGGTTCTGCTCTACTTCTTTCTCTACAACGTCAACCTTCGAGGCAGAGTGACATTGACCCGTTTGCAGGAGGTCTCAGGTCTGGCTTACGAGACGCTGAGAAGAGCTCTTAAGGCTTTGAAGCTACAAGGCATCATCTATCAGGAACTCACGGGCCCTACTCGTTACGACGGGTATGCCTACTCTTTAAGCATCAAGCGCCTGAAGGAGCTAGGCGCACCCAGCGTGGAAGAGTTTTTCAGAGGTTATAAGAATGAAAGATAAATTGACATTGATTGCAGACCATTACGGTCTGGGAACTCAGCTTTTAAAGCTGGCAGAAGAGTGCTCGGAATACAGTGCGGCTTCTGCCAAGTGGAACGTATACAACCGACTGCTAAGCAAGACAGGCCGCAACCGCTTCAAAGAAAAGAGAGATGCCGCGGCAGTTGACTGCATGAAGGAGCTTGCCGATGTGCTGGTTCTTGCCAGACAAGTCGAGTACCTGATGGAAAGCGACCCTGAGTTTAAGACCGAAGTTGAGAAACTCATGGATGCAAAGTGTGACCGTCAGATCTCCAGAATCGAGGAGGAACTTCAGAGCACCCAGACCGATAAGCTCGATCTGAAGGACACCATCGACTTCATGCTCTCCGGAAATGTTGAGGAGCGGATGATTGCCGAGTACCAACAATTGGCGATCAGAAAAAACAAACTCGGTAACTTCTTGTGGGCAATTAAGCAAGGCAAGACTGCGCCCATTGATCCTGAGATTCACAAAAATTTATGGCAACAGTTCAAGACTATGACCAGATACAAGAAGCTCCTGGAAGAAAAGGCTCGTCTTATGAAAATGGATTTGAAGGAGATTTGCCATGTCTGATCTTGTCAACCATCCTGCGCATTATGAAGAGCAGTCCATTCGCTTAGAGCCGATCGATTTCTGCGAGCGTCTGCCCTTTTGCCTCGGAAACACCATCAAATATTGCTTTAGGGCAGGACACAAGGAGGGCGCCTCGGAGGTACAGGACCTTAAAAAAGCTTTGTGGTACCTGAAAAGGCAGTCGGAAAGCCACTTCTCCTTGCGTTTGTCGGACTCAGAAAGGCATGAGCTTTCATACTGGTACGCCTGCTTCCTAAAAGACAAAGGGGTGCTCGGGGCGACGGTCAAAAAGTATTACGAGACTCCCGTCAGATATAACTTTAGCTTTTGGACCGCGCTGCAAGAGTGTATCGAGAACCGCATTAAAGTACTGATTGCTTTGGAAGAGGTCAGAAGAAGTAACCCCGTGGAGGATAAAAAATGACCAAACAGATTCTCGGCAAAAGTGATATCGCCGCTCGCACAGGACGTCACGTTAAAACAATAGAGCGCTGGATCCGTGAAGGTTTCTTCCCTAGCGGCCGTTACATGAAAGGCCGCCAGGTATGGACGGAAAAAGAATTTTCAGACTGGTTCGCTAAGTTGCCCGTCCGGCTGCAAAGCAAGAACAGCATCAGCCCAGGCCTGCATGACGGGGCGGCGTAACTCCAGCAAGTCGCTTCTTTGATAAGCTTGAACGACAGCGTTGCCGACAGAGTGCATCAAACACTTCTCCGCAACGCTGTCGTTTATTTCATTCTCAGCCGCCCAATCTCGGAAAGTCGAGCGGAACCCATGCATCGTGGCATTTGTCCCGGTCATGCGTTTAAACATCGTAGTAAGTGAATACTTGCTACCCTCCTCGCCATTGATAGCAAACACAAACTCACTTGTGCGCTCGATAGATTTCAGCACTTCCAGAACTTGGCGACTCAGCGGAACTCGATGTGGATAGGGTTTGCCATCTTTACGTCTCTCCGGCGGGATGCTCCAAATATTATTTTCAAAGTCAAACTCCGACCATTTAGCCCCGCTTGTCTCTCCTACTCTGCATGCTGTCAAAATCGTAAATACAATGATTTGGCGAGTTCTATTATTCGTTGGTAGGAAGATGCCGATTTTTTCTTGTAATTCCTCAAAGGGCATGGAGGTGTAGTGCTGAACCGTCTTAACCTTAGATGGTGGTGGTAGGTATTGGTCAAGGTTTCCCTTCCACAGAGCACAATTAAATTCCAAGTACCCGTCGTTTACAGCATAGGCAAGAATGTTTTCTAACCGAGTTCGGATCTTCTGCGCTGTCTCGTTCTTGACTATCCATATCGGCTGAAGGACGGCCAAGACGTCCGTACGTTTGATCTCGTCTATTCTTTTGTTCCCGATGACTGGATAGACGTAGGTATCCAAGTACTTCACCATGTTGGTGTAGGTCTTCTCATTGCGCCAGCACTTCACTTCTTTGATCTTCTCCAAAGTTTGATCAGCGAACCGTCTAAAGAGCGGCGTATCGTCTTTCAGATACTCCTCTTCCAAATTCTCTTTCTTTGTTTTCAGCAACGACTCGCCAGAAGCTAACTTACCTAGGAACTCTTTGGCAGTATTCTTGGCTTGAGTAAGATCAACCTTGCTAACGGGGCCGATAGACTTATCGTAACGTTTGCCGTTTAACATGTAGCGAAATACAAAGCGTCTGGTATTGCCCCGAACGATATAGACCAAGTTCGGCGCAACCGTATAGAAGCCCTCCGGCAGAGTCAGATAATTCTTCAGCGTAACCTTTGTTTTCATCACAATAAACACTTCAAAAACACCACAGTAAGCATAGCAAAATTAATCTTCTTCTGTTCCTTAATGCTCCCAATTGGAAAATTTTTTCAATTCAAAATTATTATTTTCTGTTTGTTTTTAAAGGATTTTTATTAAAAATGTTCCAGAGTGCTCCACCTATAAACTACCTATAATCTTATTAAGGTTGTACGCTTGCCTGGCGCGCCACCAAAATTAAAAGAATACTTTATGAAAAAATCTCGCGAACGCGGGATTTTTTCATTTCTGCGTCAAGAACTCCGGCAAAACGATCCGCCGCGTTCCTTTCTAGTTCCCGTTTCCAATAAATTCCGGAAAATTTTTCAGCATTCACCGTGGCCGATTTTATCGGACAACTAAATTTCTGATTGGCTTATCACCGGCCTCCCGACGGTTTTCAAACAAACCAGCATCCGGATTAGGAAAATTTTTCGAAAATTAGCCAATCTTCTGCACCTTGATCTCGTGTATGAAGTATCCTTAGTTAGACGAAAACCCTGATCTTCTTAATAACAATTATGAAAATATTTGTCCGAAAAAATATCCTTCTCTCCTTCTCAGTGCTTTGTGCTCTTTTGCTTTCCGCATGCTCAATGGATCCGGACGTTGAGATCACTGAAAAGAATGTTAAAGATGCCGTCAGCAGCCTCCCTAAGGCAGACGCGGCAAAGGTTGCTGCTCTCGGCGGAGACAAATATCTTCTGGGTAAGACCCTGAATAAAGTTAGCAAGCAGCTGCCTGCTGATTACTACAATTTTGAAATCAATGAGCTTGTTGAACATGCTCGTTTGAATCGAGAGTTCAATCTTGCTCAGGCCAATAAAGGAGAACTCACTCCCGAGACGGTCAGATCGGATTTTGCTGAAAGTCCTGAAGAAAAATCTATTGAAATCTCAGAAATCAGCGCACAGGACCATTACTTAAGAGCTCTTCGAACCGAGCTTAAACGACCCGTGCCTCTTGGCACAGCCACCCTCGGAAAGGGAGTTTTGACCTGCAGGAAAAAAGACAACTTGATTGCTCTTGACGAATTGGAGTCTCAAAACGTAGATGCCTTCAAAAAAGAAAAAGCCCGCAAGCTCAGACGAAAAGAATGTCATGAGATGAAGCGTCCGGCAAAATTAACGCTTCGGGCAGAAGACAAAGGCTTCGGTGGAAAAACTATTTTTAGAACGGCACGAGGCTGGGTTGATGCAAAAGATCTGACCGACAGAACACCGGCCGAAGAATTAGCCAAGATGAGAGAAGAAGCCCAGGAAAAACTGACCTATCTGAAGAACCATCCGGCCCCTCAGTTCTATCATGTCTATAGACCGCTCCTGGATATTTCCTCTAAAAATCCGACACGAATCAAATTAGCCCAAAAGGCGATTCTTATAAATATGACGCAGCATAAAGAGTCTTGGGACCAGGCTGCTGCACGTTTCGTTCAGGAGCAGCAGGACTTTGCTCATTCGGAATATGCATGCACTTTTGACAAAGACTGCTCTGAAAATCAAAAAGGCAACCTCAGAATGGCCTATTACATTCATACGGCTACTCCGAAGAACGTAAAAGCCGGCGCGCTCCCTTGTGAAATTTCTAAAGTGCCGGGCTGCCGAAATTTCACGAACTAAGAGAAGTCCTCCCTTAAAAACGCTCGAAATTATCGAGCGTTTTTTACATCCGCAGGAGGAACTATCTTTTGAGTACGGCTGGACTTCATTGCTTCCTGTTTTTGAACGGAAGCCGCATGGAGACCTTCAGCAACTCTGAGCAGGACTTGACGGTCTCTTCTTGAAAGCTGTGATATAACCGAGTCTTCTGAGATCAAATTCCTTGCTCCGCTTTTATCGTCGGTGCGGCCTAAAAGGTAATCAGTAGAAACGTTCAATGCGTTTGCAAGGCGCACTAAAGCATAAAGCGTCGGAGATCTTGAACTGCCCTGGTTCTCATAAAGAGAAAGGACCGGCTGAGGTATCGCGCTCAGACTGGAGAGTTCGGCTTGAGTAAGGTTGTTTTCATGTCTGAGCTGTAGAAGCCTCTGACAAAGTATTCTTCTAATTTTAGGATCGGATCCCATTCTTCCTCCTGTCCTGTTCAGGCAAACGGAAATCTTATCACGTTAATTGGTTATTTGTTCGCAATACAGACCCTTTTGGAAAACGTCATTTAAATAATTTTTTCCTTTTCTTTTAGAGCGATACACGATTTTAGTACAAAAAAATAACTTACAAATAAATCAAAAACACGGGATATTTGTACTTTCTTTATCAATTTTACTAAAGGTTTCTCAATTATTTGTACTATATGCTAGTCGGTTTCTGTCTTTTTCGGCCTTCCTCTAGGTCTCTTAGGACCGACAAAGACAGGTTTCTTTTTAGGCCTGCCTTTAGGCTTAGGTTCCCCATCCAGGGTTGCAATAGGTTCGGATAATCCCAGCTCTTCTAGGATTTGCATTCCGTCTTTGAAGGGATGCACCCAATAAGGATCAGAAGATTGAACCGGCCCTTTAGCAGCAGTTTTTCTCCAAATGTGCTCAAGTTCATCGAGGAGTTCACCATAAGTGAACTTGTCCAATAACTTCTTCTCATCGGCCTTTTTCACCATCTTTGCAGTAATGACTGTTGCTAAGAAATTGACAAACTCCGAGCCCCAAACAGAGAAGTCACTCTGCACTCTGGAATCTACAAGCTGCTCATTAGATTTGTATTTTTTAAACATGAGTTCCAACAGCCATCGGTCCTGATAGCAAAGGTAGGCGCTCTTTGGAGATAGATCTTGGTCTGATTCAAAGACAATGAGACCGAACTTTTCTTTCTTTCCCAGATAATTTTCATTATTAAAGTCGTTATGTCTGAGCCTGTGATTCAAGTAGTCTTTCTGCTCGGAGCTCTCTAAACCGGTGTCTTTAAATGAGTAAAAGAATCTTCCGGAAACGCTTTTGCGTTTGGCATAAAGAACTTGTTGTTTCGTGCCGGCCAGAACTCCGTCAAATTTGAGAAGTTCCAGCTTTTCGATATTTACAACGTTGCGTCGGACCGGAGTTAGGAAGTGGAGTCCCGGATGCTGCTTAAGTTCATCGGCCAACTTTGAAGACGGAAAGCCCTTGTCAGCAACAATGATTCCCTTTTCGATTTTATTTTCGCGAATGAATTCCCGATAAGCGCTTGCATCGATGCAATGGCCGGGAAAGACTTGAGCGCAGAGCGGCTCCATCCTTTCAATATCGTAGGCATAGATCACGCTGATATCGCGGCATCCTTTCAGACGGGACTTATAGGAGAAGCCGGAAAGATCGTTGACAATACTGCTGTCCTGTTTGAGAGTCCCGTCAATCGCGATGTGCTCAAAGCCGCTTACGTTACTGAGGCGTCGTGCAAAAAAATGTCTCCTTTTCTCGGCGTCTTTCCCAAGATTGTTGAGCAGTTTTGAGACCGTATTACCGGACAGCTGTATTCCGGGAATGAACATCGATATCCAGCTACGTTCGTAAAGAGAATTTAGTCGGCTGTTGGGAACCCGGGGTTTAAGAACTCTCAAAAGAGCGATTGTCAGTAAGGTAAGAGCAGTTTTGATTTCGAAGCTCTCGAAGAGTTCCTGCTTAAGGGTTTGGCAGACAGAATAAGCAAAGGCAGCGCTACCAAAGGAAAGACTGTCGGGCTTATCAGTTCTCAATTCCAGCCCCTTAGGAATGAACTTCCCTTCGTAGATATAGCCAATAACCTTCCCGTAAACGGGCTGCGGATTATGGCCTTTGATGTACTTACACCCAATCCGTTCCCGAACAAAGAATCGCTTCGGTCCGTCTCTGCCGGCGTCATAGACAGTAGTGTTAACCGGACGCGGAACTTTTTTGACTTCTTCAGGAACAGCCATTTTTTGCCTTTAAATCATTTTAATATAGTCTTATATTATACTAAAATTAAACTATATAACCAAGCAATTAATCAAAAATAATGGCAATTTTTCGTTAGAAAAATTGCCATAACTATTGGATTTTTAGGTTTTTCTGAAAGCAGGATCAGTCTTTGAAATTTATTCTATAGTTCGTCGAATTGTGATTCTTTTATTTTACTAATTTTCAAGTCCCCCACTCCGCATCTTTTTCAGCCATCCTCTCAAAAAAGCATCAACCGTTATTCGCTTCTCAAAATGTAGCCGTGTTCATCAGATAGGGCCTTTCCCATCGCTAAAATATCCTCGACATGCGCTTTAAAGCGCCTCTTTTTATTTCGGGAAAAACAATGGAATTACAGAATCAACTTAAGCAGATGGCTGCCAAAGCTGCCCTCGAATATGTTGTCGAAGGAGAATATCTTGGCGTAGGCACCG
>OGEO01000286.1_pt1 | contig 55396 bp, 77 predicted proteins | sample 1570661 | NCBI WGS metagenome assembly OGEO01 (sample SAMEA2582142, study PRJEB24529) | metagenome | biome: Human gut stool | place: China | collected 2011
GCAACTGCTACAGCAACAGTCATACCAACCATCGGGTTGTTTCCTATTGGTGTGGCGTTTGTCATACTATGCTTTATTATGCTTTTCTTTGTCTAATTCTAACAAAAATATAGTCCACACACAAATGGTTCGTGCCGTTTTATGCTATATTATGCACATACGTGTTTTTCCATGATTTGCCCACTGTGGTCAAAATGTGGGCAACCGTAAACTTTTATGTTTCGTGGATATTTATGCAAAAATAATACATATTATTCATCAGATAGAAAAATCATTCTCACATGTTTTTACGAATTCTTCTAACGATTTTCTACTTACTTTCAAGCTGCCAAGTTTAAAGGCAGGTAATAATCCATCATTAATTAACTCATAAACCTTATGAACGTTCACCTTTAAATATTGTGAAACTTCTTTAACTGTGAGAATTTCGTCACAATTATTTATAACATTTGTATTTTTATTTGTCAATATAATCACTCCATTTATAATTTTATTTTGTCGTTGATCCGAAACCACCATTACGAATTCCATCACAGTTATCATCTTCTGTAATTCCATACTGGACAAAAACTCCTTGTGCAAAACCATCCCCTGCTTTGACTGTCATAGGTTTGTCTCCACGGTTTGTGAGCTTAAAAAACATGTGTCCTTCGTTATCTGAAAAAGCATAATCACTATCCACTATCCCAACCGTATTATCTAGTCTCATTCGATATTTAAACCCTAATCCGCTGCGTGGGAATCCCATCATAACCCATCCTTCATTCATCTCGCATCGAATTCCAGTAGGGATTTTAATTGTCTGACCAGGCTCTAATGTGAACTCAATTGGTGCAAAAAAGTCATAACCTGCACTACCTTTTGTTGCTCTTTTTGGCACATCAATTCCGCAATAAATTTTTCTTGTTACTTCATCATCTGTTCCAAATTCATCTTTCCAATCCTTCACAAACTGTTCCCAACTTACTTTACTAAATTTAGCAATTCTCTGCATCTTCATTATCTCCTTTTAAAATATTTTTCTCAGTCATCTCTTCAAAAATTTCATCAAGTTTTCGCTTAACTTTCTCTAATACTTTATTCTCTGCACATAAACTTGTGTCATAATAGGCTGTGTAAATCATGTCAGAATTGTTATCGATCACATCATAACCAATGTAATTGTCAAGACATGAAACGAGAAAATTTACACTAATAACTGGAATCTTTTTATATGTATATAATGGAACTGATAGTTTGTAATTCAGTCCGTGTTTTCTGAAACCATACGCAACTAAATCTTCGTGCCTACATTTTTTACTCAATTTTAATTGTTTCATTTTTCTTCACCTAATCTCTTCTTTAAATAAGAAATATATTCATCCCAGAAACCTTCTTCGTGAATAAATTCTTTACCACTTAGCATCTTTTTTCTCATAAACTTTTTCATATCAACCGACTTATATTGCTTGTTTTTCGACATAACATTGCTAATAAAATCGTTCGTAATTCTTGAGAGTTTTAATTTATCAGACTTAGGAATAGAGTCGTTTATACTCTTATATTCTCTCAACTGGTCATCACTTATTTCATACTTTTGTTTAGGTAAATTCTTTGTACTGAATGGTGAAATACCTGCACCGGATGTTTTAGGTTTGATAATTGGAATTACTTTTTCGAAATCTTTTTGGTGAATTCTAAATGTTGTCTCTGAATCGAGTTCACGAATGTCATAGAAAAATTTTGATGATTTTAATTCAGATTCATATAAATCTTTATTGATGATGTTGTAAGTAGTTCTTACAACTTCTTTACCATCTCTGATTATTGTTTTCCGAATTACTTTTACATTGTCTGGATTAATATTTTCATAATAAAGTTGTTTTAAAATATTATGTCCTCTTTGTAGAGATGGAATATATAATTCAAAAACTCCTTTTCCTGCATAGAAAACTTTTATTCCATTACTGCATGAAATATAAACATCAATATCTTCTAAAGTTCCATCTAGTTTACGTGAAAAATCATGAGTTGATTCGCAAATAGGTACACGTAAACGGAATCTATTTTTATATTCTAATAATTTATTTGCCAATTTTTGTACCTCTAATCTTCTTCATAATATGTTTCGTTGCTTACTTTTTTACCATGTGCTTCCGCATATTTTACTTTTCCTAAGCACTCACTTCTGTCAAAGAAAATAGATTTATTAATATCTGTATAATTAAACAAATAACGATGTTTATCACGCTTTTCTGTGACTGCAAAATAAGTATCATAGACTGTTGCTACTTTCATTTCTAATACATGATAAATGCCAACTGACGGAAGAATTTGTGCATAATATAGATGCTGATTTGGTTTAATTTCTTCGTTCATTTTGTTGCTCCTTTTAATTAAGAGGACACAAATTAATGCATCCTCATCATAATTAATCAAGATATAGAATTATTTTGCCCTGTTTTAGAGATTCTTTCACGTCAATTACACGCTGATTTTTTGAGCCTCTAAACTTTAAATTCATATCTTTTTGCTCATGAATATAACGCCCATCAATTAAAACATCAACCATTTTAATAATCTCTTGACGTAAACCAATTGATTCAATTTTCTTTGGATTGAATTCAGATGTCACAATTGGATTGAAAATAGATTCCCATGTATAACCAGTGTGCATCCATATTTTTTTATCTGGATATAATTCTTTTACATCTTTGATAACGTCATAAATACCATCAAGATTTTCATTCGCCAAACATTCTCCGCCAAGAAATGAAATTCTTTTTATGTATGGTTTATCTGCTAATTTAAGAAATGTTTTCTTTGTTTCTTCTGTCCATTCTTTACCACCATTAAAGTCCCAAGTGTCTTGGTTAAAGCACGACGGACAATGGAAATGACACCCTTGTACGAAGAGAGCGATTCCAACGCCCTCTCCGTTACTGATGTCCATAGATCTAATTGAGTTATATTTCATTATTCATTTTCCTCGTATTCAAAGTCATCAATGTGGTAAACTCTATCGTGGATATCTCCATATCTTCCTTGATTGCCACCGTTTTTAGCAGTACCGATGTATCCACAAACCCTAAATGCAATATCCATTGCTGTATTATCTGTATTGCCACAATTCGGACACTTCCATTTGAGAATACCGTCTTCATCCTCAACCAATGGAATGTCTCCATCAAATCCGCATTTTTCACAATAACAGTTTTTTGTATTAATCTCTGCATACATAATGTTATTATAAATAAATTTAATTACTTCTAAAATTGCCGGAATATTATGTGTCATACTTGGAATCTCTATATATGAAATTGCTCCGCCAGGACTTAACTTCTGGAATTTTGATTCGATTCTAAGTTTCTCAAAAGCAGTAATTGGTTCAAAGACTGGAATGTGATAGGAATTTGTTATGTAATTTCTATCCTTACCATCAATTTTTACAAACACATCTTTTCCGAATCTATTTTTTAAACTTTTGGCAAATTTATAAGTTGTCGATTCTAATGGTGTCCCATAAAGGCTATAATCAATGTTCTCTTCTTCTTTCCATTGATTACACTTGTCATTTAGGGCTTGCATAACTTTTAAACCAAATTCTTCTCCTACTCCTTCATCAGAATGAGAATGACCTGTCATAAATTTTACACACTCATATAATCCTGCATATCCAAGTGAAATGGTAGAATATCCATCATAAAGAAGTCGACTAATTTTTTCATGTTTTTTCAAACGTGCTAATGCACCATATTGCCAAAGAATTGGAGCTACATCCGAAGAAGTTCCAAGCAAGCGGTTGTGTCTAGATTTTAATGCTTTATGGCATAACTCAGTTCGTTCGTCAAAAATCTCCCAAAATTTATTAATATCACCATCCGAAGACAATGCAATGTCGGGTAAGGAAATTGTTACAACCCCCTGATTGAAACGTCCATAATATTTATGCTTTGTTTTATCAAAGTTTTTGGCATTAGAAATGTTTCCAACTTTATCAGAAAATCTGTCTACTGTAAGGAAGGATCTGCATCCCCAATTATGTTCACATGGTTCGCAACGCCATGCAGTTCTCTTACGAACTTCTCTATGTTGCCATAGACGTTCAGACTATATCACATACTTATATATTATATAAGCATCCTGCCATTTCGATTTATCATAAGCTTATAAATCTACTCTACTCACTTCCGCATAAAAATATTATACGTGTTTTCGATAGTCGTTAGACTTTTATAAATTGATTAAATATATTCTATTGATTTTATATTGTAATTTTTGTATGTAAAACTTTCTTTGCAAAGCCATAATCTTACTAGACTTCTTGATACGTTTATCTTTTTTGCTAGTTGTGGTTTTGTATCAAACACTTCTATATCATTGTTGCTATATACGACTTTAAATGGTTTATATTGTTTAGTTCCAAACATTCTGGAATCTAATTCGTTATTGTTTCTTGTACACCATTCTAAATTCGAAATATAATTATGTTCGAGATTATGATCTTTATGATTCACTTCTGGTAAGTTGTATGGATTCGGTATGAAATGTTCCGCAACAAGGCGGTGTCGAAAAAATCTTTCTTTTTGTGGAGTATGTTTTCTGCTATATAAACATACTCGAAGATATCCGGCAGAATTTACATCTCCTTTTATAATATTCCCAGTTGTTTTATTTCTTACATCTCCGGAATCACTAATTTGATAATCATTTTCCCAATTTTTAATATCTTTCCACATATATGTTCTCCAATCTTTTTTGAAGAATATATTTAATCAATTTAATTTAGTAAGGTAAGTTATCTCAAAATATATAGAGACTTTCTCCTTTTAGACAGGTTTGCTAATATTATCACTAATATTAGGCACAGGTTTCGTTTATGCATGTATACACATCACCTTTTAACTCAAGCATTACTTTTTCGGAAATGTAATCTGGTACAAGACGTTTTGAAGTACATTCTGCTGCAAGTTTTGTTAAATACAAGTATTCAGATTCTTCCGTAATATTATTTTCTTCCAAAACATAAATGAGTTTTGGGAAAGCAGGAGCAATATAAACCCCATCTTCATTTTTAACACCGATCATTCTTTGACGAAGCATTTCTTCAATTAATAACGCTAAATCTGCTTTTTCTTGTTCGTTTTTTGCCTCGTTTAAATACATGAAAATTGTAATAAATGGGGCTTGTCCATTGGTTGTCATTAGTGTGACTAATTGATATTGAATAGTTTGAATACCTTTTTCGATTTCTGAAGCAAGTCGTTCTTTTGTAATCTTATCAATAATATTGTTTAATTCTTCACCCTCTAAAAGTATATCAGCAATATCACATAATTCATGTTCGACTTCATCACGAATTTTTTGTCTTGAGACATCCACGAATGGTGCTAAATGAGCCAATGAAATACTTTGCCCCCCATATTGGCTGCTTGCAACCTGCGCAATTATTTGAGTTGTAACAGTACAAGCTGTAGAGAAGCTGCGTGGTTTTTCAATTAATGTTTCAGAAATAACCGTTCCATTCTGGAGCATATCTTCTAGATTGATTAAATCACAGTTATGTTCTTTCTGCATAAAGTAATCCGCATCATGAAAATGAATAATACCTTCATCATGAGCCTGAACAATCTCTGGTGGAAGAAGATACCTTCTTACAGCATCCGTACTTACAATACCAGCCATATAATCACGTACAGTTGTATTTAAAATTGGATTTTTATTAGCATTTTCATGCATCAAATAATCGTTATTGCCATTGACAAGATCAATTACATCATCGTCTGTTGTATTGTTGTTTTCTCTCTGGAATTCTCTTGTACTTCTATAACCCTCATAAGCTCTTGCTGTAAGTCTCTGTTTTTTGGTAATCAGCTTGTCAAATACCATTGCTTCGATCTCAGAAATATCAATCTCTTCTCGATCTTTACACTCTTCTTCAATCTCGTCTGCAACAGATTCTGCAATCTTTGGCTTGACAATTCCACTACCATTCTTCATAGCCTTTAAGATTGCTGTTGAAATTTTATTCTTATCGAAATCAACTTCAGAGCAATCCCTTTTAATAACTCTTACCATTATTATTTGTCCTCCTTTGTTTCTTTCAAATCTTCGTCCAATTCGAATTCTTCCATGTCACTCCTCAGTTCATTCCATTCTCTTTCACGAGAATCATCATAATTAACATTACATAAGCATGTCATTATAACTCCAACAACTGCACCAACTAAGAAACATAAAAAATTAGTTACTACCATTTCACATACCTCCTTAAAATCTTTCAATCAGACAAATTTGATTATTCAAATCGAGCCAATTTTTGCATCGAATGAACTCAATATTTGTATTGTTCCAATCCATATATTCTCCATATAAGATTTTATATTTTGCACTACTTGTTTCGAGATTTCTGATAGAATCATCTGCGAAAATAGAATTAGACATGTCTATATGAGATTTATCGTTATGTGTTTCCCAATTAACACCAATGAATTCAGCATTACAGCTACTATCTAAGATTTCTTTAAACAAATTATCTTTTATCCATTCTTCTTTTAGTTTCAAATTATTAGCATACCCATGTGAAACAATAGTAATATCATACCTGTGAGATAATGAACGGAGAACTTGTCCTGCGCTTGGATACAACTTAACTCTTTGGAAGAATCTTTTATCGCCAAAATACCTGTCTATCTCTTCATATGTAGCAAGGTTACATTCTGTAAATTCCCAACTTGTTACATCTTCAGGATTAATAGCAACGAAACCATCATGATTTACATAATCTTCATTATACAAAGACACAACTGCTGCAATAGTATCTACAATAGTGTTGTCATAATCTAAAAATAACTTTGGTCTACTCATTATTTCTCACCATCTTTCCAATATTTTTTAAGTAATTCTTTTATGTATGAATATCTGGACGTGAGAAAAACAAGTTCATTATTGTCGTTTTTACATCCGTCTTTTGACAATTGTAGAATTAACTTCTCAATATCCTTTGAATCTTTCTCAAGTTTTTCACGAATAGCTTTAGATTTCTTTGTTTCGGAATACTTTATTCGATTTGTTACTTTTTTCTTGTTCTCGTAATAATCTACATACCTATCCAATATTCCTTGACATTTTGATGGTGACATAGCTTTACATTCTTCCCACGTTAGACAACATCGACATGGACAATTGAAAATTGTTGTTTTATATGCGGAATATCTAAATGCCATCTTCTACTCTCCACTTCTTAATATAATCATAGAAGTTATTTTTCACTCTTTCACTATCACATTCAATGCTTACATCAATTGGTTTTGATAAATCTAAGCTAAACAGACCAAGTGTACTTTTTGCATCAATAATATATCTGCCCTGCTTAACTTCAATTGTTCCATCAAAGAATCTTGCACCATTTCTAAATGCAACTAATTCCGTTGTGTCATTTAATAGAATCCACATTTTTAATCACCCTTTCTGTACAATCCATAAATTTACATCCTCCTTAAATTTATTCTCCACAGACTTATCATCTGTATGAATAACAACCTTTACTTCTTTGCCAATAAGATTCATATTAGCTCCTAGAGACTTAGCATCGAAACACATATGACCAACATAGATATCTATATCTTCCTCATACTTATCACATGTTGTAGTAAACAATGCTACGTCATTAACTGTTGCAAAATTAATATACATTTCTTTACTCCTATCTTTTTATACAGCCAGAACTTGCTCTTTTTAACTTAAGTGCTAAACAATATTCGTATGGATTGTCATAATGTCTACACGCTTTGCCAATGGAATCGATGATGTATTCCACACCATCTTCATCCACAGCAATTACAAAATTATCACCTAAGTTGTGCAAGTCTCTAGCCAATTGTGCTGTCGTTGGTATCAATTAACTATTCCTCCACTTACTTATTCTCTGTTATATAAGAAAGAATCTTCTGAACTACGTCATCAAGATTGTCATCTTCGTTGTTGTACACAATCTTATCTACTTCATTTTCAAGCCCTTTGAAGTCAATTAAGTCATGCCCAATGCGTCTTTCAGCTTCTTCTTTCTTATCTCCACGTTTTTTTAATCTGTTTCTGATTGTTTTTATGTTTGAATATACATAAATTGATTTGACCTTTTCAGGTTCTAAGATTTTTTTGATTTGATGAAACCCATCAGGGTTCAAAATTATAATTCTATCTTCATCTGTATCATAGCTGTCTACTGATGATCCATAATACCAAACACCATCTACAGTGTCGTAAGACCTCCACTCTGCAAAGAATCCACTCTGAATTAATGATTCAAAGTCTTCTTTTGTAACAAAGTGATATGTTTCTCCATCTTTTTCTTTCTTACGCATTGGTCTGCTTGTATAAGTTACAATACGTTTCATCCATTTTTTCTTTGATATATAATCTATTATGGTTGTTTTTCCGCTGGCTGTTTTCCCAATCAAAACATAAATCATATTTACGCCCCTTTCTCAATGCTTTTTCTATAACTATATTCTTTCTGATATTTGTCTTCGAGATAAAGTCTATAGTCAATTGCATCTTGTTTATTGAAAAAAGTTTTTGAATATCTTTTGCGATCGATTTGTATGTAAGCCGACCATCTACCAGTTTTATTTGAATATGAAACCCCTTTTACTCCACTTGTATTATCTTTTCTTTTTTTGGCATTAGCCATATTTTGATTTCTATTTACTATTCTAAGATTTTGCTTTCTATTGTCTCTAGGATTGTGATTTAAGTGATCAACATGTGTATTTTGTGGATTTCCCATTACTAACCTATGCAAAGATTGAGTTTTTCCTGTTTTTCTATCTTTTGCTTCAACATAAAAATTATTTTTTACAATCCAACAATAATCTTTAATTTTATCGTAATCTTCTAAGTCAAAATAAAATTCTTCGCCTTTATTGTCATACCCAATGCCATAGTCAAAAGATGTTAAATCATATGTGTTATATTTTTTTGGAAATGGCTTCCCATATTGTATCTTTTTTAGGCATCCACACGACCTAACATAGCCAGCTTTTAATGAATGTTCTAGAACATTTTCTTTGTAATTTCCACAATCACATAGGCAATTCCAAGTTCTTCTTTTCGTATAACCAGATTTTGTGTTTTTTGACTTTTCTAAAAAAGGGTCGCCTTTTGATATGACTAATAAATTCCCAAATTTTTTACCTGTTAGATCAATATCTTCCCTTATAACAAGCACCTCCTTACTGTAAATATTTTTCAATAAACATATTCTCTGTAAGGATAGGAACGTTCAGACTCTTTGCTTTTTTATTCTTACTGCTAGTAGATTCAATATCATTGTTGATCAACGCAGTTGTTTTAGCAGACACGCTTCCAGATACTTTTCCACCAAGACTCTCAATTCTTTCTTTCATCTCATCACGATTTCTGAACTGAGTAAGACTTCCGGTAATGACAAATACCTTACCAGTTAAGTCTGATCCTGATACATTAATTGTTTCTTTCTTCTTAAATGTAAGTTCGTTGTGACCAGTATCTGCAAATTGCCAAGCATTTTTATCCCACCAACTACTAAGTGATTTGACCATTTCTGTCCCAAAACCATCTATTGATGAAAAATTATAATCCTCCATTCCAGACATACGCATTAAAAATATGTCAAAATCTCCATTACACACTCTAGAAATTGCTTTACTTGCAGTGTGTCCAATAAGAGGAATTGATTGAGCATACAAGTATCTAACTAAGTCTGTATTTCTACTTTCTTCAATTGATTTAAGAAGTTTGTCTACTGATTTTTTGCCAAACCCTTCAAGTTTATACATCTCGGATAAATGCTCGGATAAATGATAGATATCTTTGATTGAATTTAACCAACCAAGATTAATGAATTTCTGAATTGTTGCCTCAGATAAACCTTCGATATTAAGTGCATTCTTGCTGACTGCATGACAAAGTTTGCCAAGAAGTTTACCTGCACAGTTATCATTCGTACACATGAGAACTTCTGAATCGTTATCTTTTACAATCTTTGTAGATTCTCCACAGATAGGACAGGTAGATGGGATTGTGAAATTACCAGATTTATCAATACTGTCATGGACTTTAGGAATAACCATGTTTGAACGATAGATACGAATTCGATCACCAATGCCAAGCATCATGTTTTTAATATAAGTAATATTATGAAGCGTTGCTCTTGAAGTAATAGCACCTGATAAATCGACTGGTTTGAAGATTGCTACAGGATTGATTAAGCCAGTCTTAGATGTGTTCCATTCAATATCAGTTAAAATTGTTTCGAATAATTCATCTTCATATTTATATGCAATTGAATGTCTGAAAAATTTATTTGTGCGACCCATTGATTCAGCAATTCTATAATCATCAACTGCCATAACAGCTCCATCATAAGGGATGCTTTCTTCATCAGCTATATCTCTGATTCTTTCTAATATTGCATCAATGTTTTCCTTGTCAGTTGAATTGTTTGAATATGTAAACATTGGAACAACTTCAAATCCATTCTTCTCGGCTTCTTTCAAATCAAAAAACATAGATTCATGTGAAAAACCTTTGATAACTCTCCAAGCAATAAATCTCATATTTCTATTAGATGCTTCTTTACTATCAAGTAATGTCAAACTTCCAGACACAAGGTTTCTAGGATGTTTGTATTTTTTATCTTCTGGAAGATTCTCGTTGATTTTATTAAATGTATTCCAATCAATAACAACTTCTCCATCGATGGTTAAATCTTCTTTATATGGAATTTCATGAGGTACATTTGCAATTGTAAGAACGTTGACCAATACATCACATCCGCTTACACCATTTCCTCTTGTTTCTGCGCTGATCAATTTACCGTTTTTATACCCTAAACTACATGTCAAACCATCACATTTAACTGACAAAACACAGTCCTTTTTTCCTGCAAACCTGATTAATTCACCAGAAGATTTTGTTTTATCAAGAGAGAGCATCGGATGATTGTGTTCTACTTCATTAATTTTATCCACTACAGTGTATCCTACCTGTTGCGTAGGACTATTAGGATAAACAACGCCAGTTTCTTCTTCTAATTTCATAAGCTCATCATACAAATTATCCCATTCATAATCCGTCATAATAGGATTACCACTGTTATAGTAAGCATCTGATGCTTTGTTAAGTGTTGAAATTAGTTCTTTAATTCTATCTACTTTATTCATAAATTACCTCATTGTTATAATCAAGAAACGAAGATACATGCACTGTTGCACAATCTGTATTATTAAAAATCATATCTAATGTTTCTGTTGTATCTTCTACCATTGCGATTTTATTCTCTGGAATGTTATGTTTCTTTGCAAAATTTTTTAAAACCTCAACTTTCTCTGGCTTTGATGATGTTCTAATAATGTGGTCTTTTGGAATTCCATAACCGTTATAACAGAACTTAAGTTTTGAGTCCCACTCTTCGGTCGATGCTTTAGAACAAACATATACATTATCCGTTCCTTTTCTTTCAATAAAATTTTGGAATAATCTAATTGGAGATACAGTAGAATACATATCTTCTCCTGCTGTCATTTTTCTATCCCATTCTTCATCATCAATACAATGTTTATTAGCGCCAAATTCATACGGTGCTAATACTCCGTCTACATCAAAGAAAATCACTGTGTCTGTTTGTAATAAATAACCCATTAATGTGTTCATTCTTTATTCTCCTTCTTTAATTCCACAAAATTCTTTAAATAGTTCCATAAATTCTTTTTCTTCTGGAAAGAAAATATCACGTTTCTTTGTATTGCTACACCAAGCAATAAAGTTATACATAAGCTGACCAAATCTTAAGTCAGGATATTTCTCACTCCAAATTGTTGCTAGTTCTCTGCAAAATGGGTATGCTCTATTCGGATCTCTCATTAATTTTCATCCTTTCTTGGCTTTCTTTCGCACGTATTTTTTTCTGTACAGAATCCAGTTTTCTCACATTTTGGTTTACATGTCATATCAATCAATGTCTTCCATTCTTCTGAATATTCTCTTAATGCATTAAGATAATCTTTCATTAACTGATTTCTATATTCCCAATATGCTCTGGAACAAGTTCTCTGTGCTGACATATCAACAATATTTCTGAAATTACGTTTGTCTACCATTTTACTTTGGTATGCTATAGGCAATGCCATTGTTGCATCTTCGACCGGAATGTTATACACATTAATAAATTTGCTGATCATATCATTAATATCACTCATCATCAATGACCATTCTGCCAAGGCATCCTTATTATTTTCAATTGTAGGTGGAGTCACATATTTGAATCCTTCACCCTTAGAATAATTAATATATCTCGTAGATGCTTGTAATCTAGTTGGTAAACCTCCTACATGTGTATACCATTCACGCAAAACCTTCGCTGAATATCCGTCAATAATTGCATATACGTCTGGAAATTCCCATGTTCTTCCGTGTTCACTTTCGATACAATCTAAGCCACGTTTATAATTTTTCTCATTATCTGATGTATTTGCTCCACAACACACACCCGCATATCGTCCAATCATTGTGATAGGATATTTTGTTGTGTCTTTTGTGATTGTTACTGTTCCCATTTTATTCTCCTTCAATGTTAAATTATTTCCTCTATTGAATATTCTCTAATGTCTTTTACTTTTTTCATCATTGTTCCAATTAATGTTGTAAATACATTTATCAACGTGTGTTACAACAAATTTAGCGTTCTCGAAATGTTTTACTACTTTTTCACTGTTAATAGTCAGTTCTACAGAAGTTTTGTTTTGTTTAGCAGCCTGTCTGATTTCTTTCTCGATAAAGTCAATATCTCCAGAATAATCATCAGATATCTTTCTAGCTTTATCTGCTGTTAGCTTCTTTCTTTTCCAAACAACTTCTTTCGTGTCGCATAGAACTAGGTCTATAACAAATAAAATTGAAGCAAAAGAACAAACAATAATCATTAAAATACATAGTGTCTCCATATTTTTCTCCTAATGAAACGATTCTTTCATCACATTTTTCAGCAATGTAATTCTTGTTAATAACCCTACGCCGCCAGGAACAGGAGTCGTATAGCAATGATCTCCAAAATAATTTTCGACATCTTCTCTATCAATATCTCCGCATAACTTACCATTTTCATCTCTATTAATACCGACATCTACAATGATTGTGTCTAAACAAAAACAATCGGAATCAAACTTCTTAGGCTTCCCAATAGCAGAAATAACAATGTCTGACGTTCTCATAAATCTTTTCATATGACGTTTTGGTGTCTTACTATTGCAACTAATAACTGTCGCACCTTTATCAATCAACATTTTTACAAGTGGCTTCCCTACTATCTCACTTCTTCCTAATACAGTTACTAACTTACCTCTTAAATCAATATCATTAGCTTCGAGCCAATCAACAATTCCCTGCGGAGTACATGGATTGTAAAGTGAATCCTTTCTGAAGCCATCAACATCTTTTTCAGGACTGATGAATTGCTGTAATGTTTTTACGTTGTATTTGTCTGGAATAGGAAGCTGAATAATGATTCCATCAACTTCCTCTGATTTATCAAGTTCTTTAATAATTTGGCATAGATCTGATTCATCAAGATTTTCATAATCTGTAATATGTACATGATTGAACTTGATCCCAACATACTCACAATCTTTTCTTTTGCCATTTACATAAGAGTTACTTGCTTTGTCATCTCCAATTTGGATTACTGTAAGACAACGCTGTCTTGGTGATTTTTCGCATAACTCTTTTAGTTCTTCTTTTAAATTGGCTGCGTATTCTTTACATGAAATTTTAATCATTTGATTCTCCTATCTTCAATAAATTCAGTTCGTGAATATCCATTCCAATAATGTTCATTTCCACAATACTGTTGACACACTATATCGGAATCACATATATGGTCACATCTATTACAATTTGGTTCTTCATCATCGGCTGTATATATTTTTACGTTGCTCATTACTCACCTTTATTCTCTTTCGTTTTTAATACTTCGAAATTCATATTAATCATAATGTCGGTATTTTCATTTACATTCATTTATTTTCATAGCACAACTTTCAGTATTTCCTTCTACACAGCAGTCAAGAATATCAGCAATCGTTTTTTATAAAATTCTTCGCTTAGTTCTATATTCATTATTTTTTTACCTCATCTTATTTGCAATCTGCCTAATCGTAACGATAGCATTTGATATCATATCATCAATTATTAATGGGTCTTTTGTTTTACTGTGCAGGTCTTCATTCCAATACCACTGCTTCATTTCACCTACGCATTTTTCGACAAATTCATCAATTGTCTGCTTTCGTAATTTATCAACACGAAGATTTAATTCTACAATTGGAATAGTAACTAATTCTTGTCCTTCGTCAGTACAAAGATAAGTTGGACTTTGCTTCCATGTTTTTGCCATTTTGACCACCTCCAAAAAAAATCGACCTTTCATCCGAAAATCACGTTCCAAAAAACCCCATTTTAAGAGAAATTTTGGACATAGATTTTTGTCAAACTTTTAAAATACAAGCTTTGGATGAGCCACATCATACAAACACTGCTGTAAATGAGTTTGTTTTTTACTTACCCCTTCTTTACTAATAGCCATTCGCAAAGCACCTGTTTGAGCTATTAAATCACATTTCTTTTTTGCTCTTGTAATTCCCGTATACAATAATTCTCTTGTTAATAAAGAATAAGATGAAAAATCAATGCCAAATATAACATGATCAAATTGAGATCCCTGGGATTTATGAACTGTAATTGCATAACCAAGCTCAATATTATTGACTTGTGTTCCTTCTATATATACCTCTCCAATTCCCATAAAAGAAATTAAAAGAGCTTTATCTTCTGGGAATACTTTTTTAATAATTCCAAGATTACCATTAAAAATAGGTGGATTGGTTTTGTATGTATTCTGTGTATTGATTACTTTATCTCCTTCTCGAAGAATTGTTACTTTGCCCTGTGATATAGCCTCAATTTGTTCCTTATTGTTATCTTCCGGATTATATAAATCCTGAATCGTATTATTAATGTTATAAGTGCAAGCATCACCTTGTTTCCTAACGGGGGCAAGTATCTGAGTTTCCATAACATTGAAATTCTTTGTGTTCATTGCTTCTGAAAATCTCTGCGCTATTTTATAGAAAGTATTGCTCTTATCTGAATAACAATCTAATGATAAATCCTGTAATTCACCTCTTGTCTCTGTACCAACCCAATCTTTTTCTACAATCTGTATTCCTTTACGAATACGTCTTGCTTCTGTAATAATAGCTGAAGCTGCTGCTTGTCTATGTACTTGACTAAGATATACAGTAGGAATCTCAGGAGAATTGATCATATCAAACGCAATGTTGCCACATCCAATTGACTCTAACTGTCCCATATCTCCAAGACAGATAAGCTTTGCACCTGAAGGGATTGCTCTTAAAAGATAATAGAAAAGATAAGCATCAACCATTGAAATCTCATCTACGATTACAATATCAACATCCAATGGATTTTCATCGTGATATGTAAAACCATTCTTACCTCCTTCATCAGTACAAGGATATTTAAGCAATCTATGAATTGTATATCCTTCTTCTCCTGTAATTTCAGCCATTCGAGAACTTGCACGACCAGATAAAGCACACTGTACATATACATAATCTTTTAATGCTTCAAGAAAAGCAGACACGGATGAACTCTTACCTGTTCCAGCTTCACCATGAATAACAACTACATTGTTTTCAAGTGCTTCTTTTACACCCATTCGTTGTTCTTCTGTGAACTGCCAACCATTCTTATGTTCTACATGCTTGACTGTATCTTCCCAATCACCATATGTAATCTCTGATTTCGCATCTCTTAATCGGATTAGTTCTTTGGCAATTTTATCTTCAATATTGTAGAATTTCCTAAGACCAATCTGTGTCTTGTCTTCATTCCACCACAATTCATCGCTCATATCATGAATAGCTTCTGTAATATTCATGTCGGGAACATCTTCGCCAAGTTCATCAATAATTGCCCCCATTAACTCGTCAGGTGTAATCCATGAACAACCATCCTGACCAGAATCTTCAAGGTATTTATAGATAAAAGCACTAATACGTTGAGAACAAAATTCTTCCATTCCACTATCAAGAGCTATTTTATCTGCTGTTTTCCAACCGATTCCTTTTACTTCGTTACATAAGATATATGGATTATTTTTAACCTTTTCAACAACTAAATCGGGCGAATTGTATTGTTCCATTAATCTATTCACCATATTGTTTGTAAGATTATACTGCTCCAACTCTGAGAAGATTTTTGCTAAATGGATATTCCGATTAAATCTTTCAATCCATCTTGCAGCTGTATCTAATCCACAACCTCTGACCTTTACCAAATCTTCTGCTTTATTTTTCTTCAAAGAATCAAACGGATCATCCAATGCGACATACATATTTTCAATCTGAAGTGGAGTGAACAAAGTGGACAAGAATTTCTTCTGTCCAACTTTGTCATTCTCATTAAAGGTAATGGCACTATAGATTGATATAATATTGTATTGCCCTCCCCATTTGGGATCTTCTACATAATCTGCCACTAATACATATGGATTACCTTCAACCAACTGTGGCATTGTACCCTTGATTATGATTTGATTGAATTTGTCGGTCTTAGGTTTACCCCCTTTGACCTTATCTACTGAGACAACAGCAATTCCAAATTCGTTTTTATAAAATCGTATTGTCTCTACACTACATATAATTTTTATTCTATCTTCTGATGCCATTAGTCCTCACTTTCCTTTTAATCAACTTTTGTTCTTTCAGATTGAAGTAGCAATGTACCGTCTGAATGTATCTCTTGAATTTTATTTACTGTATGCTGGTAAATTGTGTCTTTGTAAATCATTGGTCTGAAACTATCGTCCCTTCTGCTTCCTGCCACAACAATCTTTGAACCTCTACTTAACCAACTTCTTTCAAGTACAGTCTTCTTATCACTATTCGGATCAAGCTTTGCTGAAATTTGTTTATTATAAAATGCATAGTGACCTTTATTAAACTTCACATGTACTGCACCATACTTTGTAAGAAGTGTAACCATACAATGCAAATTATCAGCATTGATAATTGTTCCTGCTATTCTTGAAATCTTAAATTTAGGCATTTTCTTTGGTGAACCATCAATATAGCGAGTGTAATAATCGTAAGGTTCTGGTTCTTCTGGTAAATCGAAGAAATTAACTATGCCATATAATTCTTCATTAATATTCTCCAATTCATGCTCACCATCATAGAAACTTAATGCTTGCATAGACCAAGAAGGTAATGTACCATCAGCATATTGATTCCAAACAGTTTTAAATAAAGCTTCATTATAGAGGTTTAATGTATCAGTATTGTCAAACCAATCCTTTAATGGTTGAATGTATTTATCAACCTCTTTAGTAAACAATTTTTCTGATACAATATAATATTCTCCCTTTATTTTAATTGCTGAGTTTTCTGTGAAATGTTCCTTGAAGAAAGGCTGAGAATTGTTGTCGAGAATATAATAACCATCATGATATCCTCTTTTGGGTACTTTCTTTCCTTCATCTATATGCTTTTCATACAATCCTTCATCATCTAAAACATATTTTTTGAAATTAACCATACGTTTTGCTAAATCTAATGATTCAGGAATAATACCCAATTCTGTCATTTTTGCGAACTGTTGCATTGTAATCTTGTCACTTGGAGTAAAAGCATAGTTTTTTAAATACCAACGCATAGTTTCTTTTCTATCTGATGAGTGCAACTCTGTAAAGCAACCAGCTTTAATTAATTGAACCATTTTTGACTTGGTAATAAGCTTTGTATCAAGCATTTTACGAGCGAAATCTTCCATAGAATTAAATGGTCTGTTCTGAATAATTGCTTGTACAATATCATCGCCTATACCATTGATACCCTTTAGTCCAAAAATGATACGATTGTTCTCAACATCTGCTTTAAAACCAAAGTCTGCTGAGTTGATAAGTGGAAGTTCTACTTTTACATTCTCTTTTTGAACAGCCGCTATTGCTATTGCCATCTTTCCATAATTGGTAGAATCACCTGCATTTTCATCTATTGCACCAGAATCTACAATTAAATTCGCTGTCTGCCAGTAAATCGGGCTGTATTTATAACACAAATTCAGCTCTTGAAGACCTATAATCGAGTAGGCTAGTGTATGACTTTTATTGAATCCATACCCTCGCTGGGTGCAAATAAGCACATTCCACACATAGTTCGTTAAATTCTTTGATAAATGCTTCTCTTCCGCATTAGCAAAGAATTCTTCTTGTAATTGCAAGAACTCTTTTGGTTTCTTCTTTGCGACCGCTTTTCTTAATCTATCACCCCAAGCTAGTGAGAAACCACCAATCTTCGGATGCATTGTCAAAAGTACCAAATACTCCTGGGCTTCACAGATACCAAATGATACTCCAATAATATCTTTCAGAATATCTTGTTCTTCTTGTGTCAGACCATATTCAGTCATTTCATCATACCAATACTGGATATTTTCTCTAAAACGAGCATATTTCTGTAATGGTGTTTCAGCACCTTTTTCTTGTGCCATAAGTCGCAATACTGAGTTAATGGTTGCTAGTTCATCAACAGAAGCAGGTTTTGCTAATGCAACCGCCTGTACACCACTCTCTTTCTCCATCTGAAAGAATGACATTACTTTGTGATTCCAAAGCATTTCCCACATATCTTTAGCATTACGTTCCAAAGTATATACGCCAATATATTTTTCATAAGTAGATTTCAATGAACCTTGCCACTCTATTACATTATTCTCCAAAAGCAGTTCCAACTCTGCTTGCATTTTATCCAAAGCATCAATACAAAGCAGATCGACTTTAATAAGAGAACAATCTTCACACATATGTAAATCAAACTGAGTAATAACATCACCTGAATTTGTTTTCATAAGTGCTGTTGTATCTGTAAATGGTCTATCAACTAAGATAATTCCACCTGCATGTGAACCTACACCATTGACAAGTCCTTCTATCTTCTGTGCAGCTTCCCATAATTCAGGATATTTATTCATTTCTGTAACAAATTCTTGTACAGGTGGGTTATCATCATCACCATAATACATTTGTGATAAAGTTCTTAATTGACCTCTATCGGCTACAATCAATGAACTAATATACTGGGCTATATCATTATCAATCTTCAAACCACGAGCCGCTGTTAAGATAGCACTTCTACTCTTTTCAGTTGATAATGTCATAACCTTACTAACTCTATCTTCTCCATATGTATCTTTCATAGCCTGAATAACTGCTTCACGTTTTGAACCACATATATCAATATCAATATCTAAAACAGAAGCACGTTCTGGATTCAAAAATCTCCAAGGATACGTCTTTGTTTTTTCTCTTAATGGATTAATCTGTGTGATACCAAGAATATTTAATAGACAAAAACCTACACCAGAACCTCGACCAGCCCCTACCAATGTACCTGCACTCCAAGCTATCTGTACGTCAATAGCAATCTGAAGAAGATATTTAGACCAACGAACCTTCATTTTTTCGGATGAATCCTTTATATAATGAAGACATTCGTTTATTTTTTCATAAGCTTCGTCTGTTTGGTAATAAGGATCTGTGTCAATATAAGCAACAATATCTCTTACTAAATGCCTATCACAATCGTATTCAGAATGATAAAACTCACTTAATAAAGGAATTTGATTCTTAAACTTTTCATATAACTCTTTGTTTGGTTCAGAGGTATTTAATGGAATGTATGGAATATTGAGGTCTTTTTTGAGTTTGTAATACTCTGCTTTTCCATATATAAGCATTGTATTGTCTAATCCCTTTTGAACTACATCGTGACCATAGTATTCGTCCATATACTCATGAATTTCATCTTCACTCATAATATAAGTGGTAGAATAAAAATCATCCACCTCTCTGTCGCCCTCTTGAGATTCCAAAAAGATTTTATGTATCTGTCTATCTTCTTTTTTAAGATAGTGAGCATCCGTTGTAATGATATAAGGTGTACCTGTCTCTTCTGATAACTGAATTAGCTTATGATTGACATAGATTTGCTCCATCATATGAGAAGGTTGCAACTCTAAAAAGAAGTATCCTTCACCAAATATCTCATTCATATATGCAATCCAATCTTTACAAGATTGCCATATTTTTTCATATTCCTTTGGATTTGCTCTTTCTAAATCCTGAAATTGTAAAAGTCTATGTGGTAAAGCTCCCCCAAGACAAGCCGAGCTTCCGATAATATCTCCTTTATAGTTTGCCATCAGTTCTTCAAGGTCACTATAATAGGTAGGAACTCGCATCATGACATGCATAAAAGAGTTCTTAGTCCAAGCTTTTGTACTTAATTCTCTAATGCCTTGATGCCCATGAGCATTTAATGCTACTAAAATAAAATGAGGATATCTATTGTTAAATTTATTCTCGGCAGTTATATCTTCTGTACACAAATATATCTCATTACCAAGAACAACTTTAAAATTCTCCCATCCTTCTAAATCCTTGTGACTATCATAGTATTTAAGTGCATCTAAAGAGGAAGTGATAGACTCATGTTCCGTAAAGCAAATGCCAGCATGACCTAATGAGTGAGCATACTCAATCATTTCAGGCACTTTATTTATAGAATCTCGAAGTCTTAAATTACTTCCCTCTGCACTATGGTTATGTACTCCAAAAAAACTCACTCAAATCCTCCTCTTATAACTGTTTTAATAAGCTTCTAACTGGTTCTCTTCCATAATTCTCTTTCAACCAATCAATGTATCCTTTATCCTTTTGTGCTATCTCCACAAGACGTTCATTCTTATACTTACCGAAATTCAACACATAAGTATCTAAAGGTGGTAACTCAGGTTTCTTCCATTCATCAAACTCCATGTCTAACGGCTTTCGTGAAGCAAGATAATCAGCTAAATGAACAATCTCCTGATATTTATTTGATGGTTTTGGAAGCACAATTCCAGCATCTTTTGGTTTGTTTGAGGTTGTCCATTGCCCCATATGAGATTCGATCGCATTAGCAATTAACTCAATCTCTTCATCTGAAATAACCGCATCTTCTTTGTGCTTTCTAACTGCTTCTGCCATTAACAACGGATGATTAAATACTGTAAATACTTCCTTTACATCATCACTTGCGCCTGATTTTCTACCATCATGTATTAAGCCAGCACATCTTAATAAGTCCCTTTCTCTGTCAGTGAATTTGTTCTGATACTGCTCAAGGTTGAAAAACCAATTAAGGAATCGTACAATTGCAATACTGTGTCTCATCAATCCACCATCGCCTAATGCATATGCAGGATGGTACTTACCTGTAGACGAGGCAGGTACTTCCCACCAATACAAAGGAAGTTCTGACACCAAGAGTTTACAGAAATCTTTAATATCTTCATTTTCAAACGAGTCATAAATAGGCTCAATCATTTTCAACTTTTCTTCTGTCATTAAAATACCAACTTTCTTTTCTTCTCTGTGTTATTATTCTCCAAAGCATTCCACTTTTTATTGACTTCAAATGTCTTTTGAGTTGGTGTCCACTTTGAATAATATTCACATTCATTTTTATAAATAGTTGCTTCTGGATTTGTTGTGCAGAAATTGCACCAATGACACAATGGCGTGGGCTTCGGAATAAACAGATTTTTATTCTCACTTGCTTCAATATCACCAAACACTTTATCAAGTGCTTTGATTAAACGTTTTTCCCATCCTTTTGTAAGAGCATATTGTTCATCATCTATAAGGATGAATCTATACTGCGATTCAATAGGCAATTCACCAAATTCGTTTAAAATTGCCAAGGCATAAATTCCAAACTGTAATGAAGTTGCCAATTTACTCTGATCATATATTTTCTTGGAAGTCTTATAATCAACCGTTCTATACTGACCATCCTTTACATCAATTCGGTCAATAAAACCTTTTAAAATAGCTTTGTTATCCCATACAAATTCAAAAGGTTTTTCAAAATATGTAGGCTGCCAAGTAGTATTTTCCATTTCTTCGTGTAACACTTTATCAAATAGTTTTATTTTTTCTTCATATGAAGCACCACTCGCATTATCAGCTTCGTGCCATACTTCGAAATATTTTCTTCTTAGTTGTGCTACACCTAATAATTCTTCTTTTGTTTTTTCGTCTGTTTCGGTCACTCCATTCTGTAGAATATTATTTAACTTGTCATAATCTACTGCTTGACCAGAAGCAATCATCCTGCCCTTCTGTTCCAAAACATAATGACACAGACTACCCAACTCAAGTGCAATTGAAGTATCGTGTGAATACTTCTTATCCATATATTTAAACTTATACTGAAGAGGACAATTTTTGAAAACTTCAATTTTACTATATGAAAATGTAGGTAAACTTTTGTCCTTATCAGTTACAGGTCTTACTCTATCTTTTAATTCTTGCAATTACTTCTCCTTCTTTGATTCTTTCAACACTCTATTAACTTCATCCATTGTGATAACAATCTTCTCATCTAATAATTCCAACAATGTTTCTTTCCCCATATCTGTAGGACTGGCTTTATAAGGCAATCTATTCTCACTGTCTAACAACAAACAAACTTTGCAATATGGCACTAATCCTGCTACTTTTTTTACAAGTTTGTTATAATAAATCTCTGCCTCGAAAGAATGTGCATCATGGTATTCTCTATCAAAAGCCACAATCACTTCTTCACATTTGAGATACTGCAATAATAATTTTTGCTGAGTGACAGTAATATTACTTCCGCAAGTTGCTACTGTAAATGAATCTTCTCCAAAGTACGAATAATTTTGCATACATCCTTTTTCTGACTCAAGCAGCATTGCTTTTCGTATTGATTTAATTTTGTTTTGGGTAACATTGATCCCGTATAGATTTGAACCTAATTGATGACTAAGAAACTTCCCACTTATTTGAAGCGGAACATACTTTCCTACTCTTTCAATATCAGATTCATCAAGATAACGACCTCTAATTCCAATCAACCGATTGTCTTTGTCTCGATGTGGAATTACGATTTGGTTGGTCAATCCATAATAACCAATCTCATATCTGCTCAAGGCTTCACGAGAAATGTTGTCATTTAACCAATCTTCATGAGGTGCATAGTAGAATGTGTCTAAGATATTTTCACTAATTTCAGACAATGTAGGTACTTCACGTCTATTCTTTTTTACTGACTTCAAACGATTAATCCATTCAAAATCATTAATACGATTTTTTTCTTTCTCAATCTCATCAGTACTTGTAACTGCCAACTTTCCTGTAAGTTGCCCAATAAAATGTAACGCTTTATACCATGTAACTGTCTTTCCTTTAACTCTATTGGCTCTAATTACTAATTCAACAACGTTAAAACTATCTGAACATTTAGAGTAACAATGAAAAGTTCTTCCTTTGTACCCTTTATCCTCGTTTGGTTCGTGATAATAATACAATTTCCACGAATCTGATCCGTGACATACCGACTGGAATATTAAATCGCCATTACTATCTGTTTTTGGATAACTAGAGCCAAAATAAGTAACAATTTTTATTATATCTTCCTTAGTAAGTGAGTTAAGAATTGCATCCTTGTCTAAATACATACCCTCACCTCACTTACCAATTTCCCCAACTCTTCTTATCAGTTGGTTCTTCTTCCTGTTCTTCATCAATCGGATTATCAGGTACTTGAGATAGTAATACAGAATGTTCCTTAATCTTCTCTTCTACCTGCTCAATCTTTGTAAAATCCATATCAATTAACTCAAAATCATAATTCGTTACAAACAAACACTGTTCTGTCATAGTACCCAAATCAATTTTTGTCCAAATAATGATTCGTGTTAATCTTCCTCGTCTGACTTTGTATACCCAATGACACATATTAGGCACAGGCATATTAACCATTTTATGTAACACTGATTCGATTTTCTTTTTCTCTGCTTTGGTGGGAGCCATTGAAATAACACCCATATCCAATTTATTCGCTAATGCTTTTGAGCCAGCTAACAAGTTCTGATCCTTATACTGTGCATTTTGTGCTTCACCATTTAACTGAGAAGCAGTATAAATAAACACATCCAACTGTTGAGCGATTGTCTTTAATTCGGTTGCAAATACCAATAATAACTGATGCTCTTTCAATCCCATTCCAGATTTACTATTTACTTCTGCCATTAAACGTAATGAGGTATGAATATAGTCAAAGAAAAAATACCTAACAGAAAATTCTCGGTTGTATTTTTTTATCTGGTTTTTAATGTCTTCAATGGAAAAATCAGGAATATGTACGATATATAATGGACTAGATTCGATATAAGAAATGGCTTGTTGAACTCTTTCTAATTCTCCTTGCTCATATGTACCATATAGAATATGTTCCTCATTTACTTTACTAACGGCTGCAATTAATAATGTCTGTATCTCATCTACTGGCATCTCAGTTGAGAAAATAGTAGTCGGCTCGCAATTTCCTGTATACACATACTGCTTTGATACAACATCATAAAAATACGGAACTGCAATTTTACAAGCATCACCAGCAGCCATACGAGTTTTACCACCACCTTGAGGACACGATCTCATAAATAAACATCCTAATCTCGCACCTCTTGATACAGTATTCAATCCCTCGTTATTCAAAGCTAAACCAACATCAGGAACTTCCATCAATTCATTTACCAAATCTGTCATGCCATCACCAGCCTGAACATCTGTACTTAGTGTATTGGTACAATATTTCATATTGGGATTAATAACAAATGTCGCTTCAACCATTTCAATAATGTCTTGCTCAGTATAATTGTCAAACTTAATTTGTTCAGCTTCCATCTTTGAGGTATCTGCAATGGTACTGTCAAAAATAAATCTTGTATCAAGACCTTTTTGCTCATAATATCTAAGCAATGCGTATTTTCTTAATCTATGATAATAATAATCATAGTTCTCAATGGTAGCCATATCTCTTGCATTTGAAAGATATTCTATACCTTGATTCTCCTGAAAAATTGAATACTGTTCTTTGTAATTGCTTAGATATGAATCTATACTAAATTCATCAATTGTGGTGCAACCTTGCATATGTAGATTGTAAATTGCAACGAATAGCAATTCATAGAAGTTCTCTGTATTAAAATCAGTTCTATCTAATGGTCTATCAATATCATCTATTAAGGAAGAATCTTGTATTAAACAACCAATCGTATTCAAATATGCTCTTTTATCTACAAGTCCTTCATGTGCCATTATTTCACCTCTTTCCCAATTGACTGAATATCAATCTGTTTTATTTTTCTCCTTTTGGGTTGAACAATAATGGTCTTTTCTTTGTACATATTTGAAATATCCATACTTTCATTATGTTCTTCCAATTTATCAACCGACTCATAATACTGCATTGCTTCTGTGTGATAATATGGAACAATTCCAATTACATCACCGGTTAAATCCTTTTCAATGATTTCATGCAGATAAACTAGAGTCTTATACATGCTTTCATATGTAAATCCATAACGCTTGATATAATCTTCTGTTAAGGCATATACTTTTGTACTTAATTCTTCTCCTTCGATGAGACTTCTTAAATACTTATAATACTGTTGCTTTTTTGCATATTCTTCTTCGGACAATGCTTCTTTCAATTCAGCTTGAGGTCTAGCCTTTCTACCGACTTTTTTCTTTGTAGCAACTTTATCTATCTGTTCAGTTTTTTCTTTCTGCAATGTCTTGATTGCAATATTAAAACATTTTTTATGAGCATAGCGTCCCTTGTATGGAACGCCATCCTCATCTACAATTGGCTCATTGCATATTACGCATTTTCTTCGAGCTGCCATGTATCAACCTCTTATAAGTTATTCTCCTCAATGAAACTCTCAATATCATAAATGATTGCTTCAATAAGCTGTTCCTGACCTTTCTTCAGATCACTAGCCTTCTTGCCTTCGCCTAACTGATTTGCAACGATTGTCTGTAAATCCTCAAGATATCCATTATCAGCAAGCTTCTCTCCAAGTTTCTGTAGCTCATCCATGAGGTCGTCATATGATTTAACATCAACTGTTCTCTGTGCTTTCTGCTCCTCGTATGTAACTGCTGTGATTCCCTCTTCTCTCTCCTGAATCTCAATAGCCTTAATAATTACATCTTCAAGAGCTTCAGCAGTGAACTCCTCAATATAAGTAGTAGGAAGATAATCGAAACGAGAACGGGCAAAGAACTCATCTGTCTGTGCTAAGAAACCAGAAGACTTAACAACCTTACCGTCTTTATCAACACCGTTAGAACGAACATAAACACATAAGTCAGTATTATTGATGATAGGTGCTAACGCTCTCTTATCAGCCTTTGGTGAAATATATCCATCCTTCTCCTGTGCATGTGCAATAAAGTAACAGCAATATCCAGCACCAAGTAACTTGTTAATCTGCTTCCAGAACTCAGTTTCATACTCTTTCCAAAGTCCATATCCACCGTTTCCTTCTCCGATTGAAGGAGCTTTATACTTCTGACAAATAAATTCCTGACAATAGTTTGCAGCCGCTTCAATCTCATCAAAGATAATTGTTGAATACATCTCTCTTGCTTTTTCTACTGTCGCTGGATCTGTAAGCTGCTTGTTAATCTTAATAAAGTCAGACCACTTTGTAATAGGACAATATGGAACACCAGGAATGGCATTAAGACCTGCCTCGAATGGAAGATAGAATGGCTTCTTCATACGAGTTGCTTGCTTAGTCTTTCCTAAGTTATTTCCACCATAGACAAGAATAACCTTGCCCTCTAAACCTTTTGCTACTGTGCTGACCTGTGGATTAAAAATATCTAATTCGTTCATGTAATTCTCCTTTATTTTCAAAAATATTTTCTTAATAAAAATGGTACATATTTCAAACTATTTCATTCGTACCCACAACAAAGTTAGATTAGAAACCTAAACTTCTACCGTGTGCTGCACCACTTGGCTTTGCAGTAGATGCCCTTGCACCACTCTGAGCTTTAGCTTTTGCTTCCTCAAGACGATTTGCTCTCTCCTGAATTGCAGCCTGAATTGTTTCAGCAACATATGGAAGCTCTGGTGTAATACCTTCCTCATATGCTTCAGAAGCACCCGTGATAAGAAGATCACTCTTAATCTCTACAGATACCTTCTTTCTTGGCTTACCAATCTTAACTGGAATCTCTGTTACAGTCTCAATTCTGTTATTAATAATGTCTCCGTAGAATTCTACTGTCTGTCCTACCTCGAATCCTGAATCAACAGCCTGTCCTACTTCACCCTCTGCCACAAGGTCGATTGGCTCAATTCCGTTATATGTAGGCATCCATCCGCTTACTACGATTCTTCCTGTCTCAACACCATCAGCATCAAGCTCAGGATTAATACCAGAAATGAATACCTCAACTGCGAACTCTGCATGTGGCTCATAATCCTCGTCAGCCTTTAATCTATTGAAGAAATTGCTCTTGTAAGATACAATCTTCTCACCGTTCTTACCTGTGAATGGACTAATATCACCAGTTACTTTAACCTTTGTAGCCTCTTTCTCACCAACTTCTGCAATAGATTTATACTCATTCATTACTGTCTGAATACCTGCGTAAGTCTTATTGACAGTACCAGTCTTAGTTTTCTCATTTACATTAACATTGTACTTAACGAAATTCACATCAGAAGTCTTGACTGTAATATGACCTGTTACCTTATTCTTTCCATCCTCTGTTACAATCTTCAGATCCTTCTCACTAACTACACCTACTGCTGTTGCCTTTGCATTTGCCTGTCTTAAATTTGTTTCTTTTGTTGTTGTCTCTGCCATCAGAAAATTCCTCCTTAAAAATAAAAATTTATTGTAAATATTGTTAATATAACAATCTATCTAAACGCCCAACCGGACGGAACGCAAAAATAAATTTATGTAAAAATCTATATGAACAGTGGTTTTTGAGTGCAATAACTCAAGGGTGTACTGTTTGACCACCCATATTTATTCTCTATTCAGTTGTTTATTTTTGGAAATTTTTTGACTTGATTAAGTCGGATTATGCTTCAAAATTGAATTTGTCAGATGAGATTTTATTATTCATAATCTTCTGATAAATGTCTACATACATTTCATCCTTATCTCTGTTATAAGTAACTTCTGCATATCTGTTACCCATAGATGCTCCCCAAATAGTACACTTCTTATAACCTAACTCATGTGCGAACCATACTAAATTCAATTCGTTGATATTAATATCTTCGCTCAATGTCTGTATAACCGCATTTTTTGCAGCTTTTTCAAATTCGTAACTTGTCATCTTATTTCTCCTTATCGTTTTTTAAAATTAACCAATATAAGAAACTTAGAAATGTAAAGCTAAGTCCCAATATTTTATTCTCTGTTTGATATGCATACATTGTTATTCCACTACAAAACCAAATCAATAGAAAAGCCAATGCTTGTTTTATATATTGCTTCATACTATTATCTCCTAAATTTTCAATGAAACAGCGATTTTATGGTGCAAGAAACCAAAGGTACGCTGTGCAACCTCTAAATTTATATTCTCTATTCAGTTTTGATTTAATTTGAAAATGTGAACCGACTTGGTTCTAAATAAGATTTTATTGTTCCTCATACAGTTTCAAAGAACCGTCTGAATTATAAATTGATGTAATTCCCATTGTGGAATATCCGTAAACACACAAGTATAATACTTTTGTATTTTCATCATAAGCGACAACATTTCCATCATCTTTGTCACAAACAGTAATCAAATGTATATATTCATTATCTACATATGTAAAATTACAATTACCATCTCTGACTTTTCCAGTCATCTTCATCTGAAGCAAACATATCTTTCGGATCTACTATTGGAGTTCCTATTACTATATTCTCTATGTAAGCCACACTCTCACCCTAATATTCAATATTTAATAAAAATTCTTCTAAAGTAACAGAATCTTCATTATATTCCGATCCATCTTCTTTTTTAAACCACTCTTTGCCATCAACGTGAACATTGATCATAACTTTTACATTCTGTAAATCAGATGTAACAATATCTGTATAAATTTCTGTAAGAAGTTTAACTCCTTTTGAATCAAAAGTTATATCATCACATCTAACATTCAATAGATTGTCATATATCTCTTCCACATAAATATCATGATTACTATTCTCAAAAATATCTTCTAAGGAATCTTCCAACTCTTCAACATATTTTTCTAAATTGTAGTCAAGTTTAGTTAGTTCAATCGATATAAGAAATTCTGCTTCCGTATTCTCTTTTAATTCAATGCCTTTAAATTTCATATCTTATCTCCTATCTTTTTTATTACGAAATCTATGATTCCTATGTACGTAATTGTAACTGTTTGGAATAATTGCATCAAAAGGAACTTCAATTTCTATACTAATACTTTCTCTATTTATTTTAACTTCTTGCAAAACTAAATTGTTATCTGTTATTTTTATAATTCTACCGATATAATAATCCATATAGCAGGTTGTTGTATTAAATACTTTAAAACCTATATAATCGCCTACGGAGAATGTTGCAATTGTTTTACTAAAATTCATAATATTATTCTCCAAATGAAACTTTGTTTTTATCTGATTTTTTACAAACCTTCCTGCTTCATCGTCCTCGTAACCTACCATCTCCACAGGCGTAAATTCCGACAGATATTGCCGTATGTTTTATATTTAAGCTATTTCTAGTAATCTCAATCCCTCATTGAGAATATTAATCGCAGCATTTACATCTCTGTCATGAACAGTTCCACATTCGGGACATATCCATTGCCTAATAGATAAATCTTTAACCTCTTTGTTTTGATAACCACAACAATTACATAACTGACTACTTGCAAAGAATCTATCTACTTTTATATATTCTCTTCCATACCATTCAGCTTTATAAGATAACTGTCTGGTTAATTCGTACCAACTACAATCAGATATAGATTTTGCAAGATTATGATTCTGTCGCATACTTTCTATATTTAAATTCTCACTCACTATCACTTGGTTTTCGTTTATAAGTTTGTGAGAAATTTGATGTAAATTATATAGCCTGATATTACGAATTTTTTCATATACTTTCGCTACTTTTATTCTCTGTTTTTCATAGTTGGCACTACCTCTTTGTTTATTAGCAAGTTTTCTTTGTTCTTTTGCCAATTTATCTTCATATTTCTTAGTAATACGAATATTATCAAATTTTTCTCTATCGGAAGTGATAAGTAAATCTTTAACACCTAAATCAATTCCAACTGAACTATTATTCTTTTGTAATGGTTTGTATTCTGCTTCAAATAATATTGATGCAAAATATTTTCCAGATGGATCTTGTGAAATAATTACAGATTTTATCTTTCCTGTTATTTCTCTTGAATAAACAATTCTCACCATTCCAATTTTAGGAAGTCTTAATCTATTCTTTTCAATACGAATAGTTGCTACTCCCTTATTTACATTGTTATTTGTTTTATAAGACTTTTTATTATCTTTTTTACTTTTAAATCTTGGATATCCAGTATGCTCTTTGAAAAATTTTTGATAAGCTGAATCCATATTATAAATTGTATTCGTAAGAGCGTATTTATCAACTTCCTTTAACCATTTGTATTGCTTTTTAAGTTCTCTATTACAATAATTATTACAGTCAAATTTACTTATTTGTTCTTTTTTTGTTTTATATAATTCTTGTTTGTAATTAAGCATATAATTGTAAACAAACCTACAACATCCGAAAGTTTTTTGTATTTGAGTTTCTTGTTGTTTATTAGGATACAATCTGTATTTATAGGCTTTTAACATTTACTTATCACCTCACTTTCATTTGTATATTCTCTGTTTTTGTATGACTATTTACCAATCAGCTAAAGCTAATGGGATTCTTTGCGATTTTCATTTGATTGATGATCTCTAATCTCTTTATTCTCATCAATAGAAAGATTAGTTTCTATAATTTCTATCATTGGCTTATTCTCCTATCAAAATTAATCCAAAATAGCTTCTGCAATCGTAAGCGTAACGTTCATAATTACTTTTGCAGCAATTGGCGCAAACACTAAACATTTGATAATTGTCCATCCAATCATACTCCCTGTAAGTGTCCCTGCATCATAGGCAGCACATACGGCAATAATCGGTTTAATGAATAATAACCAACCACCAGCGTAAATACCAAGTGCAATTCCAACAATTATGACAATCCAAAATAAAGTTTCTCTCATTTATTTATTCACTTTCTTGGACTTCTTCTTTGCAGCAAGTTCAGCTTTTGCAAGCTCATTGTCCAACTTAGCAAATACAGAAGTCATCTTAGCGTAATGTGGTTTCTTAGATTTTCTTTTCTCTGCTCTCGCACATTCTTCCTTAACCCACTCTTTAGTTCCTTTCTCGTAAGGATTCTTCTTGTAAGTGTAAACCTTACCTGCATCTCTTCTTTTCTGCATTCTTTCTTCTCTTGTCATGTTGCTTATCTCCTTTTCTTATTTATTCTCTCCAATGATATGGAGTTCTTCATCACAATAATGATCCTGGTTATGTAATCTATCAAGCATTCTTGTGATGAATCTCTTGCACTGTCTGGCAAGAAGTGGCTCAAAATCTATGTCATATATTTTAGCCAAAGTATTGCATCTGCGAATCTGATTGGTTGATGGTCTCCTGTACTTATGTGGAATCTTCCATTTCCCATCTACTTTCTTGATACCACATTTCTTACAGATATGTATCTCTTTCTCCCATGAATCACATGGATCATCAAAATTACAGAAGTGCTTAATCTTGTACTTCTTAATCATTTCTTTGTTACAATACGGACATCTCATAATTTTTCACCACCTATTAATATTATTCTCCACTTTACTTCCGAATTTAGAGTCTTCGTTTGAAAGTGGGAAAGTCAACCAAGACTGATAGATTGTACACGAATCGAACGTGTTTCTTCCTATTAATAATGCACCACATCGTTAAGAAAGCGAAAAGAACAGGATTGCATTATTTTTCAATAAGATGTTCTACCAATGAACTAACAATCTACTTGCACTTTAAGAAAGGAGGCGTGCAAAAACATGAATGCAAAATCAAATGTTTTCTGCGTCGAGTTGACTGTACAGGACTCGAACCTGTGACCCTCTCTTGCAATAGATGCTCTCCCATCTGAGCTAACAGTCAAACCATTTTGTAAAATGTAAATACCCTATGTTGGGGTAATGCCATATGTCATTCGTGCTGCTCGCATAACACACGAATGTAAAATACAGAATTGAGCATTTTTGTACCGACTTCATCATTCTTGCTCAAGGAATAAAAGTCTCATATGGCTAATACTGGCAACGAGATTTGAACTCGTATGGTGTTTTCACCGCTTGATTTTAAGTCAAGTGCGTCTGCCATTCCGCCATGCCAGTTCGATATGCATTTCTGCACACCCTTATAAGTAGGCACGAGTTTGAAGATTCCGCTTTTATCTCACCGTTTTAACCACACCTACTTATACGGAGCTGGGGTAATCGGATTCGAACCGATGAATATCTGCTTCAAGGGCAGTTGTCTTAACCACTTGACGATACCCCATTATTGCAACTTTTTTGTCTCTAGGGTAAGTTGCCAACCCAACAAAAGGAAGTTATGAAAAACATTGTATCTGAACTAGAATGTTCATAGAAAGAAAGGAAATGAATAACACATTCTGTGAATATTCAGATACAGTACACCCACTCCGAGTCGAACGGAGAATCGCTGGATATAAGCCAGGTGCAACGTACCGCATCACCTTGGGTGCTTATTTGTCAACCCACATGACAACTATGCATATTATTATGCAGGTTGACATTTATAATTAATTCACCATTTACCAGCTTCGCAGACAACTTATAGCCAAGTACAATCATACTAAAAACTGTTAATCGAAGATTTTATAAAACTTTATATCTTTACTCTTTGTTGCTTAAACTTTACATAAAAAATAATCTTTGAATTTTGAGCTTTACTACTTGACATTTGAACTTTACTCTTTACAGTCATCTTGTAATTTATAAACGCTCAACACTGTGCATCAAGCATTCCTGTAATAATTTGCTATACTTGCTTTTTATGTTTTATTATGTTGCAAGCTTCTTTATTATTTTGATTCAGGCTATACTTGCAAAAGTCTGAATGATTGTAGTTCTAAGTTTTCAGCAAACAGTGAAATAATTTCCTATTTATATATTCTCTAATACTCTACAGTAATTTCTGTAATAGCATTACTAACACTCAATGCAGCGTCTACTTCTGTTTTGAAATTTGAGATATATTCTTCCAAGTCATCAATTTTCTTCTTAATATCAAGTGGATCAATCAGATCATAAGAATTTGCTGCGATAAAATCTTTCTTTGCTTTCTCAAAATCAGCAGTATTTGTTTTACCCTCTTTTGATCCATACATGTCAATGACAAATTTATCTGCTCTTTCGCTCAGTTTTTCGCCATTCTCTGCTGAGATAGTTCTATTAGCATCTGCGTATTGACATCTCATTTCATTTAAAAGAAATTCCTCAAAGTCAATGCCATGATTTTTCATCTCAATTGCCTCTGCAACAGTATATTCTCTGTCTGCAATCATTACGATTGTCTTTGCATTAGAAAGCACAACTGCTCTCTTAATTGCATTTCTTCTTTTAATAAGATCAGATGCTTTGTCATAACTTCCTACCATTAACTTCTTAGCATCTTCAACCGGAATACCATTAATCTTTTCATTAGAATGCTTGTTTGCTACACAGAACTGTGCATCATCAATTGATCTCTCAATTCTGGAATCAATAATCTTTAACTCTGCTAATGCTTTGTGAACGCTCATTTTTTCTACTGTACTCATAATTTTTTCTCCTTAATCTTTAAAACATAAACTTTATACTTATATATTCTCTGTCAGTTATTGATACATGTCCTTTGTTCTGTTATAATACTTCCTGTCCCTATATGGACTAAGGAGGAATTTGCTTTGAAAGCAGTTTTGAATTCGTCCAGCCCAATGGAAGCAAAGCAGCTAAGGACATGTATCAAGCGGAACTGAAACCGCTCAAAGTGCTTAACCGTATCAAGAAGAACGAGCTGACATCTCGTCTTCGGTTACTAGATAATCGAATGCAATAACGGTTGTTGGAAAAGAAATTCAGTTGAGATGATAGATACTGTCAACTATCATCTCTATTCTTTTGTTTGCACTATGCAATAAGTTTTCTGTCATTTGCATCGTGGACATCTTTTACTTATTTATTCTCTGTTACCAAATACTAACTCTGAAATCATCTGTAATGATAAAACTAAACTTCTGAGCTTTTTTACTCGCAGAATCTTCATGCAAGCTAATTCTTCCATCGTCAATATTGATTAATGAAACCTGGCTTTCATTCACTGTTTCTACGCACCCGTTCTCATCTAAAATGGTGTATTCCTTATCTAATTCAGATAAACTAAGCACAATTCCGATTGTACCGTCATTGTATTGAATAACCGCACCTACATCTAATTTAGGCTGATATAGCTCCCAATCGTTAGCTATAATGTCTTTGCTATCAAACACTTCTGCTGATCCATCACAACCCACAATTTTGTCGTTTTCCAGCTTGATGTAATAACCATTTTCCCAACACGCTTCCTTTATGCATTCTCCGTTAAGAAGATGTTCGATTGCTTCAGAAAATCTCATTTGTATACTCCTTTCTGTAAACTCCATTTACTTATTCTCCATCACCATTCTGCAAATTTTATTTCTTCACCACATGCGCTGCATTTCAAAAAACCAAAATCAACAACTCCATGACACTCAAATATATAATCGAATTTACAATATGGACATGTTTTCCTGTGTTCTTTATAAATCATGTCTATCTTTTCTTGTTCTTTTTCTGTAATTGGAAACCCTCTAGTACAATTACCCTGTAACTCTTCATTTTTTTCTTGCAGTTTCTTTAATTCTTTTTCCTTGTAATGTTCGTCCTTTAACTTATTATTCTCTTCTCGCAATGAATTAATAATTCTATCTTTTTCATCCAGTGTATCTATTACTTTTTGGAGTTTTTCTACACATTCTTTTGTTCTGTGTTCTTCGTACCATCCCATAATCTTATTCCTCGTATTTCGAATTTAACCAATTGGTACAATCTTCCAGAGCATCATCGTAATAATCAAATTTATTACCACTAGGAGATGTACACCATTCGCCATCCTTAAAACTAAATCCTTCTTTTACAAGGTATGGTGCTAAATCATCTACACTCATTACCCTGATTGCATCTATCCATCTGAATTTCTTACCCATATGTATATTCTCCCTTACTTGTGATGATCGTAATATCTGTAAATTGATCTCACATTGTCTTTATTCTCTCTGCTTCCATCGTAGAAAACATAATTTGCAATGATTTTTGCGCCAGTAGACTCCATATATTTCTTCACAGCGTTTAAAGTTTTTCCTGAGTAATATGAATCATCTACGAATACAAATTCCATTCCTTCATATATTCTCCCAATGTTATAAGGAATTTCTTTATCGTGTCTCAAGTCACCTGGAAGTAACAACAAATGAATGTCATCATGCGAATATAACTTAGAATACACAACACCAATTTCACCTGACATTACAAAGTTGCGACACTTCGTTTCTATGACAATGCGATTAATAAAAGACTTCAAAAGATTTTCATCTGATTTAATTGCAGCGTCCAATTCATTAAAATATGCTTCACCACCAACATGTGTTTCTAAACACTTTTGTACTTTTTGTATCATCCGTGGTTCTAAATTAACCACACAATCACATCCTCTCATATTATTTTTAGAAATACTCTGCATAGCTGTGACACTATGCAAAGTTAGAATGTATAAAACTAGACTATGTACAGATTATTTGTCTGTAGATTCAGCAATTTTAGCACCTGCAAAACCTGCAAGAATAGAATTTAAGTCGATTCCAGTTGACTCTTTCATACCATCTGTAACCTGATTAAGAGTGTTCATGATATCTTTCATCAATTTTGAAGAGTTTCCATCTCCATACATTGTAATTTTGTCAACTTTGGCAAGAGGTTCTGCAATATTCTTAGCGATTTCTGGCATAGCTTTGAAATACATGTCAAGAACTGCTGCTTCACCCATCTGTTTCATTGCTTCTGCTTTCTTCTGAATACCTTCTGCTTCTGCAAGAGCTTTTGCTTTGATTGCATCAGCTTCAGCCTGTCCTTTACTACGAATACCTTCTGCTTCCTGTTCCATAGCATATTTGTTAGCTTCTGCTGTTGCTTTCATAGATTCAGCTTCTTTCTCACGCTCAAACTTCTCTGCTTCAGCGTTTTTCTGTCTCTCAAAAAGATTTGCTTCTGATTTTCTCTGTGTTTCATATAGTCTCGCATCTGCTTCCTGCTGTTTTGCATATTTTTCTGCTTCAGCCTTTTTCTTTACAGTGGCTTCAAGAGTTTTTTCTGTGAGTGCAATCTCTTTCTCCTTAATCTCTACAGCTTTTTCCTGTTTGGCAAGATCAGCATCTGCCGTAGCAATCTCCACAGATTTTCTTTCATTTTGTTCCTGAATACTGTAAGCTGCATCCGATGAAGCCTTTTTCGTTTCAGCATCTTTCTGAAGTTCTGCTTTTTTAATTTCAAGTTCATTTTCTTTCTGTGCAATAAGTGTGTCTGCTGCAATTTGAGCTTCTCTTGACTCTCTATCTGCATTAGCCTGTACAATTGTTTTCTTTTTCTGTGCTTCAGCTTGAGCATTTGCAATTTCCAATTCAGAAGCTACCTCTGCATCATTTGCTTCTTTTTTAGCCATAGCACGAGCCTTAGCAATTTCTTTTTCGCTATCAGCTCTTGAAATAGCTGCATTTTTCTGAATTTTAACAATGTTGTCAACACCAAGATTTTCAATTACTCCATTTTCATCAACAAAATTCTGTACATTGAAGCTCACAATGTCGAGTCCCATTGCAGCAAGATCTGGTTCAGCATTTTCTTTTACGAGTTCTGCAAACTTCTGACGATCGGAAACCATTTCTTCCAAGTTCATTTTGCCAACAATTTCACGCATGTTACCCTCAAGAACTTCTCTTGCAACCTGTCCAATGTAATCAGTTGGTTTATTAAGAAAGTTCTCTGCTGCAAGTTTAAGTCTTTCTGTGTCACTACTTACCTTTACGTTTACAGCCGCATCAACGTTAATGTTGATGTAATCTGCTGTTGGAACTGCACTTGATGTTTTTACATCAATTGGAATTAACTGAAGATTTAGCTCGTCTTTCTTTTCAAAGAATGGAATCTTAAGCCCAGCTTTTCCAATAAGAACTTTTGGATCTTTTCTTAAACCAGAAATGATATAGGCTTTATCTGGCGATGCTTTTACATATCCAGAACCAACAATTCCAATTCCACCTGCCCCTACAATCACTACAGGAACTAAAACACCAAGTCCATTAATAATCTCATTTACCATTTTTCTTTCTCCTCTTTTTTAAATATTTATACAAAAATTAGTTAGTTTAATTAAGCTAATTTAAGTCCAAAAACACATCATATATTACTTACTATTTTATATATACACGTAGCAAATTTAGTTCTTTATTTTTCAGTATCCAATTGTTAATCTTGAACGATTACGGCAAGAATTTGTCCTCATATTTAACGTATATCCATAATACTATTACTCTTTTATCGTTCAGAATAAACTCCGAATTCTTCTCCTAAATCTTCATCGTTTTCATTCATCAATTCATCTTCTGTTAAGAATTCATCTCCAAGAATGAATCCATCATCCACATTTGTATTATTCTCTACTGACATTTCAAAGAGTTTCTTATGTACTTCATCTGATAACTCCATGAACTTCTCTAATAGAATTGAAAATGCAATTAAAATTCCTAGTAGTAGTGCAGTCAAGAAAATAATCATGATATTTTGAAATACTTCCATGTTCATCCTCCATTTAATTAGTTGGTAAATAACTTTGAACCTCACACCACTTTAGTTGTGTGATTCTTGGGAATTTCCTACTATTGTAAGAATGTTTACCAAGCTATCCCGATTGTTCCAACCGTTTTTAATATTTTCTAAGCTACTTCTAATAATCTCAATCCTTCATTAAGAATATTAATTGCAGCGTTTATATCCCTATCATGATGGGTGTTACAACAAGGACAATTCCATTCTCTAACTCCAAGATTTTTTGTCTCTTTATTGATATAACCACAAACGCTACAAATCTGAGAACTAGCATAGAATTTATCTACTTTAACAACCTGTTTACCGTACCAATTTGCTTTGTATTGTAATTGTCTAACAAACTCTGACCATGACACATCTGTAATATTTCTTGCAAGTTTATGATTTTTAATCATGTTTGATACTTGTAAATCTTCGATACAGATAATATCATTTTGTTTAATAAGTTCAGTAGATAATTTCTGTAAAAAATCTTTTCTCTGGTTTGCAATTTTTTCATGTTGTCTTGCAACTTTAATCCTTGCTTTATTACGATTAGAACCACCTTTTGATTTTCGAGATAGTTTTCTCTGCAACTTAGCAAGTTTGTTTAAAGATTTCTTGAAATATTTAGGATTTTCAATCACCTCACCGTCAGAAGTAATACAAAACTCTTTAATTCCAAGGTCAATGCCAACTGAATTTCCAGTTTTTTTCAGTTGTTTTATACCTACATCAGTACAACAAAGCGATACAAAATATTTACCGCTAGGTTCTTGTGACACAGTTGCATTAAGTATTCTACCTTGTGGTATCAACTTATTTTTCGTTTTTACCATTCCAAGTTTAGGAAGTTTAATACGCTTGTCACAATACTGAATGTTTCCATTAGTGCATTTTGATTTGTAGGAATATCTATGTGTTTTCTTTGATTTAAATTTTGGATATCCACTATGTTCTTTAAAGAATTTTTGATATGCCATATCCAAATCTCTAAGTGAAGATTGAAGTGCAGTTGAATCGACTTCTTTAAGCCATACCAATTCTGATTTTAGATTTTTCATATCGCTTGAACATTGTACATAAGAAAAAGATTCTTTGTTTTGCTCATATAATTCAATACGCTTTGCAAGATATGTGTTATATACAAATCTACAACAACCAAATGTTTTTGCAATTATTTCTCGTTGTTTTTTGTTTGGGTAGATTCTGTATTTATAAGCCTTTTCCACTGACCTCACCTCACTTTTTCTTCTGATTTTTTGGTATATCTTCTAATCTGTATTACATCTCATGCGTCTCACCTCGCTTTATCACATTCATGAAAATCTAAAAGCATCTGATATTTATATTCTCCAAACCTTTTCTTCCAACGTTCCTTAGATTTCTCTGTTGTCCAATTGAAAGGCATCATGTGATAGTTGATGAGAAAACACATATCGGCAACATCTTTATAAAACATCTCGGTAAAATTTTCTAGGATCATATACGAACCAATTGAATCATGCCCGTAAAAATGTGCAACTCCATCATTGTCCAGTTCCTTGCAATATAATTTTCCATAATCATGAAATAACGCTGCTAAATTATATTTCGATGGATAACCATATCTTGAAAACAATTCATGTGCATTCTTACAATGATCTGCAAGTGTTGAAGTATGATGCGGATTTTGTTGATTAAAACCTTCCATATTATCAAACATTTTTAACGTATCTAATCTATTTTTATTATGTATGTAATGAATAATCCCCTCATCAAAATCCTCTTCCATGAACGGAATCTGGAATTTTCTAATCTGTCTATCCAATACTTCTTCAGGTACAGGATGTTGTCTATTCAAATTATCAATCTTACATTGATCAAACGGTTTTGGAATCAGATAAGCAATCTTACGACATTCAATACCCTTAATATCTTCAATAATTGCTCGTCTTGACCTCATTGTAATGTTTGTAGCATCAGCAACTACATTCATATTATTCTCTAATGCCTCACGGATTCTTTTGCGAAATACTTTGAACACTTTTTCGTTATTTTCCTGATTACCATAATCGCCTGTTAGTTCTTCACCAATATTATCTAATGACACAATAATTGTATTTGGATTATTCTCTGCAATTTCTTTTGCAACACTTGATTTACCACTTCCAGACAAACCGACCATAACCCATAATGTTGGTTTATTCATTATGCAAACCATCCTTTTGTGAAATCATATCCGTCCTTATCATGAAAATACATTGGCTCTCTGCTTTTATCCATATATCTTTTCTCGTCATAAGGATCTAACTCATGATACTCAACATGGTCATATGGAATTTTAATGTCATAATCATCCTCAGTAGATTCAACCAAATAATCTCTACCACCAAAGAAATGATTTGGAACTCCTTCTGGAACATACTTCATGTACTTTGGTTCTCTATTTACATGGCTAGTAAATTCCTTTTTTAGTCCTTCAATAGTATACTGTCCGTTATACTCGTCAAAAATATCAATATCCATTCTATGAAATTCCAAGAACTTTAACATATCTTCTACTGATTTATAAGCATTACCATGCCACTCAAATAAAGGTTTCCAACCATAACTTAGTTTCATGATATGCACTTCATAGCCAAAATACGGAGTATCTGTAAGCTCGTACTCATTATCGAAATACCTCGTTACAAGTTCCTTATCTTTCATCATCATGTAATAATTTGTTCCCACGTTATCACCACCTTACCACCACAAATTCATATAATACTTAGCAAACAACTGTAATCCATCATTAATTGCTGCCAGTCTGCGAATATCTTCCATTCTTTTATTCTCCACTATACTTTCGTAAAGTTCTTTATTGTCGCCAAACATAATATCTGTATAGTCATATCTTGGATCATCTAACCAATATTCATCCCAATCTATAACATACTCAAAAGCCTGAATCATCTTATCTAATGCTTCATCCCACTTTTCAGGTGTATCCATTTCATCTCTGCCGGGATAACCATTGTTAAGCTTCTTAAATTTTTTCAATCTTGGAATGATATACTTGGCTAAATTAACATCTAAGCTCCATGTCTCCTTTGGATTCACATATAAACCCTGCTGCTTTAACCATTTCTTCTTCTGTCGATTATTCATTGATTATCGCCTCAACTTATATATTCTCTCCTAATGAAATTCGCAATTCTACAGCTTTTTACAAGGAAAATCTTCAGCAATTGCGTCTCTAAAATATCTACTCGAATCATATACAATATCAAATGTATAGTCTCCTTCTTCGATTTCTTCAACATTACATCTTTCCGGTAAAATCGTTTTATTTTTTCTATCGATAATTTCAAACAGTCGATCAAATCCAATCCAGTCACACATTGTCAAATACTTATCGTTCAATTCTCTATCGATCAAATCCGACCAACAAAATTCATAATGATATTGTGGATTGTCATATACGTCATCAATTGGATTTTTTTTAACAACTCCTTCTTTGATAAGAATTCTAAGGCACATTTGTTCAAAACTCTCATTCTTAAGTCTTTGAACTTCTTTCAGTCTTCCAGTTGTATGAATATAAACACTCACCTGTATTTCCCCCTATCTATGCTAACGCCATCTTGAACTTCTTCACAGCCATACTTACAGCAGATGCTTTCATATCCATAATTTCTGCAACTTCATTGTTTGTGTAACCACGATATTTGAGAACAACAATATTCTTTACTTGGTCTTTCAGCTTGCCATATTCTTTCTGAAACTTAGCTTTGAATATGTATTCTCTCTCAATATTCTCTGAAGAAGTCATAAGCAATGTCTCTTCTATAGCTCTGTTCTCATTTTCATTTAAGGCTTCCATAGAATACACTTCATCATGTCTTATATATTTACCTGCATTTATCTTCCTCAAATAATTACTCACTTCATTTCCCATACATCTGAAAGCAAATGTTGAGAACTTTGTCTTATCTGAATCATAATTTAACGCAGCTTTACACAAACCGATAGAAAGCAGTCCACTGAATTCTTCTATATCTAACTTGTGATCTTTTGCATATTTGTAGATTAGATTATAATTTTCTTCTACTAGATTCTTTTGTTTCTCATTAAGCATTGTTTATACCTCTCAATCATTATTTGTATAATTACTTATTCTCCAAAAGAATCTGAAAAACTATAAAACTACAAACACAACATTTTTCATTGTTGACGGAATTGTAAAAACATTCTTCTTCTGTTTTATTTCGTATACTTCTTTTCCATTTTCGTTAATCACTACTTTTGCAGTAAGAATCTTACCCTCTTTAATTTTTACACTGTCTTCTTTTTGATCTTTAAAGACCACATCTTTGATAAATTTAATTGTCATAATTTTATTCTCTCCAATCTTTTGTCCACTGATCTGCCATTGCTTTTGCAACTCCTGGAAATGTTTTACTTCTTGCTTTAGCGGTTCTTGGATCGTGAAAAGGAATTGATTTACCGTTCTCATCGTAGACTTGTCCAATACCAACTCCAAACCTTGCTCCACCCTTATATGTCCTAATCTTTGGTTCTACAATGTTTGTTGGAATTAATTTCGGAAGACCTTTTAGCCACAAGCACGTTGTTTTCTTTGTCTCATGCCCAAACTCATATGGTTGAATACGCTGCGTAGGCTTGATTGGTAATCCATATTTCTCCGCTAAATCCGGAAACCACTTAGTTATGTATTCTCCACTGATAATATTCACAGGATTCTCAATTGATATTCTGTCGCAATCAGCAGTTAAAAACTGACAGAAAAACTCAATACCTTCTCGTTGTCTACCATCTGTTCTTTTCTTTTCAAAATGTTTCGCACCACTTACTGCAAGATGTGTACAAGGAGGAAATGCGATAATCATATCCCATTTGCCATTAACAGTATGGGTTTCTCCATCTGTTGTTTTAAACGTACAATTCCCATTAATCAATGCAAGCACGTCTTGCATAATATGCCATTCTGGATGTCCTCCACTTTGGTCTATAATGTCGCAGCTATACGCTTCGAATCCTAAATTACGTAACTCTTTTGTTACAGCCTGCGATTCTTCACAAGCAACTAAAATTTTCTTGTTTTTAAATGAATTTATGCTTTTGTCAGTATTCATAAAAATCCCTTATTTATAGGGGATTGCGCAATCTCTTTATTCTAGAATTTACCTGTTTTTACCTTTCTTAATATTAAAAACTGCTTGCTTTTAAGGCATTTGCAACTACCTTGTGAAAGCATAATTTCTTCATTATTTTTTCAACCCACTTAATATCCACTCTACTGTTGGCTCATTCCAACCATTACCCATCATTGAATAGCGTTTTGTATCACTCATTTTTCTTCCATTGAATGTTATATCTGTATATCCATCGGGCAATCCCTGCAACCTTTCATATTCAATAGGTGTCAATTTTCGTGGTCTGCCATGATCCATGACAGATTTAATATGATATCCACCATTTACACAGGTCAAAGTACAACACTTAAACTCAGGATTATAAATACGTCTATTCATTTCCATCGTATTAACCTTTAACTCTGCACAAACACGTTTGTTCATGTCGATGATTTCAAAATCTTTTTTATAGAAATATTTCTCATTTACATTATTCTCCATCACATCTTTTAAAACTAGCGGAGATTCTTGTGGCAATTCACCAAATGGTATATTCGTCCAATAGTATCTTTCTCTCGATTGTGCGCTAAAAATTGCAGAGTTAATAAGCAAAGGATCAACTCCAATACACTCTGTCATTGTGTTTAAATCCTCTTCTCTACTCGGTATTACATTTTCAAACATGAAATATTTAGGCTGAATCGCCTTAAGACATTCGATGGCTTTAAAGAAAATACCTGATTTGCCATCTAAACCATTGTTGACTTGTTTATCTTCTATTCTGATTTTGCTCAAACTTTGGCAACAAGTTCCTGCTAATAACAAGTCAAATCCCTTGAATTGATTAAAATCCGCTTCATATAAATCACCATGATGTACCACAAACGGAAAATGGTACTGAGAAACTGCAATAGCTTCAGGCAGAATCTCATATGTATGATACTCTTTCACCGGAATACACAACTGTTGTAATGCGTACAATCCAGTTTCTATACCTCCACAGAGACTTAACACTCTAAGTCCATCATTAGAAGTTTCTCTTTCATTTGTATTGCTCAAATTGCCTTATTTTCAAGGCTTGTACAAGCATCTTATCTAGAATTACTCTACTTTCCTTCCATATGTAATTAATTATTTGCTCCTTTCATGCAGCATTCATGACTACTGAATGAAAGAAAAATTTCAATTTATTCAAACTGATAATCTTTGTTGCTTACAAATTTGTCAATTTTTCTATCTTTGATAAATACAAATTCTGCATAAAAATCATCTATATTTTCTGACATTGCACATGAAACATACCCATCAGATTCCTCATCATGTTTTTTAAACCATCTCTTAACGCCATCATCAACTGTTGTATTTTTAAAAACAAAATATGGAAACTCATTTTCGTCAATTAACAAAATATCATTTGCTATTTCGGTAAATCTTTCAATAATATGTTCTCTTTTTAAAACGGGGGTATTATCTTCTTCTGATACATCATAAGTATCATTTTGCTTTAAAAATTTCATAATAGAATCTGAAATAATCTGTTTGTCAGATGTATGAAAAATCTGTTGATTTGACATTTCCCAACAAATCCTATCAGGTGTGTTATCACACTTATTAATGGCTTTGTTAGTTCTTGTCCATACATCATTTCCATCCATTCCAATAATTCCCTTTTTAAAGCCAAATGGTGTTTGAATGTAATCATGAATATATTTATCTGGCAAGACACTCCAAATTATAGGAGAAAACCACCACGAATTTTCATACTCTAATATTTCTTCTCCTGTATAATCTTTTCTTATTCCATAAATGCTGCTACTACTCATTTATTAGCCTATCTCCTCTCATAATTCTTCCTAAATATAATCCCACAAGGAATCAAAAATTTTATGAATGTGTTGATAACCCTTGTGCAACTCACCTTTATATCTGCGAATCACTTTATTGGACTGTCGTTTTAAATAACCGCTTCTTTTACCACGATATAATTTTTGATAATATGGCTTTGAATTTTTAACATAACCAACACCCTTAACCCATACTTCATCTGTGTATCTAATAGGAGATGGATGATAACCACCAACAGTCTCATACAAATGTTTGAGGTGATTCTTGTGCTTTAAGTTTCTTTCATATTTGGTTTTCTTCTTTCTTCTTGAATGATTATTATGTTTTTCTTCATCCTGCTCGTACCAATCACTACAATGTCCAAAAGAATAAACCTTACCACCAACTTTATCGCACCAAACATAGTCATCAATATCTTCCTCATCAATGTATGACTTGTACTTTTCAAATGATTCACATCCGTATGGACAATCTCTACATTTCATCGAATCACCTCTTATATTTTTTTATTCTCCCAACTTCCTGCCACACCAAGGACAATACAAAATATGTTCTCGATGATGAATAAATCCATCATCGTATTCATCCCACTCAGTAGTTTCTATATCCAAATAATATTCATTCGTTAATGGATCAACATATATCTGATTGTCAGGTGATTCATAATCACAACGATTACACATATTTATTCTCCACTTTCATTTTCTGCAATATTCTGACTACAAAATCCATCAACAAAAATTTTAAAATTGGTATATAAATTTTCAATAGAATTAGCTACCATATTTATACAGGGATTACCCATGAACAAATCATATCGTTTGTTTTTATCTAATCCATTATCGTCCATATATTTTGAGAAAGCATCTAAGCACATTCTTAGATAACTGCAAGCAGAATTATACGTTTCAAACATATACGCTGTTTCAACACCAAGAATATATTCTTTTTTCTGTTTGTCATATATAATATCTATATCGTTCATGGTGTACATATTTGCTTCGTGACCAGATAAGTCGTCCCAACTTGTTATTCCCCAAATGAATTTCCAATCATCTGTTTCTGCATCACAATCCCCATATTTTTCATCCATTGCTTCGTTATATTTTTCTTCTTTTTTATATTTTCTCTCAGTACGCCAATCATCAATTTGTTTAAATGGAAAATGTTCAGCAATTTTGCCATAATAGATATTTGATAATGAGTTGCATTTACCAATTGGATAACCAGAATCATCTTTCTCCCAACTATCCATACAAGCATAATCATGCTTTTTGTTAAGTTTTTTATATTTGCAAAAAATACAACTATATTTTTCTAATAATCCCATAATTATTCTCCTAATTCGTAAAGCCCACACAATTCTCAATCAAATAATCCATATCCAAATTCATGCCATTAAAATCATGATCTCTACATACTACTTTATTATCTATTACAATTCCTGCCATCATAGTATTTCACCTCTTTTTTGACATCCTACTTTTTATTATTCTCTACTTTAATAACATATAGATTGCATATGGGTAGTAAACGTAATCCAGAACCAAGTTAAATAATAACTGGAATCTATGAAACTTATGTTCTTCAATGTTATAAGAAAATGCACTCTTGAACTCGTTAATGTTCACACATAAATTCCATAAGCAAGAAAATACCTGTAATGCAGACATAATAATAAATTCAGTTGTCCCAATCTTATTGCCTAACACTATGTAGAAAATAATTAAAAACAGTTCAATTAAAAATGTGAGAAAGATTATTGCGCCTTGAATTTCGTCACTATAAGGTTTACCACCATTCTGTTTTTCATTATTATTTAACTGCTTAATCATCTTGTTCTTCCACAATGTTTTGCTCAATTCACATGGAGTACTTTTTACTCTAAAAAATACCAAAACGAATAAAATTGTTAATGTTAAAATCTTCATATTGTAATATTCTCCTATTTTCTACATTTAACACTACCGCCGGCATCAATATCTCCTGATACATTTCCACAAGTTACTGAGCCACCTGCATCTATATCTCCTTTAACATCTCCATTAACTTCACAACTTCCACCACAATCAATATTTCCTGAATTGCCGTGAACTTCTACCGATCCACCGCAATCAATTTTATTTACATCTCCTTCGATGACTACCTTAATATCACCACTACTACATTCCTGAATAGTCTTACCATCTACAATTACTTTTCTATTATTGATGACTACATTACTTCCTGCACAAGTGATAGTTTTGCCATTAATCGTAATTCTGTTCAAGATCTTGTCCTTTCCTTATGTTTTTTCTCTGTCTCCTTTTTATTTTTTTAAAATGGATTCTTCATAATACAATGGTCAACCATATCTCTAAACGCAAAAGGAGAATCTACAACTCTGTCCGAATATCTAAATCGTTTCAGAAAATCCAATACATCTCGTGCGTCTTTATGCGACAATGGAATAAATTTCACATATTCTGAATGACCTTTAATACACACAACCGCCCACGAATGGTCATCAGAATGAAATCCTACATCAGTTCCAACATCTGTCATAGAATTTATTAACTTATGACAATCATCAACTAATTTCCTGGCTTCTTTATATTTATCTTCGGCTAAATCAAATTTTAATAACTCATCTGCCAATAACCACTGTCTTAATTTATCTCGTATCTTATCTTTAATTTTCACTGGTTCACCTCCTGCAACATAATGAAATATCGCTTTCAATTTAACACAATATATAGCAGTTGCTGTTATTTATAAACTACTATATATTGTGTATTTTCTGCATTATTTTGGATTACAAGACGCTTATATTAAAAATTATTAGCTTTTAACAATTTGATATTTTTAAGAATTGCTGTGTGCATCTTAGAAGATACAAGTCACTTATCATTTACCATATATTTGTAATTTTATGTTTTTATAGATTGCTGTAAGTGCCTTTGTTTTAGACTAGATACGATTATTCATCGCATATTAGAATCAAAATAATTGCTGTTCGTATCTAAATGATTATGCAACAATATCTTTTATTGCATTTTCAACTGCTTCATATCTCTCAGAGTTAATCTGTTCAAGTAAGCAATCAAGTGGATCTGTGCTATTACTAAGTACCATTTTAGCAATCGCAGGACTGAAGCCACTAACTAATGCCACACCTAAATCATTCTCTTTTACTGGAATTGTACCTGTCCTGCTACAAATATTCCAAAATACTAATCTAGGTAATTTGTAGCCATGTTCAGCGTATCTTTCGGCAAATACTTCAAATAATCTTTTTGTAGGTCTATTAACACTCCATATACTGCCGCCATCACATCCAACGCAGCTATCAAATTCCATATCTGAAAGTATTAAGATATTCTGCGGTAATTCGTCCTGTGACATATTCTTATTGATTGCTGTCTGTAAGATTAAATTAAATACTGCTTCAATATTTGTATTCGCCACTTCGGAATGGCGAGACGCAATCTCAATTTTTTCTCTCAAAGACTTCGCATTACTGAAATCAACAAGCTGTGGATTCTCACTGAATGTAATATAATTGTTCTTGAACTGTCCCGAACTTCTTTCTGAAAAATAGATTGCAAGAGCATTTGTAACATCTAAAGCAGTAACTCTTGTTCCACCAACAGAAGATGTCATACTTCCAGATCCATCAGCAACACAGATTGTATTGCCAGCTCCATTTACATAATCAGGTAATGCTTTCCACATTTCTTCAAGTGCTACATCGTCTGAATTCTTAATGCCTCTACACCATCCACTGCCTTCACAATATTTATGTATAATGTCATGTGGAAACAATACACCTGCATTAATTTTTGTTTCACCTTTCTGTAAACTCTCAAGATAAGCACGTCTTCTCTCTTCATCATTTCTAAGAAATGCTGCATTGTAAATCAGATTTGCTCTCGACGAAACTGCTGAATAATCAATCTCACCCCATTCTTTCTTACTCATGTATACCTCTACGACCTTTAAATAAGCACGAAGTTTCGATAACATTTTTCTGTACTGTCTTTCAGTAATTCCTAACTTTGAGATAATGATATGTGCTAATCTCTTTGTCTCCTTAGATGAAGCATTTGCAGATGGTAGCCACTTTCCAAGTAACGAAATAGGCTTATTATCATTCATATTTTTCATATCTTCATCTAACTGATTATTGAATAACTCCACAATATTATTCTCTAAATCAGTATCAAGAAGACATAATAAATCATCATATCTTCCATACTCTGCCACAAGATTAAGTGTTGCTTTTGCAATATTTGTATGTTTTTCAGCTAAATACTTCATGCAAATCCTAAATAATCTTCTCTCTCCAACACCCTCTCTTGCGTCTCTTACATAGAATAACCACTTAACTGCCCAAAGTTTGTTCTCATAGAATGTCTTTACAAACTTGTCTACAATTTCCTGCTCACTCATATTTCTCATAGAAGAAACTGAGAAATTGATATCCAACAATTCTTTGCCAGTTGTTTTATATCCAACTGCTCCATTATCTGTAACTGACACATTAAAGTTATCATTAAGAGTTTCTTTCAAACTGTCCATAAACATAATTCTTTCCTCCTGAATCAAAATTATTTTAATAAGTAACTTTGATTCCAAGGCAGTTTTGGGTTCAAAATTAAAAGTTTTGTCCAATAATATTGCTGTTACTGCCTTTAGAATCAATCAAGATAGTATTAAACAATATCCGCTGTTGTTAAATAATTGCTGTTACTATCTTTAATGAGGATAGCAGGACTCGAACCTACAACAACGTGCGCCCCATGCAATTAGAAAAAATTGCTGTTTACGTCTTTGACAAGACACGTTATCTTATACGTGCTCTACCAGTTGAGCTACATCCTCAAGGTCAAGACGGATTGGTATTCAAATTAAAAGTTTGAGCCATAATATTGCTGTATCCGTCTTAGTCACTGGACAAGGAATCGAACCTTGGTCATCACTTGGCATTTTCCATCATCAAAATTGCTGTTAATGATTATTTTCTAACCACTATAATATAGATGTGATATGCTACCATTGCACCATCCAGTGTGGTATCACCATAGCCACCGCCGTCCCTGGCGGTTTAGCTACGTTAGCTAATGGGACTAACTATGGTGAGAATGGAAGAGGAATGGATTTGAACCATCGAAGCATTATGCGAGAGATTTACAGTCTCTGTTGCTGTTAGTGTTTTTCTAAACACATTTTCATTCTCTTGGGTTTGACCACTTCCCTACTCTTCCGTATGCGAGACACATTTTTACTGTTATAACCCCAAATTATATGCATTAAATTTCGCTGTATGTGTCTCTTATTTACTAGTTTCTATAACATTATTCTCCATTTGCTTGTTAAAATGTTGCTGTTTGAACCTAAATCGCTTCGCTCAGATTTGAACTGAGAACACTCGATTAACCAGTCGAATAAAATTGCAGTTTAAGTTTTTATCAAAACTCAATTTAGTGTGTTACCTGTTACACCACGAAGCGTTGTCAAGGCGATATAAATATTTTCATCCTTTTGATAATATGTATAATATTTGCTGTGATCGCCTTTTGTATTTACTACACAGAATTCATAATCGCATTTTATCTTTATATAATTATTTTCTTGTTTTACTTACTAATTTGCTGTTTCTGTCTTATGAGAACTTTATAAGTTCCTATTTATATATTCTCTGTTTTCTTCTAAAGAAATGTCGGTTTCAATTCTCGTCATCTTGAAATGCTTTTATTCTACTTTCAAGACAATCTATCTCATCTTCCCAATGCTCAACTAACATATCTTCAATCAGTTGTTTTGCATCTTCTATACTATCAGCAATAATTGCGTCATATTCTACATTTAATTCTTCTGAAGCATAAAGATAAAGATCCTCATCCGTTTCATCTTGAACAAATACAGCCACTACATTTTCATTTTCTTCTTCATAGAACTGACTGAAATGTAGTTTATAACATTCTTTACCGAATTTATTCTTCTCTCCCACTTCCCAATATTTACCCATAAGCACCTCTTTTATTTATTCTATCAATAGCATTCTTCAAACATAATAAACTGACACTTCTCTGATATATCCTTCTTAATGACACCTAATTCTTGAACCTTAGTCAATTCAGCCTTTACTAATTCGACCTTATTATTAATATTCTCTAAATCAACTTTTATTGTATCCATTTCATACTGATCACCACATCCTAAAATATAACCAAAATATAAATGTAATTCATTCATAGGATCGTAGAAAAACTGAATCTTGTCTTTTATCTGATAACAAGTATATTTTTCTCCTTCATCAGTCCACTTCCAATTATCAAATTTATCTGTATCACATCCAGTCAAATCATAACCAACGATTGAATAATAACTACTTTCTACACTCATTCTGTTTTACCTCACAGTTACTCATTCTCCGTATTTACTTCAATAAATTCGCAATCTCATTAATCTCAAGTTCGGTTTTCTTATCATCAGATAGCAGCTTATCCAACTTACTCTCCATCTTCTTCAAATCTGCTTCCTCTTTCTTCAAACTAGATACTTCTAACTTACTTTTAATATCCTTAATCCAAGCCGTTACGCTGTATCCTGAAATCTCAAAATCAGACATTCCAAGGTCAACTGCCGACATAAAATATGAATTAAGTCTGATAAGTAATAACATTAATGCATCATCTGAACATACATTAAGATTAATTGTCATACCATCCATATTAAGAACGCAATTTGTTTCAGGAATAAACCTAACCTTTTTCTCAGAAATTGATTTCTTCTTTGTTTCAATCTGTTTCTTTAATTCTAAAATTCTGTCATCATTTTTACTCATTAAACTCGTACTCCTTTTTGTATTCTCTACCATTTGCTAAATATTTCTGCTTACATACTGGTTTTAACTTTTCAAAAACTGTTTCAATAGAAACTGGGATCATATGCGTCTGAATTTCTTTTTGACCATAACGTACTTCCACTTCTCTTTCTTCTGTCGGGAAAATATCAATTGCTTCCTTATATCCATGATAGATATAAACAGTATATTTGCCGTTATCTTCTGACCTATACGGCGTTGTCATTTCATATTTAATATATTCTCCATCGTTGTTTACCATAAAGCGAACATTGATATATTTTCTTGTTATATCATCATCAGCATATGTATTAATTGCTTTTTCATAAAAATCTTCGAACGAGATATTTACAATTTTATCCTTGCTATCGTCTATAGGAGAAAATTGATAAGATGATTCCATTGAATTATAAATTTCAGAATATTTAGATGTGCATTTATCATCAAGACAACTAATAAGTTTGTTTTTAGGAACACTTTTAAATTGCTCAAATTCATACTTCCCATCGCTTAATCTTGCAAACCAATGCATTTTACCATATGGAAGGTTGTTAATTCTTTTATAAGAAATTTTTGTATATCCAAATCGAGTTGGTTCATTTGGAATATCTTTATAGGATTTAGTTCTTACAATTTTATCATCCTGCATAAATTCGTAACCATATCCATATGTTTCAAATCGTCCCATATAAATCCGATTCTCGTTGTCTTTAGTAAGATATGTCGCTCCAAGAATTAAATCCTTAGTTTTTATAGATTCGTTATTATGGACAATCTTATTAAACTCACTAATCTCTTTATAATCAGGTGATTCTACTGGCATAAGAACTAAATCTTTACCGTCCCATCCATATACAAATTCTCCTTCAAGCCCCTTACCCTTGATACAATTTGCGTTCTCAAGAATGTATAATAAATTCTCGATAGTAATCTCAAATTCAAAGCCTCGTGGATCGTACACTCTACAATAAGCATGTCTGTGATCCCAACCTGTAGAATAATCACCTGCTTTTTTATTAAGTACAAATCCTTCAGTTGGAATATTATCATATTCGTTATTTGGAATATTCTTATCTCGCCAACCATTCCACGAAGTCTCTTTTCGCAGCTTGCCCTTCTCATCATAATAGATTACATAAGCAAGCTTTCCTGTGTATGTTCCTGAACGATCCTGATAACCAACATTAATTATCTTTGGAATAAAAATACTACTTCTCAATCAACTTCCTCCTTTTACTTTCTTTTAATATCCTAATATTTTTCTCTTCATTTTATTGATTCTGTCAATCTCCCTACCCTGCCTATTTATAAATCTTGCGAGCTTTCTTACTTCTGAATTATTTTTAATATCTTCTTTGGAAAATTCCATTCTAAAAGCGTCCACACAATCGGATTGATAAGCCTTTAAATCTATTATCATTTTATTCTCCTACTCTTCCATGTTTTATTCGCTGTTTTTTTGTCAATAATTACAATAACAACTAAGATAATAATTGTCAGTAAACAATTAATCCATAATGGACATAACACCCATAACCAAGACCAATTAATTACACCAACTAATTTCAGAACAATAAATACAATTGTTAATACTCCACTTATTCCAATTCCTGAACTACCACTATTCCTATTTGATTTTATTCGTATACCGCCTTTCTTTTTTTTCATCCATATATCTCTTCATATCTCGGATCAACAAATAACTCTTCTTTTGGTCTTGGATTCTGTAAATTATTATTATTAATATCAAGCTCACCACCATAATAACCAGACCAAGAACCACGCCCAGACAATCTCAATCTTCCTTGATGAGTGATATAAACAATTCTGTAAGCCGGCTTGTCACAACATTGCCAATGACTAATAACGAAACAATTATCTTTTGTCGCATTCTTCAAATAGTCTGGAACTTCAAGCCAAAAATGGCATTCCGTATTTATCTCTTCAAGTGTCTTACCTGCGTCAAGCATCTCATTGGCTTTTTTTGATCTTCTATGTGACTCTTCGTGTTCCAAACACCATTCTTCTGAACTAAATAATTCACCGCAAAATTCACACTTATATCTAATTACTTTTTTCATAATTTATTTCACCACTGCTAAATTCCCACATTCTGAACATACTAAAAGTTTTCCAATAATACCAACACCATCAGGTGTAAAAATATTATTTTCCAATCTTTCAACTCCATCTTGTTTTCCAACTTTGTAAGCTGCTGATTTCATAATTGTCCTACAAACAGGACATAATTTTGTTGCTTCTGCCATTGTTATTCTCCCCTTAAATATTGTCCAAATACACAACATACCCATACTGCATTGCATCATAATAATACCAAGCATAAGGACTAATTCCTTCATTCATAATTTCTGCCAGTTTATCTGCTTTTTCTTGATGACTATGCGCTTCGTTTATCATTGCTGTTTTCTGTGAGTCGAAATGAAACCTATCAACTCTATCCATACATTTCTTGTACAATTCAGACTCATCTATATATTCTCTAATTACTTTTTGCATCTTCTGAATATTATCTTTAAGAATTTGCTCATCTGATAATTTCAATGGATACAAAATATATAAATCTTTTTCACATGACAATGAAAGGATTCTTTCATACATTATGTCTGATCGTAAACAATATTCACGTATTCTTTCTTCAAACGTCAACTCGTTTCACTCCTTTGTAATCATATCCAAAAATAACAATTCATCTCTCTTCAATGTAATATCATAATCTTTCCACTCTTCAATAAGCTCTCTTGTATTAAAACCATGTGGAACTACGATTGCATAACCATGCGGAGTTTTATATGCTTGTATATCTGATAATGGAATACCAGAAAATATAATTACATCATGGACAAAATCATACATTAACGACTCGTCATCCACATCGAAATCAAACAACCACTTGCTTTCATCACGATTCTCTACTTGCTGTGCAACTGAAGCTAATGTACGATTCAGCTTTGTCATACTTGGTTTATCTCTAAGTAATCTAATGATAAATTCTTCCCTTATTTTTTCTTCGTTCCTAGAGTTTACAGACCGATACAATCTTGTCTGTTCGCCCAGGAACTCCATCTGCTGCAAATTTATAAAATTCTTTGATTACTTTATCTTCATTTTCTTTGTATTCTAAGATAGTTTTTTCACGTCCTTTGAAATTAGGTAGATCCTTATTGTCTTTATTTCTTGAACGAATTAGATAGACATATAAATTGGACATTATTCATCACCTCTCTTTAGTTGATCTAAACTGTTTTAGTTTCTCAAATAATTTTCTTTCTTGAAAACGAATAGACTGTTTAATCTCACATAATTTAATCTTACTTTCCTGTATTTTTGATAACATACAATCTACATCTTTGTCATATTTTTCAACATCGATTACTGCATCAAGAAATTTGTAATTAGATGAAACAAGCGTTTCTATGATGTTGTATTTATAACAATCTAATTCTTTTATAAATGTAAAACTATTCAATTCGCCATCATCAAAATAATAATTTCTAATATGTTCTCTGTTAAGTGTTATATTGCCAATTTTAAATACAAGCCCTTTAGAATTAGCTCCTATCAAATAAGTATCAAGATAACTTGGT
>OGEO01000294.1_pt1 | contig 54750 bp, 63 predicted proteins | sample 1570661 | NCBI WGS metagenome assembly OGEO01 (sample SAMEA2582142, study PRJEB24529) | metagenome | biome: Human gut stool | place: China | collected 2011
CCTCCGGGGCAAGGCTCTCAATCGTGCCGCCCAGATTGCAAAGACGATGGGTGCGTTTCTGCCTTTCGCCTTTCTCCAGATATTTCTTTCTGTTCTCAAGACGGTTGAGCTTGTGCTGTTCCTGTGCAAGCTGCGTCTCGGCCCGTTCCTTTTCGGCTCGGAGCTGTTCAAGGGTTTTCGGTTTTGTCATTGTGATTGACCTCCTATTTTTGATTTTGGGGATAAAAAAAGACCGTCAACTTTTCGCATAGTGCGACCAGTCAACGGTCTGATTTTCGGTATTTGTTTTTCCAAACTTGCTGGCGGCGAACGGTTTGTCAAAACCGTTTGCGGACGGCAAGTACACAAGGGATAGCCGCATTAGCAGCGCAAGGGGGTGTAGCCACCTTGACGGAACGAAGTGACGAAACATTCTCGGTCATGCAGCTTTTTTCTGCTGACAGAGAATGAAGCTCCGCAGGACGCACGATACTCCCGATAGGAGAGTATAGAAGTGCGCCCTTTAGTTCCTAAAGGGATTTTATCAGTTCGCCAAACTTGAATCTGTCGTATTAGAGATTCTTCGCTTGCAGCTCCCTTAACGATTTCTTCGCTGGCGAAGTTGGTAGCGACCGATACATCACCGGCTACAAACTGTGATAATCAAAAATAAACACATTTGCCGATATTAAAGAAAGGAAGCCCCCTTTTTGGTGGCTTCCTTTCTTGTTTACTCCACCGATCAACGGCTCAATATTAAAAAATCTCCGAAACCAAGAACGCTACAACATAGCAGATCGGTTGGTGTATCATGTAAATAATAAGCGAATGTTTCCCTAAAAAGTTAATACCTGGAACTTTCCATTTTCCAAATAGCCGGTTAATCAGCCCCTTTTCCTGTAAGAAACTGTACAGGAAATATCCTGTTGCAAATAAGAAAATCCATGGGAGCAACGGAAAATAGTCGGTAGATGAAAAGCCAGCTTGCGGAAATCCAATATAAGCTAATACCGATTTCAACCATGTAACATTCAGCAAATTATCAGATAGTTGGATGGGGTCTTGCTTCGTCCAACTTCTGAGAATGAGGAATAGCACAAAACTAACACTTACCCCAACCCCAGCCGGGATTTTTTTCAGAACCTTATCCAGTAAAATCCATATCAAAATACAGCTGCCAATAAGCGTTAGAACACCGTAGCGCACCCGATCATTGGGAAGAACTATGGCAGTAACGAGCGAAACGACCACACCACCACCAAACGCCCACAATCCCCTTTTCATGTGTTTTTTTCCTAAATGCCAGCTGAACCCAGCCAGCAAAATAAAAGTCCAGCAAATGGATTGCTGCCAAATATAGGCACCGTGGGACTTATACCATGGAATATCTGCATTATACAGATAAACTAAATCCCATAAGAAATGATACGAAATCATTTCAATAATGGTTATACCTCTTATCAAATCAATAAACGGTAAACGCTGCTTTATTTGCGTTGTTTCCAGCAAAATTTCATCACCCCTTTTATTTACTCCAAAATCGGCTCCACCAGCTCCGGGGCGGCTCTGGCTGCTGCCGTTCCGGCTCTGCCGGAACTACGCAATCCTCTGATTTTCTTCATGTTCTGTACCTCTTTCGTAAATTCCGATTCATAATGTAAGAGTAAGGTCTATCCGGCCTTGCTCTTTTCTTTTAAAATGGAGATATGGTCTGACGAAATTTCCGATTGGGACATCACGCCCGCAGACAAATGTGTCAGCCAGCCTCCATTTGTTGCTCACTTTTCGTATTCAAATTGTACCATAAAACTTGTGAACAGTTCTACCGCAACTTTGGACTATATGAGAAAAGTCCGAACAGTTTTCTGCCCGGACTTCCTCGCTCAATCATAAATCAATTCCGCTTTCACAATCTCCTCTGCCTGTGCCTTGCAAGCGTTCATCTGCCGCACCCATTCCATTTGATTATCGGCTTTCAGTTGCTCAGTCACACCGTTTTGCTCTGCCAGTGACCGCACGATCAGCTCCATGCGGTTTCGTGCCGCTTCGTCAATCTCGGCGCAATGCTCAAAGAGCTTGTCGAATAGCGCCAGCTCATTGAACAGTATCGGACGGTGCATTTTCAGCTACGCCTTACCTGAAGTAAATAACCTACCCAATGATGAGACAATAGCTGCCATGAAAGAAGTAGACGAAATGCGTAAGCATCCTGAACAATATCCATCCTTCACTTCCGTTGATAGGATGTTTGACGTGCTCTTTAAAAGTGAAGATTCTGACGAAGTTCACTCCGCAGGATAATTTTAATAATACCCATAAAAAAAGAGCCTATCATGTGCCTAGTGCCTCTGATGCATCAGATCCTTTGGCTAACGTCCGAAACGTCCATGAAAATAGCTCTTTTTTCTAACTTTGAGTGCCACAGGGTTCCTGCATGGGTCCGTTACCCACCGCAACCAATTACCTGTTGTGCACGTGACAGGAATTACACTTGATATAAATATACCCTACTTTACTTACTGTGTAAATATACCGTAAGTATAATTCGCCTGTCACATTTCCTTTTTTCTGTACCATGGATTTGCTTTACGTGCATACAATTTCGCTCCGTACTTCGTATAATCCGCATCCACATTTTTCTATCAGATATTTCTCACCATTTTCATCCTGCCCACTTCCTTTCCAACACAAAAGGGATAGCGCAGATATCTAATGGACCTGCTCTATCCCTATCCTTCTAAAACCACTGGTTACTGCTGTAACTGTTCGATAACCCGTTCTCTCTCTTCTCCCTGAATTTTCAAAGCATTCAAGGATTGTTCCAGTGAAAATCCTGTGCTTTCCATAAGACTTTTCACATCTTCAGTTCTCTTTTTTAATGCATATTCCTTTGCATATTCCTGTACTGCTTCACACATGGAATCACGTCCTTCCTCTACTTCTTTGAAATGTTTTACGCCCTGTGACAGTTCCTTATAATGCATATTGTCGGGGTCTACCTGATGGAAATCGCTCATGAGCTGACCGATCTCGTCATCCCCCTTATAGTTCCCGTTTACATATACGATATGTGATCCGTCCTCGAAGATTTCCCCGGTCTCTCTTATATATCGGTCGATATGGTATACCGGTAACCCTTTTTTGAACTTGTCGTGCTTGTAAATAAAGATCACATAGGAATCCTTCAGTTTTTTGAACGGCTGGCCTTCCTTCAGCATTTTGGAATCCAGCACACTACTGTGGTATCTTGCCCTGCGGATATGGGCGCCTTCGGAATTTCCCTGCACCTCAATGTCCATTTCCTGTCCATTTTCATCCATTGCATATACATCCAGGGTAATGTTGCGTCCACCGACTTCGGCATTTCTGACCTCTTCCTGCCCGTTTACACGAATGACTGTGATCTTTCTTCCGAGAATGATCCTGAGGATCAGTTCGGTTGCTTCAATATTTTTATCAAACACCCGGCTCATCAGGTCATCATCAAACAGTGTCAGTCCATCAATCAGTCTGTTTACCTTTTCATAGTCCTGCATTACTTTACTGCTTTTGTTTTCTGCCATTATAAATCCTCTTTCTGACCTTATCTTATCATGCAAAAAAAAGCGATGCAATGAAATTTCTCTGAAATTATAAAAAACTGAATATTTTATGTGGGTTTCAGCGATATACAGGTCTGTTATGCGTAAGTTTTTCTGGACAAGAAAAAACCCCAGAAACATAACATTTCTGAGGCCCTCTAGGAGAGGCGCAGACCGGATTTGAACCGGTGGATACTGGTGTTGCAGACCATTGCCTTTTGTAGTAGAAAAGCGCCTATACTGTGCTTTCTGAGACTCAGCTTAAAAATAAACCATCCTATTACCACCCTATTTTGCCATCTGAACAGTAAATGTCAATAAAATATCTATACCACCTTATCTATCTAAATCTCTTATCCACCTCAAAATATGAGGAGGAATCAAAATGGATTACCAAATTGAAATTAAACAAATCGTGGATTACCCACGCTGTCGCATTTACAGAGGCTTTTTTAGAGATCTTATGGAAGATAGGAACATCCGGACAAACGGAAGTTCCTATCTTTTTTATTACATGGTCCTTTGCTCGTTTGCGAACTTCAGAAGCTCCAACAGGCGCATTGAAGGAATCTCCTATTTAATCAGTCCCGGAGAATGGATCTGCACACTTTCGGAGCTCTCCGAATGGTTTCGTGTCCGTTTCCAGCATCAGGCACTGGCAATACTCGACTATCTCCAGGCTGAGCATTACATCTCCTACTGTAAGCTAGCCCGCGGAAATCTTATCAAGTTTACTATTTCTGACTGGAAAGAGAATAACACCTGGCTGGAATATAACTATCCCTGTGCGAAAGACATAGGGTTTTTCTTTTTCCCGATTTCCATTGCACACGAACTGATCAGTCTTGGACGCTGTTCAGAAATGGATATCGTGCTGGACTTATGGCTCCATGCCATTTACAACGATACCCAGATCCAGGGATCGGACATCGGACCGGTCGTATATTTTCGTAACTCCACTAAAAATCCGCTCATAAGCTACTCAGAACTCTCTTCGAGATGGGGGATATCCAAGGCTTCTGTCAGTAGGCTTTTGAATAAACTGCAGGGAATCGGTTACTTATCATTAGTATCCTTTACCGGCAGGCACGGTAGTGTCATCTACCTGTGCAATTACCTATCCACCATGTTCGCAATCAGCGACGTAATGATTGATAAAGAGGAGGTCTCCATGACATTCAAAGTACCTATCCACATTCCTGATGACAATTCCGTTCTGGATAATACAGCTATCCGGGATGAGCAGATTGTTATTGATGCATCCGTAAACAGCGTTTCAGACAAGATCTCTAGCGTTTCAGAATCGCACATTCGCGCAGTCATCAAAAAAGTAGCCGGAATCCTTGCTACACAAGGGCTTTCCTGTTGTGAATGTCCCAAAACAGTATATAAATTATATAGCTTATCAGACTGCAAGGGTTCTGAATTAAATTACTATCTATCCATCAGTTGTCCCGATGGCAAGACACATTATCGTTTTGAAATAGCACTCCACCCGTTGGATGCAGCCAGAACAAAACCTGGTACTACCACTCCGGAAGGGAGGCTTGCCTGATGAACACCAAAAAGAAATATGCAACCGTGGAAGATAATCCGTTATACCACGATACCTGGGCGTTATTAAAAAACTACCGCGATGCGGTCTGGAACCTGGAGCTTGCAGTACAGCAGGTTCGCAACACCTTTGAGTTGGAATATGACACCACCATAGAAGAGTTTTTGGAATCTGTGTATGCTGCCGGTGCCAGTTTGGACGGAACCGATATCGAAAACTATGCCAAAAGCATCGCACGCAGTAAAAAAATGCTAGATCTGTTGAATAGTGCCGTTGATACCCTGCGGAGTAAGCATAAGCACGGCGAACAATACTACTGGCTTTTGTATTACACTTACCTCTGCCCCCAGCAGCTCCAGAACATTGAAGAGATTGTGGAAAGCTTACGGCCACACATTTTGAATATTTCAAGACGCACCTATTACCGGAAACGTCCGGAAGCTGTGGAGGCATTAAGTGCTGTTCTCTGGGGATACACAAATAAGGACTGCCTGAAGGTGTTAAACCAGTTTTTCCCAACAAATAAGCCGCAGTCATAAAACTGACACAGCTTTGTGCCAACACTGGCACTGTTATGCGATTTACATGGAATTTTGCCACCGTTATAATGGATACTGATCAATCACACTCAAATTTTATCTCACAAGGGTGCCGGTCATCTTTGGATACCGGCTCTTTTTGTGTCAGAACAGGAGGAACCTTACGTGAAACGAAAGCAAACAAACCTTTACCCCCAGCTTGTTATCGGGTTGGGTGCAGCCGCTTACTTCTTTGTCTTACTGTCAGATCCGGTTCTAGCTACTGATATGTGGACCAAAGCAGAAGACATTATGAAAGATGTCTATACTAAAATCCTTGGTATATCCACCATTGCCGCCATTGTCACAGCCTCAACCGCACTGCTTCTTATGAACTTTTCAAAATCCGGGAAAACCGTGGACGAATCCAGGGCATGGCTCAAACGGATTGCGATTACCTGGTGCATCCTAAATGGTCTGGGTTTCATCATGGCCTATGTATCTCCGTTTTTTGCAGGTGGCAAGTGGACAAGCTAGGAAAGGAGGCTCTGAGCCATGGGTATATTAGACGGCATTGTAGAATGGGTCTCAGAGCAGGTCATGAATGCCCTGGATCTCATTACCACATCAGTCCTTGGTACTTTGGGCTGTGACATGAATACCTTTCTGCGTTTCTTCCCGGCAGCCGAAACCATGTACAGTATTTTTGTTGCCACAGCCGTTGGGCTGGTCCTTCTTAACTGGATCTGGCAGTTATTTAAGAACTTTGGGCTGATTGCCGGGGTAGAAGCCGAGGATCCGGTGAAATTAAGCATCCGATCGGTGTTGTTTATCGGCCTCATTTATTACTGCGATGAAATTACAGATCTTGTACTGTCCATCGGAGGCACTCCCTACGACTGGATCCTGACTTCAGAGTTGCCAGCACTAAACTTCGCAGATTTCAACGCAGTCCTGATTACCATTTTAACTGTCATCTCAAATGGAAGTATCGGCATCATCGCCCTGATCCTGCTCTTAATTCTTGCCTGGAACTATATCAAGCTTTTATTCGAGGCTGCCGAACGGTATGTTTTACTGGGGGTTATTATATATACCGCCCCGATTGCATTTGCCTGCGGTGCTTCAAAGTCTACTTCCAACATCTTTTCTTCCTGGTGTCGGATGCTTGCAGGGCAGGTGTTTTTGCTCATTATGAATGCCTGGTGCTTAAAACTATTTACATCCATGGTTGGTTCGTTCCTGTCGAATCCGCTTTTTTTGTAGGAGGTCTCAATGAAACGATTAAAGAATACCCTGATTTTTGGCATCACCCTCTATTATCTTATACCGCTATCTGTCATGGCAGTAACCCCGGAGGAAGTAGCTGCCGTTGGAAAAGAACAATCGGCAGCCGGAGTATTCATCTGGTTCCTATGCGCAATTGCTTTTCTAAAGGTCAGCCAGAAAATCGACTCCTTTATGGCATCTCTCGGAGTCAATGTGGGACGTACCGGTGGATCCATGATGGCCGAACTTATGATTGCTGCCAGGGGAATCACTTCCGTAAAATCGCTCCATGGAGGTTCCTTTTTCCGCGGTGGCTCCATCCAGGGCGGTTCGGTACAAAATCAGGCATCCTTTTTATCTGGAGGACTTGTGGGTGCCGTCAGCAGGCATTTTACCCAGAGTGCCGTAAATACCATGACCGGACACACATCAAATCCGATCAGCCGGAAAGTCTATGAATCCTCCCTTAACAAGGGCGGAGACTTTGCAAACAAAATCACAGCTGCGATTGCCCAGGGCAGTATGAATATGACCGGCAGTATGCAGGGGGAGCAGGCAGCAAAAGCTCTCTCCTCCTACATGGGTCATGTCGGAAAAGAGGATGCACCAAACTTTTCCGGAGTTGAGATTGGCGGTGGACGCATCATGGGTACGGAAACCTCCATTGCGCATCCAAACGGTGACAGCTTTGGAATGTATAGTTCCGAGCAATATATGAAACCGAAGGGTAATTACGATACCGTAACCATGCAGGATAACTCCGTTTGGTACAGGCAGTATGCCGCCCCCGCCGTAGAGAAGACTCCTTATATGACACCCACGGGTGAGATTGCATACCATGAGACGATTGTAAGAAAGCTCCCCGATATGCCAAAACGGAAGGATAATGTGTAATGGCAAAAGAAGAAAAGAACACCCTGTCCAACATTGCTAGTGCGGCATCTATGGCAAAAGGCGCAATAAAAACCGGCAAAGCCATTGCCAATATTGCAAAAGGAGCTTCTGCGGGACCGTATGGAGCTCTTGCTGCCGGACTGTGGGAAAGCCGGCATCTAATCTCAAAAATTGTGCTTGCCGTAGGTGCATTGCTGTTAATCCCGGTGCTCTACCTGTCACTGCTACCCTCTCTGATTTTTGGTACAGAGGGCATGGATACTGCCTCTAAAGATGTCTTGAATGACAATTCCAAGATCATGCAGAATATCGAGTCCATTGAATCCCGGGTGGAAGCAGCACTACGGGAAAAACATGACGAGACGGTCCATGCGATTGAAGTATGCGCAAGCGGTTTAGGTCTCCACCATGAATACAGTATTACAGATGATTTTTCGGACCGCATTATCTATGAAAGTACTCTTCTCATATCACAATACTGTGCTTCCGAGAATGATTATAGAAACATTAAGGTAAGCAGGCTGGTGTCACAGATCAAAAGCCGGGCATCCAACCTGTTTACTTATACGGAAAATGTAACAGAACGTGAAGAAACAGACGGACGGGGCAAAAAATATACCGTTTATCATCACGAATACGTCATAGAGTATGCCGGAATGGATTATTTTGCAGACACTGTTTTTTCATTAACTGACGAGCAGAAAGAACTGGCGGCTGACTATGCTGCAAACCTTCATCTGTTTCTGTTTGATGCCGTCTACAAGGTAGACATCAATGAAGATCTCCCTCCCGGCAAAACCGGTGTCGATGCTGTGGACATTGCGCTTACTAAGCTTGGGACACCTTACAGCCAGGTTCTGCGCAATGAAGAGGGCTATTTTGACTGCAGTTCTTTCACCCATTATGTATACGAACAGTGCGGCATCAACTTATCCTATGAAGGATCCGATACCGCAGCTTCCCAGGGACGCTACATCGTAGAAAACAATCTGGCTATCTCCTACGATATGCTGTCACCAGGAGATCTGGTCTTCTATTCCTTTGAGGTGAATAACAGATATATGAATATCAGCCATGTCGGGATCTATGCCGGAGATGGCAAAATCATTGATGCTTCCCTCAGTAAGAAAAAAGTAGTTTACCGCCCCATTTACAGTACCGGCAATATCGTTCTGTGTGGGCGGCCCTATCAATAACCCGAAAGGAGTAATTTCATGCAACCAAATAATGACGAGAATGATGTCTATATCATTCCCCCGAACTTTATAGATACCGGCACGGTTCTTGGTGGATCCGTAAAACTCCGTAATGCCGTGGAAGCCCTGGGTCTGGTCCTTATGATTGGATTTCCGGTATTTCATCTGCCGTTTTCCTTAACGACACGCATTATCATTGCCTGCATCACCGTGCTTCCTGCAGCCCTGTTTGCCATCATTGGTATCGGCGGGGAAAGCCTGACTGAGTTTCTGTTTCATTTCATTATATTTTTGAAGAAGAAAAGAATTGTCGGAGCTGGTGAACCCACAAAAGAAAAGGATATTTCCGATTCCAGACCAAAAAAACGCTCCAAACCCAAAAAAGAAAAGTTTGCAGAAGAATTTGGCAAAGAAGAAAAACATTCCCCTAAAAAAAGAGAGAACGCAAGATCCGCTGCAACCGATAAACAGACAGAATACCACTACTTAAACCTCGTTGCCGACTATCTGCCGATTGAGAAAATCGAAAACGGCATTATCTACACGAAAGACCACCGCTATGTAAAACTGATCGAGGTCGAGCCTATCAATTTTTTGTTACGAAGCAGTAGAGAACAGCGCAACATTATCTACTCCTTTGTCAGCTTCCTTAAAATCAGTCCGATGAAACTTCAGTTCAAGGTACTTACGAAGAAAGCGGATATTAACAAACATCTCGCAGCCATTGAGGATGATATCAGTAAAGAAAACGATGAACGCTGTATCGCCCTGCAAAAAGATTATAAAAATCTGATCAAGCGCATCAGTTCCAAAGACGCCATAACAAGGCGTTTTTTTATTGCCTTTGAATATGAACCCCAGGCTGGTACCGGCAGGAAAGATATGGAAGCCGAAGCTATCTCTGCATTGACCACGGTAGCACGCACCGCAAAGAATTACCTGAAGCAGTGTGGTAATGATGTCATCACACCGGAGGATGATAATGAACTGGCAACGGATGTACTCTACAATCTGCTTAACCGTAAGACCAGTAACCGTATCCCATTAAGCACCCGGATCAATGAGGTCATCGGACAATATATCACAAACGGCAGGGCTGATGACATCGACCATATCCCTGCCATGGAATTTGCCTCCCCTGCATCCATTGACTTTACGCACTCCGGATATCTTGTTATGGATGGCATTTACCACGCTTATCTCCTGATCCCAAGTTTCGGGTACCGGGCTCAGGTGTGCGCCGGATGGATTTCCCTCCTTATCAATGCCGGAGAAGGAATTGATGTAGACCTTTTCTTTGACAGACAGCCCAAAGATAAGATCCAGCAAAAGTTAGGACAGCAGCTTCGTATCAACCGTTCCAAAATAAAGGATACTTCCGACACCAACTCTGATTTTGATGATCTGGATAGCGCCATCCGCTCAGGATACTTTCTAAAGGAAGGTCTTGCAAACGAGGACTTTTATTACCTGAACATCTTAATCACCATTACCGGAGAAAGTGTGGAGGAACTGGAATGGCGCATTGCAGAGATGAAAAAGTTACTGCTGTCCCAGGATATGGATGTTCTTACCTGCAGTTTCCGTCAGGAACAGGCTTTTTTGTCCTCTCTCCCCATCGTCCATCTGGAAAAAAGTCTGTTTGAAAAATCAAAGCGTAATGTACTAACAAGCGGAATTGCCAGCTGCTATCCCTTCACTTCGTATGAAATGTGCGATGACAATGGAATCTTACTGGGGGTGAACAAACACAATAATTCCCTTATTATTGTGGACATTTTCAACTCCCGGATCTACAAAAATGCAAATATGGCAATCCTTGGCACCTCCGGAGCCGGGAAAACCTTTACCTTACAGCTCATGGCACTTCGGATGCGAAGAAAAAATATCCAGGTATTCATCATCGCTCCCCTGAAAGGACATGAGTTTCGCAGGGCCTGCAACAACATTGGTGGAGAATTTATCCAGATCAGCCCTGCCTCCAAAAACTGTATAAATATCATGGAAATCCGAAAAATTGATTCTTCTGCCAATGAACTGATTGACGGCTCCTCCCAGGACAAGTCCTTACTTGCAGCCAAGATCCAGAAGCTCCATATTTTCTTCTCGCTCCTGATTCCGGATATGAGCCATGAGGAAAGACAGCTTTTGGATGAATCCCTGATCCAGACCTATAACAAAAAGGGCATCACTCACAATAATGACAGTCTCTGCGATCCCAAAGCTCCTTCGCATTACAAGGAAATGCCGGTACTTGAGGATGTCTACAATATCCTGATTGAGAATGCCGATACCAGGAGACTTGCAAATATTATGAACAGGCTTGTGCATGGATCTGCCTCCACCTTTAACCAGCAGACCAACGTAAGCCTCGAAAACAAATATACCGTACTGGATATCTCAGAGCTTACCGGAGATCTCCTTACGGTCGGGATGTTCGTTGCCTTAGATTATGTCTGGGATAAGGCCAAAGAAGACCGTACTGCTGAAAAAGCCATCTTCATTGATGAGGTATGGCAGCTTATCGGTTCTGCGTCCAACCACCTCGCGGCAGAATTTGTCGTTGAGATTTTCAAGATCATCCGTGGCTACGGTGGATCCGCGATCTGCGCCACCCAGGATTTAAACGACTTCTTTTCCATGGAAGAGGGCAAATACGGAAAAGGAATCATCAATAACTCCAAGACCAAGATCATCCTGAATCTTGAAGATGAGGAGGCCATCCGAGTGCAGAATATCCTGCACCTGTCAGAAGCAGAAACCATGGCAATCACCCATTTTGAACGCGGCAACGGCCTGATCTCTACCAACAACAATAACGTGACCGTGGAGTTCAAGGCATCCGAGCTCGAAAAAGAGCTGATCACCACCGACCGGGAAGAGTTAAAACGGCTGTTGGAACGGGAGAAACAACGGCACCATTTACCCGATGCCGGTTAATACATAATCAATACATATTTAATAAGTAGAAACTCATTCACCTCAATATGTATTTATTACATATTGAATACTTATAGCGACAAAGGAGGCTCTATGCACCAGATATATCAGCAGGAAGAAAATATTCTTTCGAGAATCATTAGTATGCTTTCTATGTATCACTGTTTGTATCTTGCACAGCTATGCCGTCTGTTCCCAGAAGTAAACAAGGAGCAACTCACTGTTTTGCTTAGAAAACTGGTACGAAAAGGTCGGCTTACTCTGGATTCTGCAACCGGTCTCGTCTGCTATACCGGCGTAAAAGATGCAGATTCTGCCACCCTCTCCGCCGTTTGGCTACTTTTGGACTTTTATCCGGAAATCACCTACCATACCATCTGCGATTATCCGGTTACACTTTGCTTTTCTGTGTCGGATGACTGCTTTGATGTTATTTACGTCTCCATGGGAAAAGAACAGCTATTAAACCAAGCACTTTCCTCATACGAAGAAGAATGTCCCAAGCGCTTAGTCATTGTGGAGAATGTTGCTCAAATGTCTCTCCTGTCCATACCTGGCACCGTCGGTTACTGTGCGGTATCAGCAACTGGACAGGTTACCTATTATAAATTTAAGGAGTAATTATTTCATGGATCGACCTACCTACTTAACCAAGCTTGCCTGCATCGAACAGGAACTGCCAAAACTTGCAAACACCCTGAATGCCATGAAGATCACAGATACCGTATCCTACGGAAAAATCTATGAGGAACTCAGCCTGGATGCTGCACAACGAGCAGAGAAAATCACCTGTTCCTTGCGAAGTCTTATCTTTGCAGCTAACCTTGTGCCCAAACCGATGCTTCTCAAAAAAGCTGCTGACATTCAGGGAATCACCATTACACACTCTAGTGGGATCGTTCAGGTCACGCTCCCGATCCTCATGCCGAAAAAAGCAAAGTATTCTAATACAGCATACCTGACAGATCCTTTATATACTGCTTTTGAGGTCTATCTAAAGGAGCATCCTCTTCCACATTTTAAAGACTGTGTGGTAAGTTTCCTGCATATCTATGATGCCTCATTGTCCGCAAAAAGAGTACGGGACTATGACAATCTGGATTCCCAGGAATGCAAGCGGATACTGGATACTGTTGCCTGTTTCTTACTTACCGATGACAGCGGTATTTTTTGTGATACTTTCCATAGAACAGAATTTGGCTGTAAAGACTCTACTATCCTTACCATCATGGAAAAAGAACAGTTCCCGGAATGGCTTTTGGAGCAGAAAAATGCGCAAAATAACCTGTCGGATTTTTAGTTCTTTTCCACCTGTAAAAATCCGATACAGATAAGCTGACCGCGCATCCGCTCTGTTGTGGGCTTTCTTGTGTCTAACTCACTTCCGGTTTTACCGGAGTTTCAGTCTGGTATGGTAAAATCTGCGCACTACAACTACAAAAAGGAGAACTCCATGGACACTTCATCAAAAGCGTATAAACTGCTGTCCCTGATCGCCATATCCGGGGAGTGCAGTAAAGATGTATACCCTTTTTTATACCTAACGGACAGCTACAACGAAAAGCTGATGACCAGATTAAAGAGTGACGGTCTTATCAAGATCCATTATAAGGATAAGCTACGCGGTATCCGATTAACCCACCGCGGAAAAGATCTACTACTCTCCCTGTCCCCTGACCGGTTCTCCAATTATCTTACGGACAACAGTGAAACCAACCGCCCAAGAAGTGACCTGCCAAGGAGACTACGACTTCAGCAGGCTTCTATCGCCTATGCCATGCTGCAATGCGCAGGAATCCCTGTGTATCCTGAGGAAAAGCCGGCTCTATTTTCCGGGAATCCGCAAGATTCTGCCAAATTTGCGTTTCCGCTCTTTTACACAGCCAGGGAATGGAAGGAGCTGGGGGTAGAAACGATCAAGATCAACAATTCCAGATCTCTGGGAATCCTGTTATGCGAGGATGCCCTGTATGTTCTCTACTTTACCGGCGACCACCCGATCAAATGGGAATACCGGACGGAGCTTAGACTAAAAGCTTTCCTAAACTATCACCTGAAGCAGGATATGTTTTCGGGGCTATACCAAAAGAATACGGATTATCCTATCAAAGCACTCTTTCTTGGGAGTCCCATGGAAAGTGCCAAAACACTCATGGAAAGCAATGGTGGATATCAGAAAAGCTACTTTTACCTCGATGGGAGTTTTGACTATATGCACTTTCTTCCAGTCTCCATGGAAGGAATAACTATGCTTAAGCTCCTGAGCAACCCTGCGCTTCAGAGTACTCTGGATTCCCTGCTTCGTTCAGATCTGGAACCTGTAAATTCGGATCTTGGGCTCATCCATGATGCCATAAAGGGAACCACTCCGGTTCTCTTATCCTACAATTTTGATATGCTCCGGCTCTCCAGATTTAAGACCGCGCTGTCTTTTCACGAGATTACCGGGCACCTCATCTGCTTCGACTTCCAAAAAGATACTTTGCAGTCTTATTTTGGGGACCTTGCAACCATTGAAACCATTGATCTTTCCAAATTTGAAAGGAGGTTTTTTCACTGAAGTTATCAGAAAAACAAAAGAAGCTGCTTTGTGTGCTCCTTGTCCTACCGGTACTAATAACCACACTGCTCTATGCCGCAGGATACATCGCTCAGTTTCTCTATCACTACAACACCTGGGTATCTGCCGGAGGTACACCGGGAGACGGTTCCTCTCCTCTCTTACCGGATGCTTCCTTTTTCTCCTGTCTGCAGGCACTTACCATCTTCCCTTACTGTCTGTATGGGATTTTTTTATGCCTACTTATTGCTATCCTACTTTTATTCGTGGTAATGCGCATGGGAATCGGGGGAAAAGGGACCCTGGATAAGGAGCGGAATTTTTCCTATTCTGAGAAGGGGACTTATGGGACCAGCGGCTACATGACACCGGAGGAATTTCGCAATGTCCTAAATCTTACTTCCGATATCCGCCGTAGCACCGGTATTATTTTAGGGACCCTGGAAAACAAAATCGTATGTCTCCCTGAAAGTTCGCCCTATAACCGCAATGTTGCTGTCTTTGGGGCCAGTGGCTCCATGAAAAGCCGCGCCTACGCAAGGAATGTGATCTTTCAGTGCGTTGCCCGTGGGGAAAGCCTCATTGTAACGGATCCCAAGTCTGAATTATACGGTGATTTTGCTCTTTACTTGGAGCAGCATGGCTATACGGTGCGGGTATTTAATCTGATTCACCCGGAAAATTCCGACAGCTGGAACTGCTTATCCGAGATTGACGGGCAGGATACCATGGCACAGTTATTCTGCGATGTCATCATAAAGAACACCTCTTCTAAAAATGAAACCAGGTTCTGGGCGGATGCAGAACTGAATATCCTGAAAGCGGCCGTGTTGTATGTATATTATGGCTTTCCCCCGGAAGCCAGGAACTTTGGGCAGGTATATAAGCTTCTTACTCTGAATACTGAGGAGGAACTCTGCAGTCTCTTCAATATGCTTCCTAACACACATCCAGCAAAATACCCGTACTCAATCTTTAGAAGGGCCCAGGAAAGTGTTAGGAACGATGTAGTAAGTGGTCTGGGCATCAGGCTTCAGGTCTTCCAAAATGAGCTGATCCGCCAGATCACCGGTCATAATGAGATTGACTTAATGCTCCCCGGCAAAGAGAAATGTGCTTATTTCTGCATCACTTCCGATCAGGATTCGACCTTTGACTTCTTATCCAGCCTGTTTATGAGTTTCGTATTTATCAAGTTAGTACGCTTTGCAGATGAGCAGGAAGGAAGCCGTCTTCCGGTGCCAGTACATATTCTGGCAGATGAGATTGCAAACGGTGGCTGTACCATTGCAGATCTCACAAAAAAGATCAGTACTATCCGTTCCAGGCGATTATCCATCAGTTGTATTTTCCAAAATCTGCCCCAGATGCAGAACAGATATCCGGATAACCAGTGGCAGGAAATTATTGGTAACTGTGATACACAGCTATTCTTAGGCTGTACCGATCAGCTCACCGCCGAATTTATCTCCGATAGATCCGGAGATGTCAGTGTAGATGTATCCAGCAAGTCCAAGCAGCTTAATACCCTACGTATTACGGATTATTCCCCGCAGTATAAAGAAACAGCGTCCGTTGGGAAGCGGAAACTTTTAACCCCGGACGAGGTTCTACGCCTTCCCTTAGATCAGGCTCTTATTATCTTACGTGGACAAAAGATTCTAAAGGTCGGCAAATATGATTTTTCGCTCCATCCAGAAAGTAAAAAGCTGCAGTACGTAAAGGCTACAGCCCATGTTCCGGCATGGAAGGCGCAAAACAAACAAGAATGGTCTGTTCCCATACAGAGTACTAAAAAGAAGACAACTACGAAACCTCAACCAGAAATCGTCATGGCGGATAAAGCATCCATCATGTCAAAGTAAAGAAAAGGAGAACCTATTATGCCTAAGAAAACTGAAGAACAGGTAATTACAACCAAAGAAAAAGAAACTATCCTGCCCGCATCCCCTGAAAAGCTTGCCCCCACATCTATCCTTACAATCTCTGCAGACGCAGACATCGAAACGCCGGAGTCCATTGAAGATACCAACTGGCATGAGCTGCAAAACGCCTACCGGACCAAAAAAATCCTCACCGGCACACTCGGCGGTATCGAAAAACTGGAGAGCGATGGAACAATAGCGATTGTCTACTATAAGGACCAGCGTATTGTAATTCCCTTATCCGAAATGATGATAAACTTAAAAGAAGATGCCTCTTCCGACTACGGGGAGCTCCTTAACAGACAAAATAAGATCCTCGGCAATATGCTCGGAGCTGAAATCGACTTTCTGATCAAAGGAATCGACAATAAATCCCGCTCCGTTGCTGCCAGCAGGAAAGATGCCATGCTTAAGAAACGCCAGATCTTCTACCTGCCGGATGCAAATGGCAACTCCAGAGTCTGTGAAGGACGTATCGTGCAGGCAAGAGTCATTGCTGTCGCCGAAAAGACTGTCCGTACTGAGATTTTTGGTGTGGAATACTCAATCCCTGCCAGAGACCTCTCTTACGACTGGATGGGGGATGCCACAGATAGTTACCATGTAGGTGACCAGATCTTAGTCCGCATCACAAGCATTTCCTTATCCTCTGTTACTGACATTTCTGTAAAAGCGGATGTTAAAAGTGTCCTTGGCAATACCAGTGTAGAAAATCTGCAGAAATGTAAGGTTCAGGGCAAATATATCGGTACCATTACAGACATTCATAAAGGCACTGTCTTTATAAGGCTTAATATCGGAGTTAATGCGATTGCCCACAGCTGCTATGACTCCAGACTTCCCGGAAAGAAGGATGAAGTCAGCTTCGTGGTGACCCGGATTGATTCGGAACGGAATGTAGCTGTTGGGTTGATTTCCCGAATCGTGAAGCAGAATATTTAACACTCTCTTCTTAAGAGAATAGAGAGTCTCAGTATATTGCTTTTACTCTCTATTCTCTCTGTTTTCTAATATTATCTATCAATATTAGCGAGGGAAAAAATAATAATATCCCAAAATCACCAAAAAAATTGCGGATCCCGCCTCCAACAGTGCTACTATAATCTTTAATAAATACTGAAAAGAAAACAGTAGCAAACATAGCCATCCCGCTATTCCTCCGCGAACCAACTTTTCTATCCTTCGTTTATCTGAAAGTGTAGCTTTGGCTGTTGTCCAAATATTATTTACTCCTAATAATACGGACAAGATTTGACAGCCGTCTGTACCATTAATGGGCAAACTATTAAATATTATGGCTGTTGCACTATATAAAATCACTGGAGATAAAATATCAAAATATGGATTCACAATTCTACCTAAGAGAATTAAATCGATAACTATAACGTTCATTTCCAAACCTGCAGCCAATCCCTGAATCTGTTCTTTTTTTCTTAAGAGATCTGCGTATTTCACACCAACATAGCCTCCAATTGGAAAAAACAGAAATAGTAATATTCCTGTATCAGTAATTTCAATTTCATTTTCCCTTTTGTAGTCTATATATGCAATCAGATGACCAAGTTCATGTACTGTCGCTGTAGTAATGACCCCCATCACATCAATCCATATAGAATCATACCATATAAAAGGAGTCCTTTTAATTGCATTAGCAACAATACCTAATACCAACAACACAAGTGCTAAAAAAGGTAATAGTTTATTTATTACATGGCATATAGTGGGGAATAAGCTTCTTCCTCTTTCACCAATATAGAAAACTATCCATCTCCGCACGAACATAGACTGCTTTATCAGGCGACTAGTACTAATAAATCCCCTTTTTTGCAACCATTTCACTGGGAAATCTTCATCACATGGGATATTATTTGTCTGATCCACATAAATGAGCTGATAATAGAGTTTTCTCGATATCTGGTACTGCTCTCCTGCACTATTTTCCATATAGAAAAACGCATTTTTTTCGTCCCATATTTTAACGTCGTCACAAAGAATCCCTTTTTTCATCATTGGTTTCTCCTGTTTTGTAAAAGATATCTCCTTCAATCTGCTTGAAGTTGTCGATTCCTTTAATTTCGCACTGGAAGCGCTTTAAGTACTCCTGCGAAAGTCTCTCATAATTCTGTTGTGGAATGTATACCCTTTTACAAGAGACTTCTGCCGCTTTAGCTATTCGTTTACCTATTTCAGTTTGTTTCCTCTCTCGCCTCATCAATAAAGAGATCCTTATTCCCACTATCATCTTCTCTCTTTTCTACTTCAAGCGTTTCAATGGGTTCTAAATCTACATCCATATTCATAGGCTCTTGATGCAACTTTTCGTCCTTCATGTCATCAGTCAGCCTACTCATATGTTCAGTAAGATGTTTATTAAATATTTCTTCCAGTTCCCCCGCAATTTTCTGTCTTAAAGCACCGATCTCATAACTTTCTTCCATGTTGCGTCCTCCTGATTTTCAACTGTTATCTGTTGTCAACATTAATATCTGTTGTTCTGTATAATTAGAATTGTCCTTATATTCCATTCGCAGAAGTAGTCCTATATAGAATAAGATCAAATAAGTATTCTCCCTCAAACTGTGTTGATTTATCTTTGATTTTTAATCTTGTCTTTTGCATTTTACCAACCTCGTTTTGTGCTTTTGTTTATATTAACGATACAACTTAAGAAACCTCCACTTTTAAAAGTGAAGGTCTCAGATAAAGTCGAACATCACCGCCAGTTGATCAAGCACACGGTCATCAACAACACAAACGCTCGCCGTCCCATCTCTATAGGCTATTCTGATTCGGAATTGGCTTCTGCCCTGCGCACTCTGAATCGCCGATAACCATGCCGTGTTACCAAGCCATTTAGCAAAAAAGCCTCTGAGGAATCCGCTGAAAAAGCTCCTGTTTTGTGTCACACTCATTATCCTGATATGGTCAACAATCTCCGGCGTTATATCAAGATGCTCTCTCACGAACGGAATAAACACCCCTTCACCGTCAGTTTTTATTCTTTTTCCCTTAAATCTTCCAGCTGTCACCACATCGACCATAATATCACCATCTTAAATTGCGATTCTAAGTTCAGAATCATTGATGCATTCGTTCTTCCAGATATGACTGAGCACAATCTGATCAAAAAATCCATCATGAAAATGCTTCATTGCGCCTTTAAGAATGATTCTTTTATTGCAAACGCAAACATTTATAGTGCCCGTATCGGGAATCAATTCGATACCCCCGCCCATAAGTCTTATTATGCTGACAAGATCCACGAGAATCCTGTTTCCATCTTTTACAAGCATTTTAGAAAAAAACTTTACCTCGACTCCATTGATGCGGCAGCTTTCAGCATTAACAATAATATTTACTTCATTCTCTCTATTCCAACAGATATTCTTCCACTTAGAAGCCATTGAGCTTCTGCTATACTCTTTTTTGTCCCATCGATGTGTTTTAACAAAGAATTTCTCTTCTATTACCGATTTAGTACAAGGTAATCTTAAGGAATTCATGGAAAACGTAAAGTCCATATGTATCCACTGACCGTTAACAAATGCAGAATTCCATGCATGCGGGTCCCACCCGTCATTTCCTTTTCCTTCGCCAGATACATAAAGAACTTTAAGCCCCATATATGACAATACCAACACTGCTATCGCCGCTATCGCTTGGCATACACCGCTCCGGTTTTTCAATAGATCTATTGCTGTATGATCCTTGATCTGGCTTGTACTCCTATACTCAAAGTTTTTCCTCACCCACCAATCAAATATATATATTTTTTCAAGATCATCACTGTGATTTCTAACTTTCTTATTAAGCAGACCGGCTATTTCAGCTGATACACATATCAGGTCATTAAGTTCTTTGGGGCTGCTGAAATATCTGGCATTTATAAGTAGTTTTAAGAATCTCCCAAACGGATCAGATGTCATTTGGATCGAGAATTGAGATAATTGCGCTCCCGCAAAAGAACCGACCGTACTTCTATAAAGCGAAGTAACCCCATATTGTATATCAGATATCAGTTCAGATGCTCTGGCAAAGCTTTCTCCCTGATTCATCACATTGATAATTGTCTGGCTTTCAAAGACATTCTGTGATAATCTGACTGCTCTGATGAACTGTTCAGGTGTAGATACATTCATTTCTATTATCTGATTCATCGTATCATCCCCTTTGTCTCAGGAACATGTTATATGCCGCGGCCTTCCCCATTAAATACTCTGAGATATTACTTATCGGTTTATATTCCGCATCCGGCTTCCAGCCATTTATTATCAGCTCGCTTTCTGTAAGTCCGGATACCCATTTCAAAAACTGAGCATAACTTAAGTCTAAATCTTCCCATACAAAGCTTTCCTTAGGAAGATAAAGAACCCTGCCTACGCCGGCTTCCTTACATGCCCCGGAATTAAGTGCAAAGATATTTCCGTTCATGTCATAAGCAATAATCAACGCTCCGGGAAACAGTTCCGGCATTCCATTTTTATTAAGCGCATTAATGTCAACAATCGAGTTCTCGCCCATACCACAAAGGAGACCGAAATATCCAGCACACAATGTTACCTTAGAATAGTTCCCTACAATCTCTCCCAGATACGAACCATCATGCATATGAAGTTTAGTCATAGAATAAGAATCTCTTTTGGTATTCCTTTCTAACTCAATCGCTTCCGGTGTATTATTGAACCATTCATTTATCTGAAATTCTGCATTAGTATGTTCCGACATATCCGCCCTCCTCATATCACTCTGACTCTAACTCTGGATCCGTCAGGAAATCCTCTCATCTGCCATCCGATTGACGAGCCTGCACCTCTATTATCATGGCCTTCAATATACTCCACATCGGCTCCCTGTCCACCTTCTTCAAATACAGCCATAGGCCACTCATCTCGATCGTAGATCGGACTGGCTTTCACGTCTGCCAAAGAGGCCTTGCGCCGTTCCGTCGCATCCGACCTGCCTAAAGTCACGAATTCAGGAAAACCCATTGTCTGCGCCATTTTGATATGCTCAGCAGTTTGCGGGTATTTATGTGAATCCACAATCACCACGTAGTATTCAGGTCCATGCCCACTGCTTGAATAGCCTGTTGCTCCGCCGGAATAGTTTATCCTGTTGAGCTTTCTTATGTAATCTGCCATCAATCTTTTACTGTCCTCGGCAAGATCAAAAGTTTGTCCGCAGAGACATCTCCACTCTGATTCCAGTTCTTCTCCCCTGGTGCTTGTCTGATAAAGCAAGCTATCATACATTTTCCTCTGTCTGCTCAACATATCAGCCTTATCCCCGGAATCGTCCTCTGTATCTTCATACGATGAATAACACAAATCATCCATTTCCTGTTCAACAAAGGATTTTTCACGTTCTACAGCTGCAACCACAGAATGAATATCAAAGACGACATGAGCGCAGAGATCCTCGACTTCTCTTTCATAGCCGTCTAAAATATCCATCCCCTTGTCAACGGCTGTAATAATGACATTGACATCGCTCATGCCGACACCTCCTCTACAGATCCCTAAGCTTAGCTATCAGTCCGTTTATATAGTTGATAGAATCATCCAGTTCACTGAGCTGACCCTGCGCCGAAGAAGAATAGTTATCAATCAGTTCTTTCAAGTAATCATACTGGGGATCCTGCCAGTTCCCACCCTGGTTACTCGTTTCGGCGCTTAGAACACCATACAGACCTTCAAGCTCATCTCTTTTAGCCTGTAAAACACCCATATAGGTTTCCAGCGAATCAATATCATGAACAACAACACTTCCACTAGCCATAACAGTTCTCCTCCTTAATATCGTTTATTCTCTCTTCTGTCTCATCTATAAAGCTGTTAATCTCGAAAAGCTTTTCATTCATATGAGTCAAAACACTCTGCATTGGTCCGACATAATCAGCTTCTATCTCACGGCTCTTTTTATCTTCCCACTCGCTGCGAATAGAATTCCATCTCTGAAGCTGATTATGAGCCTCTGAACATGTCTTTCTCATTCATACAGCCTCCTTCCTCATCTTTCCGGCAGTAATTGTATTGCTGATATAGAGCGGATGAGGGAAGATCTCTGCATTCTTTCCGCCAATGACAGTCTCATTCGTATTGCAGACGAGTGTATAATTCTTGAGGTATCCGATTACACGCTTAGTGTAATTGTCAGTATCTCTGTTCAGCAGATCATAGATAATCTTTACCGCAACGAGAGTTACAAACTCAATGTCAGTAGATACACCGGGTTCAAAGTTTAATGTCTCTTCATCATTATCATCGGCGAAATAATTCTGGTGCGCAGTCGGCCTCTCATCTGAAATCAGATTTGCAAATGCCTCCCTATACAAAGGAAGACCTGCGTTCGGATACCAGTAGAAGCACTCTCCGGCGTGTGCACGCTGCCAGCATCCTGTCGACACGAAAGGTACCTGCAGTGCTTTTGCAAGATCATTACCAAATGCACTGGACTCACGATTATCGCCGGTTCCAATAACAATTCCGTCCTCAAATCCATCGAGGTACTCAGTGGGCATATCCTGAAGAATGCCCCTGTACTTGATAATCCTGGCAGACGGATTGATATTTCGGATTGCATCCGCAACAGCATCCACCTTATAGCGCCCAAGGTCTCTGAATCCCAGCTGATGACGACAGATGTTGTGGATCTCAAGCGTATCACTGTCAACCAGAATAAAACTGCCGACACCGGCTCTGGCAAGTTCAAGTGCGATAAACGATCCAACACTGCCGCATCCCACGATCAGAGCTGATTTAGCGTTCATTACTGAGGATTCAAGTAGACCTGTATTTCTTGAAAAGAGTCGTGTAACCATATCAAAGAAGTTCAGCGTGATATGCGACCGTTTCTCATCTGTCCTGAAGAATACCCATCCATCATTGATAAAGCTCCCGAAGAAATCGTATCCCTCAATATCAACTTCCTTATTCAAAAGCTTCGTGAAATGATCATTCGAAACAATCAGCCCAACCACATTAAACTGGTCTGCCGCCTCATTAAAGCTGACGCCATCAGACAGAAGATAGTACTTTTCCGTCTCGTCTCTGTAAGTGCCAAACGCTTCGTATTCCGTCCCATCCGTCTTCAGTATATCGGCATTTGCAAGCATCTGATAGTTCTTCTTAACTCTGCCAGAGAAGAATCCTTCCAGAAGATTTGTATCCACTTCAAAGGTCTCTTCTGTCTCATCATCTCCTAAGCCGCCCTCTGTAAGCTCATTTCTTGCCGCTTCAATCACTTCATCATTGGCATCGGCAGCTACCTCCGTATTAAACTCAACGGATTCGACATCGGTGAGCAGATCAGTCAACACCTCTGTCAAAGTGATATGACCCTCTGAATTATTGTTAATCCTATTGTTAATCTCAGTCCTGCTAATCATGATTGAAACCTCCTTTGTTTTATATCTATGTTAACGATGCTTCTTATGAATTCTCCACAAATCAATCTGCTGACTGATTTGTGGAGCATCCCTCTTCATCCAACTTCCTTTATCTCTCGCTGCATCTGCCGCTTCCTTGCAATCAGTGTTTTCTCATCTGCCAGAACCAGATAGTCCGTTCCCTTAAAATATTTGTCGCCGATCTTTACTTCCGGCTTGTAATACGAACCTGTTCCCTTATCATCCAGGTAATAGCATGTGAGCTGTGCATCAGGGACAAAATTCAAGAGGAAAGAAAGGGTTCCGTTACCGATTGCTTCCGAATAGCTTGTATTGGTTCTGTTATCATCGCCAGAAAATGTATTCAAGGTTCCGGGATGCCTGTGCCATAACCCAAGCAGGCACAGATCTTTCTCATAAAGTCTTGATATCACCGGATAAATATGATTGTGGTACTTCTCATCCATCTCATGATGAACACGATTGTGGAATGTTGAAAGTCCAGGGTCTGTAGCCTCAACCACATACCATGTATCCTTATCAATAATCCCCAGAAGGATTCCGCCCGTCTCGTCCGGATCTCTGGATAATGCCTCTGCGATGATCGATGTATACGCCCTGTCACTGATTACGATCTTCCTGCATTTTTTGCATGAACCTTTAAGATAATCGAATCTGTTCCTCGACCTTCCTATGAGTTCCGTTCTCTTATGCAGACTTTTCTTTTCCAGAGCTTCCTTTCTCTGCGGTGACATTTTCTGCGTCCAGTCACCAATCTCCTGGATATACTCCTTGATATCACTTTTGCTCCAAACCTCACCGGGCTTATATTTCTGAATGATCCTCTTCATCCGCATGGTTTCCAGATAGACTTCACCGGGATTATCCTTGTCAGGTTTTACATCAACGGTAGAAGCCTTCTTAAATGGCTTCTTTTTTGAATAACCAAAAAGTTCAAACCCTGAAGGAACTACAGGAATTACCTTAACCGGCACTGCTGCATTATCCGCTGTCGAGATAAAAACAAGGTACTGTTGCTTCATTCCCTCTGCTTCCATGCTGATGCCTGCGTACATTCCGTCACCGGATTCTGTGCGGCGGAATTTCTCATCCAACTCCTCTCCAAAGAGATCAGCCAGCGTCTGTACCTTCGATGGTGTAACAATAGAATCAGGGACAATAGCTGTATCTGTCTCTTTCTTGATTGACTCGCAGACATTTTCCGTGATGCGTTCCATCTTGTCGAAACCATCCACCATAATGTCAACTACCGTCCCAACTGCATGACCGGGTGCTTCTACGATTACCTTTTTGCGGTTACTCTGCATCTTGTAGGCTTCATAAGCATTCATTGCCATAACCCAGCCCTCCTTTTAGATTTCACCATGTCTCTGGAATTTGCCCCAGGTTACAGGATCAATCAGTCCAAGTTCAAAGATATTGATCCAGCGAAGAGCAAATCTGAGAGACGTTGCCGCTGATGTGATACCGCCTTTAGAATCCAGGCTTGTAGATACATCACGGGTATCTGCAGAGCAAAGATAAAGTTCTCCGTTGCCGTCCCTGAGAAGATGAGGAATGTTCTTGGGTGATACGCCGCTGATTCTGTTAACAATATCCTGAAGCTGGTCTACCGTCGGATTAAGCAGATAAGCTTTAACCGAACTCCCGTACCTTGCCTGGGGATGATCATTATCATATACAAGCAGAAGATCATACTTACGGCACATTGAGCCCTTTGCATTAGCGTTCTGAGCAACACATCTCTTCTTGCAGTTCTGCATTGTACAGTTTGCACATTTGTTCATGCTCGCGACCAACGGTCTTGAGCTTACCATCCAACATGCTCTTCCGTCCTTCAGGATGCAGAATTTTGCCTTTTTTCCCTGAAAATCATACATTGCCGCCTTTTCGGCTGTAAGGAGATCCTGATTCTTCTCATACCACTGATCGGCAGAAACAACCGTCTTCGGAACAAGCTTAGGATTGGCGGATGCCTGAGGTTCATCAATGTATGGCTCAACGTCATCATTGTCTTCCTCTTCGCTCTCAGAGTCTTCACCGCCCCTCATCTCATTGATAAGGTCGCTTACACTTCTTGTGGACAGAATACTCTTAGGCACCGCACTGGGCTTCTTCGGATTCGTAGCTTCCTCATGCTCTGCAGCGAATTCCGGTTCTGCACCATCTTCCTCAGCATCCTCACCGCGAATCTCATTGATAAGATCACGTACACTGCCACCATTCTCTGGAATAGACACGATTGCCTTCGGTACAGTCTTTGCTTTCGTTCCATTGCCCGCATTTTCAAACTGAGGATCTCCAGCTCTTCCGATAGTTCCATCATCATCGATAACAAGGTTTTCTCCTGATGTGAGCATGTCTCTCATTCTCTGGATCTCCGGGTCAACTGATACGCTTGTAAAAGGTACATACATCTTCTTCATGGCTTTGTTCTCCTTTTCTTTATATTCTTTGCTCACTTCTGTAGTTCTACTATTGTTAATGATTCACATTGGATAATCTCCACTTTTTTAAATCGAAATACTATCACCGGAATCAGCAAGATCGATAGCATCTTCAACCCTATTTATATAGCTAATAAAAGCTTCCCACTTCTCAGGAACTCTGTTCGTTCCCTTATATTCATGGTTTCTACCCTCCCCGTTAATCCTTACACTCCATTCTCCACCATCCAATGTCGGCACTTCTCTGTAAGGGCGGCCATCGGGCAAGTAAATCTTATTGATTTTGAAAGGTCCGACAGAACTCCAAAGGTCAATCTCAATTTCATTGAAAAGACAGCTAATAAAGCAATTCCACCCATGCTCATTAATCGCCACTTTTTTTTCCGCTCCGTCCTCTTTTGTCCAGCTTATGAGAATTCTATCTTCAGACTGCCTAGTCATATCAATCGCACGTTTTCCCCAACCTTCAAATTTCTGTTCAAAATGGAATTCATTCATCTTCCTGATAAACCTCTTCTCCCAAAGGCAAGTTCCATATCTCATCTTTGAAATAAGCTGACTGACAGAGTATGCTCCACTAACGCAACATTTGGGCATTATCGGATTGGAAATAATAGATCCATCTTCAGCGATTGAAAAATGTTCTTCCTCATCTCCCATTCTCTGAATGTCAGGATCAATCGATACGCTTGTAAAAGGTACATGTCTCTTCATGGCTTTATCTCCTTTTCTTATAATTTGATGACCACTTCTGGGATCCTATTTCTATTAACAATCGCTTTATTGATTTATCCACTTTTAGCCTTCTCTCTTTATTATAGTTTTTCAGAGCCACACTCTTTATAGTTTTCGTAATATGCAATAGCTGAAGTCCCAAATAATTCTATACATGCAAGCTTCTGTTATTCTTGATCAATCGTCGTGAATCTATAGAAACCTGCTCCATGATTGTACTGTTGTTAACGATACGCAGATGAAAATCTCCATTATTTGACTCCATTTTGAAAGAAAAGCGGGCTCTTTGTCCCGCTTTTCAAATTCCATATTCTGCTTTGTTTTTTAAGGTCTATACATAATCACCTTCCCAGCCTTCTCTGTATCCTTGTTATAGTAGTAAGCCTTAATGGCATCCTTGTTCGGAACATCAAAGTCACAGCTAACCAGACGAACATTATCGGACATTGCATACTTAAGGTTTTCCAGATCTCCGACTGAAGTAATATGCACAGGAGCAACATTAAGCAGATATGACATATTGCTTCTGAGATTCTTGAAAGATTTCGAGTATACAAGGGCAAATCCTCTGTTGCTTCCACTCCTCTCCATGAGCTGCTTCATGCTTTCAACGCCCTGATTGCTTCTGATTGAACCTGCAGACTGCGTTAATTCAGTGTACTTATCCGGCTGAACAAATACATTTATGGTATAATCCTGATTCGAATTGTTTCTTTGTCTCTCCAGTTCATCAAGCTGTTCCTGAATCGACCTGTGATAATGGCAGCTGACAGATCCTTCATGATTTCTGTGTGCGGCATCATATTCACCAAAGAAATGAATCTGCGTCTGCTTATCCTTAACTCCCTCACACCAGTTTATGACTGATGATACCATTGAATCCAGTATTCTCTCATCCGCCCCGGTAAGAATCATATTCTTGATTCTCTGCGGATAGATTGATACCTCTGTGTCGTCCAAAATAGTATCGATGTCAACCACATACTCATCCTTATGGAATACGACCGATCTGCCAATTCTGATCAATTCACCTGCCGACGGCTGCAGCAGAGATTTTGCATTGCGCTTCAGAAGAATACTATTTCCGCTGCCATTCATAGTCGCGATGACCTGGATAAATGTTGCAATAACATCTGCAGAAGCAAAGTAGCACTGAACTACCGCATTATCGGCTTCATTCTGTCCCATGTACGAGTTATATACCGTATGCCCCTTCTTTAGAAGCGATGCTCTCAGAATTCCGGTATTTTCTCTTCCGGTATCAGCGCACCTCTCTGCAAGCATACTTCTTGCTGCATTCTGCGGTGTCTTGAACACAAACCTCGATGTAAAGTAATCCTTTAAAGAAGCCGTGAATCCATTTCTCGGGTTATCACTAACCGCCCTCTGCGATGAAAGGATCACGTGGATTCCGTATGTTGCACCTTTTCTTACAAGTTCCGTCATATATGCAGCACAGGATGCCCCATCGAAAAGCGACTGAAACTCATCAATCAGAATCACGATTCTCGGCATCGGCTGAATCTCACTTCTGTGATCATCATACAAATGTCTGAAGTCCTCATATTTCTGAACTATAACTCCCGTTATATCTTCCATCTGTTCAAAGCCTCTCTGCCTTGCCTGCATTTCCTGAACATAGTATTTGAGGAAAGAAAGCATTGCATCCGGATCCTCATCATTAACAACGGTGTCTACCGACTTAAGGTTACCCTTCGCATATACATTAAAATCAGCTCCATCCTTGAAATCACCTACTGCAATTCTTACCTCTTCCGGAGAATAATTTGATAGAAGCTGGAAAATAATTGTATGAAGCAAACTGCTTTTCCCAACCCGCACATCTCCAATAATAAGACCATAAGGTCTCTCGGATGAGATTTCAAAAGACGCCTTCCTTCCATTCTCATCCACCCCGAAATCGACTTTCAATCCGTTAGCAGAACTCTTCTTCTGCCAATTTCCATCGGCAGGCAATACTTTCCCAACAGGAATAATCACAGACTGTCCCTCGTGAGCCTCTAACTTACACCTTACAGAGGCAATGCGCTCCTGTTCTGTATCAGTCTTGAGAAATACTGCTGTACTGTTATTAATATAGAAACAACCGTTATCTCGCACCGGAATGACGATTGCGGCTTCACGCACACTTTCAGCAAACTCCGTCAAAGCCCTGTTATTTCCAAAATTTCGATTCTCGATTGAGCAAAGCACATAAACCCCTGCTTTCACACCATTATTCATGATGCGAATAATCTGATCATAATATTTCGGCTCGATATTTCCGATCAGATCATCAACGATAAGACATTTTCTATTTCGCTTTGATAACGATACCTTATTGTAATCTTCGACAGAGTCATAACGCTCTCCCAAACACTTTTCATAAGTATCAGCAATCCATTTTTCAAGTCTCTCAAGGCCTTCAGAAACCTGATTGTCAGTATTAAGGAGTGTCAGAGTATCGTATTCGTTAAGCGGCTGAAGCAATCTGTATGTGCTTCCAAGCCCCTTAACATCAATAAGAACAAGATCCATATGATCACATGAGTAAACAATATCCGCAGCAAGAGAACATAACGTCTGCGATACTCCTTCTCCGCCATCGTAGGCAAACAGCATGTTTTCCTTAATGGTATCCATCTTCAGACGGAATCCAACCTTATCTTCATAGAGAGCAACATTCTCATCTGAAAGCCCTGCCTCGGCAAGAATAGAAGCATTATTGTTGAAGAACCAGCACTGACCTACTACTATGGATTTATCAACTTCATCAAGAACTTCAGTTTCCTCATGAAGCCTTTCCAATCCCTGAGAAAAAAGTTCAAAGGTTCTCGAAATGCCTGAATTCATCTCATTCGGAATAACCTGCAGTTTTGCATCCCTGCTAGCCTTCTCACGCTCAATACGTGTGTTAAAAACCTCACCGCACTCTCTCTGCTGAGAATCCAGATCAGAAAAACTGATCAGTGCTTCTGCTAAAGCCAGGATTTCATCCCTTGCTTTGATTATTCTTACATAGCTGTTCCTCCGATAGGATCTTACTACTCCACCAACAACATTACTGATTGCAGGCGGAATAAATGCTTGGTTAAGTTCAGCGACAAGCTCGTCAAAACGATCTACTGCTTCCTTCAGCTTTCTTTTGATAGCATGAGGATTATCTGTATTCGAAACATACGTTCCCCTGTCGTACTTCCTGATATACTTGGATTCCATTCTGTGAAAATGCGGATCCTTGATATCAGATAATGCAGTTTTCATATGTTCTATCGCATGTCTTGCAGTATTATCTCTTCTGCGCTTCTCTAACAAGCACATCCTATCAGCATCACTCTTAGTACTCTGAAGCTGTCTCTCGAGTTGTTGGTATTCACCGTTTATATACTGTCGTTTTTCATTTGATTTCCTGACAACCTTTTCAATCATGTCAATCGTTGAACCCATGAAATCAACGAAAAGCTTTGCATCAGCATACGCTTCTGTATATCCCTTATTCTGCATATCATGACTCCCCCACAATACCGCATATAACTGCAATTACAAATCCAATTATCAAAATGTAAAACAGTATCACCACAATAAAACATACAATTCCTGTGACGATTATTCCCCCTACCGAAGACAATGCAGAAAGGATATATGCCCAAAGATTGTAGTCAACAGACTTAGCACAGAATATTCCGTAAAGAATGCTTCCTGCAAGAGCTCCAATAAAGATAACATACGGTCCAATTGTTGCAACGAATCCACCGTCATTTCCGTATATTTCTGTACCAAATTCCTGAGTTACACCTACTGCAATCAAAATAGAAATAATGATAGAGATGATCCAGAACCATACGATTCGGCTTTCACTTATCTGATGAATTGGTCTATGCTCTGCTCTCGTCTGCACACTCGTCACCAGCGTAGGAGCATGAGTATTTGTGCGGTTACCTGTATTGTTTACCACTGTCATGGGCTGGCGATGAATGGAGCCGTCTTCAGCCACATAAAGTTCACATGCCATAAGAGCTACCTCCTTAATGCTTCTGCAAGATGAAACTATACTATCTATAGAATCATTTCATCTTGCTTCTTGTTTTTTCTTACGGAAATCCAATACAAATATCCATTAATCGTCATCCTCTCCTATTTCTTCAGTGATAATCGCTATCGTTCCTGCTTTCTGTAGCTGTTCAACAAGTCTTTCCGCTCTAGATTTTTCTATATTCTCGATGCAATATGTCCCTTTCTTAGCCTCTTTCACGGCTTTTGCTAACATTTTATCGTTAAATTTACAGATTCTTTTCAAAACACTTTCTGTTTTCTTCTCATCTCCAACAGAAACGATGGCAACAGTTCTCTTTGAAGACTCTCTTACTTTTTCCTCAAAATTCTCCTTGGTTTCGGTTTCCTCTTCTTCGAGTTCTGCTATCTTTCGATCAATCCTATCTATCAGCTCATCTACATCTATTCCAGATTCATCTTTAGATTCTCTCATGAATTGAGGAAGTGGCATATCAGGTGTTCTATCGACAAACGGATGATCATCCAATTTTTCTTTCAACTCTTCCTTCTTCTTTTCTTTAACATATCTTTGTATGTCGAAATATGAAGCTTTTGTCACAGTCTTTCTTTTGGGTCTACTCTTACTTTTTTCGCTGTGTTTTGATATAGACATCTCAGTGAAATCAGGAATCCATGTAATAAATTTTACCCTGCCGGACACAATTACAAGTGCCTGCCCTGTTTCCATCGCTGCCAACTGGCTCTGTGTGATAAGAGGATCTCTTGATACATGACCTTCACAATTAATTTCTCTCTCCCCACATATCCTGGATAATTCAGTCAGAGTATCCCAATGATTAACTCGAAATGCCACTCTAACATCACAGTTACTCATAATTGTTGTTGCATTGCTTTCTCCATATATATCAACAAGTTGAGAAATAGACTGAAGTACAAATTCAACCCGAATGTTTCTCGATCTTCCGGCACTCATCAAATGTGGGAGATTTGTAATTGCACGTCCGATATTTCCCAACTCTTCCAAAAGAACATTTACTCTAATAGGTAATTTCCCACCATATTTCTGTTCAGCAATCCGTACATAATGATTCATCAACTGACTAACAAGAACTCCTGTCAGTTCATCATAGATCGCTGTTTCATCAGGAACGATAATGTATACCAACGTAGGTTTATCACCTTTAAGCTCATTTATTCGAAGCTCATCATGACTCAAGAAATTACGCACACTTATGCTCTTGGTTGCAATTGACAAACCATCAAAAAAAGTGGAACGAATACCAGCACGAGTGTCATTTGCTGTAGTAACATAGCTTTGAAGTTGCATTGCAACATTTTCATTGCTTTCAGCCATCTCTACAAAAGCTTTTAGGTAAGTACATCCTCCGAATCTTTCTTCACCTTTGGAAATCAAATAGTATACGCTTGCTAAGTTAATCTGTTCCTCGCTACCGAACTCAAACAATGCATAAACTGCTGCAAGGAATACATTCCTTGCCTCCTTAATCCAAAACGGATCCGTCCCCTTAGTTTCTGGATACATTGTGTAAGCAAGTACCTCAATCATCTGTTCAGCAATGTGTCTATTTTCAGGCGTTCCTTTTTTCCACAAAACATAAGGCGCATATAATGGATTCCACCCTTCTACGTCATCCTCGTACAAATTACGAAAATCAATGACATGCACATCATAATCATCAGGTATCATATCTTTTGTATTTGCATAAATCTCACCTTTAGCATCCGCAATAACAGCACTCTGCCTGTTTTTTATAAATAGCATTGTCATAGGAATTGTTCCTCTTCTGCTTTTACCAGAACCACTCACTCCTAGGATCATCACATGACCTTCGCCATCATGCGTTAATATTTTCCCGTTATCATAGCAAAGAATCGGACCTGCAGCTTCTGTCTTTAACACCTTTGCTCTCTCAATGCTTGTAGCCCATCTCTCACTTCTCATTTCAATCCCTCCTTAAAAACTGACCCGTGCATCTCCAAAGTGTTCGCTTATCATCTTTGTGCTGATTTTAGGAGTAAAATTACTATAATCAGCGCATAAAACCAGATCTTCCGCTACCGCAACAGCCTCTTTGGCATTAGATACATGATATTTATCAACAACACCACAAAGTATGGATTCCAGTTCCTCTTCTGATTCGACTTCAATCCCACGTTTTCTGATGTTTTGGACAACAATTTTCGAATACTCTTTTGGGGAATAGGGAACAATCGGAACTTCAATGCAATTTCCAATTGCATTAACCACTCTATCCTTGATAAGCAACATTCTCTTTCCGAGAGATGCATCATAATAAATGATTACTGTAGCATTCTGTGCAATTACACCGATACGATCAACAAAGAAATCGACTTGAAATTCATTGATGAATTCAGACAATACAGAGATATCAATTGCTACTACACCCTCATATTCATTTGTATATACGGCATTACTTTCAATGTCCTCAAATACCTGCTTCATCTGTCCCAAAGTTCCATCAAGTCTATATTCCAGCAAAATATCCAGTCCGCAGAATTTTCTGAGTTCATTGTCATAAAGAACAGAAGTAATATAGTCGGCCACTATACTCTGTCCATTATCATGTGCGAGATTCATAACCACATGAGGAACTCTCGCACCTCCCTTTTTGTATACATCTGCTTTGCATACGATTTCTGCCATCTGATCTTTCAGTGCTTCTAAGCCTACAAGCTTCATAGTTTTTTCCTCCTTCAGATTCAGATTATCTCTGGAAAGCCTACATAATCAGCAATACCATATTCTTTTGCCTGATTTCCTGTCATCCAGCGATCACGCTCCATATCATTAATTACTTCTTCAAGTTGTTTTCCACACTTTTCTGCCATTATCGAGGCTAACTTGGTCTTTATCTTCTGAATATGATCTGCTACCAGGGAAATATCCGTAGCTTGCCCTTGGACTCCTCCCAAGGGCTGATGGATCATAACTTCCGTACTAGGTGTAACAAATCTCTTACCTTGCACACCGGCTGCCAAAAGAAATGATCCCATACTGGCAGCCATACCCATTGCTATAGTAACAACATCACAAGGAATTTCATTCATAACGTCATAAATGGCCAGTCCATCACTTACTGCCCCTCCCGGACTATTAATATACATGTAAATATCCTTATCTGATTTGGAGGCCAGGTACTTAAGCTGGGTAATTATAGATATAGCACTTTCCCCATTTATCTCTCCATTAAGGTAAATAATGCGGTTCTTAATCATGTCATAGCTGATTAAGTCCGTACTATGATTATCTCCGTCCGTAGATGTAATAATGTGTGGTAAAAATGTCATTGTATTTTCCTCCCATATCTAATTTGTCCAGAAATCTCAGTGTAGATGTGAGCAACAGCAATTATTGAACTTACAATTACTATTCCTATATCGCTCCTAACAATCTGACTTTCTTCCATAGCTGTCGTCTCGATTTTTCATCCTATAAATATTCTTTTATAGTCATCATCTTCACTTAGCTTTCATTTGCTGTGTAGTATTCCTAACAATGACAACAATAAAATCTCCAAAAAAAGATACAAGAAAAACTTCTTGTATCTCATCAAACTGACCATAATATGTTATTTATAAATGTTGCCTATCAAAGTAGCCACCATAAATCCTTAGAATTATAGATACTTTCTTAAATACTACCCTCTACTGAATACATCTCGCATATCTTACTAACAATAAAATCATTATTAGGAAAATTAGTTTGAGCGGCACTAACCCCACCAGCAAAAAAATCCGGCTTTCTACGATAATATTGTATTGTTTCTAAAAAAGTTCCCAAATATATGCCATCTGTATCTTCATCTAAGTTATTAAGAGCATATTCTTGTATACCAGGAATATCTGCGGCATTTATATATATGCACGAAAAAATAACCAGTTCCTGTGTTTTATTATTTGCAAAGCCACCAATGCATTTAATATCATCATCTCTAATCTCTAACCCAATCTCTTCATTAAACTCTTTCATCAAATTATCTTCAAAAGGTCTACTTCTAAAGCTTTTTTTTCGATCATCCCAAATTGATTGCAAATGTCCTCCCGCACCTAGCAATTCGACAACTGGTCTATCAATCGAGCCATCCCATCCACTGATTCTCCTGTTAAAAATACACACTAATTCCCTATCTTCAACATCTCTTAGTTGTTTACTGCAAGGTAACCAAAAGCAATCCATTTCATGCTTACCATAATAATCCCTTAAACGTTCATTTTCTTTCTCGATATATGCCTTTGTTTTGCTATCTATATATGTAACTAAGAATCCCTGAGTGGTAATATGCCATGGTTTCTCCCGCAAGGAATGAACATATACCGATGGTGACAAAATATTAGTTTCCTGATACTTCATTGCAAGAGCATCCTCAACCTTTATAATTCTAAGAAGATCCTTAGCCTTTATATCTTTACTTTTGTCAAATCCTATGGTTCTGATATTACTGTTTTCATCTATGGCAAAATCTATATTTTCTGGAAGAAGCAGCACATCCTCAGTATATTTTAGTCCCTCCTCAACAGTACTCACCCGTTTTAATCCTTTAAGATAATGAGTTGCATCATCAATCATTCTTTTATCCATGGTAATCCTCCCTCTGCTATTTTTTCGCTTTCATCTACGGCATACTCTAATGCTTTACCTGGTTGTTCATTGTTCAAGAAACAATCTATCAATACAGCATTAAAAACATCTCCACATCCAGTTGTATTTTGGGCCTCAGCTTCCTTCACCTTAATAAATAATTCAGCAATCTCCCCTTGAACACTTTGAGTATATAGGCTAGCACCTAGCTTTCCTTTTTTTACATATATCCCCTCAACTTGCGGAAATTCTTTAAACAAGTACTCTATCCTGCCTTGACAAATCCTTTGTGTTAATGTTTCAAATTCTATTTCATTACCCGAAATAATGGTAGTTTTTGATAAAACCGTCCTTAATACATTGTCGTTTATTCTACATAATAGTGGACATAAGTCCACCATTATTACCTTCTCTGTATTAAGAGCCTCACTAAATATCTTGGCAATACTTTCATAATTTCGTTCATTTATTTCATAAAATGATGTATAAAGCACATCAGCATTACGAGACTCTTTTCCAAACAATTCCATTAGCCCGTCTTCTTCGGTTTTAGGATCGTAACTAATCATTTGTTTGTCACCATCATTTTTTAATCCGATAATAGAAAGCGGGTATTCACATAACACTTTTGAAGTAGTTAAAACATTGTAATTATCACAACAAATCCTTCTTTTTAATGCTTCAACAAGGTCAAAATAATTAAGTGTGCATAAAGTCACTTCTATTCTATAGTCGTATGATGCAAGGAAATAACAAGTGTTGTGGACACTTCCACCAATTGTTTTTTTAACTTGATCAATTCTTTTTCCATTTTATCCATCGGAACAGAAAAATCATATCCAATTACAATATCTTCTCTAAGCGTTCCAAGTGTAACTACCCGCTTCATCAATCTTCTCCCATTTACATTGTCTTAACTATTTCCATAACAGCTTCACGAATCTCCGATAACCCCATAATCAAGTGCATTGAAGGAAAAATCATTTTCCCGCGATTGCCTTTTTCTATTGTCATCGTAGGAGCAGACCAAAACATCTTCCCTTCGTTAACCTCACTATTATCTATCACTACCTTCTCTATCCTTTTTAAAATTTCGTTTATCGCATCCATCTTGAACACGCCATTTTTCAAGGCAATGGCCAACGCAGTTAAACTATAGTTTATCGTCATATGATTCCATCCAACAGTATGCACCGATATTTTCCCGTCAACTTCTACACCATTAATCCCCTCCTGCTCAGTTAGATAGAATGGTTTATCGAAATTGTCAACAATATATTTAATTGCTTTTTCAGCATCATATCTTTTTCCTATACTTTTCTTACTATTTTCTGACAATAGACTATATATAATGTACATCATTGAAGTAGCATATAATGATGGCATTCTAGGATTTGCGTCATTAATTGTTCTTCCAAATGAATATGTATTCTCATACTTAAACAACGATCTTATGTATTTTTGAAAGTCCCCCTCCGAAATGGAATTAGAACCAACAAGTCCCATAATCGCCCAATAAGTACATCCAATATTCGCATACTTTTCCATCTTTTTAACATAGATTCCCCAGCCATTACTGGATCTAAATTTCCATATTTTTTCAATGATATTCTTTGTTCTCTCATCACAATCATTGAATAATTTTCTATTTAGTAAGACATACATCGATGTTGGTACAACTGTTTCTTCGTCAAGTGATTTAGATTTTAAACCTTTCTCAATAAGTTCATTATTCAAGTAATCAACAGCATCTTCAATTGTGTCCGAATACTTATTTCTATGTCGTGAAGATAACAATGCCAAAATGCCTTCACAAGTATTTGTATTCTGCGGAATTTCATCGAAAGTACATGCTCCCCACTTACACGAACAATACATTATGGCGTTTAACAAATCCGTTTCGAACTGTTCTTCACTCTGCAGAAAACTGATCAAAGAGTACTCAGCTGCTTCGTCACTTTTTCCTCCTGTTGGATTATCTGTAATTTCTATCTTATTGCCTGTGTATATATAGCCCGAGCCTCTTTTATTCTGAACCAACTTTTCCATTACTGGATGAATATGCAATTTTTTTATATAACCTCTGATAGTGTCTGGTGCATAATCTGCCGTTTGTGCCGGATCGGGATCTATAGCAATAGCAATATTTTTCCATGTTTTATAACAGTTAGGATATTTCGCTAAATATTCCAAAACATCTAAAGCCCTTTTATTAAGCTCAATCTGTTTTTCGTCATTCTGATAAAGCCAATGATCATCAAAATTTATCCAATACCCATCATTTAATCTTGCTATTCTTGCCACTATAATCACTCCTCAAAAGATAATTTTTGACTAAACATACACTACTGACAAAGGTTTAATATAATATTGTCCTACATCTATTTTGTCAAAATATCCCCATACTTGAAAATGAAAAATACGATTAGACTCAAAAATAATCTTGACTAAATGTCTCATGGGCATACACGCTTTCATCCCACTTAACCACATAGATGTCTTAACAGTCTTGTCCAATCCCGCAAAAACCAGCGTGATTTTTTCCTCGTCTAAGCCAAGTAAATCATATGGTTCGCTGAAATCGCTCAAATGTTTTCCTTCACAGAAAACATCTTCTAGCAGAAACATCTCCTTAATTACTATGAGTTTATTTGAAGTATCTCTAGGAAATTTATTAAGTGATATTGTTTTTCCTTCTCAATATGATTGTTTTAACAACTCTGCAATCATATATGTAATGTTTTCATCATATCCAACACTATCACCAAAATTATTTCGGAAATATACTAAACTGATTAATTCTTCATCTTGATAAAACGGCCGATTTTTCCATAACAATGATGCATATTCGTCTACATCTGCTAATTGTTTCTTAACCTCTCCGACTGCTATAGCATGTGTTCTTGCATCTACATCTTCTATTTTTTGACCTATATATTTGTATCCTGAAGCATTTGATGTAACCACTTCCTCAATTACAGGATTATAGGATTTTCGAAGACGATGAATATACCCCCTAATAGTAGTTCTAGACAGACATCCTTCATCTAGATAATTGTTAATGTCATCAACTGTTTTATAGCAATTGGGGTAATTAGCTAAATATTCCAACACTTCAAGATGACGTTTATTAAATTCAACTATTTTTTCTTCATGGAAATATAGGCAATGATCATCAAAATTTATCCAAAACCCGTCCTTTATTCTTGCTATTTTGGCCATCTTTATTTCTCCTCCACTGCTTTTCTGTAGCATCCAAAACTAAAACAACGCAAAAACAACGTTGCAAAAACTATAGCACAACATTCCCCCTTTAGACTGGTTTCATAGAAACAAACCACCCAGATAAAGGAGGTATTTATTATGGAAAATTTAAAAAATACTCTTTCTGATATTGACTCATTAGGAATTCATGCAAAAACAACTCTTCTTACCAATGAAAAGCTTTATACTGATCTTTTTATTTGCGTTGACGACTTCATCACCGGAATAGTATTCCGCAGCAAAACCAATATGCATAGGCTTTCTGAGTTAAGAAAACTTGGTGTAGATATCGAAGACATTCACATGGAATGTCTTGAAAGAATCATTACAAAGCTCGATCTGGTTCTGGCGAACGAGCTAGCGTACCAAATTCCCTATATGTACAAAGTATGCAATAATATAATAATTAATTGCTATCGCAAAGCCATAAAAGAAGCTGAATCCATTGTGTCTTTAGATGAGCCCCTTAACTCTCACGAAGCCAACAATAACGATAGCAAAAAGAGCAAGTCTCTTAATGACTATCTTATGGATCCTAAAGCTTCACCGGAAATCAAATATATGCTCAAAACGGCTATCCTCGATATCTTTCAGAAATACTGCAATAATGCTGACAACCTGCTCTGCGTTCTTACTACCATGGTTTTTGAAGATAAACCCCTCGAACTTGCAACTCTGTTGATCCAGGAAGGCTCTGTCGATAAAGTTCTCGCTACTTATAAAATGGAGTTGTGCGAATGCTTTGGCATTTATGAAAACGAATATCCCCCTGTGGCTCCAGCAAAAGCAAGCGGGCTCTCCAAAATTCTTAGAAAAGATACCCCGAACTCTCGCGAAGTTTCCAGGAAGATCAGCAACATTCTCAATAGAACCAAATAACTCTAATCCATCAGCCATACCCATCAATCATCAATGATGGGTATGGCTCTTCTTGCATTATTCATCTTCCAAAAGATTTCTAAGCAAGCTTCTTTTCAACTCACGCTGATGTATCATAAGCATCTGTTTTTCAAAGTACTGAAATACCCTAGTGAGCATAATTACACGTTCTTCAAGATCATCACGACTTTCAATCAAATCTAGCACTACGCTCGCCTTTTCCGTCTTTTGTTCAAATTCATACGCCAATGCGCTTTCAATAGTCTCAAGTGTATCATCTCCGATTCTCTTGATTAGTTCAATAAAATGTTTCTGATCCATAGAAATTGCTTTTTCCGTATTAATCTTATGATACGGAAACCGCTTATCAATAACACAGTCCAAAATTGCAATAGTACCTGCGCCATCCTGAAGCATCTCGTCACTAAAGAAAAACTCCGAAAGTTTCTCATAAAACTCTTTTTCCTCAAGTCCTTCTGCAATAAGTTTTTCAAGTTTCTGATCTACATATGAGCCATATCTACCCATAAGGTTCGCTTCCTCGTTTTTTGTTATCACAACTGGCAACTTCATAGAATCATGCGATTCCGATCTTCTTACTCCCTTAAAAAAATCTGCCAACATCGCAGAACGCTCTTCAGGCTTACTCGCTTTTAGCATCTGGTAAGCAACTGCACAAAGATTAACATCCATCTTTGCATGGGATACTATAACCTTTAACTTTTCTCCATTAGTTTTATTTGCCATAATAGGTGCCTCCTTTGGGGTTGATAGTATTTCTTACGGAAGCCCCCATAAATTATCCATTTTTATGGCAACCATCAATAAACTATTTATTTTACATCCTCAACATCATTATTAGCTGATATTTATTCAATTATCTCTCCAAAATCCGTGTCAACTGTTTTACATATTCGTTCAAACACACTTGCATAGTAACATCTTGACCTGTAGTTGCAATTGGCTACCTTTTAAATCCCTACTAGTTTTCCGTCACAGCGTTTCCTCTACCTTGGCATATTTAATTTCAAATATTATAGTCCTTAAGCGTAGCAATATCAATATAGTTTATCTGTGTTCTCGTATTCCTCATGTATTTACACTTTTAAAATATCATATAGTTCCTCATACATTTCTTCTGATAGTTCTTCCTCTTCCATAAGTTCATGAAGTTCTCAGTCTATTTCAATGTTATATTCCTTATTTATTCTTCTAATGGACCTGATCTCCTCAGCAATTAGAATAATACAATCTAAGGAAAAGAGTCCTACAACCAGCAGGGAACTTCCAGTCAATAAAATATGTCACTAATACTGCGACAGTTAATATCCTATGTGTATTCATGGATTTCCAACAATGCTCTAAGCACAAATAACTCTATTACCACCCGTATACATAAACTTATTTTAATATTTGAAAAACAACATTTATCTCATCTCCTTCTATGCTTGAATTGCATAGACACACAGTGTCATTCTGATATTCTTTTTCTTATTCTTCACATTTTTCACTGAATTGGCACTCTTTTGCACAATACTGGCACGGCTTTGCGATTTTCACTGTCACTTTACTATGCTACAATATAAACCGTGAATAACTGGTATCATTCACATACGACGCAGGAAAGACTCCCCCTTTTAACTTTCCTGCGTTATTTTTATGCGGGAGGTGACAAACTTGAACATCAAAAAAATAATCAAATCCGAAAGGGGTGACGTATCCTACATCAGTACTTTTGTCTATATTCTGGTGGCAATGATTATGGTGGCATTTATCTTAAATGTGTTCCACATCATATCCGTAAAGCAGGAAATGGATCATATTTCTGACCAGCTGGTAAAGCAGATCCAGTTAAACGGAGGCACGAATGCTGATACCGGTGCCCTGTTTTCCTATCTGGCTGCACCCCTATCAGAAGTCGAAGGTCTCACTTATCAGATAACCAGTTCCGGAAGTACCAACAGGATCCAGATAGGAACTCCCTTTTATGTGACAGTAACCGGAAGATGTTATCTAGGTGGCTTTTGGAAACTAAACCTGGTTCCAATTGATATCAAAGCAAATGGTGCCGGTGTTAGTGAACATTATTGGAAGTAGGTGAACCATGATAAGCAGAATCAAAAATGAACGCGGGGATATGTCTTTTTTCTCCATCTTTCTTATCCTCGCCATCAATATGCTCCTGTCCTTCGTCCTGCTCTATGCATCCGTGCAGATCAACTGCATCAACATTCGTAATGCAGCCAAGATGGAGCTTAATAACGTGAGTGCCAGAATCTATGCAGATACCTTTCACTCCCAGCGGGAAGCCAACCTTACTTCCTATATGGCTGACATCAATTTAAGCACCGCCCATAAAAATGCCTTACGGGCCGGTTTTATCGAAGGCATGAAGTCAAGGGTGAAACTTACGAATGATGATTATGACGTAGAAAACATTGATCTGACGTTTCACCAGTACTCCGAAAAAATCGAATATGTAGCCTCTTTTGACATTACATATCAGATTCGGATGTTTGGAACATCCTTTCCTCCGATCCGAAGGCACGCAGAGCTTACGGGGTCCCACAATACAAAATTTTGATTACCTGTAAGATTTGTACCCTGACTTACGTATATATAATTAAAGACCAAGAAAGGAGCAGCCTATGAAAAAGAAAAATATTGATAAAAAAATCGCACTTTCCATTGGGGGATTAAGTGTGTTATGTCTGGGACTTCTTGCGGGCATCTGGTATTTAAGCCATGAACCGGAGGAGTCCTTCACTCCTGCCGCTCAGGAGGTGGAAACCCTGACAGAAACCTGGGATGATAAATTAGATTCTGGTATTCCGGAAGCATCCATCAAAGAGGAATCTCTTTATACCGGTGAAATATCCGACAACACGCAGACTGTAATCTCTGAAGATGAAAACGGATCTAACGTAGATCTATCTGGAAGTGTGACAAAAGAGGAAGCCCAGGAGACAAAACCTACCGAGAAACCGGAGCCCATTGGGGATACCACAAATAAGGGCGAAGTTCCTTCCTATCCGGAAGAGGTTCCTGTAACGGCACCAGAAGTGCAGGCTCCTGCTGACAATTCAGAGAGTTCCCATCCCGGACAAGTCTATGATCCGGTATTTGGTTGGATTGATACCGGTAATACTACTTATGATGTGGTTGACAGTGATGGAGACATCAACAAGCAGATCGGCACTATGGGAGAATAACAAAACAACTAAGACATGGTAATCACGCCATGTCTTTTTTATTGCAAAGGAGATCTTATGAGAGCAATCAGAAAATACTTTTTTCCACTGCTTCTATCCCTAACGATATTTTTATCCACAGGCATTTCCACTTATGCTATGGGTGATGGAAATATTGATGGAGGCGGTGGATCTTTTGGTACAGGATCCGAACTAAACGTCTGGCGAAATAACCAGGATGGTGTTCGGGTTACAGTCGTTACCACGGCCGGCAGCGTTGTTGCTACTCCCATTGATTTATCAAACTGCAACATTTCCTCCACGGTGTTAAACTTTGGAAAAGTGTCCAAACTGCAATATACTGCAGGCTCATCGCTTTCCATTAATGCCTCCTACACCTACTCAAAACCAGCCGTCGCTCTACCTAGAATCATCAGCGGATCTGTGAACAAAGCCAGCATTGCTGCGATAAAACGCTACTTCTGTTCAGAGTATGCAGCTAAATTTATCGCATCCAAAACCGGCATTCCTTTTGAGAATCTGATTAATGGGGATTACAAATTGGTGATCGAACCCATTGCCTACTTCACACACAATGGAAAAAACTATGCCATGACAGCAACGGAGGCTGCCCTTTACAACAAGTTATCCGGAGGTGCATTAAGAAGGGTGCTACCCTCCTTGACACACCAGAACCTGCCACTCGCGCTGTTTTTAGAAAAATCTGATCTCGGATACCCTGCATGGACCGGAAGCACTAGCGGAAAAGTGTCGGATGATGCCATTATCTCTTCCCTGGGCATCGGCATTGTAAGTTACAAAGATGTGCCTTCCGAAGAGCTGGAAGCCCCTGATTATACGTACCGTGTGGATACGGATGTTATTTCCAGCATTATGTTAACCAGTGCCACCGAAGTAAACCCGAAAAATCCGGCGAAAGCAACCTTTTACATTAATGGCGGCACTTATACCGTATCCAATATCGTCATGCCAAAGAATGGATCGCAGCTTGTCTGGGTCAAATGGCATACCCCAAAAGATCCCGGCACAGTAAAGATCAGTGTATCCGTAAATGGAGCCGGTACTGCAAAGACTTCGTTCCTAGCAAGAATTGTTTCCCTGGAAGAAAATGTTCCACCGGATCCTCTTGCTACGGATACTAACCCCGGTTTTTCCACATCAACGCTTCCTGCAGAGCCGGTAAAGACGAACGCCTCCTGGTCTGTCTGGAGTGCATCCTGGCACGCAAAATGGGAATGGGAACCCGACTGGCACTGGGAATCGGAGGGGCATAGCAAAAGCTGCCCCAAAGGCTGCACTACTGCCCATGGCGAATGGGTGGATGATGGGGAATGGGTCGATAATGGCTGGTATGACTTTACCTCCACCGGATACCACGCGGCGCTATTTGCTTCATCCGATATATCCCCCGATGATATTGTCCCCACCAAAAGTGGTGACAACATGAAAAGCGGGTATGGCATCAAGGAAGATTTAAACGCAAGCTTCACGGTCAATGCGCCGGGCAGCCACTATACGCAGGTTCAGTCCGCAGTGTCTTATTTCCCAGAATTTTCCTATGATACCTACTGGCGGCTACTTGAGAAAACCGGTGCAAATACCTTTTCCTTCAAAGAAAATGAATACTCGACTTACTCAAGGCGCGTACATTTCACTCCCGTCTGGTACCCGGACGGCTATTATCCGGTGTATACCTACGTGATGGATATGTGGACGCCCTCCGGAATGCTCTCTACCGGTGTTACCGACTCCGTATATATTCAGGGCTCCATGTATGATGACTGGTATAGTAAGCGTGAGTAGCCTTTACCTGATCTACCGGATCCTTACCCTGGTGTTCCTTCATTTATTTGGGATCTACGATTTCAGGCACCATCTAATAAAGAACACTGCCCTGGTGTTTTTATCCCTGTGGTGTCTTTTCGGTATCCTGCTAAAGCTTATCCTGGGTATCGCACCTTCCCTGCCACTTCTTATTTTTAAGGCTTGCCTGGGTGGCAGTGTTGGTTTTTTCTTACTTCTCATCATTGCAGTCGCAACCAATGGTGGTATCGGTGGCGGCGATATCAAGCTTGTAACCGTTTTGGGGCTCTACTACGGAGTCTTTGGGCTGTTCCAGATTCTTATCCTGTCTGGCACTGCCACCATCTTTGCAGCACTGCCCTTGCGCCTTCAATACAAAAGTAAACCTACTGCCATCCCCTTTGCACCCTTTTTGTTTCTTGGGTGCTTATTTTATGAGATTCTTTCACTATTTTGATACAGGAGACAAACCTATGAAAATGAATAACCGTTTTATCTATGGCATTTTAAGTCTTATTTTGGCTGCCATCGTTGCTTTTATTGCAATTCCCACTGTGACCAGTAAAACCAGCCACACCACACAGATTGTGCGCATGAAATCGGATGTTTCGCGCGGAAGTATTGTCACATCCGGTGACGTAGAGCTCGTTGAAGTGGGTGGCTACAATTTGCCGGATGGTCTCGCCAAGGAGATTTCCGATGTAACAGGTACCTATGCCACCACAAATCTCTATACCGGAGATTATCTGCTCCCCACAAAGTTAAGCAAAGATCCGTTATCCTCGGATCTGTCCCTCAATCATATCCCGGATGGTTATGTTGCCATTTCCATTACCACCCAGACTTTGGCTTCCGGCCTGTCCGATAAGCTGCAGGCCAATGACATTATCAGGCTCTTCCACTATGACAAGGACGATGTCTTGGAACCTGTGGCAGATATCCCGGAGCTTCGTTATGTAAAAGTTCTTGGGGTTACGGACTCTGAGGGTCTTCCCATTGATTACACAACCCTTCCTGCGGAAGACGAAGAAAGACAACAGACCGCTACCATCACGGTGCTTTCCACACCTGTCCAGGCTCTGCTCTTAACCAGGTTTGAAAATGAAGGAGTTCTTCACGCTGCTCTCATCAGTCGTGGTAATGAGGCTCTTGCAGAAGATCTCTTAGGAAGGCAGGACGACATTCTGGTAACCCTTTACGGAGACGGCTCCGGCAACGAGGAACTTACCTCATCTCTTACCCCGGAAATGCCCATGGATACTCCTGACACAGAAGAGACCGCAGGTGCTACCGAAGAGCAGCCTGCAGCTGCAGAATAGGAGGTTACTATGGGAAAAATCATTACCATCTGGGGCAATCCCGGAAGCGGGAAATCCATGTTTGTCTGCAATCTTGCAAAAGTTTTAACCGCAGGGAAGAAAAAAGCTCTGATTATCAATGCCGACTCTTCCACACCGATGCTTCCCGTCTGGATGCCTGACCGAATCTTAGAGACTTCCGCATCCATCGGAAATGTCTTAACCGCTCTGGAGATCAACAACGCCCTGATTGCAGAGCGTGTTGTGGTATTAAAGGAATACCCCTTTATCGGAGTCTTAGGATATGCCGCTGGGGAAAATCCATTTAGTTATCCGGAATTAAAATACGAGAAAATCAAAATATTCATTTCCGAATGTGCAAAACTTGTCGATTACATCCTGATCGACTGCAGTGCAAATATGCTTAATTTCTTTGCGCCGACAGCGATGGAAGCTGCCGACCTGGTTGTCCGGATCATTACACCGGACCTGCGGGGCTTAAGCTACTTCAGGGCTCACAAAGCCCTGCTTACGGATAGTAAGTTTAAATTTGATGAGCAACTGACCTTTGCCGGACTTGCAAGGCCCTTCCATGCCATTGATGAAATGGATAATCTGATCGGTGGATTTGACGGGATCCTGCCCTACACAAAGGAAATCGAACGGTGCGGCACCAGTGGGCAGATGTTCCGGGCACTTCCCTACTGCAATCAACGCTACTTAAATGCTCTGAAGCTTGTAAAAAATAAGCTTTCCGATTCCAAAGAGGATCTCCCGGACAGTCTCCTGATAGATCCTACCAAGGAAGAATTTACGGATGCACCGGTCAGAAAGGAGGAAAGCACAAATGGAGCGTCTGAATGACCTTTTCTTTTCCTCGAAGGCATCGGATGGGCTTACCTATGAACAGATCCTTACGGATGTCCAGAGATTCGTCACACAGAATCACGCAGATACCCTATCAAACGAAGGGAATCCAGAGGAAGCCAGGAAGTTACTGAAGGATTACATATTACAATATGTACAGAACCGCTCTTATCACGTAGATGGACAGACAACAGAAGAACTGGTAGACAGTCTCTACGAAGATATGGCAGGCATCTCCTTCTTAAAGAAATGGATCTATAAGCCCGGCGTAGAGGAAGTAAACATCAATGCCTATGATGATATCGAAGTCATTACCAGTGGCGGACATTCGGAAAAAATTCCTGACCGCTTTCCTTCTCCCCAGGCTGCCATTGATGTCACCAGGAGGCTTCTTAACACCTGTGGTATGGTGATCGACGATACCATGCCTTCTGTCATTGGGTTCCTCGATAAAAATATCCGCATCTCCGTAGACAAGACTCCTATCGTAGATCCGGAAGTCGGCATCAATGCCTCCATCCGTATTGTAAACCAGCAGTCCGTATCCAAGGATAAGCTTATTGCTTCAGGTTCCGCTACTGAAGAAATGCTTGATTTCCTCACCTGCTGTATCCGTTATGGGGTATCCGTCTGCATCTCCGGCAGCACCGGATCCGGGAAAACTACCCTTATGAGCTGGCTCTTATCCATGGTGCCAAACAACAGACGGCTTATTACCATTGAGGAAGGCAGTAGGGAATTTGATTTGATCAAGCGGGATGCCGAGGGGCACGCCATCAACAGTGTGGTCCACTTACTTACCCGTCCCAGTGAAAATCCTGCTCTGGATATCGACCAGGATCTTTTGTTAGAGCGTGTTCTTCGTAAGCATCCGGACGTGATCGGGGTTGGGGAAATGCGTTCCGCCAAAGAAGCTTTGTCCGTCGCGGAAAGCTCCCGAACCGGTCACACGGTAGTTACCACCATCCATAGTAATTCCGCGGAGTCCACCTACCGTCGCATGATGACACTGGCAAAGCGAAAGTACAATATGGCTGACGAAATCCTGATGCAGATCATGGTGGAAGCCTATCCGATTGTTGTATTTACAAAACAACTCGAGGACGGTTCCAGACGTACCATGCAGATCATCGAAGGGGAAGATTATAAGGATGGGGAACTCATCTTCCATCCCTTATACCAGTTTGATGTCACCGACAATATCACAGATGCATATGGCAACATCACCGTCATTGGCTCCCATAAAAAGCTTGGCGGCATCTCAGATAACTTAAAGCGCCGGATGTTAGACAACGGGGTTCCCGCCGGGAAACTAAAACCATTTTTACCGGATACCCCATGCAAAGAAGGAGGAAAGTAGCGTGTACTGGACCCAGATTATTATCTTTTTATTACTACTAAGTTCCCTGTTTTCCCTGTTTAACGTCCGCTTTTCGGATTTTCTTAAAGTATTCTCCCCCAGTAGGAAGAGCACTCTGAGAGATGACATGGACATTCTCCTTGGAAAACCTGCTAAGGGATTCTTTAACCGGGAGGTCTTAGAGGTAGAACAGCTCCTTGTAGCCACCGGAAGAGCCACAAGATTCTCTGCTGTAAAGCGTATCTGCCTTCTTTTGTTTATTTTAGGGGCACTCTTAGCGATCCTTTTTGACAATCCGTTTATGGTTCCCATTTTAGGAGCCGGATTTGCTTTTACTCCGATCTGGTACTTACGAAGTACCGCGGCGGTCTATAAGAAGCACTTAAATGAGGAGCTGGAAACTGCTATCTCTGTGATTACCACCTCGTACTTACGAAGCGGTGACCTGCTGACCGCGGTAAAGGAAAATCTGCCGTACTTAAATCCTCCGGTAAAGGGGCATTTTGAAAGTTTCATCATAGAATCAGAGATGATAAACGCCAATATGATCTCGACGCTAAACAACCTGAAGATGAAGATTCCAAACCAGATCTTTCATGAGTGGTGTAATACCCTGATTCAGTGCCAGTCGGACCGTACCATGCGAAACACCTTAACCTATACGGTGCAGAAGTTTTCGGATCAGCGGATCCTTCAATCGGAGCTTGAAGCAATCATCAACGAGCCCAAGAAAGAGGCCTTTGCCATGATGTTCTTAGTTGTTGGCAACATCCCTCTTTTGTATGTCTTAAATCACTCCTGGTTTGAAACACTTATGTATTCCATTCCCGGAAAAATCACCCTGGCAGTCTGTGCTGCCATCGTACTGTTTTCCTTTACCAGGATCATGGCCCTGTCAAAACCCGTGGAATACAAATAAGAAAGAAGGTAACCTATGACAACACTACTTATCATGTCTGCCTGTGGTCTGCTCGCACTGGGACTATATCATCTATCCTGTGCCATTGTGGATGTGCCTACGCCAAAGACATCCAAGATGATGTTACTTGCCAAAAAGCAGACCGGTATCGGTAAGGAAAATCTATTCGATGTGTACCTTACCAAAATAGCAGAGCGATTCAGTCCGCTACTGAAGCTGGATCCCATAAAACGTGGGAAGCTTGCCCTTACCCTGTCCATTGCAGGGATTTACTTGTCACCAGAAACTTATACGCTGAAGGCACTATTTACTTCCCTCATTGTGGCAGCTTTATCGCTGCCGCTTTTTTTATCCTCACCGCTTTTTGGATTCCTGATACTGGGACTAGCGGTTCTAATGTGGTTTTCTACCTACTACAAGGCTTTCGACCTCGTTAAAAAACGAAAGAAACTTATCGAAGCCGAGCTTCCCAGGTTCTGCATCAGTATCGGGCAGAGTATTGCCACCGACAGGGATGTTCTAAAGCTCCTTGTCTCTTACAGACGGATTGCCGGTCCAAACCTGGGTGCAGAACTGGATACCACGATTGCTGATATGCGTACCGGCAATTATGAAAATGCCCTGCTTCACCTGCAAAATCGTGTGGGGTCTACCATGTTATCGGATATTATCCGGGGGCTGATCGGAACACTGCGTGGAGACGATCAACAGATGTACTTTAAGATGCTCTCTTTCGATATGCGGCAGATTGAACAGAACAATTTGAAAAAAGAAGCCGCCAAACGCCCCAAGCAGATGCAAAAGTATTCCATGATGATGCTATTCTGCATCCTGCTTATTTATGTGGTCGTCCTGTCCATAGAAGTCATCGGGTCCCTCGGGGCCTTTTTTTAATGACAAAAGGCATAAGGGAGGTGACCCCATGTAAAAATTTTTCGTAACCCGTACACCTATCAAACATAAGGAGAATCCAATGAACAGAAAAATTTTATCCATGAAAACCCGTATACACAACGCTCTTAGCAATGAGCGCGGCGATTTCTACATTTCCGATGGTGTCAAGATCATCATTGCCGTCGTACTGGGTGCGCTGCTTCTTGCCGCACTCACCAACATCTTTAACAACACCGTGATCCCCAGAATCACTACGGAAATCACAAATCTCTTCTTATAATTTCCATTTATTTCCAGTCTGGCAGATCTTTGCAGGAGAAACTGCTCCATGGGTGTAGGCACTGCCTGCACCCTTTTCTAAAATATACTTATAAACACTATTTATTACGTATTCCCTACGTAGAAAGGAGATGATCACCATGAAAACCAAAATGAAACCCAAGAACATGAAATGCCCTTACTGTGGCAAAACTGCCGTATTAAGAAAAGCCTCTTACGTCTACAAGGACCGTGCTTTAGAGGAATACCTTTATGTCTGCTCCGGCTACCCGGAATGTGATTCCTATGTAGGCGTCCACGCCGGAACCTTTGAACCCAAAGGATCCCTTGCCAATGGTGATCTTAGGCATAAACGGATCGAAACCCATAAACTCTTCGATACTATCTGGAAGAACGGTATCTTTACCAGAGCCGATGCTTACCGCTGGATTCAGGATATCTTCTGCTTAAATGACTCACAGGCACATATCGGACAGTTCTCTGAATACCGGTGTGACTGCCTGATGAATGAATGCAGAAAAGTACTTACAAACCACCATGTGAAAGTCGCATAAGGGGGGGAATAGGCATGATGACCGAAAATGAAAAACAGTTAGTGGAGGGACACTTATATCTTATCAGGAACATTATTCTTAATACCATAGGCATGAACAAAAATACGGAGGAACTAGAATACAATGACCTATACCAGACCGGCTGTGAGGCACTCTGCCATGCAGCTATCCAGTACAAACAGGATAAAGGCGCATCCTTTCCCACATATGCATCCATTGTGATCCGGCACGCACTGCTCTCCCAGTGTAGAAAGGCATCCAAATGGCAGGGAATCATCGTTTCTTTGGACGCCCCGCTATCTGATGACAAAGAGCTCACACTTTCAGATGTGCTGAAGGATCCAAACGATCAGGCATTTTCCGATCTGGAAACCCGGCTCATGTTAAGGGCTTATGAAAATAACCAGACAGAACCTGCCAGGAAGCACCTGGAAATGTTCCTGTTAAACCGCCTCTGTGGGTACAACATCTCTGAGCTTGCCGCTTACTATAAGGTAAGCCACAGTGTCGTTTCCACCGGGATCTTCAGGGCAAAGCAGAAACTGCGGATCTACTATTTTTTATCAGCATAAAAAACTTAAGAGGAGTGACAAAAACTATGATTAGACTTTACACTGCTGTTGGAACCTTCAAATTCAATAAACATGGACTTCCCACCATTGTCTGTGCAGACAGGGAATATGGTCTGACTTCCATGGAACTTGTATTATGGTCCTGTCTTTCTTTCCGGATCTTAACCTATGATGAACTGCGAAAGGAGTTTTATGAAAAAGAAAGAGAACTCCATGTCCTTAGTGAGGAAGAGTTCGACCAGTATCTAAACAGACTTTTACAGCGAAAGCTTGTAGTCTGTGGGGAAGATTATGTGGGCGTGGATGCACTCTATGCTCTGATCGGCCACCTGCAGCTTCAGGCGGTGCCAAACAGCATTCCTGTCAAGCTGCTTACTTTTGTGAAACTCCTCTTATCCCGCAAGGTGTCGCTTAAAACTGCTTTGTGTATTTTCCATTCTGTCCGGTTGGATCCTTTAGAATCACAGGTCATGCAGCTATTAAAAAACCAGGATCTGTCTGCTGCAGAAGTTATCCTGTGCAATGAAAATCACATTTCTCATCTGAAGGATTCCACTGCCCTCATGGAAGCACTCTATAACGATGAGGAGACAGACTATAACACCCTGGTGACAAGTGCAAGAACAAGCTCTTCCCGGATTCCTGTGCTGTCTGCCATTGCAAACCTGTATCTGAAACAGCAGATTATTCTTCAGCAGATTTAACCTTTCATCATCATTACTGTATTTATTCTTTACTATATGGAATAATATATGTATAATTATATCAGAAAATTGATATGAAAGGAGTTTTCCAATGATTATTAAAGCTTCCGCAACACTACGAAATGACTATGGTTCTATTTCCACTTTAGCGAAAGAAACCAAGGAGCCTATTTATATTACTAAGAATGGGGAAGGGGATCTTGTTCTGATGAGTATTGATGCCTTTGAAAAAAGGGAACAGACACTGCAGCTACGTGCAAAGGTCTTACAAGCCGAGCAGGAACGCATGGACGGTGCTCCTACCCTCAGTGTATCCGAAGCCAGAAAACAACTCAGGGAGCGCATGAAAAATGTATAATGTTGAAATTCTTCCCTCTGCCTGGGAAGACTTGAAATCTATTGAAGACTACTATGCCATTCAATTTGATGTGGATACTGCTATAAAAGTATCCGACAGCATCTTAGATGCTATTGAGCGTTTGGAATCATTTCCAGATTCAGGTTCCATGACACCGGATCCATGGTTAAATAATCAGGGTTACCGCATGATCATCTGTAAAAAACACGTAGCTATTTATCGTAAGATTAGCGAAACTATATTTATTTATCACATAGCTGATACTCAGACACAGTATAACCGGCTATTTTATTAGAATGGGAGAAACAAGATGCAAAAGGCGCTCAGAAACAATAGCAATTAAAACTGTACGAGCAATTGATGGAGAATTTCTTTTCTAACCGGCACCTCTTGATTTTTAGCTTATATCGTTGTAAAAACCTTATATCTCTTGTATTATAATTATAAGACGTTAACAAATCGGAATTCGACAAGGAGGTAACTGATATGAGGAAAATGTTAGCAGTCGTATTAGTGTTGACCTGTCTACTTGGTGTGGCTGGTTGTTCTTCCATGAAAGTTGACAAAACCAAACCAGTATTTGAAACAGATAATATAAGTAGCATTTCCTTTTATACTATGCCGAATCACAATGATGGAATTCAAGTTCCTGATGAATATATCGAAGAAATCAAAACATGGCTTTCTTCGTTTAGACTCGATGAGAAAGTGAAGGATAAGCAACTTCCCCCTGGTAGCAATAGCGTTTTGGTGGAAATCGTATATTCTGATGGAACTACAGTGAAGAACGGCTTGTCTACATTCACTGTTGATGGAACACTTTATTATCTGTCTCACGATGATGCACCAGAATGTTATTTTGACATTCTGGATAGTTAGCCTTACAAATTCCAGTTTGGAGAATTGAGAAAATCGATACTTGTAGATGGAGGTAATCAAAATGAAGGAATATCAATATTTGATTGGAAAGATTATTGTCGCAGTGGCAATTATAGTTGCCGCAATCATTATAGCGCAGGCTATTGGTGGAGCTGGAGAAAGTATCCGTAGTGGCTTGCTGCAATTAGGGGCTGCTCTTCGATAACTTCCATATTCGAGAGCAAATCGAATATTTAGTAAATAATTTTATGAATTTATAAGAAGCTAAACTTTTATTAGAATTAAGAAACTTTTATTAGAATTAAGAAATAGGAGGATTAAGATTTGAAATTTGAGAATACAGAAGTATGGGGATTTGAACACGCACTCAGAGGAATGAGGAATCCTAAGAATAGTTGGAGTAAGAGCGATAGCCATTATGGTTGCGATGATGAAAAATATTGTGATAAATGTCACGAAGTAGGAGAATATTGTTTTGGATATAAAGGAAATGATAACTATATTATCGGTGAAAATGATATGAAACTTGCACAGACGCTTATTAAAGCCGGTTCTGAACATTGTAAATTTATGAGAATGATTCATGTTGCAGTCGATGTAGACATGCCTAGATATTGGTGGTCTGAAGGTGATACCTATCATTTTAATACAAAAAATAGTTGTTCAACCATGCACAAACTACTTAATAATAATGAACCTATTACATTAGATACATTTGTTTTTTGTGAGGAAGACATTGATTGGTGGACTTATACGGTAAACAAACTTGAATCTCTTCGTTTGGAATATAAGGAAATACAGAGAACAACAAAAGATAATGAAAAAATGAACAGACTTCTTGTTAGAGCAAAACGTATGTTGCCAGAAGGGTTTGAGCAAATGAGAACATTGGATACAAATTATGCAGAGCTTCGCAATATGTATTTTCAGCGCAGACATCATAGACTTAAAGAAGAGTGGGTAGACACATTTTGCAAGTGGGTAGAGTCACTTCCATATGCAGAAGAGTTGATTATGTATGATAGTAAATAAATATTCATATCGTTGTAATAAGGTGTCAATATGAAAAAAGTAATAATAAAAGGTTGCGGTGTTTCAAGAAATATATGTATACAAAGGACAAATAAATATTACGGACATTGGTATCTATGTTTTTGGTGGAAATACAAACATATTTTTAATCTTTACTTATGGAAAATAAGATAACTTGCTGAGAGATGAGCAAAACGAATTGATTTAAAAGTTGGATTTGGCAGTTAGCTTTTG
>OGEO01000295.1_pt1 | contig 54412 bp, 50 predicted proteins | sample 1570661 | NCBI WGS metagenome assembly OGEO01 (sample SAMEA2582142, study PRJEB24529) | metagenome | biome: Human gut stool | place: China | collected 2011
TATCGCCCCTCATTTCTATTTTATCTTGTTTGTACCCCTTGTACACCGATGTTTACAAATGAGTTTGAATCGTCTGAATTTCTCGACCGCTGGGTAAAGGCAGTGCGCAGAGGAACTCCCATGGTTGTGCCCGATGCCGAAGAAGTTAAAGACCTCTATCCAGATGAGTACCAACTCTATGAGCGTCTGGGAATCAAGTCTGTCCTTGCAATTCCTTTGGAGCCTCGGCAAATCGCCCTGATTGCTGTTCGCAATCCTCAGCGGTACATCCATCAGACCAGTATGCTTAAACTTCTGGCCTATGTGTTACTGGCGGCATACAACGATAAGCGAATGGCTGACAGTCTGAGCATGGCAATCTCGCCAGAAAATATCAAGAGCAGCCATGATGTCTTCATCAGCTTGTTCGGAGAATTGAAAATCCACACTTCCCACGGTGTCCTGCCGGAGTCCGACCTGAAATCTCCTAAAATCAGCCGTCTGCTGACCTTTATGCTGCTTTCCAATAAGAAAGCCCTTTCATCGTTGGAAATCGTACAGGAAATCTGGCCAGAAGAACTGGAGGATAAGGACGAACCCGGAAAAAAGGTCAAACAGCTCGTTTACCGGCTGCGGCAGGCATTCAGTATTATCTCGGATGAACAACTGATTCTCTCCACGCCGTCTGGCTACCAATTCAACCCCGACCTCCATATCACGACCGACTTTCAGCGGTTCGATGAGTTGTGCATTGCGGCCGCAAAAGCCACTTCTGCTATAAATAAGGTGAGATTGCTCGAAAAAGCGGCATCATTGTATCAGGGCAAGCTTCTTTCTGCTGCCAATGGCGAACACTGGCTGGTTCACTACGCAAACCGATACCACCTCGCATTTATGAGTACAGTTAATGAACTGCTGAAGCAGTTGATGGACTTCCACGCATACGATCTGCTTCATCGGGATGCTGCACTGGCCCTGACCATCGCGCCGGAAAACACAAAAGCCTACTATTGGCTTATTCGCTCGTACCAGAAGCAGCACATGGACGAGATGGCAGCGGGCGAGCTTGCGGCTGCGAAGCAAAAGCTGCCCGAAGATGAATACCAGAAACTACTCAACTCACTCGAACGATAAAATAACGTAGTTGCGTCATGCGACTTTCGTGTGACCTTCATACAACTTCTGTGTGACCTTATTTTTTCTAAAATCGTTCCATGTGACTTTCATAAGACCGTCATGTGACTTCTATAAGACCCTCGTGTGCTATGATAACAAGGCAAGTCAAAGCCTTGTTGTCTGGCTGCGAGGGCTTTATTTTTTTGTCCTTTTTTAGCCGGATAAACCGCTTTTGATCTGTAACGAAGAAAAATATATCGAAAGCCTGAGATGCATTAAAGGCTGAGGATACTCATATTGCTTTCCATCTACGGATGGAAAACAGTGTCTGTACCCTTTTCTTTAATGCGTCTTATTTTTTGCGCCAAAGAAAAGTTGGCATCCTGTCCAGCAGTGAAGTATCCTCATCCTCCGCATCCAGCGGAAAGGACACTTCATGTTTCTTTATGCCCTCTTTTCGTGGCTGGAGCTGGCCGCAAAGTATCCCTAGAATCTCCAAATTTTCAATTTTTTACGCCTTATCGAAAATTTGGAGGTCAACAATGGAATTTAATAACGGCAACGAACGTCGAAAACTGAACAAAAAGTGGGAACGGCTGCGTGTACAGTACCAACAGGCGGGAATGAGTGAAGATGCAATCCAAGCCATGTATGATTTTGATTTGGGCGTTCTCAATAGTGAGCGTTCCTACGTTGCAAACACACTGGCAATCGTTGACGATGGTGATGACAGCACGGGAAGGAAATCTTCTGACTTTAAGCAGTATGAAAAGGCAATTGCTGTAACCGATACTTACCACGAGACCCGGACTCGGTTTGCATGGGTAGGCGAAATCAAAGACAAGCGTTTGCAAGAAGGGTTAGAAAAACTCTCCGATGAAGAACTTCGGCTTATCACGCTGTATTTCCGCGACGAATATAGTACCGTAGAATTATCTAAAGTTTATGGCATTGCACAGCAAAATATTAGCAAGCGAATCTTGAAAATCACTAAATTTTTGAAGAAGTTTGGATTTTTGGGTGTAGATTGAGGCTTCTCGATGGCTCGTAAGTGAGGGGACATATCACCAGACGGCTCTCGCCGCTGGTGATATGTCCACACTCACGGACCTTGAAAGCTGAATAGTTCAGTCGTCTGGTACTCAGAACAATGATACTTCCGTAATTCGCGGCCCGGTCAGAAAGTAGACGGGGTGGTTGAGATGCCAATGGAGCGGTACAAGCCCGCCGCCAGATGATTCCCCACTCTCAGGGAGCCGAGGGCGAATATGAGAGACCTAAACATATTTTATCAGGAGCAGCCGGATGCTGTTTTCAGTCTTCGGTTGCTCCTGTTCTTTACATAACTACCCGCTTATTTTTAATTACACATAGGAGGTAAGCCTATGGATGAACTGAATCCTACCATCAAAGAGCGTCAGATCTACCATGAGATGAAGCTGACTCCTGCGATGGTCAAGTCCATCCGTACCCTCTGCGGTGTCTGCCTCCGGCACTACGTTGAAACCAAGGCGTTCAAGATCGCCATTGTGCCGAATAAGGACAGATGCATGGAAACCTGCACGGTCTGCCAGACCCGGCGTGGCTACGACTACGTTGTCATGCCGCGCTGAATCCGGTTTTCATTCACCCGCAGGGATGCGATAGAATCCCTAAAATCAATTACCACCATGAATTGAGCAAAGCCCGCTGCAAAAAAGCAGCGGGCTTTTGCATATCAGAATGGAGGCTCGCACTTGGAATCGAATTGGAAGTTCCAACGCGGAGACATCTATTTTGTAAAACTGGAGGCAGGCGTTGGCTCCGAACAAAACGGTGCCCGCCCAGCAGTCATTCTTCAAAATGATGTCGGCAACATCTACTCTCCGACTTTGATTGTCGCGGCTTTGACAAGTAAGACAGATAAGAAAGTAACACAGGCAACGCATTGTCAGGTAGAAGAAGATGGCCTGAAGCCGTCCATTGTTCAGGCAGAACAGATTTTCACCATTGATAAAAGCCGTGTCCTGAAGTTTGTCGGACACCTTTCCCCGGAGAATATGCGCCGGGTCGATGATGCAGTGAAGATCAGTCTTGCCCTGAATCCGATGGGCAGCATTCAAAAACTCAAACCGATCATCCGCTCTCAGGCGGCTTATGCGCCTCCTGAAGTGGTGGATGGAAAGCCACCCATCTATCCCTACACACCCATCAAATCGTCCTTTGAGGACGCTGGGAGCGTAGAGGAGATGATGGTGTATACCGAACTGCAATCCGCTGTTCATGCCATGATTCAGCGGCTCGAATACAGCTTTACCTTTAATCCCACCTTGCTCACCATCCCGAAGCGTAAGCAGCAGGTCGCTGAGATTCTGGAAGAAGCTGAAAAATACATCTGGCGAATCAAGGAGGAAATGAGATGCGCCTGAAAAACACTGCGGATAACTTCTCCGCTTCCTTTCATATCACACCGCCGTACCAGATGGTGGTCATTCACAGCAGTAAGCTGATCTACCCTCGTGAGCTGTACCAGCGGGGCATCCAGCGCAAGCGCGTTGAGCTGATTGCCAAAGACTTTAACGAATATACGGCGAACGAGCCGAAGGTCAGCTTTCGCAATGGCCGGTATTATGTAACGGACGGCCAGCATACCATTGAAGCGCGTATCCTGCGCAACGGCGGTAAGGATCTGCCGATTCTGTGCAAGATCTACACCGGCCTGACGATGCAGCAGGAAGCTCTGTTCTTCGCAGAGCAGAACGGTCACGCCGCACCTCTGACGGCGGGCATCAAGCTCCGTGCCAAGGTCGTGGGAGAGGATGCGCCCTCCGTTGCATTTCTCGCAGCCACCAATCGGGTGGGTCTGGACTTCAACTACGACAGCTTGCAGTTGAGCGACTACCGCATCAGCTGCGTGGGCACCGCACTCAAGCTGTACAACCAGATGGGCGAGAAAATCTACTGCGAGGCCCTGCGGCTGATCGTGGCTGCATGGGAGGGCAAGCCTGATTCGTTCCGGGCATCTGTCCTGCGGGGCATGATGCACTTTGTGGAACTGTATCACGGTGAGTTCAGCGAGGAACGGCTGATCCGTGCTCTGCGCAGCGTTCACCCCATGGAGATTTATCGCAGCGGCATGGACAATCCTGCCAAACTGCCCGGATGGAAGAAATACGTTTTTCCCATCTATATGGCCTACAACGGCAAGTGCCGCAAGGATGCCCTGCCGATGAAATTCTGATAAATCAAAGGAAAGGGCACTACGATGATCGACAAGTTTTCTCAGGTCGCAGAGAACCTTCCTGCGGCTGACCGTGATGCCGACCGGCAATATCATGTAATCAACGGTTATCCTGTCGTTTTTAGCTTTTCCAAGGAACCCAACCCGGAAGCGTTTGAGCGCATTCGGAACATCCTGCTTGCCACCAGCTATACGAAGAAGGTAGGTTGACATCATGGACGAATGCAGAACCAAACGCTATACTGAGTGCGGTAACGGGCGGTGCTACAAGCCGAACCATTGCCGGACGTTCTTTGACAACGGAATAAAGTCTGTCCCCACTTTTGTTATGAAAGTGAGGAATTTGTAATGACAGAAAACAACAACCGTGTCTGTTGCTTGTACCGCGTTTCCACCGATAAGCAGGTGGATTTCAATTCCAACCATGAAGCTGACCTGCCCATGCAGCGAAAGGCTTGCCACAAATTCGCTGAGTCGAAGGGCTGGGTCATCGTCCATGAAGAACAGGAAGAAGGCGTGTCCGGTCACAAAGTCCGCGCCGCCGCCCGCGACAAGCTGCAAATCATCAAGGACTATGCACGGAAGGGCAAGTTCGACATTCTGCTGGTGTTCATGTTCGACCGTATCGGTCGTATCGCAGATGAAACTCCCTTTGTTGTGGAATGGTTTGTACGGAACGGCATCCGGGTATGGAGTACCCAAGAGGGTGAGCAGCGTTTCGACAACCACACTGACAAACTGCTGAACTACATCCGATTCTGGCAGGCGGACGGAGAAAGCGAAAAGACTTCCGTCCGTACCCGCACCAGTCTGCGCCAGCTTGTAGAAGAAGGTCACTTCAAGGGCGGAAATGCGCCTTATGGCTATGACCTTGTACGGAGTGGGCGTATCAACAAGCGCAAGCATGAACTGTACGAACTGCACATCAACGAGCAGGAAGCTGCCGTAGTGCGGATTGTCTTTGACAAGTATGTGTATGAGGGCTATGGTCCACAGCACATTGCTACCTATCTGAACAATTCTGGCTATCGTGCAAGGTCCGGAAAGTGCTGGCACCCATCCAGTATTCGGGGGATGGTGCAAAACCTGACCTACACCGGCGTTCTCCGTTGCGGGGATGCACGATCAGAATTGATGCCGGATTTGCAGATTGTCCCGCAGGAACAGTTTGAAAACGCACAGCGCATTCGGAATGAACGCTCTGTGCGCTCAACTGCGGAAGCCGAAAATCGTCTTCCTTTGAACATCCATGGGAAGTCGCTGCTTGCCGGCAACGCTTACTGCGGACACTGCGGTGCAAAGCTGGAACTGACCAGCAGCCGTAAATGGCGAAAAATGGCAGATGGTTCGTTAGACGATACGCTGCGTATTCGCTATACCTGTTACGGAAAGCTCCGCAAGCAGACCAACTGCACCGGGCAGACGGGATATACCGTCCACATTCTGGATGAGATCATTGATAAGGCGGTGCGCCAGATTTTTTCCAAAATGAGGGGTATCCCGAAAGAGCAGATCGTTACAAAACGCTACGAAAAAGAAACTACGGAGCGCAAAAACCATCTGCAAGACCTGCAAACGCAGCGAGACAAGGCCGAGAAAGACCTGCTTTCTCTGAAAGCCGAAATTTTAGCCTGCATCAAAGGCGAAAGTGTGTTGCCGAGAGAAACCCTTGCCGAAATGATTACAGAGCAAGAAGAGAAACTCAAGGAACTGGAAGACCTTTGTGAATCTGCCAGTGAGAAACTGGAGAGAACAGCAGAGCTGATGGATAAAGTGTCGAGGCTCTATGATGAGCTGATTTCCTATGCTGACCTGTACGACAGTGCCAACTTTGAAGCGAAGAAGATGGTTGTCAACCAGCTAATCCGCAGGGTAGACGTTTATCGTGGCTATCAGATCAACATCTCGTTTAACTTCGATCTCACTCCTTACATTGAGGGGGAGTGATACGTCCGCCTGCAAAACAGTCGGGCATCGAACAAGCATTTTCAGAAACAACGAAACAGCAAGAATTGGGGGTTGCCGTCCATGTGCCTGCAAAATCAGGCATTTGGATGATTTTCAGTGCGACCTCCAAGAAAGCAAAAAGAAAAGCACCGTACTTCAAACGAAGTACAGTGCTTTTTTGGTGGAGAATACCGGGATCGAACCGGTGACCTCTTGCATGCCATGCAAGCGCTCTCCCAGCTGAGCTAATCCCCCAGATGTTTGTGCCGTGCCTGACGACGTGATTTATTATATCAGCACATCCGGGAGTTGTCAACTGTTTTTTGAAAAATTCTGCAGCAGTTTGTCTGCCATCGGGAAATTGTTTTTGAATGGGCTATTCTCATTCCATTCCTGCGCCGTTTTTCCACAGCCTGTTAAGTTTTTATGCAAACAAAAACCCCGCACAAAACAATTGCTTGTCTTGTGCGGGGCCTCTCTAGCTCTTTTTACCTAACACAACAAACGCTATGTCAAATCAAACTATCTATCCTATTCAGGAAAGATTAGTTATTAGAGAGTGGGCAGAGTGCCACTCTTAGTTTCCAGACCGATGGAGCTGCTGCCCAGGGTGTAGATAGCGGACAGGCCGCCCAGGATCTGCATGCCAGCGTTCAGAGCGCCAACAGCAAAGCCCCAGTTCTTACCGAAGGTGTCGTAGCCCTTGTTGTAGGCATTGCTAATGACATTAGCGCCGTAGCCGATCACATCGCCGGGAACGTAGTTGCCATCGAACAGCTGGGCCAGAACATCGTTGGTGTACTTAGCCAGGAAAGAGTTGCCAACGATCTTGATCACGTTAGCGGAAACGTTCTGCCAGTTAGCAGTGGTCATAGCAGGAGCCAGGACATCAACCAGGCTACCACCAACAACGTAGGTCATCTCGTTTTCTGCAACAGCAGAGAAGTTTGCAGGCATCATCATAATGAATTTCTCCCTTCAAATTTAGAAAGATATTTGCAAGCCATTTGTTTGGCTTACGTCCCTTACTAGGATGGCAATAATATACCACACTTTCCAGAAATGTTCAAGTACTTTTTTGAAAAAAATGTGAAAAATGTGATAGACTGTGAAAATCCGGTCTCAAAATTCTTACAGAAGCCGCTTTTTTGCACACAGCGACATGTTTTTTTGCAGAATTGGAAGATACTGGAATTTGAAAGGGATCGTGTATGAAAACCGTGATCTATCTGGACGAACTGCTGCTGACGAACTTTCTGGCCGCAGCAGCGCTGCTTTTGGGCGCAGGGCTTTTGTGTGCGCGGCAGTGCAGCGGCCTGCGGCTGATGGCGGGCAGTGCGGCAGCGGCAGCGGCTTCGCTGGGCATTCTGCTGCCGGAGCTGCCCGGCCCTGCAGCTTTCCTTTATAAGGTGTTCACCTGCTGTGCCGCTGTAGCTGCGGCTTACGGCGTGCCGGGCCTGCGCAATTTTGTGCAGCTGTGTGTGTGGTATCTGCTGCTGAACCTGCTGCTGTGCGGAGCCGTACTGCTGCCCGGAGTGCAAAGCGCAAATCTCTGCGTCTATCTGCCGCTGTCCCCGGGCCGGCTGCTGCTGTGCTGCGGTGCAGTGCTTGCCGTGCTGCGCGGCGTACTGTTCTGCTTTGGCCGTGCCGGCACCCGCTGCTTTGCCGCTGTGTTGGAGCTGGAAGGTGCAGCCCTCTCCGTACAGGCTTTCTGCGACACCGGCTTCTCGGTGCAGGACCCGCTGACCGGTCAGGCAGTGGTTCTGGTCTATTATCCTGCCGTGCGCAGCGCCCTGCCGCAGGAGCTGCGCACATTTCTGGACCGTTATTTTGCCTGCGGCACGGCACCGCCGCCGGAGCTGCGGGTGCGGCTGGTGCCCTGCACCACCATTGCCGGGCACTGCGTGCTGCCTGCCGTTCCGGCCAAGGCCCTGCGCACCAGCAAAGGCAGTGCAGCGGGCATTCTGGCCGCATTCTGCCGCCCGGAAACACAGCAGCCATGGACAGCTCTGCTGGGCAGCGAACTGGCCGTACAGCTGGGCATCCGCTGAGAAGCGCTTGATGCGATCGATCTCTATAGATGTACAGGAGGGGTATTCATGTTTCATGTTCTGCACCGGTTCTGGCGTTGGCTCCTTGCACGGCTGGGCTATTGCGGCGGCGCACATTTTCTGGCGGGCGCGCCCAGCCTGCCCCCGCCCCTGACCCCGGAACAGGAAAAAGCCCTGCTGGCCCGTATGGCTGCAGGCGATGCCGCTGCCCGGGATGACCTGATCACCCACAACCTGCGGCTGGTGGTGTACCTTGCCAAAAAGTACGAAAGCAGCGGTGTGCCTGCCGAGGACATGATCAGCATTGGCACCATCGGGCTGATCAAGGCGGTGAACACCTTCACGCCGGAGCGCAGCATCAAGCTGGCCACCTACGCCAGCCGCTGCATCGGCAATGAAATTCTGATGTACTTACGCAAAAGCTCCAACCGCCGTCAGGAAGCCAGCATCGACGAACCGCTGAACGTGGATGGCGACGGCAACGAGCTGCTGCTTTCCGATATTCTGGGCAGTGATGAGAACCAGATCAGCCAGAGGCTGGAGCAGGATGCGGAGCGCGCCGTGCTGCGCCGGGCCGTGGACAGCCTGTCCCCGCGGGAACGGCAGATCATGGAGCTGCGCTTTGGTCTGGCGGACGGCATTGAGCGCACCCAGAAGGAGGCCGCCGACGCACTGGGCATCAGTCAAAGCTACATTTCCCGGCTGGAAAAACGGATCATCCATACCTTAAAAGTACAATTGGAAAGCGAGTGAGGTGAAAAACGCGGACTGCCGCCCGCTGGGCTTGACAATCCGCGCTGATTCGCGTATAATAAAGTTACAAAAGGCGCTGGCCCTGCAAACGGCTAGTTCCTTACCGGATTAGTCAAGAAAAGATGACCGCTCGGATTGGGACTCGAGGCGGTCATTTTTTCTTTTTGTCATCACTGTGAGAAACAGTCCATGTAATTTCAAACGTAACGTAGATCGCTCCGCCGAGAAGCGTGAGCAGAAGCACGACCTGTTCAAACGTCATGGTGCATCCCCCCTTTCCGCCCTTGGGCATCCGGGGAGAACGAGATCTTCAAGAAAAAATCGTCTTTAGCCGGCACCCAAGTACCGGTAAGGACTAGCCGCCTGCGTTTGTGGGCACAGCGCCTGATGGCGGCGTTGCCGCCGCAAATACAGCATATCATAAATCTGCACGAAAAACAATATTTTGCCGCGCTTTCCTGCCAAACGGGAAAGCGCACAGCTTTTTCCACGCATACAATGCCACTGCGCATCCCATACTCCCGGTGAAGATCAAAACAGACCGGGGGCGTTTGGATGTACAACAAAGTGGAGCTGTGCGGCATGAACACTGCAAAGCTGCCTGTGCTGACCGAAGCCGAAAAGCGGGAGCTGCTGGCCCGCGCCCACGCCGGTGATGCGGCAGCCCGGGAACAAATGGTGGAAGGCAACCTGCGGCTGGTGCTCAGCGTGGTGCAGCGGTTCGCCCAGCGCGGCGAAAATCTGGACGACCTGTTTCAGGTGGGGTGCATCGGGCTTATCAAGGCCATCGATCATTTTGACCCCGCCCAGCCGGTGCGCTTCTCCACCTACGGCGTGCCCATGATCATTGGCGAGATCCGGCGTTTTCTGCGGGACAACAATGCCCTGCGGGTGAGCCGCAGCCTGCGGGATACCGCCTACCGGGCCATGCAGAGCCGCGAAGCGCTGGAAAAGCAGCTGGGCCGCGAGCCGACCATGGACGAGATCGCGCAGGCGGCGGGCCTTGCCCGGCGCGAAGTGACCGCCGCACTGGAATCGGTGGTGGAGCCGATCAGTCTGGAAGAGCCGGTGTACACCGATGGCGGCGATGCGATGTATGTGATCGATCAGGTGCGGGACCCGGACGGCGAGGACAGCTGGATCAGCGGGCTGCAGTTCCGGCAGACCGTGGCCGGGCTGACCCCGCGGGAAAAGCGGATCATGGAGCTGCGCTACCTGCAGGGCAAGACCCAGATGGAGGTGGCGCAGGAGATCGGCATCAGTCAGGCACAGGTCAGCCGGTTGGAAAAAGGCGCACTGAGCCAGTTCCGCACCCGGGACTGAACCTTAAAAAAGGCGGCACAGCTTCCGTTTTGTTCGGAAGTGTGCCGTCTTTTATCTGCGGCTGTATTTGCGCCGGGTGGCCGCACCGCCGCGCAGATGCCGCTCTGCCTTATTGCAGGCCAGAACCGCCCGCACCTGCCGGAACAGCTCCGGCTGCAGCGTCCGCAGCCGCACCGCAACATCCTTGTGCACGGTGGACTTGCTGCACCCGAACACCGCTGCCGCCGCACGCACTGTGGCCCGGTTGGCCGCGATATATTCGCCCAGCTGTACCGCCCTCTGTTCGGGGTCTCCCTTCATATCCAGACTCCTCCCATTGTGAACTTATGGTACAGCCTATGCACAGGCCCGGGCAGATATGTTCCGCCGGGGCTTGACTTTTGCGCCGGACGCGCTATACTTTTGCATGGACATAAAAACAGGGGTGCCGAAAGGCTGAGATCCGCGTTTTGCGGAGTACCCTTTTACCTGACCGGACAATGCCGGCGTGGGAGTTTGCAGAACTGTCCGTTCTTTCACAAACCCCGTGCGCCTGCTGGAAAGCGGGCGCATTTTGTTTTTGTGTACTATCGTTCTGAGAAGAGGAATCCCTATGACCAAAACCTATTCCAAAACCCGCATTCTGGTGGAGGGCGCACTGATGATCGCCCTGTCCACCGTTTTGAGCATGATCCAGATCCCGCTCATGCCCCATGGCGGTTCCATCACCCTGTTCAGCATGGTGCCCATTCTGGTAATGAGCTACCGCCACGGCGCAAAGTGGGGCATCATGACCGCTTTCGTCAACAGCCTGATCCAGCTTGTGCAGGGCCTTGGCAACCTGGCATACTGCCAGACCCTCACGGCACAGGTGGGCTGCGTGCTGCTGGACTACCTTCTGGCCTTCACGGTGCTGGGCTTTGCCTGCCTGATCGCAAAGCCTTTCCGCAGCCGCACCGTGGGTGTCGGTGTCAGCGCCTTTGTGGTGTGTCTGCTGCGCTTTTTGTGCAGCTTTCTGTCCGGTTACATCGTCTGGAAGGACTACGACTACGCTTTCAGCTGGATGACCGAGATCGGCTTTCCCGGCATCTCCAACATGAGCGTGGACGGTCTGTGCTGGCTGTACAGTGCCGTGTACAACGCCACCTACATGCTGCCCGAAGCCATTCTGACCACGGTCCTTGTGGTGATCCTGATCCGTGTCGCACCGCAGATCTTCGACCCGCAGAACGCAAGAGCGTAAGTTTTTTCGCAGTCATTTTTCCCGCCGGGAAGGGCATTTCCCCGGCGGGAATTTTTTTTGCAGAAAATCCCAAAAAAGCTGTTGACAATCCGGCAAAGCGCTGGTATAATTACTCCTGTCGTCAGGCACGGCACAGACATCTGGGGGATTAGCTCAGCTGGGAGAGCGCTTGCATGGCATGCAAGAGGTCACCGGTTCGATCCCGGTATTCTCCACCAGAAGGAAAAGCACCGCACAGAAACGTGTGGTGTTTTTTTGTTGTTACCGACCAAAGGAGAAACTATGAGCTACGCGATCGTATTCAGCAGTAAAACAGGCAACACAAAATTATTGGCAGACACGCTGCACGCCTGTCTGCCACAGGAAAACTGCTGCTATTTTGGCACCCCGGACCCTGCTGCCATGGAAGCGGACGACCTCTATGTGGGCTTCTGGACAGACAAGGGAAACGCCGACGAAAGCACTTTGGACTTTTTGAAGCAGCTGCACGGCAAAAGCATCTTCCTTTTTGGCACCGCCGGCTTTGGCGGCAGTGAGGAGTATTTCAACAAGATTCTGAAAAAGGTGGAGGGTTCGCTGGACAGGAGCAACACGGTCTTCGGCCGTTATATGTGTCAGGGCAAGATGCCGCTGTCGGTACGCCAGCGGTATGAGGGCATGAAAAAGCAGCCGATCCATCTGCCCAATCTGGATGCGCTGATTGAGAATTTTGACAACGCCCTTTCTCACCCGGATGCAGAAGATCTGGAACGGTTAAAGCAGGCGGTAAAATGATAAAAAGGCAGCGGTTTTCCTCAAACAGAGGAAGCCGCTGCCTTTTTTGCTTAGCGGATGATCCTACGCTCCTGCCTGCGGCTCCGCGGTTCTTATCCCACGCTTCTTTTATAAAAGAACAGGTACTGCTGCACGATGCCTGCTTCCAGCCCGAACTGCGGGAACGGGTCCTGCCCGGCAAACTCGTCCCGGATGAGCCGTTCGATCCAGACATCCACCGGCACACGGCCCACACGGCCATAGCCGAACAGACACACGCAGTTTGCCACCTTTTTGCCCACACCGTCCAGTTCCATCAAACGGGCAAAAAGTGCTTCATCGGGCAGGGAAGCCAGCTTTTTCAGGTCCAGTGTGCCCTCTGCCGCCTGCTGCGCCGCATGCAGCACGTAGCGGGTGCGGTAGCCAAGACCGCACTCCTGCAGCGCCTGCTCCCCGGCACAGCAGAGCGCTTCTGCTGTCGGGAACGCATACACCGGCCCTTCGCTATCGCTGCCCAGCCGCTCGCCAAACCGCTCCGAAAGCAGCTCTACCGCCCTGCGGATAGCCGGGATGCTCTTTCGCTGCGAGATGATGAAGCTGACCAGCATCTCCCACTCATCCTGACGCAGCACCCGGATGCCCCGGCCATATTCCATGGCACGCTGCAGAAAGTCGTCCCGGCTGTCCAGCTTTCCGCGCAGGGCGGCATAGCTGCGGCCAAGGTCGAAGTAACCGTGCCAGAAAGTTTCCCATGCGCCCGGCTCACACCGCACCGTGTAGGTTCCGCTGCGCAGTGGTCTGAGGTAAAGCAGCTGTCTCCCGGAAACAAACCGATACCAGCCCTCCGCCTGCTTCCGGGGGCGAAAGCACTGGCCGCTTTCCAGAATTTTGTCCGGGTCGAAATCATCCCGGATCTGAACCGTTTTCTCTTCCAGCTCCATTGCCCCCATCACAGCTCCAGCTCCCGGTACGCTTTGCCTTCCAGCGTTTTCCAAAGGAAGGTCTCCCCTTCCAGTGTCATATAGCTATGTGCACTCCCCTCCTTCGGGATGCTCACAGAACCGGGGTTCAGGTAGAGATTGCCTTCGCCGAACTCTGTCCACGCCGGAATGTGGGTGTGGCCATGCAGCAGGACATCCCCCGGAGCCAGCGGCGGCAGGTTTTTCAGGTTGTGCACATGACCGTGGGTAGCGTAAACGAGCCGCCTGCCCACCGGCAGCACCGCATAGTCGGCCAGAATGGGAAAATCCAGCACCATCTGATCCACCTCAGCGTCACAGTTGCCCCGCACGCACAAAAGCGCCGGCTTCAGCCCGTTCAGGAGCGGGATGACCTCCTTCGGGGCATAGCCCTCCGGCAGGTCGTTGCGGGGGCCGTGATACAAAAGATCCCCCAGCAAAAGCAGCCGGTCTGCTCTCTCCCGCTCAAACGCTTTGATCATTTTTTTGCAATAAAACGCCGACCCGTGCAGGTCGGATGCGATCATCCATTTCATGGCAGGATTCTCCTTATTTTATAAAGTATCTATTTTTATTTTAGCCTCCCGGTGAAAAATGGTCAAGTCTATAAAAGTCATACTTTATCCGTTTGACCTCTTGACATCTGCCGGAAGCCGTGTTATCCTACAGTTAATAAAATTCGTGTGGATTTTTACAGCAGTATGCTACTTTTCGCCACACAATGACTTCAAAAAAGCCATTGTGTGGCTTTTTTTGCGTCTACGTTTGTTTTCGAGCAGTCTCGCCCTGACGATTCCGCGGCTGCAGTAATTCATTTCTTTTCTCTACAGGAGCAATGCAAACACTATGAACGAGACCTTTATGAAAGAAAAACCGGTGCTGCCGCTGCTGGTATCCATGGCACTGCCGAACGTTATCTCCATGCTGGTGAACAGCCTGTACAACATTGTAGACAGCCTGTTCGTGGCTCGCATCAGTGAGGATGCCATGACTGCGTTGTCGCTGGTGTTTCCGATCCAGAATTTTGCCAACGCCATCGCCATTGGCTTTGGCATTGGCATCAATGCCATGATCGCACTGTACCTTGGCGCGGGCGACCGCAAAAAGGCCGAGACTGCCGCCACCCACGGTATGGCGCTGAGCCTAATGCACGGCATTCTCATCACCATTGTCAGCATTGTCATCATGCCGGGCTTTTTGCGCCGGTTCACCAGCGACGCAGGCCTGATCGCATCCGGCATCACCTACTCCACCATCGTATTCCTGTTTGCCACCATCAACATGGCGGCACTGGCCTTTGAAAAGATGTTTCAGTCCGTGGGCCGCATGAAGGTGACTATGGCGGCGCTGATCTTTGGCTGTGTGTGCAACATCCTTCTGGACCCCATCCTGATCTTCGGCCTTGGCCCGGTGCCTGCCATGGGCATTGCGGGTGCGGCCCTTGCCACCGGCATCGGCCAGCTACTGAGCCTGTGCGTTTACCTTTTCGTTTACGTCCGTACTGAGCTGCCTATCCGACTGCGCCGCAGCTGCCTGCGCCCGGATGCCGCACTGGACGGCAAACTGTATGCCATCGGCGTGCCCGCCATTCTTAATCTGGCCCTGCCCTCTCTGCTGGTCACCTTCCTGAACGGCCTGCTGGCGGGCTTTTCCCAGAGCTACGTGGTGGTGCTGGGCATTTACTACAAGCTGCAGACCTTCCTGTATCTGCCCGCCAACGGCATCGTGCAGGGTATGCGCCCGCTCATTGGCTACAATTATGGTGCCAAGCAGCACGCCCGCGTGAAAAAGCTCTACGAACTCACCCTCATCATGAGTGCTGCCATCATGGCTGCGGGCACGGTCATCTGCCTGTTCGCTTCCCGCCCGCTGATGCAGCTGTTCACCTCCAACCCCGAAACCGTCGCCATCGGCCAGACTGCCCTGCGCATCATCTGTCTGGGCTTTGTGGTTTCTGCCGTATCCACCACCTCTTCCGGTGCACTGGAAGGCCTTGGCAAGGGCGCAGAATCGCTGGTCATCTCGCTGTGCCGCTACATCGTATTCATCATGCCGCTGGCCGCTGTGCTGTGCCATTTCCTTGGTGCCAACGGCGTGTGGCATGCATTCTGGATCACCGAAGTGCTGTCCGCCATCGTGGCTTACCCGGTGTACCGCAAGGCAGTTGGAAAGTGCTGAGCCTTCTTGAAAGCGCTGGACGGCGAAGACCAAGTAAAATAAAATAGTTTCAAGCAGTTGAGGGAGAGTTTGCCAAAAAACCTCCCTCTTTTTTGTGCACTTTATTTGACAGTACGCAAAAACTGCGGTAGAATAAGATGTTTGTTTTCCGGCATTTCGGCTGGAAAAGCGCAATTTAACAGAGGATGTGGGAAAAATATGATCGAGACGATCACGGCCGTCAATCAGGCGGTCAACCAATTCATCTGGGGCGTGCCCGCCATGGTGTGCATCATCGGCGTAGGCCTGCTCCTGAGCGTTCGCACAGGCTTTTTGCAGATCCGCAAATTTCCCTACGCCATCAAGACCACCATCGGACGCATGTTCCGCAAAAAAGATGCTTCCGATGGCGCCATGACCCCCTTTCAGGCGGTGTGCACCGCGCTGGCCGGCACCGTGGGCACCGGCAACATTGCCGGTGTGGCAGGCGCGATCGCCATTGGCGGACCGGGTGCCGTGTTCTGGATGTGGTGTTCTGCCCTGCTGGGCATGTGCACCAAGTTTGCTGAGGTCACGCTGGCGGTGCACTACCGTGAGCGCAGCGAGGCGGGCGAATGGGTAGGCGGCCCCATGTACTACATTAAAAACGGCCTGAGCAAGCATTGGCAGTTTCTTGCTGTGCTGTATTCCCTGTTTGGCGTGCTGACCGTGTTTGGCACCGGCAATGCCACACAGGTAAATACCATCGTTGCCGCTATCGATACCGCTCTGCTGGAATACGGCGTGGTGGGCGGCGGTGCGCTTTCTACCCTGAACCTCGTGGTTGGCATCGCAGTGGCCATGCTGGTGGCCATGGTGCTGCTGGGCGGCATCAAGCGCATTGGCAGTGTGAGCGAAAAGTTGGTGCCCTTTATGGCTCTGTTCTACATCGTGCTGTCCGTGGGCGTTATGGTGCTGAACTTTGAGCGCCTGCCCTATGTGTTCGAGTCCATCATTGCGGGTGCGTTCAACCCGGCAGCGTTCACCGGCGGCACCATCGGCAGCCTGTTCGTCAGTATGCAGAAGGGTGTGTCTCGCGGCATTTTCTCCAACGAGGCCGGCCTTGGCACCGGTTCCATTGCCCACGCCTGCGCCGACACCAAAAAGCCGGCCAAGCAGGGCATGTTCGGCATCTTTGAAGTGTTTGCCGATACCATTGTCATCTGCACCCTGACTGCCATGGTCATTCTGTGCAGCGGCACCACCGTGAACTACGGCACCGCAGCCGGTGCAGAGCTGACCATCAGCGGCTTTACCACCACCTACGGCGGCTGGGCTTCCATCTTTACCGCCGTGGCCCTGTGCTGCTTTGCTTTTTCCACCATCATCGGCTGGGGCCTGTATGGTTCCCGGTTCCTGGTGTTCCTGTGCCGCAGCGATAAGGTGGCAAAGCCCTTCTTTCTGGTCTACTCCTTTGTGTCCATTCTGGGCGCAACGATGGATCTGGGCCTGCTGTGGAGCATCGCCGATACCTTCAACGGCCTGATGAGCATTCCGAACCTGCTCGCGTTGCTGCTGCTTTCCGGCACAGTGGTCAGGCTGACCAAAGAATTTTTTGCATCGGAGGGCTGATTGCCCACAACAAAAAGAGGCTGTTGCACTTTCGGCTAAAACGATGTGCAACAGCCTCTTTTGTTATTCGGGCAGGTGTACCGGTACCCGCGCCACGCAGTGCACCCAGCAATCGCCGTCCTTGCGGGTATAGCAGAACACCTTGCGGAACAAGATATCCCCCGGCACAAGGTTCAGCTGCCGGGCGCGCTCCATCCGAACATGCGAAAAAGCTGTTGCAAGACAGCTCTCCAAAAACATTGTACGAAACCCGGAACTTTTTCAGGGCCAAAACGGCTCCAAAAAGGTTCCGGGTCTTTGATTTTTCGCAATTTCCCTGCGCAGGCTGCTACCGCATTTTTTCAATCCCCTTATTCTGCCCGCGTCCGGCTCTTTTCAACCCGGACAGTTCATGTTACAATATACATTAGAAATAAAAAATGAATCGAGGGAATGAACCTTGGATTTTTATGGTACCATCGGCCCGGCCTGCGCACAGCCGGCGATCTTGCAGCACATGGTGGAAGCCGGCATGACCGGCATCCGCATGAATCTTTCCCACGGGCCGCTGGCGGCGCACACCGACTGGCTGGCCATGATCCGCGCAGCCGGCATCCGCCAGCTGCTGATCGACCTGCAGGGGCCGGAACTGCGCATCGGCACGCTGGCAGAGCCTGTTGCTCTGGTTGAGGGCAGCTCTGTACGCCTTGGCGCAGACGGCGTACCTTGCCCGGCAGCCCTGGTACAGGCGGCTGCGCCCGGGCAGCAGCTTCTGCTGGACGACGGCAAGCTTCTGGTGCAGGTCACACAGGCATTGCCGGAAGCCCTTGTGTGCACCGTGGTGCGCGGCGGCACCCTGCAGAGCCGCAAAAGCATTGCTGCACCGGGCCTTGCGGTGCCCTCGCCTACCCTGACGGAGGAAGACCTGCAGAACCTGAAAATTGCAAAGCAGTGCGGTGTTACCGGTGTGATGCTGCCTTTTGTGCGCGGCAAAGCAGATATTCTGGCCCTGCGCCATGCGCTGGAAGAAGCCGGGGCTGCGGATATCCGTATCTTTGCCAAAATTGAAAACATGACCGGTGTGCGTGCCCTGCCGGAATTTATCCACCTTGTGGATGAGGTGGTGATCGCCCGCGGAGACCTTGGCAATGCCATGCCGCTGTGGGAGCTGCCCCGCTGCCAGAAGCAGCTTTCCGCCGCCTGCCGGGCTGCAGGCGTGCCCTTTATGGTAGTGACCCAGATGCTGGACAGCATGTGCACCCGCGCCGTGCCCACCCGTGCCGAGGTGAGTGACATTTACAACGCCGTGCTGGACGGCGCGGCCAGCGTGATGCTGACCGGCGAAACTGCTGCCGGACAGTACCCGATGCAGGCCATGGAATATCTGGTGCGCACAGCGCAGACAGCCCTTGCCTGACCTTTGCGGAGTTTTTGCGCAAAAGGGATGGCGCATTGTGTCAGAATACGGTATAATAGACGCAAATATTTCTTGTTCAGAAAGGTTTTTTGCTATGGGAATCGTTGTGCTCGGTGCTGTTTTTGTGGATATCAAAGGCTATCCCCTTTCCGCCTATATTCCGGGCGGGCGCAATGCCGGCCGCATTGAGCAGGTACACGGCGGAGTGAGCCGCAACGTGGTGGAGGATATCGCCAATGTAGAGCTGCGCCCTACCTTTGTCAGTCTGGTGGACGACACCGGCATGGGGCAGGATGTGATCAACAAGCTGGAGAACCACAAGGTGAACACCAAGTACATCCAGCGCGTGCCGGACGGCATGGGCACCTGGCTGGCCATCTTTGACAACGACGGCGATGTGCATGCAGCCATTTCCAAGCGGCCGGACACCACTCCCCTCACCGGCCTTTTAAAGGAAAAGGGCGACGAGATCTTTGCCGACTGCGATGCCATTGCGCTGGAGCTGGATCTGGAAAAAGATACTGTAAAACAGGTGCTGCACTACGCCAAAAAGTACAACAAAAAGGTTTTTGCGGCCATTTCCAACATGAGCATTGCCATGGAGCGCCGGGATTTCCTGCAGCAGATCGATTGCTTTGTGTGCAACCAGCAGGAAGCCGGGCTGCTGTTCTCCGATGATTACGACCATCTGGCCCCGGACGAGATGTGCAGGGTTCTGGCCGCCAATGTGCACAGCGCCAACATTCCCAGTATGGTGATCACCATGGGCGGTCAGGGTGCCGTATATGCCCGCGCCAACGGCGAGTGCGGCGTGGTGCCTGCCAAGAAGGTGGATGTGATCGACACCACCGGCGCAGGCGATGCCTTCTTTGCCGGCACCACCATCGGCCTGACCTACGGCAAAACGCTGGCCGAGTCCTGCGAGATTGGCAGCCGACTGGCCGCATCGGTCATCTGCATCACCGAGAACGTCTGCCCCCGCTTCCGCCCGCTGGAATTCGGGCTGAACATTCCGGTGGTGGATTAAAGTAATATCAGAAAGCCGGGCAGACTGCGGTCTGCCCGGCTTTCTTTTTAGGATTCGGGGAAGAGGTTTATATCATGCTTCCAGCACCTTTTTGCCGGTAACTGGATCAGGGATATCAAGCAACGCCAGAATGATGGCCATGCGGATATACACACCATTGTGCACTTGATCAAAGTAGGCGGCACGCGGGTCGTCATCCACATCCTTTTTGATCTCGTCGATGCGGGGCAGCGGATGCAGCACCGGCATATCCTGCGGTGCCTTCTGCAGCAGCGCTTCGTCCAGCTGGTAGCAGCCTTTCAGGCGCAGGTATTCTTCCTCGTTGAAAAAGCGCTCCTGCTGGATACGAGTCATGTACAGCACATCCAGATGCGGCAGCTCAGCTTCAAGGTCATCCGTTTCCTTATAGATCTGATGGGTCGGCTCCAGCGATTCATTCTTCACATACTGCGGCAGGCGCAGATCTTCCGGCGAGATGAACACGAACCGGTTGCCCTCAAACTGGCTCAGCGCAGCGGTCAGGGAGTGGACCGTGCGGCCAAACTTGAGGTCGCCGCAGAAGCCGATCGTCAAATGATCCAGCCGCCCCTTGCGCTGGCGGATCGTCATGAGGTCGATCATGGTCTGGCTGGGATGCGCGTGCCCACCGTCGCCTGCATTGATCACCGGCACACGTGCAGAAAGGGATGCCCGCAGCGGTGCGCCCTCTTTGGGGTGGCGCATGGCGATCACATCGGCGTAATTGCTCACCACGCGGGCGGTGTCCTCCACCGTCTCGCCCTTGCTGGCGGAAGAAAGCTGTGCCCCTGCAAAGCCCAGTGTCTTGCCGCCCAGCCGCAGCATGGCCGATTCAAACGAAAGGCGGGTGCGGGTGGAAGGCTCATAGAACAGGGTGGCCAGAATGCGCCCATCGCACAGGTGGGCATAGGGTGCCGGGTCGGCCTCCATCCGGTCGGCAAGATCCAGAAGGGCCAGCTGCTCTTCCAGAGAAAAGCTGTTGGGCTCAATAAAGTGTCTCACAGCCATTCTCCTTTCAGCACGAACTTTTCGCGCTCGGCTCCGGTGGAGACGAACTGGATCTCATGGCCCAGCTGCTTTTCCAGAAATTCCACGTAAGCCTTGGCCTCTTTGGGCAGCTCATCCCAGCTCTTGCAGCCGGAGATATCCTTGTTCCAGCCGGGCAGCATAGTGACCACCGGCTCTACACGGTCAAGGTCGGACAGCGGGTCGAAGCTGGGGACTTGCACGCCATCCAATGTGTAACCGGTGATCACCGGGATCTCTTTCATGCTGCTGAGCACATCCAGCTTCGTCAGGGCGATCTTGTCTGCGCCCTGGCAGGTAAGGCCGTAGCGGCTGGCCACACAGTCGAAGGGGCCGACACGGCGCGGACGGCCGGTGGCCGCACCATACTCGCCGCCTGCCTTGCGCAGCTGTTCATTCCAGTCCTCGCTCATGGCGTTCTCGGCGGCAAAGGGGCCTGCACCCACGCAGGTGGAGTAGGCTTTCAGCACGCCCACCACATGGTCAAGACGGCAGTTCGGAATGCCTGCGCCCAGCGGCGCATAGGCTGCCAGCGTGTTGGAGCTGGAAGTGAACGGGAAGATACCATAATCGATATCGCGCATGGCACCCAGCTGGGCTTCCAGCACGATGCGCTTGCCGCTGTCGTGAGCCTGCTGCAAAAATGCACCCACATCACAGATATACGGTGCAAACTGTCCGGCCTGCATCCGGCACCATTCCAGCAGAGCATCGTAGCTCATGGGTTCCTGATGATAGCAGCCACCCAGCTCCAGATTCTTGGATTCCAGGATCATGTGCAGGCGGTCCTGCACGCGCTTTTCGTCCAGATGCAGCAGATCGCCCAGACGCAGGGTCTTTTTGCGGTATTTGTCGCTGTAGGCGTAGGCAATGCCGCGGCGGGTAGAACCAAAGGCCGCACCCTTCTGGGCAAGACGGTCCTCTTCCAAGCCGTCCTGCACCTTGTGCCACGGCATGGAGATGGTGGCCTTATCTGAAAGTTTCAGGTTTTCTGGGCCTACCTTTACGCCGCGCTCCTCAATAGCATCCATTTCTCCGGCCAGATGGTCGAGGTCGATCACCATGCCCGCACCCAGTACACAGACAACGTCCGGGTGCAGGATGCCGGAGGGCAGCAGGTTCAGGATGAACTTGCCCTGCTCCGTTACAACGGTGTGGCCGGCATTGTTGCCGCCCTGATAGCGGGCAACAACATCGGCATGTTCGGCTAACAGATCGATGACGCGGCCCTTGCCCTCATCGCCCCAATTGATACCAGTAACTGCGGTAAGCATAACTTCTTATTTACCTTCTTTTTCGTTGTTTACAATAGCCTGTACCTTGGTGGGCAGACCATAGATGCGGATAAAACCGGTAGCATCGCTCTGCTTGTAGTCGCCGCCGGCAGCAAAAGTTGCAATGTCCTCACGGTAGAGGGAATACGGAGACCAGACACCGGCATTGATCATGTTGCCCTTGTACAACTCCAGACGCACCTTACCGGTAACGTTTTCCTGCGTGGAGGTGACGAAGGCGCTCAGAGCTTTGCGCAGGGGGCTGAACCACTGGCCGTCATAGACCAGCTCACCAAATGTGATGGCCAGCTCGCGCTTTTTGTGGGCAGTGAGCTTATCCAGCGTCAGAGTTTCCAGCACCTCATGAGCCTTATAGAGGATGGTACCGCCGGGCGTCTCGTACACACCGCGGCTCTTCATGCCCACCAGACGGTTCTCCACCACATCGTACAGGCCGATGCCATTGCGGCCGCCGATCTCATTCAGCTTGGCAATGAGGACGGCGGGCTTCATCTTTTCGCCGTTCAGGCTCACCGGCACGCCCTTTTCAAATGCCAGCTCCACGAACTCGGACTTGTCCGGTGCGGTCTTGGGGCTGACACCCAACTCCAAAAAGCCCGGCTTATCGTACTGCGGCTCGTTGCCCGGGTCCTCAAGGTCAAGGCCCTCATGGCTCAGGTGCCACAGGTTCTTATCCTTGGAGTAGTTGGTCTCGCGGTTGATCTTCAGCGGGATGTGATGTGCCTCGGCATAGTCGATCTCTTCGTCACGGCTCTGGATATCCCACTCACGCCACGGAGTGATGATCTTCAGGTCCGGTGCAAAGTGCATGATGGCCAGTTCAAAGCGCACCTGATCGTTGCCCTTGCCGGTGCTGCCGTGGCACACGGCATCTGCACCCTCGGCGCGGGCGATCTCCACCACACGCTTTGCCAGAATGGGCCGTGCAAAGCTGGTGCCCAGCAGATAGCCCTCGTAATCGGCCCCGGCCTGCATGGTGGGGATGACGTAATCCTCCACAAATTCATCGGTCAGATCTTCTACGTACAGCTTGGAAGCACCGCTTGCCTTGGCGCGCTCTTCCAGACCTTCCAGCTCGCCCTTCTGGCCCACATTGCCGCACACTGCAATGACCTCGCAGTTGTTGTAATGCTCTTTCAGCCATGGGATGATAATGGAAGTATCCAGACCGCCGGAATAGGCCAACACGACCTTTTTGATCTCAGACATAAGAACAGCCTCCGTTCAAGCCACTTTATACTTTTGAATTCCCTCTTGCAATTTTTGATTGCGGTGTTATTATACTAGCAAGCAGAGAATGTGTAAAAAGTATCCTGCACATGGTCACGATACAAAATTGACATGAAAGAGGGCACGCCGCTATGTATGTGGACTGGGAATATTACAAAATCTTTTATTATGTCGCGAAATATCAGAATTTCACCAAAGCCGCGCGGGTGCTGGGCAACAACCAGCCCAACATCACCCACTCGATGAACCGGCTGGAAAGCCAGCTGAATTGCGTGCTGTTCATCCGCTCCAACCGCGGCGTCACCCTTACCCCGGAGGGTGAACTGCTTTACTCCCGCATTGCATCTGCGGCGGTTCAGATCCAGGATGCAGAAGAAGAGCTGAGCGCCAGCGCCACGCTGGAACACGGTGCGATCAGCATCAGCGCTACCGAAACTGCGCTGAACATCTACCTTGCAGAAAAGCTGCGCGCCTTCCACACGGACTATCCCGGCATCCGCCTGCGCATCTCCAACCACTCCACGCCGCAGGCTTTGCAGGCCGTGAAAAACGGCGAGGTGGATTTTGCCGTCATCACCACCCCTGCCGAGGTGGAAAGCGGCCTGAAAATGGTGGAGCTGAAGCCCTTTTATGAGGTGCTTGTGGGCGGCAGGACCTTTACTGCCCTTGCCAGCCAGAACCTTTCGCTGAAGGAGCTGAACAATTATCCGCTGATCTCCCTGAGCGACGAAAGCATGACCCGCGCCTTTTACCGGCAGTTCTTTCTGGAGCACGGTGCGGTGCTGAAGCCGGATACCGAGGCTGCCACCACCGACCAGATGCTGACCCTTGTCAAAAGTGAGCTGGGCATTGCGTTCCTGCCCCAGTCCATGGCACAGGATGCACTGGCCCGCGGTGAGATCGTGCAGCTGCATCTGCAGGAGATCATCCCTCAGCGCTCCATCTGCCTTGTGTACGACCATCACCGCCCGCTGAACACGGCAGCCCGCAAGTTCCAGCAGATGCTGACCAAGGCGGCCCCCAAATGCCCGGAACACAGATAACTGCCGGGCCTTTCCCTGCAAATTGATCTATACGGGACTGTTGCAAAATAGCTCTCTGAAAAAACAATGCACAAAACCCGGAACCTTTTCACAGCCAAAACGGCTTAAAAAAGGCTCCGGGTTTTTGATTTTGTGCTATTTCTTTGTGCAAGTTGCTATCGCATTTTTATTTTACAACAGTCCCCTGTTTTATTTTTACTTTTCATGGATCTGTTTGCCGGTGAGGTGTTCAATGGTGATCTCGTAAAGCTGCACGGCCTTGATGTCCAGCGCAATTTCCTTTTCCACCTCTTCCTTGCCGGGGTAATACTTCATGCCAAGCTCCCGCACGCGGGCCTCGGTAGCAGCGGCATCGTCGATCAGATGGCAGCGGCCAAACACCACGGTGCTCTGCACATAAGGTGCCCAGTCGCCCGGCTCAAAGTGTTCGTTGCCGTAAACGGTAAAGCATACCTTATCATTCTGTTTCAGCGCGTCCACCTTCTGGCCGGACTTTGCACCGTGGAAGTAGATTTTGTCGTGCTCCTGATCGTAGTAATAATTTACCGGGATCGCAAAGGGATAGCCGTTGTCGCCGTTCACTGCCAGCACGCCCCGCCGGGACTGCTGCAGCAGGTGCTTTGCAGCTTCTTCCGGGATGGCGCGGCTGGCTCTTCTCATGGGTCTGAACATTTTTGTTTCCTCCATGTATCGCAGGTTTGCGGTGCGCACTCATGCACCCTTGATAATGCGGATGAGGGTCTTATCCAGCTGGATAGTGCGGTTCCACGGGTTCAGGATGATGCCGCTGATCTCCGGCACGGCAAGCGCTGCATCAAACAGCTTTTCCATATCCACAAGAAAGGTGGACTGCACCGGCTCGGCTCCCTTCATTTCCTCGTCAAAGCTGGTGAATGCATACCACCAGCTTGCGCCATCGGCCGTCCGGATGGCCCGCAGCTGCATCTGTTCACTGCCCAAATTGGGTTCCACCGCCACGACAAGCTGGCCATGCTCCTTTATGCGCCGCCGGATCACGGTAAGGGTGTGGGCCAGCTGTTCCTGTGTGGGCTCCTGCTGCAGGGCGGCTACCGCCTGCTCGATCTTTTCGTTGCCGTTCAGGCCCTTGTCTCTGGGTTGATTCATTGAGGTTGGTTCCTTTCTATTGTATTTTGGCAGAGGGAATAAGCGCAGCTCATCACAGCAGCAGATCGAACAGGCCGATCATTACCGGCATAGACACAATGGAAAGCAGAGTGGTCAGCACATACAGCGCGCTGGAATGCGCCGCATCGCGGTCATAGAGCTGAGCCATGGAGGTAACAGTCGCACAGGCAGGGGTGATGGCGGCAAGGTAGACCGTCATCAGGATGTTCTTGCCGTCAGCCACCCAGCTGGATGCATGGCAGACCCACAGCAGCACCAGAACCACCAGCGGGCATACCACCAGACGCAGCACTGTGGGCAGATAGTTGCGGCGGGTGCAGAACACCTCCCGCAGCGGCTTTTCTGCAATAGCCATACCGGCCAGCAGCATGCCCATCGGTCCCATCATGTTGCCCACTGTGCTCATGGTATTCTGCAGCGGTGCAGGCAGCACCACACGGAACCAGTACAGCAGTGCACCGGCTGCAATGGCGATCATGTTGATATTGGTGAGCACCTTTTTCCAGTCCAGTGCACTGCTGCCCTGCAAAAGGGAACTGGCGTGGGTCCACAGCAGCACCAGCTGCACAATGATGAATGCGCAGGAGTAAATGACATACGCATCGCCCATCAGAGCCTTGACCAACGGGATCACCAGTGCAGCGGCGTTGCTGTAGATCACATTCACCTGTTCCACGGCATCCAGCTTGAGCGGGCGGCTCAACAGGGCGCTGAGCACCAGCAGCACTACATGGATAGCCGCCGCAATCGCCATGGAGTACAAAAGTCCCTTGCGGATCTCCGGCGTATCGTCGATCTGGAATGCGTTGATGATCACGCAGGGCGTGACCAGATACACCATGACCACCGAGAGCACCCGGCTGTCGCTGGCCTTCAGCAGCCCTGCCTTGACCACAGCATAGCCCATGATCAGGATCAGGAACAGCTGTGCGATTTGCTGGGCCAAAAGAATGCTGATCTGCATTGTTTTTCCTCTTTTCCGTCTTGTGTTGTAAAAGCCCAAAAGGAGAGCCGCCTTCCGCAAGGCAGCTCTCCCCTTTTTCTGATTTTATTTGCCGCTCGTCAGCCGCGCCACATGCAGCGCCAGATAAGCGGTTTCCTCGTTGGGCAAAAACACGCCGTACTTGCGCAGCACAAAGGTGCGTATTTTTTCCGCGCAGGTCACCGCTGCCGGATAATTCTGCTGCATCTGCTGGAACAAAAAGTCGTCTTCGCTGTCCATCAGTTTGCCGGAGAAGAATAATGCCGCCGATTTCTTTTTTGCCCTTGGGGGCAGCGGGAGCTGCAGCCTGACCTGCGTTGAAGGTGCCCAGCTTGAGCAGCTCATCGTACACTTCGATGACATCGTTGCCGATGACCACCTGACACTGCGGGCCGCTGGAAATAACGCCCATAACACCGGCAGTCTTTTTCAGGGCTGCAGCATCCACCTTGGAGGTGTCTGCCAGAGTGAAGCGCAGGCGGGTGGAGCAGTGCTCGACCTGCACAACGTTCTTCTCGCCGCCAACCAGACGCAGCACGTCGGAGGCAGTCTGCTTGTAGTTCTTCATTTTGTTCTCCTTTATCTTGTGTGTGGTGGCATTTCCCTGCCGCCCGGCCGAAGCGGACAAAAGAAAAAAGACCCAACAGAATGACCCCATGTACAATTTCTCCCGGAATCATAGTATCTGGCTACAATTCACCCAAAAGAAAAGGTATTCGTCATTCCATTAGATCCTGCCTGCATTACCAGTAACATGTCCAACTGGATATTGTGGTATTAGTATATCAATCATCTTTTCGTTTTTCAATATGACTTTTTCACAAAATAAGTCTTAAAAAATTATGAAGTTCGTATATTCATTTGTTTTTTCACATAGCTGTCGGTGTGTGCTCGTGTACTCCTTTCACCGCCTGCACTGCCCCGATGCCGATTGCGCATTGCCGCCGATGTGGCATCCAGTGAGCCTGCAGAGCCGGGCCGTGAGGTGCGCTGCCCCGGCATGGGCGAGCACCGCAGCCACAAGGAGAACATGGAGCTTGGCATCCCGGTAGCCGAGGAAAAGTGGGCCGAAGTTCTGGCGATGTGATGTAATGTTAAAAGGGGTGTCTCTCCGGCAGACAGAGAGACACCCCTTTTTATCTGTGGTTTTCCGCAAATATCCGGCCCAGCTGGGACAGGATATCATGCGGCAGCATTCCGTACTCGCCAAGCGCAGCAGCGGCACGGTCGGCAGCGGCACCGTGCAGATACACCGCGCAGGCCGCAGCTTCGTATGCAGGCAGGCCGCAGGCCAGCAGGGCCGCCGTCATACCGGCCAGTACATCTCCGCTGCCGCCCCGGGCAAGGCCGGGGTTGCCGGTAGGGTTTGTGCACACGCGGCTATCTGGTGCAGCCACAACGGTGTGGGAACCTTTGAGCACCACCACGACGTTCCATTTTTTCGCATACTGCCGGGCGATTTCTTCCCGGTCGGCGTTGATCTCAGCCGCCGAAAGACCGGTAAGTCGGGCCATCTCGCCGGGGTGCGGGGTCACGATCAGCTCTCCCGCCGGGTGTGGCAGTGTTTTGCCCTCGGCCAGCAGCTGCGCGGCGGCGTTCAGGCCGTCCGCATCCAGCACCGCGCTGCCTGCAAAGCCGGGCAGCAGCTTCTGCACCAGCGTGCGTGTCTCTGCCGCGCGGGCTGCACTCTGGGCCGTACCGCCAAGGCCCGGGCCCAGCAGCAGCACCGTCGCCTTCTGGCGCTGGAGCTGTGGAATGCTCTCCGGTGAGATGCCGCCTTCGGCCCCCGCCACGCAGGGACACAGGCAGCATTCCGGCAGGCGGGCCACCGCAGCTGCCAATACCGGCTCCACGCTGGCCAGCGTTACAATGCCCGCACCGGTGCGCAGCGCACCCTCGGCAGCCAGCAGGGCCGCACCTCGGTAATATGCGCTGCCTGCCACAGCCAATACGGTGCCAAAGCTGCCCTTGTGGCTGTCGCGCGGGCGCGGCGGGATGTTGTGCCAGACAAATTCGGATGTGATCTCGGTTGACATTTTATGCTTCCCCCTGCACCAGTTTGCGGATCTGCTTTTCCACATTCTGCACTTCCTCATGGAACATGCGGGCGGAGACACGCAGCGCGCCGTGGCCCAGAATGATGATCTGCTCCATGCCGTCGGAAGTAGCCACGCGCACGCGGCGTCCTTTGCCGATCTCATGGGTGACATGCTCGATGAACATATCGGCGGTTTCGGCTTCCTTGGTGTAGACCACATGGATATTATGGTACTGCTCAATGCTGCCGGGGCTGCCCGGCACACGATAGGCATCGAATACAAGAATAAGATTGCACTTCTGGTAGCCCTGATAGTTGCACAGAATATCCATCAGCTTGTGGCGGGCCGCTTCCAGACTGTCCTTTGCAAGGGCGTTCAGCTCATCCCACGCAAAGATGATATTGTAGCCGTCCACCAGCAGATATTCGGGCAGGATTTCCCACTGCTGGGCATCAAAATCCGGGCGTTCCCGCTTTTGCACCGGGCGGAATGCCGCCAGCGGGTCCCGTTTGATGGGGCCATAGGTGCGCTCGAAGATTTTGAGCAGCTCGGCATCCTCTTCCAGTGTTGCGCGGTAAGCCGCTGTCCGGCGCTGGGGCACGGCCTGCGTCTCCTGCTCCGGGCTTTTGCTTTTTCCCCAGCCGCTGTCCACATGCATGTGGCTGCGCACCTGATCCCAAGGCACCACAAAGCCCGCGCCATGGGCACAGAACACCGAATCTGCCGGGTTGTCAAGGTCGTGCTCCGGCTCGTAGCCCACAGCTTCAATGATCTCCGCCGCATTGTGGCAGGGCCGGTAGCCGTCCAGCGTCAGGGTCAGGTGTCCCCGGCCCCGGGTATAGCCCACCACCTCCATGGGGTAGCTGCGCATGGTGGCCACCGGTGCAAAACCGGTGAGCACAGCAGCCTCTTCCCCGCTTTCTGGCGGGTCAAAGCTGCCCTCCATGCGCTGGATATCGGTCATGGCACGGCCAAGGTTCTCCACCGGCACTTCCAGCCGAAAGGCATACCATGGCTCCAGCAGCTGGCTTTTGGCCAGCATCAGGCCCTGCCGCACCGCGCGATAGGTGGCCTGCCGGAAATCTCCGCCCTCCGTGTGTTTAAGATGGGCGCGGCCCGCAATGAGGGTGATCTTCACGTCCGTCAGCGGCGCACCGGTCAGCACGCCAAGGTGTTGCTTTTCTTCCAGATGGGTCAGCACAAGGCGCTGCCAGTTCTTGTCCAGCACTTCTTCCCGGCAGTCAGTGGCAAACTGCATCCCGCTGCCGCGGGGCAGGGGCTCCAGCTTGACATGCACCTCCGCATAGTGGCGCAGCGGCTCGTAGTGGCCCACGCCCTCCATAGGCTCCGTGATGGTCTCCTTGTACAGAATGCCGCCGGGGCCGAACTCCACGTTCAGGCCAAAGCGCTCTGCCAGCAAACTGCGCAGCACTTCCAGCTGCACCTCACCCATGAGCTGCACATGGATCTCGCCCAAAGTCTCGTTCCATACCACATGGAGCTGCGGCTCCTCTTCTTCCAGCCGGTGCAGCTTGCCCAGTGCCGCGTGCACATCAGCCCCCTCCGGCAGCAGCACTTGATAGCTCAGCACCGGTTCCAGAGCCGGCACATCGCTGTCGCGTTCCGCGCCAAGACCCTCGCCCGGGCGCGCCTTGGTCAGGCCGGTGACGGCGCACACCTGCCCCGGGCCGATGGCTTCCGCCAGCGTATACTTTACGCCGGAGTACAGCCGCAGCTGGTTTGCCTTTTCCTCCCACGGCTCACCATCTGCTTCGCCGGAGAGCTGGGCCTTTACCTTCAGTTCGCCGCCAGTCACGCGCAGCCATGTCAGGCGCGTGCCCTGCTCATCCTGCGACACCTTGAACACCTTGGCACCAAAGGCATCCAGCGCGGGAGCCGGACGGGTATAGCGGTCGATGCCGTCCAGCAGAGCATCCACGCTTTCCAGTGCATCGTTTTCGGTACGCCGCAGTGCCGAACCGAACCAGCACGGGAACACATGCCGGCGTGCAACGGCCGGGATGATGTCCGCATCGGTCAACTGCCCGGCATCCAGCATCCGATCCATCAGGTTTTCGTCACACAGGGCCAGTGCTTCGTCCCGGTCGGCCTGCGGCACATCAAAGGCCACAAAGCCCTCGCCCAGACGGTGGTTCAGCTGGGTGAGCAGCTCTTCCCTGCTCTTGCCGGGCAGATCCATCTTGTTCACGAACACAAAGGTGGGCACATGGTAGCGCCGTAGCAGCCGCCAGAGCGTCTCGGTGTGGCTCTGCACGCCGTCGGTGCCGCTTACCACCAGCACAGCATAGTCCAGCACCTGCAGGGTGCGCTCTGTCTCGGTGGAAAAATCCACATGTCCGGGGGTGTCCAGCAATGTGATATCCGTATTGCCCGCCGTCAACAGGGCCTGCTTAGAAAAGATGGTGATGCCGCGCGCTTTTTCAAGCGTGTCGGTATCCAGAAAGGCATCCTTGTGATCCACACGGCCCAGCTTGCGGATCGCGCCGGAGCGGTAGAGCATGGCTTCCGAAAGGGTGGTCTTGCCGGAGTCCACATGGGCAAGGATGCCCAGAACGATTTGTTTATGCGTTGTTTCCATCCGCTTCTCCTACAATCAAAAATTCATTTTTTATTGTAGCACGGATGGGAAAAAAAGAAAAGTTTTTGATTTAGAATGGGGTCGAAACCCAAAAACGCAGTTTATCTTATCGGCTTTTCACGTGAAAAAACAGCTCTGGAAAATCCGCAGATTTTCCAGAGCTGTAAATATAAGAATAACAATTCCGCTATTCATAGCCAAAGCGAACGCGTCGGCCATTTTAACGGTCAATTACTCCACGATGATGCTCTTGCCGGTCATTTCAGCAGGCACGGGCAGACCGATATACGGCAGCATGGTGGGTGCGATGTCGGCAAGGCAGCCGCCCTCACGCAGCTTCACATCGCCGCAGCCAACAGCCACAAAGGGCACCACATTGGTGGTGTGTGCGGTGAACGGAGTACCGTCCGGGTTCATCATCTTCTCGGCGTTGCCGTGGTCGGCGGTGATGAAGGCGCAGCCGCCGGCCTTCAGCACAGCGGACACCACCTGATCCACAGCGGTATCCACAGCCTCAACGGCCTTGACCGCAGCATCGAACACGCCGGTGTGGCCCACCATATCGCAGTTTGCGAAGTTCAGGATCACCACATCGTACTTGCCGCTCTCGATGCGCTTGACGCACTCGGCAGCAACCTCGGGGGCGCTCATCTCGGGCTTCAGGTCATAGGTGGCGACCTTCGGGCTGGGGATCACGCAGCGGTCCTCGCCCTCGTAGGGAGCCTCCACGCCGCCGTTGAAGAAGAAGGTGACATGAGCGTACTTCTCGGTCTCGGCAATGCGCAGCTGAGTCTTGCCATTCTCGGACAGGTACTGGCCCAGAACGTTCTTCAGCTCCACAGGCGGATAGGCGACCTCGCAGTTGGGCATGGTGGCATCGTATTCAGCCATGCAGACATAGTTCACCTGCTTGCGGCCGCCGCGGCGCTCAAAGCCGGTGAACGCATCGTCGCAGAAGATGCGGGTCATCTGGCGGGCACGATCGGGACGGAAGTTCATGAAGATAACGGTGTCGCCGTCCTGCACGCGGCCGCCCTCACAGGTGACGCAGGGCAGAACGAACTCATCGGTCTTGTCTGCTGCATAGGAAGCCTCGATGGCCTCGGCAGCGTTGGCGGCATGATTGCCCTCGCCGTAGACAAAGGCAGCATATGCCTTCTCTTCACGATCCCAGTTGTTATCGCGATCCATGGCGTAGTAACGGCCGGAGACGCTGGCGATCTTGCCGATGCCCAGCTCGTCCAGCTTGGCCTGCAGGTCGGCCAGGAAGCCCTTGCCGGAGTGCGGGTCGGTATCACGGCCATCGGTGATGCAGTGCAGGTAAACGTTCTTTGCACCCAGATGTTTTGCCATTTCCAGCACGCCGAACCAGTGGTCTGCGTGGCTGTGCACACCGCCGGTGCCCACCAGACCCATCAGATGGATGGCCTTGCCGGCATCGATGGCAGCCTTCATGTTCTTGACCAGAACCGGGTTCTGGAGCATCTCGCCGTCCTTGATGGACTTGGTGATGAGGGTGAGCTGCTGGTACACGATGCGGCCAGCGCCCATGTTGGTGTGGCCAACCTCAGAGTTGCCCATCTGGCCCTCGGGCAGACCGACGGCCATACCGGAAGCGTTGATGGTGGTCATGGGATATTTTGCCATCAGAGCATCGAGATGGGGTTTCTTTGCGGCGACCACGGCGTTGCCGAAGGTCTCCTCCGGCACCCAGCCGAAGCCATCCATGATGCACAGAAGAACAGGTTTCTTTGCCATAAAATTGAATCTCCTTTGAATTTAACAAATCAGCGCCCGGCACAGCGCTGGAAATGCGGCGCAGCCGGGCGCTGAAACAGCTGATTTAAACCGTCGATCAGCCCTTGGTGGCTGCGTTGACGATCACTGCAAAGTCGGGAGCCTTCAGGGATGCGCCGCCGATCAGGCCGCCGTCCACATCCTTTTTGCTCAGCAGCTCCTCGCAGTTCTTGGCGTTCATACTGCCGCCGTACTGGACAGTGGTAGCCTCGGCAACTGCCTCGCCGTACACCTCGCCGATCACCTTGCGGATCTGGCCGCAGACTTCCTCAGCCTGATCGGCGGTAGCGGTCTTGCCGGTGCCGATGGCCCAGATGGGCTCGTAAGCGATCACAACATTTGCCATCTGCTCAGCGGTCACATCACGCAGAGCGATCTTGGTCTGCATACGCACCAGCTCTTCGGTCACGCCCTCTTCGCGCTGCTGCAGGCTCTCGCCCACGCAGATGATGACCTTCAGACCGGCGTTCAGAGCAGCCAGAGCGCGCTTGTTCACGGTCTGGTCGGTCTCGGCGAAGTACTGGCGGCGCTCAGAGTGGCCCACAATGACGTACTCCACGCCCAGATCCACCAGCATGTCAGCGCTGATCTCGCCGGTAAAAGCGCCGGACTTCTCGAAGTGAACATTCTCAGCACCCACATGGATGTTGGTGCCCTTGGTCTTTTCCACAGCGGTGACCAGATCGGTATACGGGGTGCAGATAACCACCTCGCAGCCTGCGTCCTGCACGGCGGGGACCAGCTCGTCCACCAGAACAGCAGCCTCGGAGGCAGTCTTGTTCATCTTCCAGTTGCCTGCAATGATAGCCTTACGCTTTGCCTTATCCATGATACTCTATCTCCTTTATTTACCTTCTATCGTGCAGAAAGCTCTGCACAAACAAAAAGATGCGGCGGCGCTAAAGCCGCCGCACCCATTATGATGCCGGGATCAGATTATGCGTTCTGAATGACTGCGATGCCGGGCAGCTCCTTGCCCTCCAGATACTCCAGAGAAGCGCCGCCGCCGGTGGAGATGTGGGTCATCTTGTCGCCCAGACCCATCTGCTGCACAGCTGCTGCGCTGTCGCCGCCGCCGATCACGGTGGTAGCATCGCTCTCAGCCATAGCCTTGGCAACTGCCAGAGTGCCAGCTGCCAGAGTGGGGTTCTCGAACACGCCCATGGGGCCGTTCCACACAACGGTCTTGGATGCCTTGACAGCATCGGCAAACAGCTTCATGCTCTCGGGGCCGATGTCGCAGCCTTCCATGTCAGCCGGGATCGCGGTGACAGGAACAACCGTGGTCTCAACAGGAGCGTCGATGGGATCGGGGAAGTCCTTGATGCAGACAGCATCAACGGGCAGCAGCAGCTTCACGCCCTTCTCCTGAGCCTTGGCCATCATTTCCTTGCAGTAATCCAGCTTGGAATCGTCGCACAGGCTCTTGCCGACCTCGTAGCCCTGAGCCTTGACGAAGGTGTAAGCCATGCCGCCGCCGATGATCAGGGTATCGACCTTCTCCAGCAGGTTGGAGATAACATTCAGCTTGTCTGCGACCTTTGCGCCGCCCAGAATAGCGGTGAAGGGACGAACGGGATCGTTCACAGCGTTGCCCAGATACTTGATCTCCTTCTCCATCAGGTAGCCGACAGCGGTATCCTTGATGAAGTCGGTGACACCTGCAGTGGAGCAGTGTGCACGGTGGCAGCTGCCGAATGCATCGTCAACATATGCATCAGCCAGAGAAGCCAGCTCTTCGCTGAACTCAGGCATGTTCTTGGTCTCTTCCTTGCGGAAGCGGGTGTTCTGCAGCAGAACGACATCGCCGTTGTTCATGGCAGCAACAGCAGCCTTTGCGTTCTCGCCCACAACGTTGTCGTCGTCAGCAAACACAACGGTCTTGCCCAGCTTTGCGCTCAGAGCCACAGCAACGGGTGCCAGGCTGAACTTTGCCTCGGGGCCGTTCTTGGGCTTGCCCAGATGGCTGCACAGGATGACCTTTGCGCCATCGTTGACCAGCTTCTGGATGGTGGGCAGAGCTGCGTTGATGCGGTTCTCGTTGGTGATGACACCGTCCTTCATCGGGACGTTGAAATCGCAACGGACAAGCACCTTCTTGCCGCAGTAGTTCTGATCGTCGATCGTCTTCTTACCTAAACCCATGGTAATAAACTCCTCTCAAGTTTTAATTTCTGAACTAGAGTTTCGCTCGCATTCGGGGGATCTTGCCCCGTTACTCTACTATTATAAACAAAAACCGTGCACATTGCAAGGTCGCAAGATAGATAATAGTTTAACAAACATTTGCCGCTGATGCACGGAAATGTGTGTATTTTGACCGAAAGCCGCAGCCTTACCGTGTTTTCCGGCAGAACATTCCGCAAATGCGGCCATACATTCCCCATATGAACTTCTGGTTCCGCTGATCCCGCTCAAAAATTGCTTCCGCACCAGCATAGCCGCTCGCCTTATACTTCCTGAAAATTTTATTTCTCAGTCTGGTATACCTCGTTGGCCGGTTCAGCTGCGTATTCTCCTGAGCAATGTTAGAAAATTCAACCGGATAGCTCTCTATTCACGCCATTAGGGATAAAGTGCGTTTCTCTTCCATAAGTTTCCTTAAAATAGTCCTGCACTCCTTTGCTCAGAACAATGACCTCGTCCGCATATTTCGCAGCATTTTTTTCGCCTTGGTGGATAAACTTAGAACCAAGTCCTGATTGCCATTTCTCGCGCTGCCAATCAATGCCGGCCGATGTCAAGTCTTGGACAACTTTTTTCACAAATAAATTTGAAAAAAAGCAAAAAAAATAAGCCCTACAAGGCTTTCAGTCGGTATCGAACCGCTCTAAGCCTTATAGGGCTTAACTGTTACTCTATATGATTTTATCTTAGACTGCCTGCAGCGGAGTGTTTTCCAAGATTTTCTTGAACTCTTCTACTGTCATTCCAGCGTCTTCCGCTGCTTCTTCAATCGTCACACGGCCCTTTCTCACCTGCTTAACCAGCATCCGCATCTCACCAATGCTAATGCCTTCGGCCTTTACCCCCTGACTAAGGTTGCACATAACAAGCACCTCTCTTTCCAGTTCTTCGTTCATTGCAACGCCAAATTCTTCTTCAAGAATTTTCTTTTTCTCTGTAGCTGCTCTGGATGAAGAGAGCAGCACATCCATAAATTTTACAATTCCTGTATAGTTTTCTGTACCCGGCTCTCCAAGACAAATCGTTACAACGCTCATCAAATCGTAGTTTTCCGATTTTTCAACAGCATTTCCAATCAACTGCTCTGGCCGAATGGAATAACGAATCATAGTATTTTGAAACTCTTTGGTTGGATGTGTACAGACCCAGATAGAGTACACTTTTCGGATTTTCCCATATTCCGAATTTGTAAATATCAGACCGTGCTGTGCAGAAATCATCCTGCTGCAATAATAGATTGCACGCTTTGTCAACGGGTATCCCGGATTAAAAGCGGTCTGCGCTTCTACATTGATAATAAGACGTATCACATCTTTCTGTGCAGTAGAACCTTCTGATGCTGGTGCGATTGCATCGAACCGAACATCATAATTGATGGTTCCCTCCGTCAGCGTAGAATCCTCATTATTGCTTCCGGTAATTACACCAGCAGTTTTCTTAGGTCTGTTTGTATCATCCACATGAACACCAACTGTGCCCACTTCCGGAGTTCCTTCGATATACTTCTCTGCAATTTCATCTACGGAGCAGGCACTGTACTCATTCACGCAGTTCTTCATAATTTGCGCCAAAATCTGTTTATTGGCCAACAGTTTCTTGGCAGCCTTATCATAGAGAGCAGTCAGGATGTTTGTGATGATCTTTCCGAGTAAATCAATCGTTTCTTTCATCGTCGTTTACAGATCACTGAACAGGTCGGCCTTATACACGCCGTTCTCCAACATCTTCTTGAAGCTGTCCTTTACAGCTGCAACATCCTCATGGTAGGTCATACCATACCAGGTGTCGTTGGTCTTCAGAACTTTTACGGACATCTTTCCCTGCTCCAGCAGTTCGCCGATGAAGATAGGGATCAGATACTCTGCTTTCAGCGGATTGCCCGGAACTTCTTTCTCAAAGAACTCTTTGAAGCCTTCCTCCAGTACATCCAGGAACTCCGGAGTCAATCCCCACATGTTCATGGAAACCAGAGAATTTACATCCACAGCCACGCCGTCTGCTTCCGCTCCAGTTGCGGTCTTTACAATGTTCTTGGTCTCCACAACTTCCGTCAGATTGTTCTGCTCATCCATCTTGCAGATACCACGAGTCACACCACCGTTATCGGACAGAGTATTCTTCAGAACAAAGCCTGCCATGCAGGACTTGCCACCATTCACCAGATACTCATGTACGGCTTTGAAACCTTCCTTGCCATAGTAATCGTCTGCATTGATCACAATGAATGGAGTATCAATCACATTTTTAGCAGCAAGCACGGCCTGACCGGTTCCCCACGGCTTCGTGCGACCTTCCGGCAGAGTTCCCGGGATATCGTTAATATCCTGGAAAGCATAGTCCACAGTTACATTATGAGAAGAGCAAATGGAGGCAATGCGATCACCGATGACCTCTTTGAATTCCTTCTCGATATCCTTGCGGATGATAAATACTACATGGTTGAAGCCAGCCTCGATTGCATCATGAATCGAATAGTCCATGATAATATGGTCCAGCATCATCCACCGGCTCTAACTGTTTGATTCCTGTTCCGAAACGGCTGCCGATACCGGCTGCCATGATAAGTAATGTTGTATTCATATTTTTCCTCTTACCATTTATTCCACAGTCACACTTTTTGCGAGGTTTCTCGGCTTATTCAAATCCGGTTCATTCTTAATTCTCATTCAAGGCACTCAATCTCCGTTACTTATGAATTTAGAAAGACTCTGTTTTATCTACTTCTTCCCGATAATTCTGAGCATAGCATTAAGCAGATTGAACGTCTATCATATTGGCATTCATAAGTTCTGTCCCAAATTTGTTTAACTTAGTATTTTCAGCCATTTTCTAGGGATTGACAAATTAGTTTTATGATTTTGGAATCTACTTTCGAATCAAATTTTCTTGCAAACAAAGCTTTGCATTTCATCAGAGTATCATAGTCTTCCGCGATAAACGTTCTCGGATGTGCAGTGCCTAGTTCATCAGGCCAATCTATCATTCTTAAATTTGCCATAGTTTTCTCGCTTAATAGTGTTCGATATTTTATATCTTGATAGTCTGTATTTAAAGTGTCACGAAATTGAGAATTGTATAATATTCTTCATCCGGGCATCTTGTGTAAGAAAACATCAATAGTATTCGTTTTTCTTTTGATACAACATATTTTGCCGCATCATCTGTAATTGAAAACCACTGTGATCCTTTCATATACTTCATTTTTGATTTTTTATCCTATCGATTCTGAGAAAACGCTGTATTCTTCTTGACAAGCGAATCAAGACATACTTCTTAAATGGAATATGATATATTTTGTAGTCAAAGAGCGTATCATATTTCATCTCAGGACGATAGAATGCGACATAATTCTTCTCATTCATTTCAAAATATCGATGTATTTCTTCTTGACTTTTAATTGGCAAATCATGTCCCGACAAAAGATGATAATATTTATATGGCCCATTCTGAATTGCACATTTCAAAAGTGAAAGTTCGCATTTAACTTGTTCTACCCCCCCCATTTTATATCCATACGCGGAATACAATATATTTTTGACAATTTCACATTATTTTTAATTTCATTGACATTCACATCAAATTTTCTATCCAAGTGCAAATAAATGTCATTTAACGATGAATCCAATAGTTTCAAAATCTTTTTCAAAAGCCACTCATCATCGTGTGCCATAATAAGGTATGCGTGTTTCATTTCTTTACTTTCTCCCCAATATTTTCTGTGCAATTTTAACCATTTCCGAAAACTCCTTCATTCTAAAAGTACATACAAAGAAAATGACATTGGGAAGAATTACGCAAATCATGATTTTAACAAAAAATTCTGCGACTCCATTTCCTGACACCAATCCACAAATTCCATAGGTTATCACGCATGCCACAGAAGTAATTATCGTATAGAGCCCGAGCCTTTTTATATACATCCACATACTGCAATGGAACAATTTTTTATGAATCATCCATGTCTGCCAGGGATATGTGATTATCGTTAACGCTAAAATTGTTGACAAAAGAATGCCATAAACTCCAATCTTCTGAACCAAAAAGATATTCATAACTAGATTGAAGGCATTAGCCACATAGGAACGCCACATATCCTCTTTCCACAGTCCAGCTGCGTCTTTATACGCACTTTGTACCGATTTTAACTGAAAGGCATAAAAGTACACACAGAAGCATATGACAACGCCCATCTCATACATCAAGCTTTCGCCAACCCAAAGTCTCATAAACGGTTGATACAAACAAAATAGGCAAACAGTACACCATCCCACAATCCATGCATTGACAAAAGACAGATTCATATAGTCCTTATAATTCTTCTCATCACTTTCGAGAACTATACTATTTCCTATAGAAGAAACAATGGATGTGAATACAACTGTTACAATCGATATAACAGCATTCATAATATAATAATAGTTGTTATATTTCGCCAATGCCACTAGACCCAAAAACGCAGAAATCACAATACTGTCCACCGAATTGTAGATAACACTCGTTATCTTAACCGCAAACAATGCCATGACTTTTCCTTTGATTTCCTTTGCTAATTGTGGTTTTACTTTTCCGCGGCAAACATACTGTGGGTACATATTTCGAGCACAAACTGCAAGAATAATATTGGCAGCACAAGAGGTTATTGGCAAAAGAATCACGTAGCCATAATAATTACGCCAAAAGAGCAACACTATAATCTGCAGAAGATTCTTTATGATTCCAGTAAACATATTTACTTTGCTTGCCACATCACTTCTTTGGCTTGCATTCAATACGGATGCTTGATATGCGAACAGCAAGTAACTACCCGCCGTGTTGAAAAGATAAATTGTAAACAGCGTATAAATATTAACATCATCCGGCGTATCTCCGGAAATAAAGTTCCTTAGGAATGGCATGATTGCCATTCCCATTACTATAATAATAGTTCCGATAATTTTATAGATTTTTCTATATAGGTTCAAAAGCGCACAAACAGTATCGGTATCATTTTCTGCCACGGGCTTATACATCGCATAAACCATTGCGCTTCCTACGCCCAGTTCGGCAAGACTCAAAACATTAAGCACCGATGTGAACAGACTGCTCAAGCCCAAATATTCTGAACCGAGCGAGTAAATCATTACCGTCCTAACAACGAACGGCAATAATAAAGTTGACACTTTATAAGTGATTCCCCACCCTATATTACGCACTGCATTTTTTGTCCTGCTTGCCATTTATCACAAACTCCTTCTCATTTGATCTACTATTCGATCTGCAATAATTTTTGCACCATTTCCAGAATCCGAAAAACCTATCTTCTTTTCAAATATTTCACATTGATGCTTATATTCTTCTTTATCAAATTTTTCGACACTCTCACACAGCTCTTTTTCCGATCGACTCAAAGTAAATGGAACCTCGTCTAAACCAAAATACCATTTTCTTTCTTCTTTAATGTATCGTTCTACATCTTTTGCCAATAAAAAAACCGGTTTTCGAGCAAATCCAAAGTCAAACATACACCCCGAATAATCTGTAATCAAAACAGCTGACGCCACTAGCAGCTCCTGCATATCTGGGTATTTAGTCGCATTGACAACATTCATTTCTTTTGCAATTTCATCTGCAATATCAGCATTGTTAGGGTGCAACCTTAAAGCAAAAGTAAATGATTCTCCAAATTTTTTCTCCAGCATCTTGCATATAGCATCTGCATTCACATAGTATACCGTTTTGTCAACGTTTTTTCTAAATGTGGGTGCATAAAGGACAATCTTACGCTTCGGATTAACTTTTAATTCACAATAGACCTTATTAATCCGCATTTTGTTTTCTTTTAGCAGTGCTCCAGTACGTGGAACATCACACTTCAGCACCTCACCCGAATACCAAAAGTGATTACGATACTTATCGCATCGAAAATCGTTATCAGAGTACATCAGGTCGATTTGTTTTCCATCTGCCTTTGCCTGCTCGATATAACGTATTGGTAGGTTCTCCGCATCTTCCTCGTTTTTCTTGAACCCAAGTGTTGAATGCCACGTTTGAATATAATATTGTCCCTTTCTCTTCGGAGGACGAATGGTAGATTTAATATTATCGACCCATACTCTTGCTGTAATCCAATGGTACGCCGCTCGTATTGTACCATATTTAACTATTTGAATTCCGCTCGGAACGCTTATATTAGGACTTGCCGTCACCCAAATGATTTTCAATCCTAGATTCCGTTGCAGCAATTCCTCTGCAATATACTTAGGATCATCGCCAAATCCTCTCCCCCCGAAATTGTCAAATATAATCTTATTATTTTGAACCGGGAAGATATACAATTTTGAAATAATCCAGGATTTCACTTTTTTGTAAACAATTGTATTCTGAATTTTTTTCTTTAACGCATTTGTTTTCATGTTTCTCATTTCTCAAAAATAAAAAAGAAAATAAGCTTCATTTTATACTTCAAACTCAAGCAATTAAATACTGTAGGATCTCGTAATATACTTTTCATTTCATTCCGGATTTTTTTGCACTCATCCGCATAGATTGTATCCTTCATTTTTTTGTATAAGTACCTACTCTTTCGAATTAAGCTCTCGTACTCTTTTTGCCAAAGCTGTAATTCATTCCACTTTTCAAACAATTTAATTCTAAACCTAATTGCTTCCAATCCATCCAACTGCTTCAATGAGAAATCCGCACTCATAATGCTGTTTTCTCGTTGCCTGTAAAAATATAGTTTTTGACTCGTTATCACCATCTTATCTGCTAACCGCAGCACTTGAGGAGTCAAAAACATATCCTCGTGAATTTTCCCTTCTGGATAGCGCAATCCATATTCATCGAAAAATTTCCTATGATATAGTTTATTCCATGCAACCGTTACGATCACATCTTTATCATTCATTTTTTTTAGAATATCGTTTCCCAGTCTGGTTTCAAATTGAGGAACAGACTCTTCGGTCCATTTACAAACTTCGCCCTTATTAAAATCGCAAGCAACCAAATCTGCATCCAAGCCTTCCGCAATTTCAACTAAAACCTTCAAATAATCCGGGTGAACAGCGTCATCGCTATCTACAAATGCAATATAGTTGCCCAATGCAATATCAATGCCCGCATTTCTTGCAGAAGACAATCCCCCATTTTTTTTATGGATCACACGCACTCTCGTGTTTTTTCTTGCATAATCATCACACATCTTTCCAGATGAATCCGTAGACCCATCATCAACCAAGATGACTTCATAGTTTTGCCAAGTTTGCGCCAAAATACTTTCAACGCATTCTGGCAAAAAAGGCTCAACATTGTATACGGGTACTACAACCGAAACAAAAGTTTTTTTCATAAGAGTCCTTTGTGTTAACAATCAAATATATTCATCAATTTCTTGGCAGCCTTATCTACTGTGTAATCCGAGTTTAACAATTCATCCATTCCGTCATATCGATTCATTGGCTTTGACAAAATAACATTCGCCCATTTTTCTGCACCATCTTCTAATTTAATGAAGCAAACATTCCCCGTCAAATTCGTTTCCTCCGGCACAATATTTTTCGATGCAAAACACGGCAATCCTGCCGCTTGAGCCTCTAAGAGAACAATTCCAAAGCCCTCAAACCTTGATGGAACCAAAAAACAATCCATCGCTTGCATATAATTTTCAACATTAGAAACAGCGCCTGTCATAATAACGCTCTTTTGCAAATGCAGTGCCCTAATTTGATTCTCTATCTCCTTTCGCATCACGCCGTCTCCAACCATCAGTAATTTTGTCCTTGGCTCTTTCTTATGTACGTCTTCAAAAATATGAAGCAAATACTCTGGATTCTTTTGTGCAACCAATCTTCCACAAAAGCCTAAAACGATTTCTTGATCTGATATTTGATACTTCATTCGAACAGCATCACGTTTTTCTTTAGAAAAAGCAAACTTTTCAAATGGAACTGCATTTGGAATAACTGTAAAATTTTTCTTCTCCATTTTAAAAAGCCACTTTCCAGCTTGTTCTGAGCAAGCAAGATAATCTGTCACATACTTGTCTTTTGACAAGTAAAAAAATCGTTCATATATTTTATCTTTTAAACCAAAAGGTCTATTGTAGTCGCTATTATGTGCATGAATCACCCGATACTGCAATTTCATTTTTTTTGCTGCAATAATCAATCGATATGCCGTATCCACACTTTGCCAATTCACATAAACCCCATCCCACTCAGGATGTTTAGAAATCAATTTTTCAGGCGAAATGAAATCAGCATCTTTTTTTTCACTATATTTATAATATTCACAATATATTTTTCCCCCAAGCGCCTCTATTTGATTTCTATATGAAATATCCCCTATATCATGCGGAAATAAAAAATCAAATTGGATCTCTGTCCTATCAATTGCCTGATACATTGTCATCAAATAACGTTCTGTCCCACCGAACGTTTCTGAACAACCGTATACGCAAATCCTTTTCATATACTCTTCTGTACTCCTTCTCGTTCACGACATTCCATTTCTACATGCCTACTATTTTCAAAAAGCTCATTAACAAGCAATATCACAAATAACATATACACATTTAAACCGTGAACCTCTGTAATTCCATAAATCCCCCATGCAACAATCGCAAAATTAAAACTATCATTTCTTTTTCGAGCAAGACGATAAAAGAGTACAGCAATAACAAGAAGCCATATAGCACCTTGTCGCATCAGAATATCTGTATAAATATTATCAAACGTAAAAGCGTTCAGACCATAAACAGCATCATACTGAATCTTCACATCTGTTAGATTTTTTCCAAAGAGGCTTAGCCCATAGTGTTCATACGCATATGCACCCAAACGTATTCTTCCCGAAAGAATAGCGTCCAACGACACCGCAAAAACATTTTTTCCTTTTTGGTAGAGCATCACCATCATCATCGATAAAAACGAAAGCATGGGCACAATGGTCATCGCCAACCACCTTAAAAGGAGCGATATTTTCTTTGGAAATCTTCTATACAGTGCTAAAATCATCAATAAAATAGCAATCGCTATTTCATTTGTTCTTGTCCTCGTTATGCTATAATTGATCAATGAAATAATAAATATCACTGCGAGTCCAGTATAATTAATCTCAGAAAAGTGAAGCCAGATCCACATCAACAAAAGATTAAACAACAAAATCGAAAAACGATTCGGATGTCCAAATCCCATGTCATATCTCACAACTCCGTTTATTATTTTTGCGTATGTATCTCCTGTCAGAGGAATTCTCAGCAGTGCATACAGTAAATGCAATCCAAAGAAAAGACTTGCGTATCTAAAGATGAAATTGATAACATCCTCTGTTTTTTCACCTCGGATTGCCAAGCAAGTGACTACTGTAATAAAAATATTATAATTGCCAACCAGAAGTATACTGCTCAATGCCAATATTGAAAACAAAACATAATAGAAAAATTCTTTCTTCCTATAATAACGCATTCTTAGGCAATGAGAAAATAAGCAGGCAATACCCAACATTGCTAGCATCGTATCAAAATTATCGTTATAAAATGGCAGAATACTGGACGCTTCCCCATAAACCTTCAGCATTAAAATTAAAATTCCAAGATATAGTTCATTTTTTATTTTAGGGAGTGCAAATTTTTTATTCATCTGTACGCCTCACTATATTTAGCAAATATCCAGCTGTTGCGTTTTTCTTTGCGTGGATACGACCAGGATTTCCCAGTACAACAGAGTGATCCGGAACACAAAAATTGATGAATGAATTTGCAGCACAAAGAACATCATCTCCAATTGTCACTTTCCCGACGATCACTGCATTCAAACCAATATAAGCTAAATCTCCAATCACTGGTGCTCCTTCTGTATCGCATCCAATCGTTGCGCCTTTATACATCGTTACATTTTTTCCGATTTTTGCTCTTGAGTTAATTGTAATGTTGTATGCATGATCCATTGAAAATCCCCCCCCGATTTCAACTGTATAGGGTATTTCAATATGATAATGCTTTCGCAGATCTTTTAGGATTAACTTGTACAGAATCGTCAACCAGCTCTTTGTTTTAATTTTTCGCCAGCAAAACATATACAAAAATCGATAATCTCGAAACGATTTTATCGTCACTTTTTCGCTACCGAACAACCGATAGTGATCCATTTGGATATCTGTCATCGTGCGTCCTTTCTTTGTGCTGGAACACCCACCAATACAGAGTTCTTCTGTTCACATGATTTGTTAACAACTGCATTTGCGCCAATCTTACAGCCATCTGCTATCACGACCCGGCCAAAAATCTTAGCTCCTGGCCCCAAATAAATGTTATCCCCTAACACAGGCACCCCCCCCCGAACGTTTTCACCATTTGCGCCAATTACTACGCCTACATGTATACGGCAGTCTTTACCTATTTTTGCGTTTCCATTGACCACAATCGTTCCAAGGTGAGCAATGCTTAATCCTTTATCAAAAACATTAACCGGTATATGAATACCGTATCTGCACTGTTTGCGTTTTAATCTTAATAAGTAAAAAATTTTTCTTATCTTATGACCACAATTGATATGGTACTCTGTTTTTCTAAGCAGAATTAAATACCTTGCAATAATTTGAGACTCATACAAATCAACCGGGATCTTTAATAGTATTGGATGATCAAAATTTCGAGTTTCGTATTCAATATACCTTTTCAACTCATCCTTTGTTCTTATCATTCTTCTCTACCTTTCAAAAACAAAAGATATTCATGCAACTGCTGCATTAATTTTTCAATGCTAAAATCCCGAGCACGTTCCACAGCATTTTTTTGGATTTCCAAACGTTGCTCCTTTGACATTGTACTGCACACATACTTTATTATATTTGCAAGTGTATCCGAATCTTCTGCCTCAAACAGAAATCCATTTTTTTTACTCTCTATAATCTCAGGAATAGCTCCACGATTGCTGGCAATACAAATTTTGCCATAGCTCAACGCTTCTGCTATCGTTATACCAAATCCCTCTTGCCAAATAGCAGGATGCACAAAAATATCCGCCCGCTCCAACCATTCCTTAACATTGCTTTGATTTCCATAAAACCGCACACAACATTCGATTTGAAGTCTATTACTCAATTTTTCCAGCTCCGCTCTATACGGACCATCACCTATAATCTGCACTTCATAGGAATTTTTGTCTTTTAATCTTTCTATAGCATTTAAGAGTACTTGAACTCCTTTTTTTTCGATAAGGCGTCCTACATAAATAATTTTCACAGGGTTATTCAAATTTCCATTATGTAATTTGACTGGATTTGGACATTCAACGCCGTTATATATAATTTTCACTTTATTCTCAGGAATATCTGCATGCTCTACTATTGTTTTTTTTACAAATCCGGATATTGCTATAGCACCATCACATTTTTTCAGAAGTTCATTATACACACTTTTCCTGGCCAGGCTATGTTTTGTTATTTCATCATAAACGTTATGAACATAAACAACTACTTTAGCTTCATGTGACAGTTTTAAATATAGCAGCATCGAAAGCCATACCAATGGAGAAGGGTGATGAATAATAATCGCATCAATCCGCTTTTCATTTGTCAATTCTTTAATTGCATTATAAAGTTTTATGATATCCTTATTCTCAAAACCCAAACATATTACATTCAATCCAGCTTCTTTCATTAAATCGTAAAAGATGCCACCCTCATGTATAAAGACAAAATAATGCTTGTCGTTTCTCGCATTTACACCAATATCCTTACATAGTTTTTCGATTCCCCCCGTATTTCCAGAATACTCCAAATGTAAAATATTCATTGCATCCTTTATCTGCCTTTCACTAATTGAGTTCAGCCTATATTGCTCCTGCAATTTCTAAAATTATAATTCACAAATTTCTATAAATCTTTGTGTTATCTTTTCAGGTGTATAATTCATAATAATTGTTTGCTTAGCAGCTTTAGATAAACTCAGTCTCAATTCATTCTGCTCAATAAGATTTTCCAGTGCCTGTTCAAGTCTATTCTTGTCACCTGTCGGCACAAGAATTCCATTTTTACCATCCTCTATAATATCTGATGGACCCGTTGGACAATCTGTTGAAATACACGGCAAACCTATCGCCATCGCTTCCAATAGGGTATTGGGCATACCTTCAAAATCCGATGAAAGTACGAACGCAGACGCCCCTCCATATATTTCGTTGTAGTCACTGCTACGTCCCTTCAAAAAAGCAACCCGTCCCAAATTTATGCGATCTATATGTTCTTGAAGCTGTTTTTTCAATGATCCTTCTCCATAAATTTCCAACCTTATATTTTCGTACTTTTCAGATACCATCGCTACGGAATCGATTAACAAATCAAAATTTTTTTGGTTTTCTAAACGACCAACACCCACAACCTTAAATTGAGATTTATCTTCACAACGCTGCACCTGCAGTAATTCCAAAGACACTGGATTTGGTAATACTTTAATCTTCTCCCACTGTGCTTCTGGAAAATACTGTTTCTGTTGCTTATTTTGCACAATTGTCAATCTTGATTTTTGTACCAGCCTGTTTCGGTATTTCTTCATTACACTGTTTTTGGGAAAAACTGTGGGATTGTTTCTTACCGTTTGAATCACACGCTCTTTCAGACTTAACCCCATCAAAGCAAAGTCCGTTCTTACACATGTTGTCCACAAAAATGGAAGTATATAATCCGGATTCTGTCGGACAATTTCTTTTCTAAGCTTTCTTGCCAATTTAATAAGATATATTGCGCTCATCTTTTCTCTGTATTCTGTTTCATTTAAGTTTGACAAGCAAACAACTTCGACATCATTATTTATTGGATACTCTTTTTCCGTTCGAAAGTGTGTCACAATTACTGCATTGCGATTCCGTTTCACCAGTTCACTTGCTAATATCGAAACCACTCGCTCAGCACCACCTTTTGACAATGATGGTACAACAAAAAGATACTTCTTTTTCATCTTCAATCCCTACCAAACAAGTCCCTCGTATAAACCTTTCCCTTCACATCATCCAAGCTCTTATCGTAACGGTTTGCAATGATTGCCTGGCTCTGTTTCTTAAACTCTTCCAAGTCGTTAACAACACGGCTACCAAAGAATGTGTCCCCATTTTTCAGCGTAGGCTCATAGATGATAACTGTTGCGCCCTTTGCCTTAATGCGCTTCATGACACCCTGAATGGAACTTTGACGGAAGTTATCGCTGTTGCTCTTCATCGTCAAGCGATAAACACCGACCACAACTTCCTTTTCCTTGCTCTCGTCCCAGCTATCATTGGCTTCGTAAGCGCCAGCAATTTCCAGTACGCGGTCAGCGATGAAATCCTTACGAGTTCTATTACTCTCGACAATAGCTTCAATCAGGTTCTCCGGCACATCTGCGTAGTTCGCCAGCAGCTGCTTTGTATCCTTGGGAAGGCAATAGCCGCCATATCCGAAGGACGGGTTATTGTAATGAGTACCAATACGAGGATCAAGGCAAACGCCATTGATGATCTGCTGAGTGTTCAGCCCCTTCATCTCTGCATAGGTATCCAGTTCATTGAAGTAGCTAACACGCAGAGCCAGATAAGTATTAGCAAACAACTTAACCGCTTCTGCTTCGGTAAAGCCCATGAACAGAGTGTCAATGTTTTCCTTGATTGCACCTTCCTGAAGCAATTCAGCAAAAGTATGTGCAGCTTTTACCAGCCGAGCGTTTTCTACATCCGTACCAACGATGATACGGGAAGGGTAAAGATTATCATACAGAGCCTTGCTCTCACGCAGAAATTCCGGGCTGAAGATAATATTGTCGCAGTGATATTTTTCGCGGACACTTGCTGTGAAGCCAACAGGAATCGTGGACTTTATCACCATAATAGCTTCCGGATTGTACTCGATAACCAGCTTTATCACAGCTTCCACAGCGCTGGTGTCAAAAAAGTTTTTCTTGCTGTCATAGTTGGTAGGAGCTGCAATGACAACAAAATCAGCATCAGAATACGCTTCCTTGGCATCCAGAGTTGCAGTCAGATCCAGCTCCTTTTCTGCCAGATACTTCTCAATGTACTCATCCCGAATCGGAGATTTCTTGTTATTGATCATCTCCACCTTCTCAGGAACGATATCCAAAGCCGTTACCTGATGGTGCTGTGCCAGCAACACTGCCAGCGAAAGCCCAACATATCCCGTACCGGCCACGGCAATTTTCAAATCTTTAAACTCCTTCATTATTACTTTCTCCCTTGTATACTTATCTTGAGAACACACTCTTCACATACTCATAGCTGTTAATATCGCCAATGTCATACCGTTTTCCCGGCATAACGTAAGCGTGCATTGGGGTCTGTTTGCTCAGCCATGCGGCAAAGCTACCTGGTGCGTCATAACCGCAGCCATTGTCCAGTGCTTCCTGAATCCGCTTTACATCACAGGCACGGTAGCAATAGAACGGCGGCACAGCCAGATTTCCTTTCGGCTCTTTCGGCTTTTCCTCATAGCTGGTAATCAGGTCATTGCCATCCAACGTGATGATCGCCGTTTTCTGCTGCTTTTTCAGTTCATTTTCCACATGGCACATCACACAGGAAGTATCCTTTTCCTTTGCGAACTCCACGAACTTGGAAAGACTGAAATCCAGCACATTGTCGCCAGCCATAACCAGCAAATCATCAGCTAAATTCAGCTTTTCCACCGCCAGCTGAATATCTTTGACTGCTCCCAGACGAGTTTCATTGGTGCTTGTGCCATCGTCGATTACAGTGATTTCATAGGGCCGCGTTCTTACCTTCTCGTTCTTCCAGTTCTCAAAATGCTGTGCAAACTTGTGGTTGGAAATCACCACAAATTCGTCAATGCCGGTAGTGTCCACCAAATCATCCACCAACCAATCAAGGATGGACTTCTCGCCCACTTTCAGGAGCGGCTTCGGGAAATTCTCGGTCAGTGGATAAAGCCGTGTAGCGTAGCCCGCTGCCAAAATCAAGCATTTCATCTGTGTACTCTCCTCTTACAGTTCCACACCATCGGCACTCTCGCACAGATGGAAACTGTACTTACCTTCCAGTGCCGGGAACTCTTTCAAATACGCTACTGTCACCCTTGCTTCAATATCTTTGGCCTTGTCCGGGTCGATCAGTGCCATACAGCAGCCTTTGAATCCTGCACCAGAGAAGCGACCACCGTAGATACCATCGGTATCAACCATGATTTCATATAGCTTTTTCAGTTCATCGCAGCCACACTCGTAGCTGTAAATAGAGGATTTTCCGCTTTCAAAAACAAGCTGACCGTAGCCCTCCAAATCACCTTTACGCCACAGTTCTGCACCCTTTTCGGCACGGGCGAACTCGCTATAATAGTGTTCTGCTCGTCTGCGCCACAGTTCTGGCAGACGGTCTTTATAGGCTTCAAACACCTCATACGGCACATCGCGCAGTCGGGTATTTGCAAAGGTGTCATAGTCCATGCCTGCATAGCCCATCAGTGCATAGGCCGCAGCCTTGCACTCGTCCTGCCGCAGATTGTACTTGGAGTTTTTAAGTGAACGCTCCAAACCAGAGAAGAAAATTGCAACCTTGTAGGGCTTCATCTTCTCGCTGGTAGGGATCAGTTCATAGCTGTCATCTTTCGTGTCGAGGTACAGTAGATGGTTTTTCTTAGAAAGAACTTCGCAGCTCTGGTCGAGCTTGCCGCAAGAAACGCCAACATACTGGTTTTCCGCCGCCTTTGCCGTGAGAATCATCTCCATCGGCTCCAGCTGGATGCCGTTCACTTTACACAATGCAGACAAAAAGCAAATAATGACCGAAGCCGACGAGGACAAACCGCCAATCGGCAGGCTACCCTCGATGATGCCAGACAGACCAACTTTCAGGCGGTACTTTTCTCCCAGCATCTTTGCAGCACCACGCAGATGATCAGCCCAGTCTCCCTGCTTTTCTTCCGGCACTGCATTTACAAAGAACTGGGCACGCTTCGGGAAGTTCAACGACTGCAGCTCCACCACACCATTCTGTTTCGGGTGGTAGGCCATGTGGATTCCCTTGTCGATTGCCAGACCATTGATTTTTCCGTACTGATGGTCGATATGCGCTCCAAGCGGACTGATACGGTACGGGCAGAACGCCACATCAAACGGCTCCTGATGGTATAATTCCTTGTAAACCTCAACACACTTCATCGGTTTGTTTTCCTATTCTTCGTTATTTGTAAAACTTTGCGTACCACTCAGCGAACTTCCGTAAACCCTCGCGCAAGCTCGTAGAGGGCTTATATCCGAAGTCACGCTCCAGCGCGCTGGTATCTGCATAGGTCACCGGTACATCACCAGGTTGCATCGGAACCAGCTCCTTGTGAGCCTCGAAGTCATAATCTTCCGGCAGAACCTTTGCTCTAACCAACTCCTCACTCAGAATCTCCACGAAGTCCAGCAGGTTCTCTGGGTTCTGATTGCCAATATTGTAAACGGCATACGGCGGAATCGGCAGACCGTCTTCACCGTTCTTCTTGTCCGGAGCCTTCTTCATCACACGAACAACACCCTCGACAATGTCATCGACATAAGTAAAATCACGCTTGCAGTTGCCATAGTTGAATATTTTGATGGTTTCACCCTTCACCAGTTTGTTGGTGAACCCAAAGTAAGCCATATCGGGACGACCTGCAGGACCATACACAGTGAAGAAACGCAGGCCAGTGGACGGAATATTATAGAGCTTCGAATAGGCATGAGCCATCAACTCATTAGATTTCTTGGTAGCTGCATAAAGGGAAACCGGATTATCAACTTTATCATCCGTACTGTACGGAACCTTCTTGTTGGAACCGTAGACGGAGGAAGAAGAAGCATAAACCAAATGCTCTACAGGGTTATGACGGCAGGCTTCGAGGATATTGAAAAAGCCGACCAAGTTGGATTCCACATAAGCATTCGGGTTGGTAATGGAGTAGCGCACACCAGCCTGTGCTGCAAGGTTAACGACCACAGACGGCTTGTACTTCTCGAACAGCTCGGTGATCAGTTCCTTATCAGCGATATTGCCTTTTACAAAAGTAAATGTGGGATACTTGGCCAGCTCGTTCAGACGGAACTCTTTCAGTGCCACATCATAGTAGGCATTCATATTGTCGATGCCAATAACCGTAGCAGAAGGAGCCTCCTGATAGATTCGCTTCACAAGGTTGGAACCTATAAAGCCCACTGCGCCTGTGACTAAAATAGTTTTATTATCCAAATTTATTGTACTCATTGCATTTGTCTCCTTATTAATTTTCGAAGAGTGTATATTGTGTCTTACTATTTTTATTGGAACAGTTGACTCGAATATTTTATTTTCTTGTGTATAACTTCATCGTTTCCTTTACAACTTCATCCCAGTTATATTTCTCGCAGATAAAGTCAGCTGCCTGTTTTTTCATTTTCATAACCATTTCAGGATGGTCACAGGCGTCTTGCAATTTTTCTTGCAAGTCCTTTACATCCGACTTTTTGAAAATCAATGCCTTATCTTCCACAACCTCTGCGCACTCCGGAATATCCGAAACCAAACAGCAGTTGCCGTAGCTCATTGCTTCCAGTAGACTTAGGGGCATTCCTTCCAAATCAGACGGCAGCGTGTAGATGTAAGCATTGCTGTACAGTTCCTCCAACATCGCTCCCTGTACAAACCCGGTAAAGAGAATCCGATCGTCACCCTTCGCTAGGTCTTTCACTTCCTCCATAAAGGAATCCGTATCGCTGGAGCCGCCTGCGATGACCAGTTTTTTATCCGTCTTGACATTCTTGAAGGCCTCAACCAGATATCGAATACCCTTTTCTGGCACCAGACGACCGAGGAACAATATGTAGGAATCTTTTTCCAGTCCAAAATTGTCCGTGATCAGATTTGCTTCCCGAATCTGCGGCCTATTCACGCCATTAGGGATAAAGTGCGTTTCTCTTCCATAAGTTTCCTTAAAATAGTCCTGCACTCCTTTGCTCAGAACAATGACCTCGTCCGCATATTTCGCAGCATTTTTTTCGCCTTGGTGGATAAACTTAGAACCAAGTCCTGATTGCCATTTCTCGCGCTGCCAATCAATGCCATGGACGGTAACAACAACTCTTTTCCCAAACATCTTCGGCAGCCATGCAAAGAACGCCGGCCCTTCGGCATGGATGTGCACCACATCATATTTTCCAAATGCACTATAAAGTGCCGCAAATGCGGAGGAGCTGACTGCGGCAAGTCCACGCCGTTCAATAGTCGGAACAGACTTCTGACAGATTCCCTCGTACTCCGTTTTACCAGCATCGTCATATTCTGCACCACTCACATGATGGCCTGCTCTGTTGTAACAGGTCACGTCACAACCATTCTGTGCCATTCGGGTGCAGAGCTCTTTGACAACGATTTCTACTCCGCCTTCTCTCGATAATCGCTTCTGTCCGAACATCGCAATCGCAAGTTTCTTGCTCATAAATCTTTCCCACAATCCCACTCAATTTTTTCATTAACATCTCGGCCAACACAAAGAGCGGATAGGCTCGTGCACCTGTCCGCTGGCTGTCACCCCACCCTCATGGTCGAGATTTCTTCCTGTGCGGCATTTCTGCCGTTCAGAAAAATCAGTCGTTCATTCTTCGGGTAAGAAAATATGAACTTCAGGTTGCGGAGCCTTTCATTCTCTGCCGTACCCTTGTCCCTATTATGACAGCCGCGTATTATATCTCCATCCCCTCTCCGCTGAATGGTCGGAACATATTTCTGGCAGATTCCAGCGTATTCAATTTTACTGGCATCATCATATTCCGCACCGCTCACATGATGTCCCGATCTGTTGTAGCATGTCACCTGACAGCCCTGCTGCGCCATCCGTGTGCACAGCTCTTTTACCACGATCTCCACGCCGCCCTCTCTCGACCACCTTTTGTGGCCAAAAACAGCAAGCCTCAATTTCTCTTTCATTTTCCCTTTCCCGTCGCTTTCCCCATTTAGGGATCTCATCCCCATACCGTGCCAAACTCCGGCCCAGTTTCCTTTACATCACAAAAAGCCCGGACGCATTTACGCCCAGGTTTTTGACTGATTTACGCCGCAATTCATTGACATTTTATTTCCAGAATCATCAATATCAATTTCGTAAATGTATTTATCGACACTAAAAACATTTTACCATTTTTTCCTTTGGGATACAATACTTTTCAGCTGTATCATTGCCTGCTTCATGGCTAAGATTTCCGTACTTTATTCCGTCTTTTTGTTGCAACATATTCATTTTGGAAAGGGACTCGTTCCATTGCTTTTTTGCAGCAAAAAAACACCCTTCCTCTCACGGAAACCCGCAAAAGGAAGGGTGTTGAACTCGTTATCCTGTTGTCGTACCAATCACAGCATGTTCGTATCAGCAAAGCCAATACTAGTTGTCATTCAGCACGGCACCTCAAGCACTTTTGAGCGTAGAGCTGTGATTAGCAGTTCTCAGCGAAGTACTTAATGGTACGAACCATCTGAGAGGTGTAGGAGTTCTCGTTGTCGTACCAAGACACGACCTGAACCTGATAGGTGTCGTCGTCGATCTTAGCGACCATGGTCTGGG
>OGEO01000301.1_pt1 | contig 53128 bp, 40 predicted proteins | sample 1570661 | NCBI WGS metagenome assembly OGEO01 (sample SAMEA2582142, study PRJEB24529) | metagenome | biome: Human gut stool | place: China | collected 2011
TTGCAGCGGCGTTGTCCGGCTCACCCACAGAAAGTGTGAGGTCATGGCGCAGTATCTCGTTCAGACGGCTTATGTAAGATTCAAGGTACAGTATGAAGAAAGCCGGACGCAGTGCGGACACTACAACCTGCTTCTTTCAAGCATAAGAATGACGCTTTAAGGTTGTGCAGTCAACAACTAAAAACAAATTTTGGAAGATTGAACAACTACATAAGATTTTATTTGTGAAAAAGAAAAATACCGCCCACGCAGCGCAGCGATGATTTTGTCGGGTGAATCGGCGGCAAAATGAATCGGGTGTGTTGCGGGGCGGTAAATTCTTCGTGGACTTTTCCTCACGGAAGTGGTGGGTCTCACGGTGATAACCAACCACTTTCTGTGGCTGTGTTCAAAATGAACACGACCACATCTTGTGGATGGTTTCAAACCAATCCACAAAATCAGTGAGATTTGTGACAGAGAATATCATGTTTCGCAAGGTGCGTCAAGATGATTTTGAAAAATTTATGACGGTAAAACATAAGAAGTCTTACTATTTGGCTCAAATTGAAGTCTACTTGACTTTTTTATTGAAGAAATGTCCGTTTTATGCTGCTGCATCTGTAACAGCCTGACGATAAGCACTTGCAGCGTTGTTATTTTATTCAACTGGCTGGGGGATAGTCCTCTGCATCGGGCGAAGTATTCCTCAGTACGGTTTCCACCGCGCACAGAGCAATCTTGGCAAGATTCAGCGTGGTATGGGGATTCATGGCGGTATGCCTCCGTCTATTTTTCTGTGTATAGAATACCACATAAACAAAAAGAGAACGGACGGTCGTTTCTGTTTACGAATTGAGCGCCTGCCACAACGCATCTGAAGCATCAAACACTGCCACGCTGTACCCGGCAAAGCGGCTCTGGATATCAACAGTCTGGCTGCCATCGGCGGCAGTGTTGTAGCTGCCCAGTTCCAGCCCGGAAAGGGCGGGCTGGCTGCGCCACGGGATAAGCTTTGTCTGCCATTCCGCGCCCAGCTTTTCGCTCAGTGCCCCATAGGCCTGTTCGAAGCCCTCCGGGTCATCCAAGATCCAGATTTTGCTCTCGCCGTTGGCAAGGTCGGTGTTCATCTGGGTGGCACCGGCCATCTGACCGTTCATGTCGGTCAGGGCGGCATCGGCGCTCCATGTGTAGTTGTTCACCTGCACCACCACAGCCCCGTCGCCGTTGGCGTCCTCCGCATAGTCTGCCAGCGCAGTCTGCAGGCGCTGCACGGCCTCGTCCGGCAGGGCCTCCGCCGTGACTACCGCCACGGTGTAGTCCGGGTCTACGGTAGTCAGCAGGCCGTGCGCCACATACGCTACGCCCACAATGACCATTGCCGCCACCGCCACGATGCCCCAGTTGTAATACCACCAGTTGGCGCGGGAGCGCTTTTTCTGCTCCTGTGCGGTCAGGGGCTTATCCGGCGCTGCCGGGCGCGGGATGCTGCGCACCTCTACGCCGTATTCCTGCCGCAAAACCGGGAACAGGGTCTGCATCGCTGCCAGCCCCGGCAGCCAGAAGCCGAACAGCACCGCCCAGAACACGCTGACCGGGAACAGCAAGATCATGCCGCCGATGCCCGCCAGCATGAGAACGCCTGCCAGGACGCAGCGCGCCGGGGCGACAGCCAGCAGCCTGCCCGCCCGGCGCAGCAAGCTGTCCGGGGCGGGCAGTTGCAGCGGCAGAACGGCAGCGCAAAGCGTAGCCAGAACCGCCAGCACCAGAAAATCCAGCGCCAGAAAAACGAGAATGGCAAGCCCGGGGTAATACCCCTGCTGCGCGGCGACTTCAAACACAAAGGCCGATACAAAGCACAGCAGCCCCAGCACCAGCGTGCCAATGCAGCCAAAGCCGCAGGCGGCTTTCCAATGGGCGGCTAGGGTCTGCTTTGCCCGGGGCAGCCACTGGGAGGGGTCGTTCTGCAAGCTGCGCAGAGCGCAGTCTGCCAGCAGCACCATGGCAGGGCCGGTCAGCAGACCGGTGACCGCACTGCACACCACCGTCAGCGGCAGGGAGAGCAGGGTCACGCCCAGCGAGACCCCCAGTGCGGCAGGCAGGCAGAGCACGCAGACCATCAGGTTCGTGCCCAGCAGCTGGCCGAGGTCGCGGCCGACCATCTGGCAAAAGCGTGCAAAGCCTTTTTTCTCCGGCTCGTTTGGGCCTACGCCGTGGCCGTCCCGCCCATAAAGGGCATTGTAGATGCTCATTTTACTTCACCTCGGTGCCAAAGGCTTCGATTTGGGTCAGCGCCGGGAAGGGGGAAGTCCCCTCGGCCTGAATCAGATCCTTCAGCACAAGGCTGCGCACCCGCTTGGGCTCAAAGGCCACGCTCTGGGGTTTGGCGCTTTTCACCAGCGGGATGTCCAGCTGGCTGCCATCAGAAAATTCCACCGTGGCCTTGACCCAGTAGTTGTCGTGGGGGAAATCTGCCCGCTCGGTGATGCGCAGCTCATCCAGCAGTACTTCCCGGCCAAAATCCAGCGTCAGGGCTGCGTTCGGGTCGCGGTTGATGCCCCAGCTCTGGTAGGGATACTCGCCGTGGGCGCTGTTCTCAAAAATGCCGTCGATGGCGTTGCGGGCGGCAAACACCGCCTCGCCGCGCGTTTCTACGTTGGCGCTGGCGTGGGGATAAAAACCGGTGTCGCCATGCTCGTCATAGCAGTTGAAGGCCAGATTCCGCCGGGCGGCAATCTCTTCCGGCAGTGCCAGCCGTGCCCGGATAACGTGACGGCTGCCCGCAAAGCTCTTGGGCGAGTAGGTGATGGCCTGCTCCCCGAAGGGAATGTGGAAATTGATCTCCCGCTTGACCACATATACAAGGGCTTCGGGCATGGTGTCCTCGAACTGGATGACGCAGTACTGCCCGGGATGGTCGATTTCCAGTGCCACCCGGTCGCCGGGGTGGTACTCGTTGGTGTAAACAAGGGATACGGCGGTGTCGGCGTCACAGGTCATCAGGGTGTGGCCGGCTTCGTCCAGAATTTTCAGCTTGATGGTCTCCATGGCAGTTCTCCTTAGTACAGTTCGAGGTTCAGCATTTTTTGGAAATGCAGGGTGATCTTATAGATTGTTTCCGGCCAAGCGGTGCGCAGGCGCGGGTCGGTGATGGGCACCGCCGTAACAGCAGCCGTTACGGCAGCAGGGTCAAAACGGATGCCGCCCAGTGTGCCCACCGCAAAGCCGTCCGCAGTGGGGGCAGGCTTCTGCTCGGTGAGCAGGGTCAGCTCCACCGTGCCGGGATAGTCCGTTTCGTCCCGCAGGGTGATGCCCTGTTCGCTGACGGATACGCTGCGGCGGTAGGTGGTAAGCCCCGGGATGGGAGGGTACGCGTCCGCCAGCTCGCCGGTGATGCTGTTTTTATCGGTGCACACCTCCCGGGCGGCGTATTCCGCGCCGGGCAGTTGCTGCACACCGTCAAAGGTAGGCAGATTATGCCATGCGCTCTGCATGGTCCAAATTTCATACCGCTGGGGGCTGAAGGTCTTTTGGGTGTAGCTCTCCACTCCGATATCGATGAGAAACGGTCTTCCGTCCTTGTACACGGTAATGCTGCCGGTATCGTTGTGGTTGTGGCTGTCGCCGTTGGAGCCGAACTTTGCACCCAGCACCCAGCTGCCCTGCCGTGCGGCATAGACGCCCACACTGGGGTACCACACCGTTAAATGGTGCCGGGGCGCTGCGGAGTACGCCATCATTTCTTCTTCTGCAAAGGCGGTGGTCAGCCGGTACCACAGGTTGATGTGGGTGCTGCCGTCCGGGTTCTGCAAATGGTCGGGGTCGGCATCGGCGCGGAAGTCTGCCGCCGCAAGGGCTTGCAGGGCATCGCTGCCCACAGCCTGCCCAAAGCGGTATTCCCGCGCACCGCACCGCCCGGCAAGGGGGCTGCAATCGCCAAAGTTCAGGTAGTAAGGGCCTTCTACATGGACATTGCAGATGTACTCCGCGATATTTTTGATTTTAGGTTCATGGAACAGGGGAGAGAAGGCCTCCGGCACAATGCTGGACAAAATTTCAAGGCAGCCCCACAGGGTCAGCCCGGCGTGGCGGTAATACTGCGCACCCTCGTTGCAGCAGCCGTCCGCGCCGTAGTCCTTTAAAAAGCAGTCGAGGCTGTACGCTGCCTGTTTGACGGCAGCCTGCCGCTGCTGCTGCGTGGTGGGCAGCAGAAAGACCGTGAGCAGCACATTCTGGGTGCACCAGCTCGTCCAATTACACATAGGCTCTGCGCCGTTGCCCATCCACCAGAAGTGGCTTGTAAAATAAGGCGTCAGGATGCGGGCGTTCAGCTCCCGCTCCATCCGCGCCGTGATGCCCGACGCGGCAGTATCCAGCTCATCGGGCAGTAAGTACCGGGTCAGCGCCAGCAGTGCGCCGGTCTCGGCGGCAAACAGGTCCACGATGGGGCGGGTGGTGTCCGGCAGGGGCAGCTGCGGGGTGTCCCGGATGTAGCTGTTGTGGGCGGGCAGCTGCCATGCGCTTTCCTCACAGATCGCCCATACGGTATCTGCAATTTCATCCAGAAAGCGCCCGGTGTGCTCCACACACTCGGCACTTACCAGCGCGCACAGCCGCGCCCGGCGGGAGAAGTAAGCCGTCTCCCATGGCGTGCGCCGCCCAGTGTGGGTGAAATCCAGCCAGAGCGAGAGCGGCAGGGGCGCAATGGGCGTTTGCAGTGCGGCTTCCCCCGCCTGCAAAAAGCGCTGCTTTGCCCGCAGGGGCAGCCCCTGCCATGCGGTGCGTTCCTTGGCAGGGGGGAAGGGCCGGTAATCGGGAAGAAATTCCGGCAGATGGGCAAGTTGTTCCTGTATCATAAAAGCCTCCGATTTTAAATACTTTGCTGGTATTCCCGCGGGCTGAGCCCTGTGACCTTTTTGAACACCTTGGAAAAATAAAAGGCGCTTTCGTACCCCAGTTTCTCAGCGATCTCGTATACTTTCAAATCGCCCTGTTCCAGCATCTCCTTCGCCGCAGCGATGCGGGTCTCGGTGATGTACTCCACAAAGCCGCTGTCGCCGTATTTGCCGAACAGCTGGCTGAGGTAGTTGGGCGAAAAATTGAATACAGCCGCCACATCGGCCAGCGTCAGTTTTTCCGAAAGGTGATTCTTAATATACTCCTGCACCTGTGCCACCACCTGCATCTTCCCGGCGGTGGCGTCGCCCTCGTTGACCTCCACGAACTGGATGGGCTGCTCCACCGTGAGCAGGGGCTGCAGGTGGGCGTTTTCCCGGCAGCGGCGCGCCAGCCCCAGCAGGGAGCCGGTGGGGCGACCTACCGCCCAGAGCAGCCGTACCGTGAAATAGTTGTATAGAATTTGGCTGGCGCGTTCCAGCAACGGGCGCAGCACCGTCCGGTAGTTCTGGCACTGGACATCGGTCAGGCAGAACAGCACATTGCAGCGCATGGCATCCGCCCCGGTCACATAGCAGGGCAGATAGTTCTGCAGGGTGGTCTCCAGCATCCGCCCGCAGGAAAAGCTCAGCTTCAGCTGCTGGGCGGGAGTAAGGGCGGTGTTGGCGATGATCTCGCAGCTGGCTACAAGATAGGCGTCGCTTGCAAGGTTCAGCTCCATGTGCTGCAAAGGCTGCTCCAATGCGGCTTCGTCCGGGAACAGCCCGGCGTACAGCCGCACGAAAAAACGCTCCTGATAGCTGCGCACACTCTCGGCAAGATTTTCCTGTGCCGACAATTCGCCCAGCAAAGCACGCTCCTTTTTTACCTTTTCGGCGGCCTTGGCAAGGGCGGTTTGCAGGTTCTCGGGGGTCAGGTCCAGCTTGACCAGATAATCCACCACCCCGGCACCCATGGCCTGCTTGATGTAATCAAATTCTTCAAAACTGGTCAGCATGATAAAGGCGGGCAGGGCGCTGCGTTCCCGGCAGGTGCGGGCAAGGGTAAGCCCGTCCATCACCGGCATTTTTACGTCGGCAATGACGATATCCGGCTTCTCCCGCTCAATGAGTTCCAGCGCCAGCTTGCCGTTGCGGGCGGTGCCGCAGACGGTATAGCCCAGCTTTTCCCATTCCAGCATCCCCTGCAGGCCGATGAGCACCAGCGGCTCATCATCCACCAGTAATATCCGCAGCATGGCTGTCTCCTTTCTGTTGATAGGGCAGCCGGATGGTGACCTCGGTGCCCACGTCCTCTTCGCTTTCAATGGTCAGGCCGTAGCCCTCGCCAAAGGAATACCGGATGCGGCGGTTCACGTTCCACAGGCCGACATGACGGAACTTTTCAGCCTTTTCGGCACCCTCGGCGGGCTCGTCCAGAAGGTGAGCCACCAGCTCCGGCGGCATGCCCACGCCGTCATCGGTAATGCGCAGCAGTACGTCTCCGGTATCCGAGTCGGTGGAGATATCCAGCAGCACGCTGCCGTGGCCGCCCTTGGGCTCCAGCCCGTGGAAGATGGCGTTTTCCACCAGCGGCTGCAAGGTGAACCGGGGGATCATGCAGTCCCGGCAAAGGGTCTCACTTTCAATGCGGGAGACCTCAATTTCCAAGTCGCCGCCGTAGCGGTACTGCTGGATGGTAAAGTAATCGTTGAGCAGTGCCAGCTCCTCCTGCAAAGGTACCAGCTTCTGGGTGCCCTTGGAGATGCTCTTGGTCAGCCGCGCAAAGGCGGTGACCATCTCGGCAATGCCGGGTGCGTGCTGGATGGTAGCCATCCAGCGGATGCTGTTGAGGGTGTTGTAGATAAAGTGCGGGTTCACCTCGTTTTGCAGCATCCGATATTCCAGCTCCTGCTTGCGGCGCTCGTCCTCCACCCGGCGGGTCATCAGGCTGTCCACGTTTTCAGCCAGCTGGTTGATGCCCCGGCCGATGTCGCCCAGCTCGTTGTTCCACTCCACCGTGCGGTCCGGGGCAAAGTTGCCGCTGCCCACGGTCTCGATGCGCTTTTGCAGCGCCTCCACCGGGCGGGTGATGACCCGCTCCAGCCAGTGCTGCATCAAAAAGCTCAGTCCCCAGATGATGGCAGTGCCAAGGGCGACCAGCCACAGGTACACGCCGTAGTGCAGCAAAAAGGTATTTGCGGGCAAAAGCTGCACCAGCGCCGCGCTGCGGCCGTTCAGTGTTACCTTGACTACATAATACTTCTGGTCGTCCAGCTGCACCTTGCCCTGCCATGCGGTCTGCTCTGTCACGCCGTTATTGCTGCCGGTGCGCAGGGTGTAGTCCACCTCCCGCAGGCGGTTCTCAGTCTCGGTCAGGCTGCCGTTTTCGATCTGCCACAGGCGGCTGCCCATCTCCCAGTACAACGCGCTGCCGTCGGTCAGGCTGTAGCCCGCGGCCGGGTCGGTGATAATGGCGGTGTCCAGCGCAAGGTAGGTGCTGCCCCGGTGCAAGGTGCCCTTGCCGCAGCGGACAGGCTGGCTGAGGGCGATGCAGCCCGGACTGCCGGGCAGCAGCGGGTCGGTAGTGAACTGCATCCCGTAACCCTTGGTGAGAAACTGCTTTATGCTGGTGCGGTTGAGCGCCGCCGAGGCGTTCAGCGGGCCGAACTGCAAATGCCGGTCGTTCTCATTGGTAACAAAAAAGCGGAGGATATGGCTGTACAGGGTGCTGGAATAGTATTTTTCCTGCATGGCTTCGTAGGCGGCAATGGTCTGGGTGCCGTTGATATTTTCCTGCGTGATGTACCGCCGCACGGTGCTGTCGATGGAAGCCCAGTTCAAAAGAGCATCGGCGCTGTCCAGACTGGTCTCGATGGAGGTAGCCACCAGCCGCAGGTTGAACTCTGCCGCCTGCAGGGAGTTGGCGCGCACATATTGGTTGGAGAGGGTGAACAGCGCCGCGCCCACAGCCAGCGAGGTAAGGATGGTAAAAAAGCGCATCCCCCACACGATCTGCCGCCGCAGCGGGAAACGATGGCTGCTCTTCATAGCGGAGCCTCCTTTCCGGTAATATTTTGCATTCTTTCCTTTATACAGTACTGATTCCGGCGCGGTTTGTCAACGACTTTTTTCATGGAAATTGTGTACTTTATACGCTTTTTTCTTGTGCCATGGATGTAAACTGTGCAAGAGAACAAGAAAGTGCAGACTCCAGTGTAAGAAAGTGCATCTTTTTTTAAAAGATACAGAAAAACTGCAACTCTTCCCGGAATTTTTCCATTCCGGTTTTTGCGTTTGTGCGGTATCCTAGTGTCAACAAAAGCGAGCGGCTCCCCGGCACGGGGGAGAACGCTGCACGAAATACACACACTGCCCTGAAGGAGGACACACTTATGAAAAAGATCTCTCGTCGTTCGTTCCTTACCGCTGCCGCAGCCTGCGGCGCTGCTGTTGCCCTGAGCGCCTGCGGCGGCTCTTCCGCAAGCTCCACCGCTGCTTCCTCCACTGCCGGCTCCACCGCTGCATCCGCAGCCGCAGGCCCTGTTACCCTGCAGTGGTCGGTGTGGGATAAGGAGTCCACCCCCTACTGGCAGGCCATGGCCGACGGCTACATGGCAAGCCACAAGGACGTGACCATCGAGATGGTGGATCTGGGCTCCAGCGATTACATGACCGTTCTGGCCACCCAGCTGGCTGGCAGCGCCGATCTGGATATCGTGACCATCAAGGATATCCCCGGCTACGCAAACCTGATCAATTTGGACTACCTCAAGCCCCTGAACGAGGTACTGACCCGCGACACTGGCGATTTCAACGGCACCATCGAGCAGCTGACCACCGACGACGGCAACTTCTACGCCGTGCCCTTCCGCAGCGACTTCTGGGTGCTGTACTACAACAAGGATCTGTTCGATAAGGCCGGTGTGGAGTATCCCTCCAATGACCTGACGATGGAAGATTACGATGCTCTGGCACGCAAGATGACCAGCGGCTCCGGCGACACCAAGGTCTATGGCTGCCACTACCACACCTGGCGCTCCGCCGCTTCTCTGTTCTCCATTCTGGACGGCAAGAACACCATCATCGACGGCAAATACGACTTCATGAAGCCCACCTACGATATGGTCATTGCCCAGCAGAAGGACGGCATCTGCATGGACTACGGCTACCTCAAGACCTCTTCTCTGCACTACTCCGCAGCCTTTGAGAACCAGCAGTGCGCAATGGTCAACATGGGCAGCTGGTTCATTTCCACGCTGGAAGCTTACATGAAGGATGCTGAGACCAAGTTCAACTGGGGCATCGTCAAGTATCCGCACCCCGCTGGTGCAGAGGCTGGTTCTACGCTGGGCACTGTGACCAGCCTGGCCATCAACGCCGATTCTCCCAAGGCAGAGGCCGCTGCCGACTTCATCAACTGGTGTGTCTCTGAAGAGGGCGCACAGGCCATTGCCAAGACCGGCACCTTCCCGGCCTGCGGCTCCGCTGCTACCGCCGAGATCATCAAGTCCACCGAAGGCTTCCCCGAGGACAGCAACTCTGTGGATGCACTGACCACCAGCAACGTTTATCTGGAGATGCCCTACACCCAGTACGCATCTGATATCGAGACCATTCTGAACGCCGAGCACGATGCCATTATGACCATGAGCGAGACCGTGGACGAGGGCATCCAGAACATGAACGATCAGGTTCCCGCAGTTCTCGGCTGATAAAGCGTTTTCCGCAATGGTTTGCGGTTCTCCTTCTTCATTGTTTTCAATCCCCATTCATTTTCCGATGACGAGCATCGGAAAAAAGCCCTGTCCGAGCGGGGCGGGTATGCACAGCGCCCGCCCCGCTCATTTTTTGGAAAAACTGTTATACTTCCGGGAAAGGAGGCTCTTTTATGGCGAGTGCTGCTGTCCAGAATAAAACTCCCCGTAAAGTGCTAAAAAAATCGACCCGCGATTCCCTGATCGCGTATTCCTTCATTGCGCCAAACTTCATTGGCTTCTGCGTGTTTACGCTGGTGCCCATGGTGTTTGCCATTGCGCTGGCTTTCTGCGCATGGGACGGCCGCCACGCCATCGAGTTTATCGGTCTGAAGAACTTTGTAAAACTCTTTACCACCGATAAAATTTTTCAGGCGGCGCTGAAAAATACCATCGTCTACGTCATTGGCACGGTGCCGCTGACGCTGGCCTGCTCGCTGGCCATGGCTGTGCTGCTGAACCAGAACGTGAAGCTGCGCAACTTCTTCCGCACCGTGGCGTTCTTCCCTTACGTTGCTTCGCTGGTGGCGGTGGCAGCGGTGTGGAACATGATCTTCAACCCCTCCATGGGCCCCATCAACATGATCCTGAACCAGTTCTTTGGCGTGGCGGTGGAAAACCTGCCCCGCTGGGCTGCCGGTAAGGACACCGCTATGATCACGGTCATCCTGTTCAGCGTGTGGAAGAACATGGGCTACTACATGGTCATCTATCTGGCAGGCCTGCAGGGCTGCAACCCGGACCTGAACGAAGCCGCCGAGCTGGACGGTGCAAACCGCTGGCAGCAGTTCTGGCACATCACCCTGCCGCAGCTGCGCCCCACCACCTTCTTTGTGGTCATTATGCTCACCATCTCCGGCTTCAAGGTCTACGACCAGATGTACATGATCACGCAGGGCGGCCCCGGCACTGCTACCATGACGCTGGTGTACTACATCTATAATGTGGCCTTCGTCAATACCCCGAAATACGGCTACGCAAGTGCCATTGCCATGGTGCTGTTCGTACTGGTGCTGATCGTTACCATCATCCAGTTCCGCGGCTCCAAGGGCGATAACTGAGAAAGGAGGAAGAAACCATGGCAACCGCTGTTATTAAAGACCACGCTTCCCAGAAGCGCCGCAATTTCATCTCCAAGTTCCTGATCTATTTCTTCCTCATCGTCATCACAGCTTGTATGCTACTGCCTTTTTTGTGGATGCTGTCCTCCTCCTTTAAGCTGAATAAGGACGTGTTCGGCTTCCCCATCCAGTGGATCCCCAAAAATCCCCGCTGGCAGAACTATGTGGACATCTGGACCCAGATCCCGCTGCTGACCTTTGTGAAAAACACGGTCAAGATCACCGTGGTGGTCACCCTGTTGCAGCTGTTTACCTCCTCCTTTGCAGCCTACGCCTTTGCAAAGATGCAGTTCAAGGGCAAAAACGTGCTCTTCCTCGGCTACATTGCCACCATCGCAGTGCCTTGGCAGGCCTACATGGTGCCCCAGTTCATGATGATGAGCTCGTGGCATTTGAACAACACCCATCTGGCCATTATGTGCCTGCAGGCCTTCAGCGCCTTCGGCGTGTTCCTGATGAAGCAGTTCTACGAGGGCGTGCCTACCGAGCTGTGTGAGGCTGCCCGCATTGATGGCCTGAGCGAGTACGGCATCTGGTGGCACATCATGCTGCCGCTCAGCCTGCCCGCCCTGTCCACCCTGACCATCTTCACCTTTGTGAACACCTGGAACGACTTCCTTGGCCCCCTGATCTACCTGACCAAGACCGAACTCAAGACAATCCAGATCGGTCTGCGTATGTTCATCACCCAGTATTCTGCAGAGTACGGCCTGATCATGGCGGCCTCTGTGGTGGCACTGATCCCGGTGCTGATCGTGTTCCTCTCCCTGCAGAAGTATTTTGTGCAGGGCGTGGCATCCACCGGCATCAAGGGCTAAATAAATCACCCGTAAGCGGGGCGTGGGCAGTACCCGCGCCCCGCATTTTTTGCAGAAATAGAGGGAAAACGTTATGTTATATCCTGAACAGAATGAAGCGCGCTTGAAGCTGAGCCTTGACGGCACATGGGCGTTTGCGCTGGGCAGCTGCGTGGAAGACCAGTTCGATCCCGCAAAGCCCCTGCCGGATGCCCAGCCCATCGCCGTGCCCGCCAGCTACAACGACCAGAACGACCAGACCACCGCCCTGCGCCGCCACTACGGCTGGGCATGGTATCAGCGCAAAGTTACCCTGCCCACTTTCTGCGCCGGGCAGCGGGTGGTGCTGCGGTTCGGCTCGGTGACCCACACCGCAAAGGTCTGGCTGAACGGCCAGCTCATTGCACAGCACAAGGGCGGCTTTACCCCCTTTGAAGCAGACGTCACCGCCCTGCTGCGCCCCGGCGAGACGGTGCTGCTGACCGTCGCCTGCGACAACCGGGTAAACCACAGCACCCTGCCTGTGGGCAACGAGGACGGACAACTGGCCTTCTTTGGCTCGGACAACGCGGGCATCCCCAGCGTGGAAGCCGCCAAGCGCGCCGCCGCACCCCAGAACCGCCCGAACTTTGATTTCTTCAACTATGCGGGCATCCACCGCCCGGTGGTGCTCTACACCACCCCAAAAGAGTATATCGAGGATGTGACCGTAGTGCCCGCCGTGGACGGCACGGTGCAGTATGCGGTCAAAACCACCGGCAGCGCGCCTGTCCATGTCACGGTGCTGGATGCGGACGGCAACGCCGTTGCAAGCGCCGAGGGTACAGAAGGCACGATCACCATCCCGGAAGTGCATCTCTGGGAGCCCAGACCCGGCACGCCCTACCTGTACACCCTGCACATCACCTGCGGGGCGGATGTCTACGACCAGACCTTTGGCGTGCGCAGCATTGAGGTGCGGGGCACACAGGTGCTTTTGAACGGAAAACCGCTCTATTTCAAGGGCTTTTGCAAGCACGAGGACTTTACCGCCCATGGGCGCGGCTTTGACCCGGTGCTGAACGTGAAGGATGTGAACCTGATCCACTGGGCAAACGCCAACGCGGTGCGTACCAGCCACTACCCCTACGCTGAGGAGTTCTACGACCTGTGCGACCGGGAGGGCATTCTGGTCATGGACGAGACCCCGGCGGTGGGCATCGGCGGCGGGGCGGCGGTGAATCCTTACAAGGAATATCCCCTTGCGGAGCATCACCGGCAGGTGCTTGCCGAGATGATCCATCGGGACAAAAACCACCCCTGCGTGGTGCTGTGGAGCCTTGGCAACGAGCCGGATCTGGAGCACTTCCCGCAGGATGCCTACGATTACTGGCACCCGCTGTATGAGCTGGCGCATCAGCTGGACCCGCAGAACCGCCCGGTCACCCTCGTCTGCTGCCAGAACGACTATACGAAGGATATCACCACCCGCACCATGGATATCGTCTGCATCAACCGCTACTACGGCTGGTACAACCTTTCCGGCGACATGGACGCTGCCTGCTACGGCTTGAATCAGGAGCTGGATTTCTGGGCAGAGCAGCACAAGCCCGTAATGATGAGCGAGTACGGCGCAGACACTGTGGCAGGCCTGCACACCGCCGGAGCCGAGATGTTCAGTGAGGAGTTTCAGGTGGAGTTCTACCGCCGTCTGGATGCAGAGTTTGACAAGCGCCCGTGGTTTGTGGGAGAATTTGTCTGGAACTTTGCAGACTACGACACCGTGCAGGGCCCCATGCGGGTGGATGGCAACAAAAAGGGCCTGTTCACCCGGGACCGCCGCCCCAAGCTGGGTGTGCACTTTCTGCGCCAGCGGTGGGCAGAGATCCCTACGTTTGGATTTAAGGAGTAATCATGATGAAAAACTACCAGAACCACGCGATGACCGACGCCGAGGCACGGCAGGCACTGGCCGATGCCTGCAAACAGGTGGAGACCAATCTGCCCCTGTACACCTACCAGTGCCAGAACCATTCCAGTGTGAACGATATCTACCCCGGCTGCGCCAATAACCAGTGGACCTGCGGCTTTTGGCCCGGTGAGATCTGGCTGGCCTACGAGGCCACCGGGGACGAAAAATTCAAGACCGCCGCCCTCATTCAGGTGGACAGCTTTGCGGACCGCATTGCCCGCAAGGTGGAGGTGGACCACCACGATATGGGCTTTTTGTACAGCCCCACCTGCGTGGCAGCGTGGAAGCTGGTGGGCAGCGAAAAGGGCAAAAATGCCGCCATTGCCGCCGCCGACCAGCTGCTGACCCGCTACCAGCCCAGCGGCCGCTTCTTGCAGGCATGGGGCACTATGGATGACCCCGACAACTACCGCTATATCATTGACTGCATGCTCAACGTGCCGCTGCTGTACTGGGCAGCGCAGGTGACCGGCAGCGACCACTACCGCGAGATCGCCGCCGCCCACACCGCCACCACGCTGGCAAACTCCTTCCGACCGGACGGCAGCACCTACCACACCTTCTTTATGAACCCGGACGGCACCCCCAAGGGCGGCCGCACCTGTCAGGGCTATAAGGACGACAGCTTCTGGGCGCGGGGACAGGCGTGGGGCGTGTACGGCAGCGCCATTGGCTACACCTACACCCACGATGAAAAGTTTTTGGATGTGTTCCGCAAGGCACTGGCGTTCTACCTTTCCCGTCTGCCAGAGGACATGATCCCCTGCTGGGATATGCTCTTTGCCCCGGAAAGCGGCGAGCCGCGGGATTCCTCCTCCGCTGCCATCGTGGCTTGTGGATTGCTGGAAGCAGCCAAGTATGTGGATGAAACAGAAGCTGCCCAGTGGCGCACGCTGGCGCGGCAGATGCTGGCCAGCCTTGCCGCAAACTACGCAGTAAAGCCCGGTACCCTCGGCTCCGGCCAGCTGCTGCACGGCACTTACAGCAAAAAAAGCCCCTACAACACCTGCACCCCGGAGGGCGTGGATGAATGCACGAGCTGGGGCGATTATTTTTACATGGAGGCGCTGACCCGCCTGACCAAAGATTGGGAGATGTACTGGTGATGAACTTGCAGACCAAAGCGGATTTTACCGCACTGATGCACAAATTTCTCGACCCGCTCAAGCCTTATTATTCCGCAGGCTGCGCCCGGCTGCATCTGGGCGAGACGGGCGTGACCTACAACCAAAATGCTATTGAGCTGGAAGCCTTCAGCCGCCCGCTGTGGGCGCTGGTGCCCTTCTGGGTGGGCGGCGGCTCTGAGCCGGAATTTGAAACCATCTACCGCAAGGGTCTTGCCGCCGGCGCCGACCCGGAAAACCCCGAATACTGGGGCACCACCGGGGAATACGACCAGTGTTATGTGGAGATGGCTGCCATTGCCTGCGGCATCCTCACCGCACCGGAAAAGTTGTGGACCCCGCTTTCTGACACCGAAAAACAGAACCTTGCTGCATGGCTGGGGCAGATCAACGCCCACACCATCCCGGACTGCAACTGGCAGTTTTTCCGCATCCTTGTAAACCTTGCCCTGAAAAGCGTGGGGATGCCTTTCAGCCCGGAACTGCTGGAGGACGGTCTTTGCAAAATTGACAGCTATTACAGCGGCGACGGCTGGTCCACCGATGGCGCCTCCGTACAAAAGGATTACTACATCCCGTGGGCCATCCAGTATTACGGGCTGCTCTACTCTAAATTTGCCGCCGACACCGACCCCCGGCGTGCTGCACTCTACCGCCAGCGCGCCCAGCTGTTCGCGCAGCAGTTCGTCTACTGGTTCGATGCCAACGGCGCAGCGCTGCCCTTTGGCCGCAGCCTGACCTACCGCTTTGCTCAGAACAGCTTCTGGGCGGCCTGCATCTGGGCAGGGCTGGAGCCGCTGCCCCTGCCGGTGATGAAAGGGCTCATCGTCCGCAACTTCAACTGGTGGCTGGGGCAGAAAATGTTCGACCGGGACGGTATCCTGACCATCGGCTACTGCTACCCGCAGATGTACATGGCCGAGCGGTACAACGCCCCCGGCAGTCCCTACTGGGGCATGAAGAGCTTTTTGCTGCTTGCTTTGCCGGATGACCATCCCTTCTGGTCTGCCGAAGCCGCGCCCATGCCCGCATTGGAGCGGCTCAAGCCAATGCCCTACGCCAATATGCTGGTGCAGCGCCGGGCGGGGCGGGTAACGGCCTATGCTGCCGGTGTCAACGAGGGGCACGGCCACGGACAGTTCCCGGAAAAGTATGCAAAATTTGCCTACGATACCCGCTTTGGCTTCTGCGCCTCCCGCAGCCGGGAGGTGCTCAATCAGGCGGCTCCCGACAGTATGCTGGCCTTTGTCATCGACGATAACGTGTTTGTGCGCAAGGTGAGCAAAACGTGGGAAATTGAAGCCGGGGCTGTGACTGCGCAGTGGTCGCCCTTCCCCGGCATTGAGGTGACCACTACCATCACCCCCACGGCCACCGGCCACTGCCGCCATCACGAGATTGACAGCAGTTTCGACTGCGAAGCCTACGACTGCGGTTTTGCCGTGCCCAATTTTGCACCGGGCTATGCCGAAAGCGTGGAAAATGACACCGCCGAAGCCCATTGCGACACCCTGCGCTGCACCGTGCGCGGCAGGGGAGAAGCAGTGGTCATCGGCTGCGACCCCAACACCAGCCTGTACTTCACTAACGTCCATCTGCCCGCCGTGAAGTACCACATCCCCAAGGGGCACACAGGACTGGACACCGAGGTCTTTGACGAAGCGGACTGATGCCGCTTCTTTCCAGAAAAACAGTCGTTTTGTGCGGCTGTTTTTCTTATATCCTGTGCTATAATAAAAGCAGAAAATGCTGCGAGGTGACATTTATGCCGTTAAATCATCCCATTACCTCGGCGCTTCTGGCCGACCCGGAAATTTTCCAGCAGAACCGTCTGCCCTTCCATGCCCATTTTACCGACCAGACCAGCCTGGAACTGCCCCTGACCGTCAGCTTGGACGGCGAGTGGAACTTCTGCTATGCGGAAAACCTGACTGCACCCTTTACGGACTGGGACACCCTGACCGTGCCGGGCTTCATCCAGATGCAGAGCCTGCAAAAGCCCGGCCAGCCCTACGGCGCGCCCCATTATGTCAACACCCAGTACCCGTGGGATGGCCACGAAAAGCTGCACCCCGGTCAGATTCCGCAGGACTATAACCCCATCGGGGAATACCAGCGCAGTTTCACCCTGCCGGAAAGCTGGGCAAGCTGTTACTTGCGCCTGAACGGTGCCGACAGTGCCGCCGCCGTCTGGTGCAACGGCGTTTACATCGGCTACACCGAGGATACCTTCACTCCCGCTGAATTTGACATGACTGCTGCCGTCCACCCCGGCGAAAATACCCTGACGGTACAGGTGTACCGTTTCTCCTCCGGCAGCTGGCTGGAGGATCAGGATTTCTGGCGCATGAGCGGCTTATTCCGCTCCGTGGAGCTGTTCACAAAGCCGGAAATTCACCTCGAGGATGTCTTTGTGAAGCAGGATTTTGCCCCGGACTTTTCCAGTGCCACCGTCACCTTTGATTGCAAGGTCAGCGGCGCGGGAACGGTGTCGGTGGTGTTTGACGGCGAGGAGCAGTCCGCTGAGGTGGGGGAGCCTGCCGAATACGACAGCGGCGTGGTGTTTGGCAAAGGCGAGTCCGACCCGGATGTGGAGGAGGACGTACAGGACGTTTCCTTCACTTTTACGGTGGAGCATCCCGCCCTGTGGAGCGCCGAGCAGCCGAACCTGTACGAGGCCGAGATTGCTCTGCTGCGCGAGGGCGCTCTCGTGGAGCGCACCGGGTTGAAAGTCGGTCTGCGCAAATTTGAACTGAAAGACCGCCAGATGCTTTTGAACGGCCAGCGCATCGTGTTCAAGGGTGTCAACCGCCACGAGTGGAGCTGCCGGACCGGCCGCACCGTCAGCCGGGAAGAGATGCTGTGGGATGTAAAGAACCTGAAGGCCCACAACGTCAACGCCGTGCGCACTAGCCACTACCCGGACGACCCCTATTTTCTGCAGCTCTGCGATGAATACGGTCTGTATGTCATCGGGGAGACCAATCTGGAGACCCACGGCACATGGCAGAAGCTGGGTGCGGACGGCTCGGACGAGTGGACGCTGCCCGGTGCCCGCCCGGAGTGGCGGGAGAATGTGCTTGCCCGCGCCGAAGCCATGCTGGAACGGGACAAAAACCACCCGGCCATCCTCATTTGGTCTTGCGGCAACGAGAGCCACGGCGGCAAGACCCTGTGGGAGATGAGCGAGTATTTCCGCCGCACCGACCCCAGCCGCCTTGTGCATTACGAGGGCATTTTCTGGAACCGGGAATACCCCGCCACCTCCGATATGGAAAGCCAGATGTACACCCCGGTGGCAGACATTAAAAAGTTTTTGGCAGAGCACCCGGAAAAGCCTTTCATCATGTGCGAATACAGCCACGCTATGGGCAACAGCTGCGGCGGCATCGCAGATTATACCGAGTATGCCTACGAAGAGCCGCTGTATCAGGGCGGGTTTATCTGGGAGTACATGGACCACGGCATTGCAGTGATAAGCCCGGACGGAAAGCCCGGCTTTGCCTACGGCGGCGACTTTGGCGACCGCCCCACCGACCGGGAATTCTGCGTGGACGGCCTTGTGCTGCCCGACCGCCGCAATACTCCCAAGATGGATGCAGTCAAGGCGGCCTACGCACCGCTGAAAATCACCCTGACCGACACCGAAGTCGTGATTGAAAACCGGAACCTCTTTACCGACCTGAGCGCCTACGACCTTGTGTTTGCATCTTCGGTCAACGGCAAGCCGGAACGCCGCGCGGTGCTGCGGGCAGACTGCGCACCCGGCAAGACTGCGCACATCGCGTTCCCGTTCCCTCTGCCGGAGACAGGGCTTGCCTGCATGACCGTTACCGCAGTGCAGCGGGCTGCAAAGCCCGGCATCCCGACGGGCTATGAAGCTGCCTTTGGGCAGGTATGGCACAACTACGCCGCCGCCCGGCTGACCGTTGCCGCGCCGGAATTGGTGGAGATGGACTGCAACATCGGCGTAAAGGGCGATGGCTTCGAGTACATCTTTGGTCGCGGCAAGGGGCTGGTGTCCATCCGCTACAACGGTGTGCAGCTGTTGGACGATACCGTGCGCCCCAACTTCTGGCGTGCGCCCACCAACAACGACGAGGGCTGCGCAGAGCCGTTTGCATTTGCCTTCTGGAAAACCGCCGGTCTCTACGCCCGGTGCGATAACCTGACTGCCGAAGCAAAGGATGAGTTCGTCATCGTCCGCGCAAACTACACCCTACCAGATGGGCAGACGCTGCCCATTGATTTTGCCATCGACGGCGCAGGCCGCTGCGATATCACCATGACATGGCAGGGCGAAAAGACTGAGCTGCCGGAGTTCGGGCTGCTCTTCCCGATGCGCCGGGAGCTGACCAAGGTATCCTATCTGGGTCTTGGCCCCCGGGAGACCACCGCCGACCGCACCGCAGGCGGCAAGATGGGCGCTTGGAGCTACAATGTCCGGCAGGATTTTGCCCAGAACAGCCCGGTCTACCCGCAGGAATGCGGCAGCCGTACCGGCGTGTACAGCGCAGCACTCACCGGCAGCGGATTGAATATAGGCATCGGCTTTGCAGGGGACGGCATGACCTTCTCGGCGCTGCCCTACACGCCCCATGAACTGGAAAACGCCCGCCACCTTTACGAGCTGCCCCGGGACGACAATAAAACGGTCGTCCGCTGCGCTGCTTTCCAGCGCGGCGTGGGCGGCGACAACAGCTGGGGCGCAAAGCCCCATGCAGACGCCTGCTTTGCGGTGGAGAAGGGAACCTCGTTCCGTTTTACGATTCAAAAATAAAAATTTACTTGGCTAAAGTGGTGGGTATCATCGTGATACCCACCACTTTGGTCTTATTGCGAAACCGTAACAAGACAAAAATCAGCGCAATATTCAAATAGTATATTTGCGATATGCAATCCAACGTTGTAGCTGCTGCATTAAAAAGTTGAATTTTTATGGTTTATGGAGAAATAAGGAATTGTGTCAAAATGACACAATTGCTCCGGACACCTTCATAGAACCATGGAATGTGAATATTTTGCTTTCATAGGAGTTCATGTTTTTTTTACTGAATCTCGTGAAAAGCGTATAAAAAGCTTGCAATCATCTGTAAAATGTGGTATATCCATTATACGAAACATTGCTTTAAAAGAACACTCCACCGTTCAATGATGTGTAAAGTGAGGTGCCTGCCATGACCGCTGTGATCTACGCCCGCTATTCCAGTGACAACCAGCGTGAAGAATCCATCGAAGGCCAGATCCGGGAGTGCACGGCCTATGCGGAAAAGAACGGCATCACCATCGTCAAGCACTACATTGACCGTGCCATCTCTGCCAAGACAGACAACCGCCCGGAGTTTCAGCAGATGATAAAAGACAGCGACAAAAAGCTGTTTGATATCGTGCTGGTCTGGAAACTGGACCGCTTTGCCCGAAACCGCTACGACAGTGCCCGGTATAAGACCCAGCTGAAAAAGAATGGTGTCAAGCTTATGTCTGCCACCGAGATCATTTCGGATGGCCCGGAAGGTATCATTCTGGAATCGGTTCTGGAAGGTTATGCCGAGTATTACTCCGCTGATCTGTCCGAAAAGGTCATTCGCGGCATGACGGAAAACGCCCTGAAAGGCAAATTTTCTGGCGGTGCTATCCCTTTCGGCTACACCATCAACGCAGACCGCCGCTTTGAAATCGACCCACTCACAGCTCCCTTTGTAGCTGAAGCTTTCCAGCGGTACAATGACGGACAGACGATGCGGGAGATTCGGGATTGGCTCAATGAAAAGGGCATCAAGAATAAGCGCGGTGGGCCAATGACTTTCAATGTCATCCAGCACATGCTGAGCAACCGCCGATATATCGGCGAGTTGAAGTACCGGGACGTCCTGATTCCCGATGCGATTCCACCTATCGTGTCCGTAGAGCTTTTCAACGATGTACAGGAGAAGATGTTGAAAAACAAGAAAGCCCCTGCCCGTAGAAAGGCAGAGGACGACTATCTGCTCACCACCAAGTTGTTCTGCGGCTACTGTGGGGCGTTGATGTTTGGAGAGAGCGGCACGAGCCGGACGGGCGAAGTCCACCGCTACTATAAATGTGCCACTGCCAAAAAGCACAAGGGCTGCAAGAAAAAGACCGTCCGCAAACAGTGGCTGGAAGATCTGGTGGTGAACCAGACCATGCAGCTTGTCAAGGACGATGCCGCTATGGAATCCATCATCGCCAAGGTGATGGAGCTGCAAAACAAGGAGAACACCAACATTCCCCTTTATGAAAAGCAGCTCCGTGATGCGGAATCTGGTATTCAGAATATGCTGAATGCGATTCAGGCCGGTATCCTGACCAGTTCCACCAAGGAGCGGCTAGAGCAGCTGGAAGAAACCAAGCGTGAGCTTGAAGCCCGCATTGCGGAAGAAAAGCTGGCGAAGCCCAAGGTCACGGAGGAGTTCATTCGCTTTTGGTTGCTGCGGTTCCGTAAGCTGGATATGAGCCTGAAAGACCAGCGGCAGGCTCTGGTGGATACCTTCATCAATGCGATTTACCTGTATGACGATAAGGTTTTGATTACCTTTAACTATAAAGAGGGTACACAGACCATTCCTTTTGAAAAAGTAGAGGAATCCAAAGCAAAGGGAAATGGTTCGGATTTTGATTGCGTAACTGCACCAAGAAAAACCAGTACACAATGTGTACTGGTTTTTCTTTTTCGGTGCGGAAGAGGACTTGAACAGGGCGGCGGCGCGCAGCGCCGTAAGCAATCAGCCCGGTGGGCTGTTGCTTAGCCCGCGGTTCCCAACCCGTAGGAATGTCTACCGGGAGGCAGACTGTCCACTGTCTTTTTTGTTTTACATGCAGTAAAGGTTATCCCATGGTCACCTGCACCTCTACCACAGCGCCTTCTGGTGCCAGCGGCAGCAGGCTGCCCTCAATGGGCTTGCCATCCACAGCGACGCTCTTCACACCGTACTGGACTGCAGCGGTATTATCCACTGCAATGTGATAGGTTGCGCCCCGGTAGCGGCGGGTAACGGTGAAGCCGCCCAGCGTGTGTGGGATACAGGGGTCTACCTTCAGGCCGTCCAGCGTGGGCTGGATGCCAAGGATATACTGGCTCACATTGAAGAAGGTCCATGCGGCAGTGCCGGTCAGCCAGCTGTTCTTTGCTTCGCCAAAGGTGGGGGCATCCTTACCGGCCACCATCTGGCTGTAAACATAGGGTTCGGTGCGGTGGATCTCGGAAATATCCTCGATGTAGGCCGGGCATGTCTTGCGGTACACCTCAAAGGCCCGGTCGCCATGCCCCAGAACGGCTTCGGCACAGCTGATCCACGGATTGTTGTGGCAGAAGATACCGGCGTTCTCCTTGTATCCCGGAGGATAGCTGGAAATTTCACCCAGATTGAGCTGATAACTGGTGTATGCAGGTTGGTGCAGAACCACACCGTACTTGGTATCCAGCCGTTCCTCTACGCTCTTCAATGCCTGCGCGGCCTGACCGGTCTCCTTGCCAATGCCAGCCATGACGCACATGCCCTGCGGCTCAATGAAGATCTGGCCCTCGGTGCACTCCTTGCTGCCAACAGGCTTGCCAAAAGCATCGTAGGCGCGGCGGAACCATGCGCCGTCCCAGCCAGAGGTCAGGGCCGCCTGTTCCACGCCGTCCACAGCCTTGCGGGCCGCAGCGGCTTCATCGGCAAGGTTCAGGTGGTCGCACAGTTCGGCGTACTCGTGGCCGTACTTGACGAACATGCCCGCAATGAACACGCTTTCGGCCACAGGGCCTTCGCTGGGACCGGTGATCTGGAAGCTCTCGCCCGGGTGCTCCGAGAAACAGTTCAGGTTCAGGCAGTCGTTCCAGTCGGCGCGGCCAATGAGCGGCAGGCCGTGGGGGCCAAGGTGGGTGACGGTAAAGTTGAAGCTGCGGCGCAGATGCTCCATCAGGCTCTGTGCCTTGCTGGCATCATTATCAAAGGGCACCTGCTCGTCCAGAATAGACCAGTCGCCGGTCTCGCGCAGATAGGCGGCAGTGCCGGCAATGAGCCACAGCGGGTCATCGTTGAAGCCGGTGCCGATATCGCGGTTGCCTTTCTTGGTCAGGGGCTGGTACTGGTGGTAGGCGCTGCCATCCTCAAACTGAGTGGCGGCAATATCCAGAATGCGCTCCCGTGCGCGGGATGGGATGATGTGTACAAAGCCCAGCAGATCCTGACAGCTGTCGCGAAAGCCCATGCCGCGGCCGGTCCCGCTTTCAAAGTAGCTGGCCGAGCGGCTCATATTGAAGGTGACCATACACTGATACTGGTGCCAGATGTTCACCATACGGTCCAGCTTTTCCTCGCCGGATTCCAGATGGTAGGTGGAGAGCAGAGCTTCCCAGTGGTCGGCCAGCGCCTTGCGGGCCGCGTCCACCTGTGCATCGGTGGCATAGCGTGCGATCATGGCATGGGCACGCTCCTTGTTGATGACACCGGGAGCCGTGAACTTTTCTTCCTGTGGGTTCTCGATGTAGCCCAGACCGAAGAGGATCTTCTTTTCCTCACCCGGTGCAAGGGTGACATGGATGTGCAGCGCGCCCACCGGTGCCCAGCCGTGGGCGATGCTGCCGGAGCAGTGCCCGGCGCGGACGGCCTGCGGGTCTGCAGGGCCGCCATACACACCGCAGAAGGCATCGCGGGTGGTATCAAAGCTGGTAACAGGCGTATTGCTCCAGAATACCGCATAGTGATTGCGGCGCTCACGGTATTCCGTCTTATGGTAGATGATGGCCGGCTCCACCTCCACCTCGCCGGTGGAGAAGTTGCGCTGGAAGTTGGAGCTGTCGTCAATGGCATCCCACAGGCAGAACTCCACATAGCTGAACACATCCAGCTCTTTTATGGCATCCGTCTTATTTTTCAAAGTCAGGCGGTCCAGCTCACAGGCATCGCCGGTGGGCACGAACAGCTCCTGCGCGGCGGAAACACCGTTCTTCTCACCCTCCAGAATGGTATAGCCCAGACCGTGGCGGCAGGCGTAGCTGTCCAGCTCTGTCTTGGTGGGCTGCCAGCCGGGGTTCCAGACGGTATCGCCATCCTTGATGTAAATGTGGTGGCCGTCCATATCCAGCGGGGAGCTGTTATAGCGGTAGCGGGTCAGGCGGCGCATCCGCGCATCGCGGTAAAAGCTGTAGCCGCCCGCCGTATTTGAGACAAGACTGAAGAAATCCTCGCTGCCAAGGTAGTTGATCCAGGGCAGAGGCGTGCGCGGGGTGGTGATGACATATTCTTTGCGTGCGTCATCAAAATGGCCGAATTTCATAAATGCTTCCTCCTTATCAGCTGCCGGCAGCCCCGGCGGCATCGCTTTTGCGAAAACGATTAAGGCGGACGATCAAAGCATTCTCTTTGCTTCTAGCATAGCCCAAGCAGGCCAAAAAAGCAAGAGGATTTTCCAAAAAATTTCTGAAAGTATCTTTCATAAATACGCATGTTTCCATGATTTTCAGAAAATTCATTTCAAGCACGCTTTTTGTGCTTCCTGTAAGCGAAAACGCTGAAACACAATTTATAGGTAATATTATATACGGCGAAAATCGTAACGAAACCGCAACGAAAATCTTTTGATTTTAACCGAAATGTAACGAAATCCATCCAAGGTGCACAATTTCGGTTCTTCATAAACGAACAAAACGCCAAAATCGAGTCAAATGCAACGAAAGTTATTCTTTTGAGCTTGATTTTTCATACAAAATACGCTATTATGAAATTGCGAAAACGATTAAGGACTTGATGGAGAACATCCCCCGTAAAACGTTCTTCGGAAGGAGGCAAACGAGCGATGCCGTCCCTGAAAGATCTGGCAAAGGAATGCGGCGTATCAGTGGCAACGGTCAGCAAGGCGCTGAACGACCAGCCGGATATCTCGCCTGCCACACGAGAACGGGTGCGGGCCGCAGCGCATCGTATGGGCTACATGCCAAACGCCGCCGCCCGTTCCTTGAAAACAAACCGTACTTATAATCTGGGCGTTCTGTTCGTGGATGAACGGCAGAGCGGCCTGACCCACGAATACTTTTCCGCCGTGCTGGACAGCTTCAAGGTGGAAGCCGAGAAACACGGCTACGACATCACCTTTATCAACCACAATATCAGCGGCAAGAGCATGAGCTACCTTGAGCACTGCCGCTACCGCAATGTGGACGGTGTGGTGATCGCCTGCGTGAACTTCTACGAGCCGCAGGTGGTGGAGCTGGTGAACAGCGAGGTGCCGGTGGTCACGATCGATCATGTGTTCAATAACCGCATGGCGATCCTCTCGGATAACGTTTTCGGCCTGAAGGCACTGGTGCGGCAGGCATGGGCCTGCGGCCACCGCCGCATCGCCTTTATCCACGGCGAAAAGACCGCCGTTACCGAGAACCGCGTTGCAGGTTTCTATCAGGCCTGCGAAGAGCTTGGCCTGAAGATCCCGGAAGCTTATGTGCGGGAGGGTATCTACCATGATGCCGACCGCTGTGCCGCCGAGACCAAAGCGCTGCTGGAGCTTCCGCAGCCGCCCACCTGCATCATCTTCCCGGACGATTTCTCCGCGCTGGGCGGCTACAACGCCATCAGCGAAAAAAGGCTTTCAATCCCGGAGGATGTTTCGGTAATGGGCTACGACGGCATCTACCTCTCGCGGGTGGTCAAGCCTCAGCTGGTGACTTACCAGCAGAACACCGCCGCGCTGGGCCGCACGGCTGCCGACAAGCTCATTGAGCTGATCGAGCATCCAAGAGTGACCCTGCCCGAACAGATCCGCGTTTCCGGCAAATTGCTGGACGGCGGGTCGGTCAGCATTCTTTAATATGTCTCCAAAGGCTCTTGCTACGGAACCTTTTATGAAGAAAACTTTTGCAAATAATGGAAAACCATGAAGGAGGTTTACCCTTATGAAAAAGATCTCTCGTCGTAATTTCCTGCTCGCTTCCGGTGTCGTGACCATTGGTGCAGCCCTGACTGCATGCGGCGGCTCTTCCGCTTCCACCAGCACCGCTTCTTCTGCTCCGGCTTCCTCTGCTGCTTCCGCTGCTCCCGCAGCAGGCGGCAAGGTGCTGAACATCTGGTGCTGGAACGATGAGTTCCAGAGCCGCTTCAACGACTACTATCCGGAAGTTTCCGAGATCGCAGCCGACAAGTCCACCACCACCCTGAAGGATGGCACCGTTGTGAAGTGGACCATCAATGCCAACGAGAACAACAACTATCAGAACAAGCTGGACGAAGCCCTGCTGAGCCAGGACAGCGCTGCTGATGACGACAAGATCGACATCTTCCTGATCGAGGCTGACTATGCTCTGAAGTATGTGGATTCCGATTACGTTCTGGATGTCAAGGCAGACATCGGCCTGACCGACGACGATCTGGCTGGCCAGTACCAGTACACCAAGGACATCGTTACTGTGGACGGCAGCCAGCGCGGCACCACTTGGCAGGCAACTCCCGGTCTGTTTGCATACCGCCGCAGCATTGCCAAGGATGTTCTGGGCACCGATGATCCCGCCGAAGTGCAGACCTACCTGTCCGACTGGGATAAGTTCAATGATGTAGCTGCACAGGCAGCCGCCAAGGGCTACAAGATGCTGTCCGGCTTTGATGATGCATACCGCACCTTCTCCAACAACGTGGCAGCTCCGTGGGTCACCGGCACTACCGTTACCGTTGATGAGAACATTATGAAGTGGGTCGATCAGACCAAGGAGTACACCGATAAGGGCTATAACAACAAGTCCAGCCTGTGGGACAGCCAGTGGGCAGCCGATCAGGGTCCCACCGGTAAGGTGTTCGGCTTCTTCTACTCCACCTGGGGCATCAACTTCACCCTGCTGGGCAACTCGCTGGAGACTCCTGTCGCTGAGGGCGGCAAGGAAGAAGTTGGCAACGGTATCTACGGCGATTACGCTGTGTGCGAAGGCCCTCAGCCCTACTACTGGGGCGGCACCTGGATCTGCGGCGCAGCCGGCAGCGACAACATCGAGACCATTAAGGATGTTATGCAGAAGCTGACCTGCGATGAAGCCATCATGAAGCAGATCACCATGGATACGCAGGACTACACCAACAACGAGAAGGCTATGAACGAGATCGCAAACAGCGATTACAGCTCCGCTTTCCTGGGCGGCCAGAACCACATCGCTCTGTTTGCAGAGGCTGCAGCCAAGATCGATATGTCCAACGCCGGTCCGTACGATCAGGGCCTGAACGAGAGCTTCCAGACCGCATTCAAGGATTACTTTACCGGCAACGTGGACGAAGATACCGCAAAGGCAAACTTCGAGACCGCTATCAAGGAGAAGTATCCTGAGCTGACCGACGTGGTGTGGCCCGCATAATAGCAGCCGACCCTAAAACGGAAAAGTGAATACGCAGGGGCGGGCCGGACGCTGTTCCCGCCCGCCCCTGTTCTTTCCGCAAATTTATCAGGAGGCGATCCTTATGGGAGAAAAGAAAAAGAAAGGGTCGATCAGCTACGCGAAATGGGGCTACATCTTCATTGCGCCGTTCTTCATCATCTTCGCGGTATTCCAGCTGATCCCTCTGGCATCCACCATTTACTACAGCTTTTTTGAATATTACCGCAGCGGCCTGAAGATCATTGGCCCGAACTTTGTGGGCCTGAAAAACTACATTACCCTGTTCGCAACCGATCTGCCCAAGTACTTTGGCAACACGCTGATCCTGTGGATCATCGGCTTTATCCCGCAGATCGCCATTTCCCTGTTGCTGGCAGCATGGTTCACCGACCTGCGCCTGAAGTTGAAGGGCCAGACCTTCTTCAAGACGGTCATCTACATGCCCAACCTGATCATGGCCTCCGCCTTTGCAATGCTGTTCTTCGCGCTGTTCTCGGACAACGGCCCGGTGAACGCCGTGCTGCAGAGCATGGGCTGGATCGATGCACCCATCAGCTTTTTGAACACCGTGTGGGGCAACCGCGGGCTGATCGGCCTGATGAACTTCCTGATGTGGTTCGGCAACACCACCATCATGCTGATGGCTGCGATCATGGGCGTGGATCCCACCCTGTACGAAGCGGCTGAACTGGACGGCTGCACCCCGAACCAGATGTTCTGGAAGATCACCATTCCGCTGATCCGTCCCATCCTTGTTTACGTCATGATCACCTCCATGATCGGCGGCCTGCAGATGTTCGATGTGCCGCAGATTTTGACCAACGGCAAGGGCGGCCCGGACCGCACCTCCACCACCATGATCATGTACCTGAACAACCACCTGTTCAGCAAGAACTACGGCATGGCCGGTGCAGTCTCGGTGGTGCTGTTCCTCGTGTGCGCAGTGCTGTGCGTTGTGGTCTACTTCTCCCTTACCAAGGAGGATGACGGCCTGACCCGCGCCCAGCGCAAAGAACTGAACGCCGCCAAAAAGGCAGCAAAAGGAGGGAAATGATTATGGCACACACTCCTAGAAATCAATCGGAAAAAGCAACACTGGCTGCACGCCGCGCATGGTGTTATCTGGTGCTGGTGCTCATCAGCTTTTTGTGCCTGTTCTTCTTCTATGTGCTGGTGATCAACTCCACCCGCACCCACTTCGAGATCCAGAAAGGCTTCTCGCTGCTGCCGGGCAAATCGCTCATTACCAACTTCCAGAACGTGCTGGCCGATGCTAACATCCCTGTCATCACCGGCATCCGCAACAGCCTGATCGTCTCCGCCTGCTCGGCGGCGTTCAGCGTGTACTTCTCGGCCCTGACGGCCTACGGCATCTACGCCTATAACTTCAAATTCAAAAAGGCCGCGTTCGCCATTATCCTGCTGATCATGACCATGCCCACGCAGGTGTCCGCTCTGGGCTTTTTGCAGCTCATCACCAAGATGGGCCTGAAGAACAGCTTTATCCCGCTGATCCTGCCCAGCATTGCAGCGCCCACCGTGTTCTTCTTCATGAAGCAGTATCTGGACGCTTCCCTTCCCATGGAGATCGTAGAGGCTGCCCGCATCGACGGTGCAGGCGAGTTCTACACCTTCAACAAGATCGTGCTGCCCATTATGAAGCCCGCTTTGGCAGTGCAGGCCATTTTCTCCTTCGTGGCCAGCTGGAACAACTACTTCATTCCCGCTCTGGTGCTGGACAGCGCCGACAAAAAGACCCTGCCCATCCTGATTGCACAGCTGCGCAGTGCAGACTTCCTCAAGTTTGATATGGGCAAGGTTTACATGATGGTGGCTATCGCCATTCTGCCCGTCATCATCGTGTACCTGCTGCTTTCCAAGTTCATCGTCCGCGGTGTTGCTTTGGGCGGCGTGAAAGGCTGACGGCATTTTGCCGCAAACAACAAAAGGGTCCCGGAGAAAATTCCGGGATCCTTTTGCTGTGTTTAGGATATAAGGAATTTTTGGAAGAGATCAGGAGAAAAAACAAGGCATACACATTCTGTCGGAGGTTCTAAGGGGATAAGATTTACTCGCCGCGGACGGCTGCGAAACCTGCTTCCAGATCAGCAATGATATCGTCGATGTGCTCAGTGCCGATGGACAGGCGGATGGTGTTCTGATAGATCTGCTGCTCGGCCAGCTCTTCGTCGTTCAGCTGGCTGTGGGTGGTGGAAGCCGGGTGGATGACCAGACTCTTCACATCAGCAACGTTTGCCAGCAGAGAGAAGATCTTCAGGTTATCGATGAACTTGAATGCCTCCTTACGGCCGCCTTTGATGTTGAAGGTGAAGATGGATGCACCGCCATTGGGGAAGTACTTCTCGTACAGGGCGTGATCCGGGTGATCCGGCAGGGAGGGGTGGTTGACCTTCTCCACCTGCGGGTGGTTTGCCAGAAACTCCACCACCTTCTTGGTGTTCTCCACATGGCGCTCGATGCGCAGGCTCAGGGTCTCGGTGCCCTGCAGCAGCAGGAAGGCGTTGAACGGCGAAATGGTGGCACCGGTATCACGCAGCAGGATTGCACGGATGTAGGTGACAAAAGCTGCGGGGCCTGCTGCATCGGCAAAGGAAACGCCGTGGTAGCTGGGGTTGGGGTCAGCAATGTTGCCGAACTTGCCGCTTGCCTTCCAGTCGAACTTGCCGCTGTCCACAATGATGCCGCCCAGCGTGGTGCCGTGGCCGCCGATGAACTTCGTGGCGGAATGGACAACGATATCTGCGCCGTGCTCAATGGGACGGATCAGGTACGGGGTGCCGAAGGTATTATCGATGACCAGCGGCAGGCCGTGCTTGTGCGCGATGGCTGCAATGGCATCGATATCGGGGATATCGCTGTTGGGGTTGCCCAGAGTTTCCAGATAGACGGCCTTGGTGTTGGGCTGGATGGCATTCTCCACCTCAGCCAGATCGTGTGCATTGACAAAGGTAGTGGTGACACCGAACTGGGTCAGGGTGTGCTCCAGCAGGTTGTAGCTGCCGCCGTAGATGGTCTTCTGAGCCACGATGTGGTCACCGGCCTGTGCCAGTGCTTCGATGGTGTAGGTGATGGCAGCGGCACCGGAGGCGGTTGCCAGAGCAGCCACGCCGCCCTCCAGAGCAGCGATGCGCTTCTCGAACACGTCCTGCGTGGAGTTGGTCAGGCGGCCGTAGATGTTGCCGGCATCTGCCAGACCAAAGCGGTCTGCTGCGTGCTGGCTGTTGCGGAACACATAGGAAGTGGTCTGATAGATAGGCACTGCACGGGAATCGGTTGCGGGATCGGCCTGCTCCTGGCCAACGTGAAGCTGCAGGGTCTCAAATTTATAGTTAGACATAGTATTTTACCTCTCTATTTATACTTTTGGTATAATTTCATGATACAAAAAATCCCGATGCGTGATACAAAAGCGCACCGGGCAAACACAATTCAAAGCGATTCTGTCAACGTCACATTCGGGTACACATTCGTGCACAGCAAGAGGGCATCGTACAGTTCACAGCCAGATGTTCTGCCCGGTCACCGCACATTCGCCCACAGCGGAAATTTGCATGCAGCAGGTCGTTCCAAATCAGCTTCATATCCGTGCCCTCCTTTCCCGTAAAACTCTTCCCCACTCATCTACAAACCGGCACCTCTATCTGCTCTGTACCGGGAAGCAAAACCTTTTCTTTCTTTTTCCCACTAGGTTTGTGGATTTGTTGTTTGCATTATATTCTCTCTTACCCAGTTTGTCAATAGGTTAATTCCAGTTTTTTTCAAATTGAGTTTTCTGCACGATGCGCAGCCCGCATTTGCAGCATCCCGTTGTGCAGTTCCAACAGGAGTAACACTTCTGCTTCTTCGAAAATTTTTATTTTTCCATTGATAAAACCTTAAAATTTTATTGTTATACTAAAGCTGTCCCTTGCAAACGCCCTGCAAATCGTTTATTATGGTAGCGTTCTTTTTTATCATCAAAGGAGTTTTTTCGATGCTGCATCGTTTCTTTCATTTTTTAAAGCAGAGCCTGCTCGTTGTTCTTTGCATCCTGCTGCTTGGCGGGCTGCTGGCAGGCGGCTGGTTCTTTTATCAGGGCAGGCAGCTGTACCGCAGTGCCGCCAGCAGTTACCCAGTGGCTTCCATGTACGACACCATCTGTGCCCGCGGGAGCTATACTTCCTACGATGCGCTGCCGCAGATCTATATTAACGCAGTCATCTGCACCGAGGACGAGCATTTTATGACCCACAAGGGCATCGACCCGGGGGCCATTGCCCGCGCCCTGCTGGCCGACCTGCGCACCCACTCACTGGCTGAGGGTGGCAGCACCCTGACCCAGCAGCTTGCCAAGAACGAGCTGTTCACGCAGGACAAGCATCTGGCCCGCAAGGCTGCCGAGATGCTTGCTGCTTTTGATCTTGAAAAGACCTACTCCAAGCAGCAGATCTTTGAGATGTACGCCAACACCATCTATTTTGGCAGCGGGCATTATGGCATTGCAGAAGCTGCCGAGGGCTACTTTGGCAAGGAACCGGCCCAGCTGACCGATGCCGAAGCGATCTATCTGGCGGGTATGCCCAACGCGCCTTCCACCTACGCCAGCAGCCCGGAGCTTGCCTTCAAGCGGATGCAGGTGGTGCTCAAGCGGATGGTCAAGTGCCGCGTGCTCACCCAGCAGCAGGCCGATGCCATTGCCGCAGATGCTGAAAACTTAACGGTTTAAACAAGACACCGCGCCCGGTCTGCTGCGGATCAGACAAGGCGCGGTGTTTTGTTTTGCGGTATTTGGTTTGGTAAAGGAGGAATCATGTTACCCATTCAGGCAGTTGCGGCTCTGCCTGTCCGGTGATATCAGGATACCAGATAATTTCAGCGAAAACATGTTGTTTATATGAAGCTTTTATGAATTTACCGGTTCTTTGCCGCTGTCATGCTGTCACTCCGGCGCTTTCATGCTTTCCACCATGCTGATATGCCGCACATGCCGCCGCATGGCAAAGCACACCACAACGGTGAACAGCATGGTCAGCGCCACTGCCAGCAGATAGCTGCGGGGTGCAATGGTGCGAATGAACATCAGCTGATCCATTTCTACGGTCAGGATGATGAACCGGTGCAGCGGCACGCCCAGCAGCAGGCCCACGCCGGAGCCGATGAGGGACAAAAGCTCGATCTCGCGGAAGATGTAGCGGTACACTTCTTTGTCATAGAAGCCCAGCACCTTGATAGTGGCAAGCTCCTTTTTGCGCTCGGCAAGGTTGACGCTGATCAGGTTGTACAGCACCACCGCCGCCAGCGCCGCCGCGCACACGATGATCAGCACCACCACGTAGTTCAGGCTGCCGATCAGGCTGCCGAACATGGAGGTGGTGTCCTCGGTGAAGCTGACGCTGCTCACATAGTTGCAGCCCAGCAGCTTTGTGCGCAGGGCGTTGTACTCCGCCTCGGTGGTACAGCCGGTCAGGCCGTAGACGGTGTTCCACTCCGGCGTGCTGCCCAGCAGGGCTTGCAGCTGCGCATTGGAGAGATACAGCCGGGTGAACATGTAGTTCTCGGTAATGCCGGTCAGCACCAGCGGCACGCGGCTTCCGTCTGCAGCCTCCACATAGAACGTATCGCCCACGCTCAGCTCCAGATTCAGGGCCGTTTTTTCGGTCAGGATCACGCTGTCCTCTTCAAAGGGAATGGGGTCGTGGCCCACCCGGGTGCGGAAGGTGAAGTATTTGGTCATCCGGGCATCGTCCTCCGCGCCTACGATGCTGACATCGGCGCTCCCACCCTCTTCATTATAAAGGGTGGTGGACTTTGTGTAGAACGCACCCCAGCTGCGGACTGCACTGCTGCTGTCCAGCGTGTCGGCAAGGCCCTGCTCCATGGTCAGTGCCTTTTCGTCGCTGAGCGAGATGGTGAGATCGTTGTGGGTCAGCTGCCCGGACTGCTTGTCCACGATGGGCAGGATGGAATCCTGAATGCCAAAACCGATGAGCAGCAGCGCCGTGCAGCCTGCCACGCCCAGCACTGTCATGAAGAAGCGCTTTTTGTAGCGGAACAAGTTGCGGGCTGTGGTCTTTTGGGAGAAGCTCATGTGCTGCCACAGCGGGGTGATGTACTCCAAAAAGATGCGCTTGCCTGCCACCGGGGCCCGGGGCAGCAGCAAAGCTGCGGTCTTTTCCTTCAGGCTGGCGCGGCAGGCGCTCCATGTAGCAAAACCGATGACGGCCGCGCTGATGGCTACGCTGGCTGCCGCCATGCCGGGGTAAAAGTGCAGCGTAAAGGTGGACATGCTGAAGATCATCTGGTAAGCATACCAGATGATGAGCGGGAACACCACAAAACCGATGACCATGCCCACGATGCTGCCCAGCACGCTGGCGCTGAGGGCATAGAACAGATACTTGCCTGCGATCTTTGCGTTGGAGTAACCCAGAGCTTTCAGAGTACCCAGCTGCAGGCGGTTCTCGTCCACCATGCGGGTCATAGTAGTAGTGGCCACCAGCGCCGCCACCAGGAAGAAGAACACCGGGAACACCCGTGCAATGGCATCCATGCGGTCGGCATACTGCTCAAAGGTGACAAAGCTCACGGTGGAGCTGCGGTCCAGCACATACCACTCGCCGCTCTTGATCTGGCTCACCTGCTCCTCGGCATCGTTCAGCTGGGCAAGGCCGTCGGCCAGCTGCTGTTCGGCATCGGCCTTCCGGCTCTCGTACTCCGCGCGGGCATCGGCCAGCTGCTGCACGCCATCGTTGTACTGCTGCCAGCCTTCGTCCAGCCGGGTGCGAGCCGCATCAAACTGGGTGTAGGCTGTGGCCGTGCCGGTGGTGAGCTGCAGCTGCCCCTGCAGAAGCTTTACCTTCATCTGGCGCAGTGCTGCCTTTGCCTCAGTCACCAGCTGCTCGTTGGAAAGGCTGGGCGAAGAGATCAGCCCCTGTGCATACATCTGGCGCTTGCCCTCGTCCAGCTGGGCCTGATAGCCGTTCAGCTGGCCGCTGATGTTGTCGTAAGCATCCTGCGCCTTCTGCAGGGCATCCCGCAGCTCGGTGTACTCTTCATCGGCAGGTTCCGCCTCGTCCAGCGCCTTCTGCGCGTTGTGCAGAGCCGTTTCTGCATAGCCCAGCAGCGGGTCGGCCACCTTTTTCAGGTTCACCAGCATCTCGATCTGTTGCAGCTGATCCTCAAATTCCAGCAGTTGTTCCTCGCCGCTCACCAGCTCGTCCGCACCGCCCTGCATGGTATCCGGCAGAGCCTTTTTGTTGGCGGCAAGCTCCGCTTCGCCCGCATCCAGCTGGGCTTTGGCGCTGTCCAGCTGTGCCTTTGCATCGGCCAGCTGCTGCTCTGCCTCCGCAAACTGACGGTCTGCTTCGGCTTTTTTGTCGTTGTACTCGGCCCGGGCGTCGGCCAGCTCTGCACTGGCGTCCTCGATCAGCTCCGCCCGCCGGGCCGTGCACTGTGCGCCGCTGATGGCCTTTACCCTTGCGGCTGTGTCATCCACTGCTGCCTGATACGCGTCCGAGTAATTATCATACAGGCCGGCATTTTTCACCTTGAGATAGCACGCTGTATAATAATCCATGGTCAGGCTGCCTTCCGGCAGGAACACGATATCATCCAGCTGGCCGTCACCGGCGGTGCTGCTCTCCTTGTCCGTGGAAAAATGCTGCGGGTCCTGCACGATGCCCACTACCGTGAACTGCTTCCGGCTCACATATTCGGTGTCCTCCGGCAGGGTGAGCACCGTGCCCGGTTCCACCGGGTCGCCGTAGCCCATCACATGCACCAAGCACTCATCCGGGGCTTCAGGCATCCGGCCCGAGAGCAGCACCAGACGGTTCATATTTTCTGCCGTGTCGGCCCCGGGGTCGGCGGGCAGCTGCTGCAGGCGCACCACCGCCGTCTCGCTCTGGCCCTGCCACTGGGCCTCCACGTCCTGATATTTCACCGGCTGCACAGCCTCCACGCCGTCCACGGCGGCAATGGCGGCAACGTCCTCCTCCGAAAGGCCCAGCGTGGACAGCACCCGCAGGTCGAACACGTTCTGCTGCACGTAGTATTTCTGCCCGGCGATGCGCATGCTGGGCGCAAAACTCATCAGGCCGGTCAGCATCATCACGCCCAGCGCCACGATGCCGAACAGCGAGACCATGCGGCTCAGGTTGTCCTTCATTTCCCGCAGGATGTTTTTACGATAACTTTTCAGCACAGCTCTCACCACTCAATCTCCTGCACCGGCACAGGATGCTCGTTGACCTGATTGGAGACGATCTTGCCGCTGCGCACCTGAATGATGCGGTCTGCCATCGCCGTCAGGGCGGTGTTGTGGGTAATAACGATCACCGTGCGGCCGGTGCGGCGGCAGGTATCCTGCAAAAGGGCCAGCACCTGCTTACCGGTCTTGTAATCCAGTGCACCGGTGGGCTCGTCGCAGAGCAGCAGCTTGGGGTTTTTGGCCAGTGCGCGGGCAATGGACACCCGCTGCTGCTCACCGCCGGAAAGCTGGGCCGGGAAGTTGTTCAGCCGCTCTCCCAGACCCACACTGCGCAGGGTCTCTTTGGGGTCCAGCGGGTCGCGGCAGATCTCGCTGGCCAGCTCCACGTTCTCCAGTGCGGTCAGGTTCTGCACAAGGTTGTAGAACTGGAACACAAAGCCCACGTCGTACCGGCGGTAGGTGGTGAGCTCTCTGGCGGTAAAGTGGCTCACGTTCTGGCCGTCCAGCCAGACATTGCCCTCGTCGCAGCTGTCCATACCGCCGAGGATGTTCAGCAGGGTGGTCTTGCCTGCGCCGGAAGGCCCCACGATGATACAGAACTCCCCCTTATCCACATAGAAATTCAGGTGGTCTGCGGCGGCGATCTTCACACTGCCGGTCTGATAATATTTGCAAACGTCCTCAAACTCCACAAAGTGCTCCATGGCGTTTTTTCCTTTCTATCGGGAATGCATACTGTTTCAATTTAACTATAACATCTCCCGGCAGACTTTGCAAAGACATCTGCGCAAATTTTCAAAAACTTAACAGAAAAGCGCAAAAAGGGCCGCTGCACATCTCTGCGTGCAGCAGCCCTTTCATCATTTGATCTCAGCGGTCAGCGCCCCACGATCAAATCGCGGCGGCAGCGCAGGCCCACGGTGAGGAAGGTGTTTTCGCCCAGTCGGCGCAGCACCACGCGGTCGGTGCCCTTCTGGCCCTCCACCAGCAGAGACAGGTTCAGGGTGGTGGAGCCCTTCTCAGTCTGGACCACCAGCGTGCTCACACCCTCGTTCAGCAGGGTCTGCATGTCCTGCACGGTGGTGCGGAAGGTAGCAGAACCGGCGGGCACATCCAGCGTCAGCACGCTGTCCTTCTGGCGGGCAGTGTACAGCACTTCTCTGCCGAACAGACCCTTGACGGTGTAACGGGCCTCGCTCTTTTTCGCCGCTGCATCTGCGGACGGGGCGGCCAGCTCATCGCCGGAGATCAGCATGATATTGCCCTGAATGGGGTTTCCCTCCGGTGCGCCGTAGCCGCCGTAGGTGGGGTCCTTTTCGCCGATTGCCACATCGGCGCTGTGCAGGGCGATATCCCCCTGCACCATCTGCTCCTGCGGGGGCAGATAGCCTGCGGCAGCAGGGTCGTTGATGTCTGCCTCTGCGGCAAATGCGCCCACGCTCAGCATGGCGGCAGCGCCCAGCACTGCAGCTGTGGTGGTGACGGTACGGACAAATTTATGGTTCAGTTTCATTTGGAATACCTCCGTTGATGGCGGTTTTGCACCGCACATTTTTGTTTTGTGGAAAACCATGGTCTGCCATGCGGTGTAATACAAAACCGCCGCATCTGTCTTATAAACGGATGCGGCGGCGGGATTATTGCAGCGGGCTATAAAATTTTTTGGAAGCTCTGCCGCCGGGGTCACTGGGCCTGTGCCGGTTCCCGGTTCAGGATCTCCATGAACTCCTCGCCGGTGATGGTCTCCTTCTGGTACAGATACTGTGCCAGCTCGTCCAGCTTGGCGCGGTTGTCGGTCAGGATGCGGACAGCCTTTTCGTGCTGAGCCTTGACCAGCTCCACCACCTTCTGGTCGATCTCGCGCTGGGTCTGCGCCGAGCAGGCCAGCGAGGTGTCACCGCCCAGATACTGGTTGTTCACGGTCTCCAGCGCCACCATGTCAAAATCCTTGCTCATGCCGTAGCGGGTAAGCATGGCGCGGGCAAGCTTGGTGGCCTGCTCGATATCGTTGGAGGCACCGGTGGTGATGGATCGGAACACCACTTCCTCGGCGGCGCGTCCGCCGGTAAGGGTGGCGATCTTGTTTTCCAGCTCTTCCTTGCTCATCAGGTAGTGGTTGCCCTCGTCCACCTGCATGGTGTAGCCCAGTGCGCCGGAGGTGCGGGGGATAATGGTGATCTTCTGCACAGGGGCAGAGTTGGATTGCTTGGCCGCCACCAGTGCATGGCCGATCTCGTGGTAGGCCACGATGCACTTTTCCTTGTCGGTGAGGATAGAATTCTTCTTCTGGTAGCCTGCAATGACCACCTCGATACTCTCCTCCAGATCGGCCTGCGTCACGCTCTTGCGGCCTGCACGCACAGCGCGCAGAGCTGCTTCGTTGACGATGTTGGCAAGTTCCGCACCGGATGCACCGGAAGCCATGCGGGCCACAGTGTTGAAGTCGATGTCCGGGGCCAGCGCCACCTTTTTGGCGTGCACTTTCAAAATCTCTTCGCGGCCCTTAAGGTCGGGCAGTTCCACCGGCACGCGGCGGTCAAAACGTCCGGGACGGGTCAGCGCCGGGTCCAGCGAATCCGGGCGGTTGGTGGCCGCCAGAATGATGACGCCGGTGTTGCCCTCAAAGCCGTCCATCTCGGTGAGCAGTTGGTTCAAAGTCTGCTCACGCTCGTCGTTGCCGCCGAGATTGCCGCTGTTGCGCTTCTGGCCGATGGCATCGATCTCATCGATGAACACGATGCAGGGGGCCTTTTCCTTGGCCTGCCGGAACAGGTCGCGCACCTTGGATGCGCCCATGCCCACGAACATCTCCACGAATTCAGAACCGGAAATGGAGAAGAACGGCACGTTGGATTCGCCTGCCACGGCCTTGGCCAGCATGGTCTTGCCGGTGCCCGGAGGGCCCACCAGCAGGATGCCCTTGGGCATGGATGCGCCAATGCTCTCGTACTTGCCGGGATCGTGCAGGTAATCCACGATCTCCTGCAGGTTTTCCTTGGCTTCATCCTCACCGGCCACATCCGCAAAGCGGATGCCGTGGGTGGACTGCACATAGACCTTGGCGTTGGACTTGCCCACGCCGCCGAACATCATGGACCCCGGGCCGCCGCCGGCCTTTTCCATCAGCTTTTTGTTCATCTGATTGCCGATGAAGCTGAACAACAAGATGGGCAGCAGGAACCAGATCAGGAAATTGAGTATCGGCGACCCCTGCTCCACGATCTCGCTGGAAAACTGTGCTCCGGCATCATACAGGCGCTGGGTAAGCTCCGAGTCGTTCATCAGGCCGGTCTTGTAGACCTGCTTTTCCTCTTTATCGGTAAAAATGATCTGGTTGGATTCGATATCCACACGGCCGATGTTCTTTTCCTCGGTCATGGTCATAAAGGTACCGTAGTCCACTTCCTCCACCTGACGCTCGCTCATCCACGGCAGCAGCACAAGGTTGAGCAGCAGCAGGACCGCCAGCACGATGGCGTAATAGATCGCCAGCGGCTTTTTGGAAGGTTTGACTTCTTTCATGTGGCAATTCCTCCTTTGGTTCCTGATGCAAGTAGTATAGCACAGTAAAACCGGGCGCAACAGCAATTCGAGCACAACTTTCCAAAAACTTAGCAGTTTGTTAACAAAGGTCCCCTCCGCATACAAAAAGAGAGCAGCCGAAGCTGCTCCCTTTGGTTTCGCATGGGTTTACTGTTTTGGGAATGCCTTTTTCCACACTTCAATGGTCTTGAACTTGGGCATCCAGCCTTCCGGCTTGAAGGTGCTCTCGCTCTTGGCATCCAGCAGGCCCTGTTCCACACACCACTGGGCTGCCTTGGCGGTGTCGGCATCTGCCACATCCGCAAAAGCCGGGGTGTTCACAGGTTCAGGTCTGCCTGCGGTGTTCCACACCAGCAGTGCCGCCAATGCGCTGAGGGGGCTTGCCGCCTGCAGCAGCAGGCCAAGGCTCAACAGCCCGGCAAGGAATTTACGGGTACGTAGTTTCATGTAGGGTGTACCTCCTCTGTTATATCTTTGAGTCTATCATACACCCGTACCCCCCACCCCGGCATTTTTTGACACGAATCGACCGGTGCACAATTTTGGGAAATTCTGCCCCTTATTTTGTGAAATTGTTTCATTTTGAGAATGAGCCGGATTGCTTGACACTGCCCGCGAATCATGCTAAACTTAGTCCACTTTGAAAAAAGCACAAATGCGTTGACGGGGAAAAAACGATTTTCTTCTGCGTACAGAGAGCCGCCGGGTGGTGCAAGGCGGGTGCAGAGGGTTTCGGTTACTGGCCCCTGAGCGGCAGGGCTGAACACACAAGTAGGCTCTGACGGATGTCCACCGTTACAAGGACAGCGATTCGCCGCAAAAAGCCGATCGTGCAAAGCGGCTGTGCCCAAAGGCGCAGCAAAGAGAGTGGTACCACGGGTGCCCTGTAGTTTGAACTTTACAGGCTCTCGTCTCTCAAGGTTTTCGCCTTGAAAGACGAGAGCCTTTTCGTATATCTGCCTTTTGGAAGCAGGCTTGCCCTCTCCGTCACGGCTTACGCCGTGCCACCTCTCCCAAAGTGAGAGGCCTTGGCAGTACGGTAAACTTTCCGGTTTTGCCAAAGGCTCCCCCTTTGGGGGAGCTGGCGAACAAAGTGAGCCTGAGAGGGCGAGCTCGTCAGTCCTTTGGAGAAGTCCTAGCGCACCGTATCACTTTTCAGCAGGTGCGGCTTCCGGGGCCTTTTCGTCCTTCTTGATGAGGGCGGCAACCTTGTCCACCAGCTCCGGCAGCATGGTCAGGGCACGGCTGATGGTGTCGGCGTTGTCCGACAGCTGGATGGTGCGCACGCAGCCGTCCTTTACCACGAGGAAGGCCACCGGCTGGATGTTCACACCCGCACCGGAGCCGCCGCCGAACAGGTCCTTGTTGGCGGCGTTCTTGCCGTCAAAGTCGGTGCCGCCGGAGGCAAAGCCAAAGCTCACCTTGGAAACCGGCAGGATGGTGGTGCCGTCCTCGGTGATGATGGGCTTGCCAATGATGGTGTTGGAGTCCACCATCTGGTGGATCTTCTCCATGGTAACGTTCATCAGGCCCTGAATGGGATGCTCAGCCATAAAACAGCTCTCCTTTATCGGTTTGATTCGGGCAAAGGCCCGTTGTCTGCAGATCCGGATACACTTATAGTGTACCACATTATAGGAAGATGTCCAATACTTTTTTGCGCCAGAACTCGTACAGCACCCGCACCGCCGCAAGGACGATGAACAGTGCCTGTGCGCTCACCCGGCAGGACACCCGGTCCTCCACGGTGGGCTGCCCGCTGCCAAAGTCCGGCAGGATGCGCAGCTCATCGAACTGCAGCCAGAGAAAGCGGTCCAGCACGCCCAGCACCGGGTACAGCCACGCCTGCAGCTTGCCGTAGCTGCGGGCAGCGGCGGCGGGGTCCTCCCCGCGCACACCAAGGCGCACCTGTATTTTTGTGATGCGCAGCGCACCGAACACGGCTTTGGTCAAAGTGCCCGCACCTTTGAGCATGGTGCAGAGGATCTCCAGCGTGATCTTTGCCTTTTTGCGGGGCTGGGCGGGCTTGTTTGCCTTGGCGGCAGCGGCGGCGGCCTTTTTGCGGGCCTTTTCCTCTGCCTTTTTCCGCTTGCGCTCGGCCCGCCATGCGGCAAACTTTGCCTTGACCTTGCCAAAGCCCCTGGGCGGCTCCGGGTTTTCCGGTGCGGGCGGCGGCTCCGGCTTCGGGTACTGGAACACCGGGAAGGTGATGCCCAGCGCACCGGCCTTTACGGTGAGCACGCCGTGCTCCCAGCACAGGTCTGCGCAGAAGGGGCACAGCAGCAACAGCACCAGTAAGATCAGCACCACCAGCAGCAGAATGCCGATCACCCGGAGGATGAGCAGCAGCACTGCGCCCAGCGCGGCGAGGAATGCTCCCATGCGTTACCCCTCACTTTCCGTCGGTGATGCGTTCGTTTCCGTCTCCTGCCCGTGCACCGGCGGCAGGTCGGCCAGAGAAGAAAGGCCGAACACCCGCAAAAAGGTGTCGGTGGTGCGGAAGCTCACCGGCCTGCCCGGCAGGTCAAGGCGGCCTGCTTCCTCAATGAGGCCCTTTTCCAGCAGGCCCGACACGCTGGACGAGGAATCCACGCCGCGCACCTGCTCGATGAAGGCGCGGGACACCGGCTGGTTGTAGGCGATCACGGTCAGGGTCTCCATGGCGGCGGGGCCAAGGGGCACTGCGCGGCGGCTGTCCAGCAGGCGGCGGATGCAGTCGGCCCACTCGGTCTTGGTGGCAAGCTGCCAGCGGGTGTTCAGGTGCAGCAGGCACAGGCCGCTGTCCTCCCGGGCGTAGCGCTCCCGCAGGGCTTCCAGCGCGGCTTCCACGCTGAGCTGCGGCAGCTGCACCGCCTGGGCCAGCTTGTCGGCACCAATGGGGTCGCCGCTGGCAAACAGCATGGCTTCCACGGCTGCACGGATCTGTTTCTGGTTCATTCCTTCTCCTTATCACGTTGGATGCGGCCCCGCTGCATGGTCAGCCGGCCCTCGTCGTCCAGCTTTACGCGGCCGCCGCGCACCAGCTCCAGCAAGGCCAGAAAGGTGGCCACGTTGGTGCTGCGGGTCTGCTGGCGGCTGAACAGCTGGCTCATTTTTGCCGCTGTACCGCTGATCAGGTGCCGCAGAATGTACACCACCCGGCTCGTCACCGACACCATGGGCGCTGTGACCAGCGGCTCGAACTGCTGCTGGGTAGGCTCCCGGCGCAGCTTGGTACGGCCGGAAAGAACGGCCCAGTAATCCGTCAGCACCTGCGGCGCATGGTGCAGGTCGTAGGTATTATCGAACTCCATCTCCATGGGCGGACGCACAAAAACCGGCGCAGCTTCGGCCTTTTGGCGCAAAAGCGCAGCCATGCGGCGGCACTGGTCGTACTCGATCAGCTGGCCGGTGAACTCCTGCTTCATGCGCTCGCCCTCTTCGCTGCGGGGCAAAAGCAGGTAGCTTTTCATCTCCACCAGCCGCGCGGCCATCTCGATGAAGGCGCTGGCGGCTTCCGGGTCCGGGTCGGCCCGCGCCACCGTGGCGGTGTACTGGTCGATCAGCTCCAGAATGGGGATGTTGTGCAGGTCCATCTTATGTTTGGCCACAAGCGCCAGCAATAATTCCAGCGGGCCGTCAAAATCTTCCAGATGGAAGGTCAGTTCTTCTGCCACGCTCACACCACCGTCCCAAGGCCGGCATAGTAGAGGGAATACGCGATCTTATCAATGTAGCCGGTGCCCTTGCCCAGCAGCTCCCACACGATGTTGTTCAGGTAGTACAGGGGGGTATCCAGTGCGCCGAACCACACTGCCGCCAGCAGGGCGATCATGATATAGCGCTCGTACTTCATCAGGCCAAAGTAGATGCGCCGGGGCAGCAGCACCAGCAGGATGCGGCTGCCGTCCAGCGGCGGCACCGGGATCAAGTTGAACACGGCAAGGCTCACGTTCATCAGCACAAGGTACTGCAGGAACATGGCAATGTAGATGGTGGCATCGTTCACCGGTGCCCAGTAGTACATGAGCTTCCACACCACCATGCCCACATAGGCAAGGAGGATGTTTGCCGCAGGGCCAGCCAGCGCGGTGAGGGCCATGCCCCACTTGGGGTTTTTGAAATTGCGGGGGTCGGTGGAGACGGGCTTTGCCCAGCCCACGCCCGCAAACACCATGCACAGCGTGCCCAGCAGGTCAAAGTGGGCAAAGGGGTTCAGCGAAAGCCGCCCCTGCCGCTTTGCGGTGTCGTCGCCCAGCAGCCATGCTGCCAGCGCGTGGCCGCACTCGTGGAAGGGGATGGCCACCAGCGCCACCAGCGCGCGGATGAGATAATAGATGCCCTGAGAGGTCATTCGATATTCCTGCCTTTTTTCAGTATACCATATATAATACTATCTTTTTGCCCTGCACACAAGTCCCCGGCAAAAAACCGCAATATTTTTTGAAAAAAGGCTTGCATTTTGCCCGGTAATCTGCTACAATAGTCAAGCTGATTATTTTGATTCCTTACTTCACTGCAGGAGGTGCAAGTACCATGGCTAAATGTGAATGCTGCGGCAAGGGTGTTGCCTTTGGTATCAAGGTTTCTCACTCTCATCGTCGTTCCAACCGTACCTGGAAGCCGAATGTCCGTCGTGTCAAGGCGGTCGTTGAGGGTTCTCCCAAGTACGTCTACGCATGCTCCCGTTGCCTGCGCGCTGGCAAAGTTACCCGCGCTGTCTAATTTGGTGTATGTGGCCGGTCACTTTGTCGAGTGGCCGGCTTTTTTTGTTGCTGTAAGGAGGCAAAACACATGGCTCTGCCCAACGATCCCATCATGCTGCTGAGCGTGGTGAACCTGAAGCTGCGTGATTTTTACAAAAACCTCGATGCTCTGTGCGAAGACATGGATGCCGACAAGGCCGACCTTTGCGCAAAGCTCCGGGCCGTGGGCTACGAGTACGATGCCCAGCGCAACCAGTTCGTGTGATATTTCCAGAGAAAGCTTTCTTTTGATCGCTAACGACCGGCACCGACGTGCAGCGACTACGCCCGGGCCGGTGAATATAGAAACAAGGAGTGCTTGATTTATGATCCAGGGTACCTATTACAAAGAGTGGAGCAGCGTGCTGAACCGCGAGATGGAGTTCAAGGTCTACGGCAGCGCCGGTGTGCCGGTGCTGGCCCTGCCTGCCCGCGGCGGCCGCTTTTACGATTGGGAGAACAACGGCATGCCCGATGCCATTGCCCCGCTGCTGAACGAGGGCAAGGTGCAGCTGTTCTGCGCCGACAGCATTGACGGCGAGGCCGTACTGAACGGCGACATCCCGGTGCGCCGCCGCGCCGAGATGGAGGAAAAGTACTTCGTCTACCTTACCGCCGAGCTAGCTCCCCGGGTGCTGGCCCTGAACGGTGCCGCAAAGGATGCCAAGCTGTGGTGTGTGGGCATCGACCTTGGCGCGGTGCACGCCGTCAACTGCCGCCTGCGCCGTCCCAAGCTTTTTGCCGGTGCCATCGGCCTTTCCGGCATCTACGATCTGGCCCGCTTCTGGGGCAGTGAAGCCGACGATCTGGTGCTGCGCTGCTCTCCCCTGCAGTATCTGGCCGAGAACGGCATCGCCGACAAGCTGGCTCTGGCCAAGGCCAAGGAGAACAGCCTGATGCTCTGCGCCGGTCAGGGTGCCTACGAGGACGATGCCAAAGCCGACACGCAGGCGCTGGCCGATGTGCTGGCCGCACAGGGCCTGCCCGCCCACCTCGAGGTCTGGGGCGGCGATGTCTCCCACGAGTGGTACTGGTGGGGCAAGATGCTGGGCCTGTTTGTGCCGCGGATTCTGGAGAAGTAAAAGTGATTTGATAGAGGGAAGGCATTTGCAGTGCCTTCCCTCTTTTTGTTTGTATTTTTCAATTTCCTACTTGATTTATCGGGTTTGCTGTGCTATACTCATGCCGTAAGATTCATACCCCCTATGGGTAAAGGAGATATTTTATGGACAACGAGAAAAAGCCCTGCTGTTGTTGCGGCACGCCCGCCCAGCCCGAAGCTGCCACGGCTCCGGCCGTTGACGCATCCGCTGTGCCCACCGAAAGCGTCACCCCCTCCTGCTGCCGCCACAAAGACCGCACCCCTGAGGAGCACAAGGCCCTGCTGAACCGGCTCAGCCGCATCGAGGGACAGGTGCGCGGCATCCGCGGCATGCTGGAAAAGGATGCCTACTGCGTGGACATCCTTGTGCAGGTGGCGGCGGCGAACTCGGCGCTGAACAGCTTTTCCAAAGAGCTGCTGGCACAGCACATCTCCACCTGCGTGGCGGACGACCTGCGTGCGGGCAGCGAGGCAAAGCTGGACGAGCTGATGAATCTGCTGCCCAAGCTCATGAAATAAGGAGCCCTTTCCCGTGCATACTCAACGTAGGAGTGATATTTTATGGAACAATACAACGTTACCGGCATGAGCTGTGCAGCCTGCTCCGCCCGGGTGGAGAAGGCCGTGAGCAAGGTGCCCGGCGTTGCCAGCTGTTCGGTGAGCCTGCTGACCAACTCCATGGGCGTGGAGGGCACCGCCAGCTCTGCCGAGATCATCAAGGCCGTGCAGGATGCCGGTTACGGTGCCAGCCCCAAGCGTGCGGGCGCGGCGGCTGCCAGCTCCACCAGCGCCGACCTTGACGCACTGGCCGACCACGAGACCCCCAAGCTCAAGCGGCGGCTCATTACGTCGCTGGGCTTTCTGCTGGTGCTGATGTACTTCTCCATGGGCCACATGATGTGGGGCTGGCCCCTGCCCCGCTGGTTCGACGGCAACCACATCGCCATGGGCCTTGTGCAGCTGCTGCTGGCGGGCATCGTCATGGTCATCAACCAGAAGTTCTTCATCAACGGCTTCAAGGGGCTGATCCACGGCTCACCCAACATGGACACGCTGGTGGCCATGGGTTCCATGGCAAGCTTTGTGTGGAGCACCTACGCCCTGTTCGCCATGACCCGCGCGCAGGTGGACGGCAACAGTGAGCTGGTCATGCATTATATGATGGAGTTCTACTTCGAGTCCGCCGCCATGATCCTGACCCTCATCACGGTGGGCAAGATGCTGGAGGCCCGCTCCAAGGGCAAGACCACCGACGCGCTCAAGAGCCTGATGAAGCTTGCCCCCAAGACCGCCACCCTGCTGCGGGACGGTGCCGAAGTGACCGTGCCCATCGAGCAGGTGCAGAAGGGGGATATCTTTGTGGTGCGCCCGGGCGAGAACATCCCCGTGGACGGCATCGTGCTGGAAGGCACCAGCGCCGTGAACGAGAGCGCCCTGACCGGCGAGAGCATCCCCGTGGACAAGGCTGCGGGCGATAAGGTGAGCGCTGCCACCACCAACCAGTCCGGTTTCCTGCAGTGCCGGGCCACCCGCGTGGGCGAGGACACCACCCTTGCCCAGATCATCCGGATGGTCAGCGACGCCGCCGCCACCAAGGCTCCCATTGCAAAAATCGCCGATACGGTGTCCGGTTTCTTCGTGCCTGCGGTCATTACCATTGCGGTGGTCACCACCATCGTGTGGCTGCTGCTGGGCCGGGAGCTGGGCTATGCGCTGGCCCGCGGCATCTCCGTGCTGGTCATCAGCTGCCCCTGTGCGCTGGGTCTGGCAACGCCGGTGGCCATCATGGTGGGCAACGGTCTGGGTGCAAAGAACGGCATCCTGTTCAAGACCGCCGCTTCGCTGGAAGCTGCAGGCCGCACCCAGATCGTGGCGCTGGACAAGACCGGCACCATCACCAGCGGTGAACCAAAAGTGACCGACATTCTGCCCGCCGAGGGCGTTTCCGAGACGGAGCTGCTCACCCTTGCCGCCGCACTGGAGCGCAAGAGCGAGCACCCGCTGGCAAAGGCCGTGCTGGCCTGCACCGACGCGCAGAAGCTCACCGCCCCCGAGGTATCCGGCTTTGCCGCCCTGCCGGGCAACGGTCTGGCCGCAAAGCTGGACGGCGTGGAGATCTTTGGCGGCAATGCGTCCTTTATTGGCACCAAAGTCACCGTGCCCGCACAGCTGCAGGAGAAGGCCGCAGCCCTTTCCGCACAGGGCAAAACGCCCCTGTTCTTCGGCGGTGCAGGCCGTCTGCTGGGCATCATCGCGGTGGCCGATACCATCAAGGAGGACAGCCCGCAGGCCATCCGGGAGCTGCAGGCCATGGGCATCCGCGTGGTCATGCTTACCGGTGACAACCAGCGCACCGCTGCTGCCATTGGCAGGCAGGCCGGTGTGGACGAGGTGATCGCAGGTGTGCTGCCCGACGGCAAGGAAGCGGTCATCCGCCAGCTGCAGGCATCCGGCAAGGTGGCCATGGTGGGCGACGGCATCAACGATGCCCCGGCCCTGACCCGTGCCGACACCGGCATCGCCATCGGCGCAGGCACCGATGTTGCCATCGACGCGGCGGACGTGGTGCTGATGAACTCCAAGCTGTCGGACGTGCCCGCCGCCATCCGCCTGAGCCGCGCTGCCCTGCGCAACATCCACGAAAACCTGTTCTGGGCGTTCATCTACAACATCATCGGCATCCCGCTGGCCGCAGGCGTGTTCATCCCCTTCGGCCTGACGCTGAACCCCATGTTCGGTGCTGCTGCCATGAGCCTTTCCAGCTTCTGCGTGGTAAGCAACGCCCTGCGCCTGAACCTGTTCGACGTGCACAGCACAAAGCACGATCGTGCGGCAAAAAATGCTGCTTCCCTGCCCGCTGTCTCCGCACAGCCCGCAGCGGTTGCAAATAAAGAGAGTACCAAGGAGGACACTGCTATGAAAAAGACCCTGAAAGTGGAAGGCATGATGTGCGGCCACTGCGAAGCCCGCGTGAAGAAGGCTCTGGAAGCCCTGCCCGAGGTGGACAAGGCCGTGGTGAGCCACGAGGCCGGCACCGCCATCGTCACCCTGAACGCCGAGGTCGCCGACGACGTGCTCAAGAACGCCGTCGAGGCACAGGACTACAAGGTCACCGGCATCCAGTAAGCTGTAAAATGCAGAAAAGCCAGCGCACGAGAAATGTGCGCTGGCTTTTTTGTTGTTGCTGTAAGCCTCTCCCCTTGGGAGAGGTGTCACCGAAGGTGACGGAGAGGGCAAGCCCGGTATAAAAGAGTTTCCGCACAGCGATAAGCAGGCTCTTTGTCAGAGCAATACTATCGCCGCGCCTGCGATTTTCCGTCGGCATCCTTGCCCTCTCAGGCGCTTTGCGCCAGCTCTCCCAAAGGGAGAACCTGAAAGAGGTTACGGAGTCAGACGGTTGGGGCCGCGGAACAGGAACTCGGCGTCCTTGATGGACTGGCCGCAGAGCAGCATGGTCAGACGGTCGATGCCCAGACCGAAGCCGCCGTGCGGGGGGCAGCCGTACTGGAAGAACTCCAGATAGAACTTGACATCATCGGCCAGGCCCTTCTCCTCTGCCTGCTTCTTCAGCACGTCGTAGCGATGCTCACGCTGTGCGCCGGTGGTGATCTCCACGCCGCGCCAGATGAGGTCGTAGCCCTGCGGCACGCCGTTCTCGTCGCGCATGTGGTAGAAAGCACGCTTCTCAGCGGAGTAGTCGGTGATGAACAGGAACTCGTGGCCGTAGTGCTTCTTGACCCAGTCGTAGCTCAGGCGCTCGGCCTCGGTGGTCAGGTCGCCCTTCTCGCTCTCATCGACCGTGTAGCCGAACTCCTCTTCCAGACCCTTGTACAGGTCGGCCAGCTTGACCACAGGGAACGGCGTGGTGGGGACGACGACTTCCAGACCAAACAGCTCCTTGATCTGCTCGCCGTACTGCTCTTTGACGGCCTTCAGACCGGCAGTCAGAAGCTCTTCCTCCATCTTCATGACGTCCTTGTAAGAGGTGATGTAGCTGAACTCAAGGTCGAAGCCGGAGAACTCGGTGGAGTGCTTGTTGGTGTAGCTCTTCTCCGCGCGGAAGACGGGGCCGGTCTCAAAGATGCGCTCGAAGCCGGCGGCCATGGCCATCTGCTTATAGAACTGAGGGCTCTGGGCCAGATAGGCGTTGCGGTCGAAGTAGTCCACCTTGAACACCTCAGAGCCGCTCTCGCTGGCGGCAGCGATGAGCTTCGGGGTGTGGATCTCGATGAAGCTGCGCTCGAGCAGGAACTGACGCATGGCGTTGACGAAGCAGCTCTGTGCCTTGAACATCAGCTGGTTCTCATCGGTGCGCAGGTCGATCCAGCGGTAGTCGATGCGCTGGTCGATGCTGGAACGCTCCACAGCCTTCTTCTTCTTGGTGGCGGCGATCTCCTTGCGGACGATGGGCAGCGCGTCGGCGATGCTCTCGATCTCGATGGTCTCGGGGATCATCTCGATGCCGCCCATCTTGACGTAGTCGTTCTCCATCACCTTGCCGGTGACGGTGATGACAGAGTCCGGGGTCAGCTTGTCGATGGTGTCCACCAGCTCGGGGTGGTCCTCCTTCTCGACGGTGATCTGAAGTTTGCCGGTAATATCCTTCAGCACGATGAAGGCCATATATTTGCTGTTGCGCAGGTTCTCGATAAAGCCCTGCACCTTGACCGTGCTGCCAATTTCCTTTTGTACCTCATTGATATAGGTGCGTTCCATGGAAATCCTCCTTCTGTGTCTTGTGTACTGTTTTATTATACGCTTTTCGGGGGATAAATCAAGAGAAAGGACGAATCACTTTCCTTCTTCGTGCAGCGTCCCGGTGCCGCCCTCCACCACGCCGTCGTGGTCGGCCACAGCCTTGATGGTGCCGAAGAAGCACTTGACGTCCAGCCAGAAGCTCATATGCTCCACATACCAGCCGTCCAGCTTGGCTTTCTCGGAGATCTCCAGCTCGTCGCGGCCATGGATCTGCGCCCAGCCGGTCAGGCCGGGGCGGACATCGTTTGCGCCGTACTTGTCCCGTTCGGCCAGCAGGTCGTACTGGTTCCAGAGGGCCGGGCGCGGACCGATGACTGCCATATCGCCCACAAGGATATTCCACAACTGGGGCAGCTCGTCCAGACTGGTCTTGCGCAGGAAACGGCCCACCCGGGTGATATACTGCTCCGGGTCGTGGAGCAGATGGGTGGGCATGTCGTGGGGGGTGTCGATGCGCATGGTGCGGAATTTCAGGATGTTGAAATAGCTCTTATGGATGCCCACCCGCTTCTGCTTGAAGAACACCGGCCCCGGCGAGTCCAGCTTGATGGCAAGGCAGAGCAAAAGCAGCAGCGGTGACAGCACCAGCAGCCCGCAGGCCGACAGTACCACGTCCAGCAGCCGCTTGATTCCTTTTTGATACATGATGGTTCTCCCTTTTATTCCTAGAATATACTTATTATATACCATTTTCCCCTGCCCAAACAAGCCCCGGGCCGCATTCCCGGGCGAAAATGCTGGTTTTGTTGTATCGTTCTGACGGTTTTCTCTCTTGCCCCGCCGGGCCGGACGGCGTACCATAGACATAAGATCATCTGAGAGGAGCACTCTGTTTATGATACAGCGTTTTGTCATCGGGAAGCCTTTTCCCACCGAAAGCGTCGTGCTGGACCTGCCCGCCGAGACCGGCCCCGTGCCTTACCTGACACCGGACGGCGATGGCTGGCAGTATGTCATGCAGGAGAAGGACATCGTCTATGGCTTGGGCGAGATGCCCCGGGGCCTCAACAAGCGCGGCTGGCACTACGAGACGAACAACACCGACGAGAGTGAGCACGGCGAAAACCGGCTTTCCTACTACGCCGCCCACAATTTCCTGCTCATCTCCCCTGCCGACGGCAGCGGATGCATCGGCATCTTCGTCGATTTCCCGGGCAAAGTGAGCTACGACATCGGCTACACCCGCCACGACACCCTCCGCTTCGCCACGGCAGAGCCGAACTATGCGCTCTACCTCATCACAGCCCCTACAGCGGCAGAGGTCGCAAAGAGATTTCGGCATCTCATCGGCCCCAGCTATATCCCGCCCAAGTGGGCGTTCGGTCTGGCTCAGAGCCGCTTTGGCTACAAGACCGAGGCCGACATCCGGGAGGTGGCCGCGCAGTACAAGGCCAACGGTCTGCCGCTGGACATGATCTGCATGGACATTGATTACATGCAGTCCTACGCTGATTTTACCATCGACAAGGCCCGCTTCCCCGACCTCGGCAAACTTGCCGCCGACCTGAAAGCCGAGGGCATCCGGCTCGTCCCCATCATCGACGCAGGCATCCGCTGCGACGACAATGACCCCGTCTGCCGCGAGGGCCTCGAGAAGGGCTATTTCTGCACCAAAGAAGACGGCACGCCCTTTGTGGCGGCGGTCTGGCCCGGCAGGGCCTACTTCACCGACTTTCTCCGTCCCGATGCCCGGGCGTGGTTCGGCAGGCAGTACAAGGTGCTCACCGACCTCGGCATCGAGGGTTTCTGGAACGACATGAACGAGCCTGCCCTCTTCTACTCCCCTGAGCGGCTGAAAGCCTTCTTCGAGAATGCCGCCGCCCTGAGCCGGAAGGATAACCTCGACCAGAACGATTTCTTCGGACTGGTGCGCTCGGTGATGAGCCTGATGAATGCCCCCGAGGACTACCGCAGTTTCTACCACGATACCGCTGCCGGGCGGGTGCGCCACGACCGCGTCCACAACCTCTACGGCGGCTGCATGACCCGGGCTGCCGGCGAGGCGTTCCAGACCCTGCGTCCCGGTCAGCGCACTCTGCTCTACTGCCGCAGCAGCATCATCGGCGCCCACCGTTGGGGCGGGATCTGGCTGGGCGACAACCACTCCTCGTGGAGCCAGCTGCTGGCCAACATCCAGATGATGCCTGCCGTCCAGATGTGCGGCTTCCTCTACAGCGGTGCCGATTTGTGCGGTTTCAGTGAGGACACCACCCCCGATCTAGCGCTCCGCTGGCTCGAGTTCGGATTGTTCACCCCTCTCATGCGCAACCACGCCGACGCCGAGAGCCGGGAGCAGGAATTTTACCGCTTTACCGATGTTCTGCCCGCCATCCGCAATATGCTGGATCTGCGGTATGCCCTCCTGCCCTACCTCTACAGTGAGTTCATGAAAGCTGCGCTTGAGGACGCACCTTACTTCCGGCCTTTGGCTTTTGACTACCCTGCCGACCTCGACGCCCGGGAGGTGGACGACCAGCTGCTTCTTGGCGAGGGCCTGATGGTCGCACCCGTCCACACCCAGAACGCCCATGGCCGGACGGTCTATCTGCCTGAGGCGATGAAGATGCTGCGTCTGCGCAGCGTCTCCGACTACGACGAGGAAGTTCTGCCCGCCGGGCGGCACTATCTGCCCTGCGAACTTGGCGAGGTGCTGCTCTTCATCCGTCCGGACCACACCGTACCGGTGGCACAGCCCGCCGCCAACACCGCCCAGCTGGACGATACGGCCCTCACCTTCTGGCGCTTCGCGCCCGACGGCCAGCCTGCGCCCTACCGGATGTATACCGACGACGGCGTGACCACCGATCACAACAGGCCCGAACACTGGCGTATCGTCGGACAATAACGCAAAAACACCCGGAAGCATCTCCGGGTGTTTTTTTGTATTACAGGTATGCGACCGTCTCGGACAGGGGCTTTCTCGAGCCGTGGTTTGCCAGCGGCCCTGCGCCCTCTGCGGCATAGCCGAGGTCGAGGATCATCAGGACCTCTTCATTTTCCGGCAGGCCCAGTTCCTTGGCCAGCTCATCCGGGTCGAAGAAGTTGAGCCAGCAGCTGTCCACACCTGCGTTGGCGGCGGCCAGCATCAGGTGGGTCGCCACGATGGCGGCATCCTCCATGCCGGAGTCCCGCTTTCCGCCGGGATAAGTAAAGACGCTGTTTTTATCGAAGGCCACGACGAGGCAGGTAGGCGCGCCATAGCGGCAGGGCGTCACCTTGTCGAGCTTCGCCAGGCTTTCTTCCGACTGCAGCACATAGATGCGCTGCTCCTGAAAATTCTTGGCGGTCGGGGCCAGCCGACCCGCTTCCAGGATCTCCGTCAGCTTCTCGGCTTCTACCTTACGTGTGCTGAAATTCTTGCAGGAATAACGCTCTGCAACGACCTTAGTAAATTCCATAATCGTTGTCCTCCTGACTTTGGGTGATAGACTTTTTATGTACAGAAGTCTCAGCATTATTGTAGCACGCTTTTTCTCTGAGAGCCACTGTTATTTTTACGAAAGGATCTGCCGTTTTTATAAGAAACGGCGCGGCAGATCCACCCGGCCATTCCCCGCAGGCCGCCTGAGTGAAAAGTCCTTGACAAATCCTTCTAAAAGAGTTACACTGTTCTCGTTCCGAAAAACAAATATGGGCCTATAGCTCAGTTGGGAGTGCAAGCGTATCGCTTTTGTGCCCCACAGAGTTGTGGGCATTCAAATGGGGAGTATGTCGGTTGGTCGCCCAACCGCGTCACGCCCCTAAATATGGGCCTATAGCTCAGCTGGGAGTGCAAGCGTATCGCTTTTGTGCCCCACAGAGTTGTGGGCATTCAAATGGGGAGTATGTCGGTTG
>OGEO01000304.1_pt1 | contig 52792 bp, 63 predicted proteins | sample 1570661 | NCBI WGS metagenome assembly OGEO01 (sample SAMEA2582142, study PRJEB24529) | metagenome | biome: Human gut stool | place: China | collected 2011
ATTCCATGAACGAACTTGAGGGGATCGGAAAAAATTTATAAAGCACGTTCCAAATTCAAGTTTATCGGGGAGCAAATAGAACAAAAATCGGGATTTGACAAAGGAGTTGAGCTGATATGAAAAAGAAAATCATCATATTGCTGTCTGTTGTGATAATTCTTTTGATGGGCATTGTTGTATGGTTTAATATTCCACTCGACTTGATGGACTTAGACCCTAATGAGGTCATGGAAATAGTTGTTTTCAATGGCAATAGCGGAAACGCAACACATATTACCGACAAAGAGCAGATTCAGCATATTGTCGAAAATTTGAATGGTGTCGAAGTAAAGCGGTTAAAGCCATCTTTGGGTTATATGGGATATAGTTTCAAAGTTACTATTTATTTGTCTGATGGCAACGAGGCAGGCGATTGGAATAATTTTATTATCAATTCAGATGATACAATTTAGAAAAGATCCATTTTTCTATTCTGTTACAAAGGGAAATATTGATTACAGCTATATTGAAGGTATCGTAGAATAACAAAAATTCCAGACTTCTGGTGAGTCTGGAACACGTGAAGCTTTGAAGTTTCGTAATTTGTTCATGAGGAGGATTATTTTTTGATAAGAGAAAGAAGAGAGCCATATAAACAAAATGAATCGGTAAAATATGATAATTTAAAGCAATTTTTTAAAGAAAATAAAATTGAATTTAATAAAGATGAAAACAAAACTGCTGAGAGTATCATTAAAAGTATAGATGCTAAAAAAACATATGTAAGTCGAGTATGGCTTTTGTTTGCTCGTAATGATAATGAAAATTGGGATTGTGTACAAGTGGCACAAAGTCGAAAAAGAGTTCAGGATGAAATAGAGGATGCGATAAGAAATCTATTTACTAATTTTGTACCATTTAAAAAAAATCAATATACGAATAGTGTCTTTTATAAAAACATATGTCCACCTAAAAAGGGAAAGGAATATAATAAAAATTTATATAGTAAAATAGGAAGCGAATACAAATATTTTAGATTTTGTTTGCTTGATGTTGATGCTTATCTCGGAATAGAAAAAACAACTCAAAAAAAGAATGATACTGAGATTATTCTAGATATATGTAAAAATCAATATGCTGAAGCTAAAATTGCATATCAAACATTAGCAATATATTGGAGATTGTTTTCAAGTGGAGTTGATGGACAAACAATACAGTATATAGCAGATAATAAGTTAACTTTTAACGAAAACACATACGAATAAAGCGTAGATAGTAAAACAAAAAGAAACTTACAGTTTGCAGAATTGAGAAGATTGAGATGGATAAAATCTCCAGCTCAATCTTATGTGTACTATTTTTCTTTCGAGTTCCGAACGAAATAGATAAATAAACCCCATTCTGTGAAAACAGAATGGGGTTCGTTTTTAGTTTGCGGCTTTTGCCTTTTTCTCTCTTTTTAAGAACAGATATACACAGATACCGGCAAAAACAATCGTTGCAACGATCAGTATCGGCAGTACCGGGATTACACTGATATCTGTATTGATGAGTTTAAGCCCCTGATACAGTGTGAAGACACCGAATACCGAGAAAATGGCGAATGCAAGGGTATTGAGCAGTCCTTCCGGAGTCTTGCTCTTTAACAGATATCCTACCAGCATTCCCAGGATGTCTGCTAAAAACAGTCCCAGAGAACAGCCGAGCCATACGATCAGTGCGGAACTCATACCTTCATTGGCACCAAAGGTGATGGCGGTAAGCTGCGTCTTGTCTCCAAGCTCGGCTACGAAAAAGGTACAGAAAACCGCAAGCGGTGCGAACCGGATCCTGGATCTGCCGCTGCCTTCCTCTTCCTCCTCATTGCTGCCTGCAAGTGTGGATGCGGCAAAATATAGAAATGCAAGTGCAGCAACGACCTTGATGAGCCAGGCAGGGATGAATTCGCTGACCAGCCCGCCGGCGAGAACGGCCAGGCCGTTCAGCACCAGAATTGCGGCAGCGGTTCCCAATATAATATCTCTTAATTTGTATTTTGAAGTAAGGGCGATCAGCATAAGCTGTGTCTTGTCGCCCATCTCTGCTATGAATTCCGTGAGAAATACCTTAAAAAACAATATCATTTGTACGGTCCTCATTTATCTGATTATGATATACACTGCATATACTGCGTAAAGAGCTACCATACAGAAGCCTTCAGATCTTCCGATTTTCTTTTTACTTCCTGCGAAGATCCATACACACACAGTAAATACGATCAGTACACACAGATCAATGATGTTTTCCGTAATGATGCTGATGGGACTGATGGCGGAAGCGATACCCAGAACCATCAGGATGTTAAATACGTTGGAACCGATGGCGTTACCCAGTGCCATATCGACTTCATTTTTTCTGGCTGCAACGATGGAAGTCACAAGCTCCGGAAGAGATGTACCGATGGAAACGATGGTAAGTCCGATCAGCGTCTGCGTCATTCCCAGGTCGCTTGCAATTCTGGATGCAGCATCGACGGTGAGATCTCCGCCGAAGGCGATCGCAGCAGCACCGCCGATAATGAAAATAATGCTAAGCGGCACGGAGATCAGCTTGATCTCTTCATCGGAACCGCCCTCAATTTCTACTTTTTTCCCCTCTTTATTTGCTTTTAAGGCAATTCTGATCATGTAGAAGATATATCCGGCAAACAGACCTATGAATATCACACCATCGAAATGCCCCAGGGTCATTTTGGTCTGATCACCAAGTCCGATAATTCCCAAAAACAGTAAGAGACCGGCGCAGATCAGGGAAAGGGGGATGTCTCTCCGGATAGTTTCCCGCGCAACCTCTACGGTGGCGATCATTGCACATACGCCGATCACGACCATCAGATTAAAGATATTGGAACCGACGACATTACTGACCGCAAGTTCATTATTGCCTGCGAGGGAAGCCGATACACTGACCGCTGTCTCCGGGAGGGAGGTTCCCATTGCTACGATGGTAAGTCCGATAATGATAGACGGAACATGCAGTCTCTTCGCTACACTGGAGCTTCCTTCTACGAAAAAGTCCGCACCCTTAATAAGCAGTATAAAACCGATTACAAGGAATACAAGAACAAGGGCAAACGGGGCATTGTTAATAAGTTTCTCCATGTTTTTCTCCTTTGCGTGATCCATTACAGTGTTGTCAGCCGAAAACTGTGCGATGATAAGTATCGCCAGAGATAAAAAAGACTCATGTATATCAATTATCAGCCAGTGTGTATTATACACAGACCGTTAATAGATATACATGAGTCTCATTATTTAAGATTTGCCAGATTATACTCTAAAATTATAATCAGAATGTTGACAAATCACACCTTCGTGCTAACTACTCCCTCATGGAATATTCAATTCTTGATAAATAATATCAAAAAGAATTGCCGGTGTCAACAGCTGAATGAAGAAATCTCGAGGGTGTTCTGCTTTATTGGTTTGCACTGTCTGCGTCAATTACCGATTGAATCTGCTGCATCAGAGAGTCATAGTTATCCTGGTTATCAATTCCCCCAAGGATCGGATCCCCTACAATATTGCCATTTCTATCGACAAGTATTGTTGTAGGAAATGCCATAATATCAGAGGCATATTTACCCGCATCGGAAGCAGAGTCAATGGAAAGATTGCGGTACTGTGCACCCTGGCTTTCAAGAACGGATGCAGCTTCTTTTATGGCAGCTTCATTGCCGTCGAAGGTTTCGGTATTGATGCCGATCACTTCGCCGCCCATTGCTTTGAGCGTATTGTTTAATTCGTTCAGCTTAGACAACTCAGCAACACAGGGCTTACAGCCGGTAAACCAGAAATTAACAACGGTTACTGCATTGCCGGAAAACAGACTTTCATCGACAGAATTACCATCAAAATCCTGACCGGAGAAATTCCGGAAGGGAGAGTCCGCTTCGGAATTGTTTTCCGGAGCAGTAGGATCGGCTGCGGTAGTTCCCTGTTCCAGTTCTGTGATCTGTTCTTCGATTTTCCGTATGGTTTCTATATCATCCGTAAGAGTTTTCCATTCATCATCTGTAAATGAGCCCTTGTTTGCTTCGACGGTATCAGCCAGATAATCAGCATAATTTCCGCTGGGATCAGCATTACTTTTGCTCATCATGCCGAATACCTTGTTCCATACAGCCTCATGATCTGCAAAAAGCTGGTTCTCCTGCTGATACAGATTGTCCAGCGCAGTGTTGGAGCTGTCTGTGGATACTGTGCCGGTTTCCGTCAGAGACTCATTGGTTTTGTCCGTGCCGGCAGCATCTGTTGCACCGCAGGCTGTAAGCAATAAAGCTATGCAGAGCGTTAAAATAGTAAGGAATTTTTTGTTTGTTTTCATGATTGATTTCTCCTTTAAGTAATAGTAATAAGATTATTTTCCCATAAACCGGTAGTGGATCGCATCCTTGGGGCAAGCCTTGATGCAGGCTCCGCACCGTATGCATTCCGGATGATCTGGATGCTTGCACACATCCACGTCCATTTTACATACCTTTGAACATTGACCACAACCGATACATTTGCTGTTATCCACCTTAATATTAAGAAGGCTGACCTTATTAAACAATGAGTAGATCGCACCAAGAGGACAGATCCATTTACAGAAGGGTCTGTAAAATAAAATACTTAACACGACAACTGTGATCAAAATAAAGCATTTAAAAGAAAAGAGTTTTCCTAGTGCGGAACGTATGGCTGTATTTCCCAGGGAAAGCGGGATCGCTCCCTCCAGAACGCCCTGTGGACAAATATATTTACAGAAAAAGGGGTCACCCATTCCTATAGAGTTCGTTACGAGCAGCGGCAGAAGGATAACGAAAACGATAAGAATCATATATTTCAGATATCTTAGCGGCTTCAGTCTGGCTGTGGAAAATTTTTTCCCCGGGATTTTATGAAGTAAATCCTGAAACCAACCAAACGGACACAAAAAACCACATATAAATCTTCCAAGTGTCACACCCAGTAAAATAAAAAATCCCGTGACGTAATATGAAAATTTAAATCGGGAGGATCCGATCACCGCCTGAAATGCGCCAATGGGGCATGCTCCCGTGGCGGCAGGACAGGAATAGCAGTTTAATCCCGGTACACATACGGTCTTAGCGTTTCCCTGATATATTTTTCCCTTAAAAAAATTAGGGATGTGAATATTAGTAAGCAGTGTGGCAGCAGCCTGTATCCATCCGCGTATCCCGGCTACCTGCCCTGACAGTGATTTTTTTCTCTTATCCAATTCCAACACACTCCAGACATAATTTTATTGCTTTACCAAGCACGACAGCAGCTTCGCCTCTGACTGCACCGTAGCCGATCATAGTGATCCCGGTGACGAGCAGAACGATCTGAGATATTTTCCTACACTTCAAGTTATTGTTACTCCTTTCGATCGTGGTATTTATTGACCAGTTGACTTCTCTATTATACAATAATTGTTGTAAAATCTTTGTTAAGGGCGGGGAAGGAATTTTGAGATTATTCATTGTTGAGGATGAGAAAGAAATATGTGATACAGTTGCGAAAAGTCTGTATGACGCAGGATATGAGGTGGATACCTGCTATGATGGGGAAGAAGCTCTTGCAGGTATCCTGACGGAGAACTATGATCTGGTCGTTCTTGATCTGAATCTGCCCGGCATGGATGGAATGGAGATCCTGAAGGAGCTCAGGCAGGAAAATGAGGAGACGAAGGTTCTTATATTATCTGCAAGAGGGCAGATAGCGGATAAGGTTGAGGCGCTGGATGCAGGGGCAAATGATTATATGCAAAAACCATTCCATTTACAGGAGCTTGAGGCACGTATCAGAAGCCTGACCAGAAGGAAGTTTGTACAGAAGGATGTATGTCTGGAAAGCGGTGAGATAAAGTTCGATACTGTAAGGCGTGAGGCTTATGCAAAAGGAGAAGTGGTATCTCTGACAAGAAAGGAAAATGGTATTCTGGAATATCTGCTTCTGAACATGGGCAGACCGGTAAGCCAGGAGGAATTGATGGAGCATGTCTGGGATGCATCTGTGGATAGCTTTAGCGGAGCGATCAGAGTCCACATGTCTTCCCTTAGAAAAAAGCTTAAGGCTGTGCTGGGATATGATCCGATTCTGAATAAGGTGGGAGAAGGGTATAAAATACGAGAGGAGTCCGATAGATGAAAAAAATGTCGCTGCAGTGGAGACTTACCTGCATCATTACATTATATATAGCGGTGATATGTGGATGCGTGACGATGCTTGTCTATAAAAACGGTGTATATTATATGGATTCCCTGCAAGAGGCTGTGGATACACGAGGAGATGATCAGCCGGACAATGCGGAGGAAATATATATCAGCATTCCGGAGGACAAGTGGGATGAGTTCGCTACTGACTTTTCTGTCCAGGTGTATAATAATAAGGCGGATTATAGAAAAAACAGCTTGATCATTTCAGCAGTATTAGCTCTTCTGGGTGGAGTGGTTACCTATTTTATAAGTGGGCATGCACTCAGACCGATCAGAGAGTTTTCTGACAAGATTGAAAAGGTGCAGGCGCAAAATCTGGCAGATTCACGGATAGAAGAAAATCAGGTGAAGGAACTGAACCAGCTTAGCGTTTCGTATAACCGGATGCTGGAACGCCTCTCGGATGCATTTGAGATACAGAGACAATTTACTGCAAATGCAGCCCATGAGCTTCGTACGCCATTAGCCCTGATGCAGGTACAGCTTGATCTGTATCATTCCAACAGTCATCCGGGCAATGATGCAGACACGGTACAGATGATAAAGATGGTTACCGAACAGAACGACAGACTCAACAAAATGGTAAAGACACTTCTCGATATGAGTGAACTCCAGACGGTAGGACGGGATGATGAAATTATATTAGATGCTCTGGTGGATGAGGTATTGGAGGATCTGGAACCGCTCGCAGAGACAAAAAATATAAGACTGATCGGAAAATGTAAGGATATAACGATGGTCGGAAGTGATATCCTTATCTATCGGCTGGTATACAATCTTGTTGAGAATGCCATAAAATATAATCATTCGGGCGGGCAGGTCATAGTAACCGCAGACCGGAAGGAAAACCATGTGTATCTGTCAGTAGAGGATACGGGAGCCGGAATCCCGGAGGAACTTAAGGAGCGCGTGTTTGAACCGTTTTTCCGGGTGGATAAATCCAGAAGCCGGGAGCTTGGCGGAGTAGGACTGGGACTTGCACTCGTTCGTGAAATTGTAAGAGTGCATGATGGCAGTATCACAGTGAAGTCCAATCCATCCGGAGGGACGATCTTCGAGGTGGTTTTGTAAATTGTAGCAGAACAGGGTGTTTGAAGAAGTATGATCAGAGTATTACAAAAAGCAGATATCGAACGAGTTGTTGATATATGGTTAGATACCAACTTAAAAGCACATTATTTTATTCCGGGGCAATATTGGAAAGATAATATTGATTTAGTGAAAGAAATGTTGCCACAGGCAGAGGTCTATGTGTATGAGAATGACTGCCAGATAGAAGGCTTTATAGGGTTAAATGATGAATATATGGAAGGCATTTTTGTCCGTGATGAAATGCAGTCGCAGGGTATAGGTAAGCTCCTGTTGAATTTTGTAAAAGAAAAAAGGACGAAATTATACTTAAATGTTTACCAAAAGAATACACGTGCAATTCACTTTTATCAACGAGAAGGTTTTGAAATCCAACGAGAAGGATTGGATGAAGTTACCGGGGAAAAAGACTATGTAATGGTATGGCAGCGTAGAAAATCTTTGTAGGAAGAGTGGCAATTCCCAAATTGTCGAAAACATTGCAGGAGAAAGTAAATGAGAACAGAAAGCGTCGAACTTACCGTTTTATGCTTAATACATAAAAATGGCAGATACTTGTTACAGGACAGAATAAAAAATGACTGGAAGGGATATACACTTCCGGGAGGTCATATCGAGCCGGGGGAATCCATCGTGGATGCGGTGATAAGAGAGATGCAGGAGGAAACCGGATTAATGATCAGCCATCCACATCTATGTGGAGTTAAACAATTCCCACTGGAAGAAGGGCGCTATATCGTTTTCCTCTTTGAAACAGAGGAATTTGAGGGAGACTTACGCAGTTCCGAGGAAGGAACCATGCATTGGATAGATGAGAGGGAACTTTCCAAAGTCAACTTAGTTGAGGATTTCGAGGATCTGATAGAAGTAATGCTGGATGATGAGTTAGTGGAATTTCAATATGTCATTGAGGACGGAGAGTGGCTTGTTATTAAGAGGTAATTCAGAACCTAAGGAGGCTAATTTGCATAGAATTTTTGGAAAAGAAGAAAATGTAGCTTATCTGGATAGAAGAGGTGCCTATATCATTCCCATAAAGGGAGAAGAGATAGGTGTTGTAGAAACCCCTAAGGGGCTCTTCCTGCTAGGTGGTGGAATTGACGGAGATGAAACAGATAACCAATGTATTATTCGGGAATGTATAGAAGAAGCGGGATATCAAGTTGAAATAAAAGAAAGAGTATGCTCTGCAGAAACGTATTATGAACATCCTACGATTGGATTCTTTCATCCCATTCAAGTTTATTATTCAGGAAAACTGGTTAAAAAAGTAAAAGAACCCGTGGAGCAGGACCATGTGTTTAGATGGGTTAAATATGAAGATCTTAGAGGAAAAATGTGCCTGGAAATGCAAAATTGGGCAGTAGAACAAGTATGGAATATGTGCTAAACAATTTGTATGCGTTGATCTCAACTCCGTGGCATAGCAGTATTTTGGGGCATGGTGTGGTTATTCTTGCGGTATTGGTGATTTGAGCGGTGATAAAAGTTGTGGTGAAACGGAAAAAAATAATTTATAGAGGGGAATGAAATAATGGAGAAATTGGTTATTGTCGATGGTGAATCATACAAAGATTGGATAACAGAAATATCAAATGAATTTAAAAGGAGCCAAATTCGTGCAGCGGTAAAAATAAATGATGAAATGCTACGTTTTTATTGGAAACTTGGAAAAGATATTTCAACCATGAGCAAGCAATACGGATATGGATCAGGATTTTATAAGATACTTAGTGATGACTTAAAAAAGGTATTACCGGATGTTAAGTCATTTTCACCAACCAATTTAAAATATATGCGTTATTTCTATGAATTATATCCTTGTGCCGGAAATCGTCCACAAGCTGTGGACGATTCGACTATCGTTTTTAGAATTCCTTGGGGACATAATAGAACAATAATAGACAAATGTAAAAACAATGTGGATAAGGCATTGTTTTATGTGAGAAAAACACTAGAAAATAATTGGTCTCGTGATGTCCTGGTAAATTTTTTAGATACGGATTTATTTGAAAGACAAGGAAAAGCTATAACAAATTTTGCAAATACATTACCTTCAGTGCAAGGTGATTTGGCGCAGGCAATTACAAAGGATCCGTACAATTTTGATTTTTTGACATTACGGGAACAATATGATGAAAAGGAATTAAAGGATGCATTAATTAATAAAGTAAACAACTTTCTAATAGAACTCGGAACAGGATTCGCTTATATGGGGCGCGAAGTCCGTATCACAGTGGGGGAAGTAGAGAAATTCATCGATATGTTGTTTTACAATACACAAAGACATTGCTATGTAGTTGTAGAAATTAAGACAGGTAAATTTGACTCATCTTATGCCGGACAGCTTGGAACGTATGTTGTCGCAATTAATCACCAAATGAAAACAGAGAATGATAATCCAACTTTAGGATTGTTAATCTGTAAAGATATGGATAAAGTCGAGGCACAGTATGCACTGGAATCAACAAGTCAACCTTTGGGAATATCCAGCTATGAATTATCTAAGTTGATACCAGAAGAATTTAAGGGAAGCTTGCCTACAATTGAAGAGATTGAGGCAGAATTGAAAGATTAAAATCCTTGCAAAGGAAACATCGAAGTATATTTTCAATGATGAGGAGGAAAATGAACTCAACTGACAAATTTTAGTTTTAAATGGTTAGGAAAATTGAGGCCTGTGGAGTGGAAAAGACAAGGCTTGCGACAGAAGAATTATATTAGATGAAAAAGGCAAAGAGGAACATAGAATGAGGGCAACAGGATGAAAATAGAACACATTGCACTTTACGTAGAGGATCTGGAAGGAGCCAGAAATTTTTTTATAAAGTATCTGGGGGCGAAATCAAACGAAGGATACCATAATCCACAGACAGACTTTCGTTCCTATTTTCTTTCTTTTGAGGATGGTGCCCGACTTGAGATCATGCAGAGACCGGAAATGGTAAACCTGCCGAAAGAAGCTGCCAGAACCGGATATGCACATATTGCCTTCAGTGTAGGAAGCAGGGAAAAGGTGGATGCTTTGACTGCGGAATTAAAAGCAGACGGATATGACGTTGTCAGCGGACCCAGAACTACAGGAGACGGCTATTACGAAAGCTGCATCGTTGTAATGGAAGGCAACCAGGTCGAAATTACGGTCTGATGACGACCGGATTAAAATCGTTATTCGGATAGGTACTGTTAATAAGTGAAAGGGGAAACAGGATGAAAGAAAATTTAATCAGACAAATAGAAAACTATCCCCCATTCAATGAACAGGAAGAAAAGGACAAAGCTTTGATCCTGGGATGGATCAGGAACAATGAGAACGCATTTTCCAGAGAAAATACAGTTGCGCATATTACGGCTTCCGCATGGGTGGTAAATAAGGACAGAAGCAAGGTGCTTATGGTATATCATAATATTTATAATTCCTGGTCCTGGTTGGGAGGACATGCGGATGAGGAGACGGATCTGCTGTCCGTTGCCATCCGGGAAGTGAAAGAGGAGGCGGGAATTTCCAATGTGAGACCGGTATCAGAGGAGATTTTTTCTCTGGAATCTCTGACGGTGGACGGACATGTGAAAAAAGGGAACTATGTGTCCAGCCATTTGCACCTGAATATCACGTATTTACTGGAGGCAGATTCGGAAGAGCAGGTATCCGTAAAAGCCGATGAGAACAGCGGAGTGATGTGGTTTTCTCAGGAAGATGCTTTGGAGAAATCTACAGAACCATGGTTCGTGGAACATATTTATTCAAAACTCATTAAGAAAATGGGTATATGAAATTGGAAAAAACGGAGAATGACCTATGATAAAATTCTTAAAGGCAGCGCCTGTCGTGTTCCTGATCGGAACCATTGTCACGGGTATTTTATATCAAAAAACTTTGTTAGAAATTTGGCTGACGATTGCCATTACCTTTGGAACCACTGCTTATCATTTTATCATGCGATGGGTGGTAGCATTTATCTACAATTCTATCATGCATAACAGGGCAGATTACAGAAAACACTGGTATCAGGTAAGTAAATCCGAAATGAAATTATATGAAAAGCTGCGTGTGAAAAAATGGAAGAATTGTATGCCTACCTATAATCCCAGCCTGTTTGATCCGAGACAACACACCTGGGAGGAAATAGCGCAGGTCACATGTCAGGCGGAACTGGGGCATGAGACGATCGTAGTGCTCAGCTTTGTACCGATTCTGGCAGGCCATTGGCTGGGAGGATATCCGGCATTTATCATTACATCGATCCTTGCGGCCATGTTTGATATGATGTTTGTGATCATGCAGCGATATAACAGGCAAAGGATTCTGAAACTGATAAAATAGAATGGATACTTGATAGAAAAGGATATTTGATAGAGAAAGAGGACGGTATGACTAAATATAAATATGGGAATCCGGAGGCTCCCATTGTTTTGATCCAGCCCGTGGGAGATCATGATCTTCCGGAAATAGAGGGCGAAGTGGCACAAATCCGGAAACTGACAGCATTGGATTTTCAAATGATTGCGGTGAAAGTGGATGACTGGAACCTCGATCTGTCTCCGTGGAAAGCACCAGCGGTATTCGGAAATGAGGATTTTGGCGAGGGTGCAGCCTCGTTGCTAGAAGAAATTTTGCGTTTATGCTCGGATGAAAGTAAAACTTATTATCTTGGAGGATATTCTCTTGCAGGGTTGTTTTCTCTGTGGGCATCTTATCAGACGGATCGGTTTGCGGGGATAGCGGCGGCATCGCCCTCGGTGTGGTTCCCCGGGTTTCTACCCTATATGAAAGAGCACGAGAATCAGAGTCGGGCAGTTTACTTAAGCCTGGGGGACAAAGAGGAAAAGACCAGAAATCCTGTCATGGCTACTGTAGGTGACTGCATCCGGGAGGCACATGCGTGGCTACAGCAGTGTGGGATCGGCAGTACGCTGGAATGGAATCCGGGGAATCATTTCAGAGATCCGGGCCTGCGGACTGCGAAGGCATTTGCCTGGGTAATGAAAAATTCATAAATTTTGCTTATTGGATCGGAGGAGAGGGATATGGTAATGGAAGCTCTGGTATACATATTGACATTATTGTTTGGAGTATCTACCGTTATCATTATAAAAAATAAGAGATATAAGGTTGTACCTTTTATATGTCTGGACATCATCCTGACATTTGCTGGTTTTGCCATCACATCATTTGTTATTTTGTTTGTAGGGAATGAAGCTCTCGAAGCGCTGCTGATTATGAGCGTGTTTGGATTGTTTCTGTTTTTACTGGGTGTGAATGATATCTATGCTGTATTTTGCTGCAATCAGAAGATAGAAGCTATCTATTGCGGATATAACAGCTACCCCGGACGCTATGGGATTACCAGCTATGCACCGGTGTTTGAATATGTCTGTAACGGCACGGCTTACCATGAGCAGACCACATTGACAGTACCCTATCGCCTGCTGCGGAGGATGACAGAAGGGAACACTTATCCCATCTATATTCATTCAAAACATCCGGGAGTATGTGTTTTGAAGAGAAGAATCAGGTTCACGACAGTGATTGAATTTGGTTTTGCAATTATGTTTTTGGTAGTAGCAATTTTGTGGCAGCAATCCTGAAAATGGTACATAGGAACACTCGGAATATATGGACAATGCCGAATACCGGAGAAACCGGTAAATCAGTAGAAACACTGAGGTTTGCGGAAATGTTAAGTTCCTTTGCACAAATTCCCGGAGATGTTGATAGCGCTGCATGGCGATAGCGTGCTATACTTCCTGCGAAAGGAGAGGTGACGGATGCAGTTAGGAAACAATATTCAGACCTTAAGAAAAAAGAAGGGGCTTTCGCAGGAGAAGCTGGCAGAAAAAATTAATGTTACAAGGCAGACCATATCAAAATGGGAATTAGGAGAGACGGCGCCGAACCCGGAGCAATTAATTCTCTTATCAAAGCAATTCGACATAAGCATTGATGAATTGGTGGGAAATGATGCGATGTCATCCGGGAGTTCGAGGGAGAATAAGAGTATAAAAGATATCTATATCGGATGGATCGTTTTGTGCTGCGTCGTAGCATGCGTATGGGCATTTTCGGCAAACAGATTTCGCTATGTGGAAATACTGGGAATCACCATTGCCGGGGCGGTGATAGGAGCATGCCTTGGTAGAGTGATCCATGGAATTTTGATGTATTTGCGAAATGATAAAAAGAAATAGAAAGTTAGTGAATACCACCCGGATGACTTTGTTGTCTTTCTGGGTGGTATTTTTGTTTTGATGTTCCGATTTTACCGTCCAAAATCTATTTTGTGCTGTATAAGCAGTAAATTTGAAGTGATTTCCTTTTGCAGTGACTGATATTTACTGCCGGAATGGAAGCATCCTATGCCGAAGCAATAATTTTTAGAACGTTTTCATGGATTCTTCAATAAAAATACTGCCTGGATTTCTAAAAGCACTTTCCGGGCAGTATTTATACTTGCTTTGTTAACGTAGGGTTGCCAACGACTAGATGAACTCCTTCTGTACCCTTCTTCCGCCTCAGCTCTGCGTTTTGGGTCTATGCAGAAAAAACGTGTTGTGAGATACTAAATTTGCTACAAATAACGCATAAAAAGATGAATATGGGTCTATAGGGAAAAAACTGGCTCTGAGATACTCATTTTGAAGAAATTGAGTATCTGGCAGGTGAATTTTTCGCTATAGGCCCATATTGTTTAGTTTTTGTTTTTTACCCATCCCCCAAAAGTATCTACAGGGAAATTTATCTTCTATAGACCCACGAAGTTTTTCAAAAAACCAGTAGCCCCAATGTGGGCTACTGGTTTCCTTTAAAACAGCCTTAAACTAATGAAAATGGTGGAAATTGAATAGAAAAAAGTTCTATAAAAGATGCAATTCCTCTGTTTTAGATCTTTTCTGCAATTATGTAGGAAATTATTTACTCCCAAAACAATAATTCCGCTATTTCCTGTTATTCGATGGATTTTAGCGGAATCAGTAAACAGAACGCCCACGGTGGACGGAATGTCATGCCGCGATGTTCCGTTCGCCGCGGGCGTTCGTGGGGGTTACGGCAGCTCTACGTTACGAGCCATGCACTCAATTCATAAATGTGTCGCAAAGGGCGCTCCACATTTATTTCATTGACGGCTGTCGCCGTATAAAGTCAAAAACAAAAACAGCGACTTGTGAGCAAGCTCCCAGATCGCTGTTTCTGTTTTGACTTTGCATGGCTCGTAACTCTCAATTTAGTTACCGCATTCTACACTGATCTTATTGAAGATTCCCATAATCTCTTCCGTGTTAATGCTCTTTTTCTCTTCGCCAGCCTTATCCAGGATAGCTTTTCCTTCATGCATCATGATCAGGCGGTTGCCGTACTCTACGGCATAGCGGAGGTTATGAGTGACCATAATGGTGGTCACTTTCTTCTCTTTCACGACCTGGTCGGTGAGTTCCATGATGATCTCCGCAGTCTTGGGATCCAGCGCTGCGGTATGCTCATCCAGGATCAGGAAATCAATCGGTGTCATGGTCGCCATGAGCAGTGCCAGCGCCTGTCTCTGTCCTCCGGAGAGGGAACCGACCTGCACACCCATTTTATCCTCCAGACCTAAATTCAGAGGTCGTAACATCTCACGATAAGTTTCCAGTTTTGCCTTATTTACACCACGTCCCAGATTATACGGCTTGCCCTTATTCTCCGCAATGGACATGTTCTCCAGGATTGTCATGCTGGGACAGGTCCCTTTGGAGGGATCCTGATACACTCTGCCGATCCGGCGCTGACGGATATAATCCTTCTGTTTTGTAATATCTTCTCCGTGGATCAGTATCCTGCCGCTGTCCACCGCAATACTTCCGCAGATGATATTCAGCATGGAAGTCTTACCGGAACCGTTACTTCCTACGACAGATACGAATTCTCCGTCCTTTACGGTAAGATTGAAATCCTTGAACAGACACAGCTCGTTGACCGAGCCGGGATTGTAATTTTTATTGATATTGATAAGCTCTAGCATGCTTTCACCTTCTTTCTGTCCATGCTGATCACGAGAATGATCAGGAACAGGACTGCTGTGATCAGCTTGATGGCGTTGGGGCTGATGCCTGCGAACATGGCAACTGCCACACATGCCTTATACAAAATGGATCCTACCACTACGCTGCTGGTCACACGGAAGAATGTTACCTTCTTGAACAGGCTGGTGCCGATGATAACACTGGCAAGACCAATGACTACCGCACCGGTTCCGATAGAGATTTCAAAGCTTCTCTGCTGCTGTGCATAGATGCAGCCGCTTAAGGATACCAGGCCGTTGGCAATAGACAGACCCACGATCTTCACCAGTCCTTTGTCCACGCCGAGGCTGGTAACGATGGTATCATTGTCACCTACGGCACGAAGTAAAAATCCGGACTTGGTGCTCATGTACCAGTCTAACAGATATTTTGCTACCATGGTGATCAGGAAAATAATGATCACATTTTTGAAATTTACCAAAAAGCCCGGGGTAATACTGTTCACAAGGCTGTTGTTGAAAATATTTTCCTTGTCAAAAATAGCTACATAGCCGGAGCCTGCCACCCACAGATTGATGGTATACAGACCGGTCATCATGATGATACCGGAGAGCAGATCTCTCACTTTTAATTTCACATGGATCAGTCCGGTACAGATTCCCACCAGTGCTCCGCCGAGGAACGCAATGGGAAGCGTGAGAATCGCCGGTACACCGAAGCCGTTGATCAGACGCACAGTGATGGCAGCCCCAAAGGGGAAGCTGCCATCGACCGTGAGATCCGGAAAATCCAGTATTTTATAGGTAATGTAGACACCCAGTGCCAGGATGCCGTAAATCATTCCTTGTTCCAGTACGCTTAATAATAGTGCCATAAAAACCTCCTATTGTACCACGATCTCATCAAAGGACTGGTAAGCATCAGTCTTGTAGTTCTCAGGTAATTCCAGACCGATCTTCTCTGCTGCTGCGAAGTTCACATACAGGCTGGGCTCGGAGATCACTTCGAAGTTCAGTTCAGAAGCCTTTGCCTCTCCCTTCAGGACTTTCGCTGCCATCTTACCGGTCTGCTTGCCAAGCTCGATATATTCCAGACCCATGGATGCCACGCAGCCTGCCTTAACCTGCTCTACCTCAGAACCGAATACCGGGATGCCTGCTTTATTAGCTTCATCCAGTACGGTCTGCAATGCACTTACTACGGTATTGTCGGTCAGGTTGGTAATGCAGTCTACCTTGGATGCGACATCCGCTGCTGCCAGAGCCACCTCAGACATTGCGGTAACACCGCTGTCCACGATCTCGAATCCGTAGTTACCTGCCAGAGCCTTGTACTCTGCGATGGTGCTGATAGAGTTTGCTTCGCTGGTAGTGTAGATGATACCGATGGTCTTCGCTTCGGGAAGTACCTCACGGATCATTTTTAACTGTGCATCTACTGCTAACGCATCGGAAGTACCTGTGATGTTGCCTACGGGAGTACCGTCTTCATTGGCAAGGCCTGCTTCCACAGGATCGGATACTGCAGTGTAGATCACGGGAATATCTGTATTCATTGTAGCATTATATGCTGCCATGGCGCAAGGAGTTGCGATGGCACAGATCATATCTACTTTCTTACTTACGAAATTGCTGGCTGTCATGGCGGAGGTTCCGTTGTCTGCCTGTGCATTGACATATTCAATCGTCAGGTTCTCGCCCTCTACGATGCCTTCCTCGGCAAGTCCCTGTAAAAATCCTTCCCGACAGTTATCCAAAGATCCGTGTACGGCGTACTGCATAATACCGATGGTGTAGTTATCCTTGCTTCCTGTGCTGCCGCATCCGGTGAGGGCACCCATTGCCATAACTGCGGTTAATACTGCTGCTAAAATTCTCTTCTTCATAATCTTATTCCTCTCTTTCTGCGTATCCACGCAATTGAAATTAGTTTGCTCATAAGATTACTGAACCTCGAATAAAAAAACCGCCCCAAATGTATATTCCTATACATTTGAGACGGTAATAAGCTCCTGCTCATCATCGTGGTGCCACTCAATTTAACAAATCCTTACGGATTATGTCCACTTTTCTCTGGATACTATCATATCCATCGGCTTGATAACGGGTCCGAATCCCGCTGACGCCTAAAACTGATCTGTTCTCGGGCCAGCCTCGGAAGTCCATTCGGCGAAAGTTCCTTTACCGTGATTCCACCACCCACGGCTCTCTGTAAAATTTCCTAAGGCTTACTACTCTTCCTCACAGGTTTGGTAAACTTATGAATGTTGTTTATGTGTCTAAGAATAATCTTTCTTTTCTGTTTTGTCAATACTATTTTTAGAAAATTTACTTGACGAAGTAACCCCATTCGCAAAAGAAAAGTTACATGACAGTGATTTGCGAATGGGGCTGAATAGTTACAAAAACAGTTTACACCGTCTCCGGCAGCGTGATCACCACCTTGAACAGGTCACCATCCGTAACGATCTCCATATCGCCCTTCTGCAGCTCCGTCAGGCTCTTGGCAATGGACAGTCCCAGTCCGTTGCCCTCCATATGGCGGGATCTGTCCCCTCTGGTGAACCGCTCTTCCAGCTCCTCCGGTGACATCTCCAGCGGATATGCCGACATATTCCGGAAAATAATTCTGACATTCTGGCTGTCATGCTCCACATTCAGATAGACACGGCTGCCTGTCTGGGCATATTTGTAAATATTGTTTAACAGATTGTCGAACACTCTCCACAGATGTCTGCCGTCCGCCATGACCTTCACGGTCTCCTCCGGCTGTTTTACAATAGTCTCCAGCTGCTTGTCAGCAAAGCGCTGCCCGTACTCCCCCACCGCCTGTGACAGCAGTACCGACACATCACAGACCTCCGGATGGACCTCCAGATTGCCGGTGGTGGCCTTGGAGGCCTCCAACAGATCATCCAGCAGCTTTTTCAGCTTCTGGGACTGACGCAGCAGCACCTCGGCATACTCCGATATATGCTGTTCTCTCTCCTGTGCAGTCTCTGTGCCGACACCGTCTCCGGTATCCTTCGCATCACCAGACACTTCTTTTCCGATGAGATCCGCATAATTGATAATGGAAGTCAGTGGGGTCTTGATGTCATGGGACACATTCGTGATCAGCTCCGTCTTCAGATGTTCACTCTTCATCCTCTGCTCCACGGCTGCGGAAATTCCCTCGCCGATGCGGTTCAGATTCTCTCCGTGCTCCTTGAAGGACAATACCATATGGGAGGTATCCAGCTTATAATTCAGATCTCCGTCCGCCAATGCTTCACTGCCCTCCTGCAGTTCTTTGCACATCAATGCCACAAAAGTAATCGCACCGCACAGAATAAATTTCTCTATGGCCCAGAAAAAGAGTAATACATCTGTATTATTATAAAACAGCATTAAACCGAAAAACTCTACCACGCAGACTGCAAGGCACAAAAGTGCTGTTCTCCATACCATAGGAATCCCGCGGATCAATTTCACAATACCGCGGAAAACTCTCTTGCAGAATCTTCCGAAGAACCGGAACACTCTATACAGGATCGTATTCTGCCACCATTTTCCCATTTTCAGGCGGATGGCCAGCTCCATGAAGTACAGGGTGCACCATATCACCTCTGCCGCAAACAGTACCACCAGCACGATCAGATTGATCATACTTGGGTTCATACCGATCCATCCAAAAGCCAGGTACAGACCGGTAAAAGCTCCAATGGCAACGACCACTGTATACACATCCAGGTGGATCTCGTGGATCGCACTGGGGGTAATACCCTCCCTGCCATTCTTATGTCCGGCACTGCACAACAGGAAGATAAAGCATAATAATGCCAGTACCGTTCCCGCACAGCATACCACAGGGATCACATTCCGTTCATCATAAAGCTGCTCTGCCTGATGATAGATCAGGGCATATTCATCTTCCTTCGGCAGGCTGGGATTCACTGTCAGGGTAACCACAATGCGCAGGTCGCGTTCTGCTAATGTTTTCTCTGCATCCTCCGCCTGTAGCCGTTCTGTCTCACTTAAGGCATCCTCGATCATCCATTTTGCATATTGTTCCGCCCGTTCAACCGGCACATAAATCTCTCCACCTAAGGATACGCTGTCCCCCAGATCCAGATATTTCTCCAGATTACCGGAGGAAAGGGCTTCCTGCTCCGCTGCCGTCATGCTTTCCACATCAGATCCGGTATTGACAGATGGTTCAAGCTCCATGATATCAGAGCTTTCAGTGCTTCCATAACTTTCATAGCCATCATAGGCAGAGGAAGTTTCTGTGTTGATATAGGTGTTATCATTCCTATGCTGCACCTGGGACTCCAGCCGGTAAGTCAGATCATTTGTCTTGTCTACATAATCCTCGTTCTTCCATTCTCCCAGGAATTCATCCGTATCCAGATCGTAGCTCTCCACCTTTACCCAGATGTTCCGCTGCCTGCAATAAGCTTCCATGGTCTGCAAGCTCTCATTCTCATACCAGTCGCGTATCCGATACAGATCCTGATTGACCTGCCGGTACAACAGCTGATCATGGATAAACATCATTTTACCGGAGGAATACGCTCCACTGTCTGCAAGCATGCAGGTACCATAGAGTCCCAACACCCCCACAATTGCGGCTGCGATCATCAGAACAAATGCCACGACCTTTGCCAATGTGCTGCCCAACAGACTGTTTCCCTGTGCCGGCGCATTCTTTTTTTTCTCGGCTTTTTCTCTTTTTTTCCGTTCCCTTTTATTCTCTGACAAAGCTGTTTCTACCATCGTACTCACTGTATTTTCCACCGGATTATCCACTCTGTCCTGTTCTGTATTCCTGCTGTTTTCTTCCCTGTTATCCATATTCCTGTCTCCTTACTTCCCGGAGCAGCTCCGCGCTCCTGCCTGCTCTTATCCCTGCTTCTCACACTTGTAGCCCTGTCCCCAGACCACCTTCAGATATCTGGGTTCCGCCGGGTTGATCTCTAACTTTTCCCGCAGATGCCGGATATGGACTGCCACGGTATTCTCGCTGCCAAGCGGCAGATCATTCCAGATCTTCGAATAAATCTCTCTCGGAGAAAATACCTGCCCCGGATTCTGCATCAGCAGCTTTAAAATATCATATTCCGTAGGAGTCAATGCTACCGGCTCGCCATCCAGCGTCACCCGTTTCTCCTTGTCATCCAGTTCAATCCCTCCGACTCTGATCACATCCGGCCGCACACTTCCGCCACCCAGCTGCATATAACGCCGCAGCTGTGATTTCACCCTGGCAGATACCTCGATGGGATTAAACGGCTTCGTGATATAGTCATCCGCTCCTACCGTAAGTCCCAACACCTTGTCAGAATCCTCACCCTTGGCTGTCAGCAGGATCACCGGAACATTACTCTTCTCCCGGATCCTGATCATCGCCTGTATGCCGTCCAGTTTCGGCATCATAATATCCATCAGTACCAGATGCACCTCATTCGTCTCTACCAGATGTACGGCTTCCTCACCGTCGAAAGCCTCTAAAAAATGGTAATTGCTGTCATTCAAGTATATCTTTAACGCGTTTACGATATCCTTCTCATCATCACAGATCAATATATTGTACATACTCTCCCTCATTTCTGTGCCGGTGGCTGCAGCCCGGACACTTCCTGCGCAAGGAGTCCTTACGCTGACGGGCATCTGCTTTGTCCACAGATGTCCCGTTGATGAATTTATTGTAACAGATTAACGATTAATAAAAAACAGGAAAAACCTTTAAGACTTTATTAAGATAGGAAATAAAAACATCTAGTAAAATCAGGCTTTTTAAGGAAATGTGTTACTAGTTTGTTACTAGTACACCACTTTTTTTCATAATTTATCTAATTTCATTTTATTCCTTTTTTGCCTATATGAAAATCCATACAAACTCTTTAAATGGCAAGTTTGTGACAGAAAAAGTCGAACTCGGTTCGGATGTAATATTAAACAAAAATAGTAGTTTTACGATCGAATTTAATGTTACAAAAACTGGATATATACCTATAGCTGTCTGCTCATGGGCACTTTATAATAGAGATAGTGCACAATATATTCACTTGAACGGCATTGAAGTTGGAACAGGAATAAATACTGGATATATTTATATACAGGGAAGACACTCTAATTCATCTAACACAACTAGGATACCAGCCAATGCATATGTCATAGTTCTATACCAAGCACAGTAATTTTGAAATATAATGTAAGTGGCAAATTAATACAAAGCACCTAGTATTTAATCAATAATAAATGAACCACTAAATATACACATACTAATAGTAGCTTGCGTAATCTCTTGAAAAATACTTCCGTTTGGTAATAATGCTATTGTTCCTACATGAACATTGCTAGCATCAACTACTTCACCTAAAATAGATATCATGGTTGATGGTCTGTACCCTTCAGGGAGAGTTCCGATTACAGCTCCGTATGGAATACTACAACCAGTTAGTCTAAATGATATATTGACTATTTTACCGTACTTACGCAATTGAGAATATGTCAATATACCATTTGCAACACCTAATTTGCTACCACCATCTAACATCGCTAACTTGCCAGTTAATATAAAAAGGACGAAGAACACCCCTTCTTGTTCTTCGTCCTTTCTCCCATGACAAGGATTCTATTGGTTAAATTCAGAGTACCATACCTTCTGCCGACCCGTCAATTATAGAATGCCGCCTGCAGGCTGTTATATCCCGCCTTACCATCGGCTGTGAGATTAAGCTTTTTCTGCAGCTTGATTGTCTCCGCTCTGGCAGTCTTGCCATACCTGCCATCGATGTCCTGATTACCGCCAAGGATCTCGTTACAACGTGTCTGCCACCATCTGGCTACCTCACCGGTAGATCCCACCTTATATGTAAGCCCTACGCGCTTGGCCTGCAAACAGATCTGCTTGCGGACATACTGTGTGTTCTTTCCATCTTTGCCATCCTCTGTGAGCTTACGACCGTATGCATCCCGGTACCCGTCTGCGTTGGCAGCCTTTTGAAAATTCTGAATGTTGATATTGCAGGTTTCTTCCCTCTGCGCCGGAACAGATACCATTTCAAAGTCAGTATAAAAAATATTGATATCACACTTGCCGCTGATCCCAGGAACGGATCCGGAGGAAGTGTACTGCCAAATGTCTGCGAAGTTCAGCTCTGCTTCCGTCAGGCTGGTGCCATATCTAGCATACCAGACATATACTTTTCCCAACGCTGCAACGATCTTATCCATGTTAAAATAGTTTTTGAGATAATCTCTGTTAGTGTAAATGACCGGAACATGTCCTCTTTCCTTTACTCTGGATAGGAAAGCAATCGCCATGTTTGTGGCCAGATCTTTTGTGATGTTCACGCCCTTCGTTCTAGCGTATCTTACGGTATCATATTCTAGATCATACGCGACTGGACATTTTTGCCAGTACTTTTCCACCTGATCACAGCAATAGTCAGCCTCATTTTTTGACATAAGCACTGATAGGGCGTACGAAAACCAGTAAATGACAGCTGCCACTCCCAGATTAAAGCATGCCAGCGCATTGCTCACAAATTTTTCATCAACATTATTTTTTCCATAACCGGCGCGGATACCGATACGCTTGTAGCCGGCATCCCGCACCTTTTTGATGTTAACGTTGCCGTTGTGTTTGGAAATATCCGGTCCTTTTGATAATGCCTTTTTCATTCTTCTCCCTCCTCTGATCCATTCAGTTTGCCGTCATCCAGCAGATCTTTCACTGCGCGGAACCACTGTTCAATAACGCTTTCTAAAAACTCATCAGTAAGAAAATACTGCAGCCATGAAGGCAACAGTTTTCTAGCCTGACTTACTACATACTTCATCTTCTGTTTTCCAGACCCGGATTTCTTGAATTCATGCTCCGCTTTCAAGAACAGGTGATATACATCCACTCTGATCTCATTGATAGTCTTGTCACGGATATACACCCATAAAAATGTTCCTGCCACCAGTGCCGTCAGCACTGCCAAAATAATTAACATGATTGTACTTGTACTCATAACTCATATCCTCCTTATAATAAAAATGCCTGCACTGCAGCCCAGATAAGTCCTGTAGTTATAGCTCCAATAAGTCCACCTACAACAGTGTTAAATACTGTTCTTTTCACATTGCTCCACTCTTTTCCAGGAGCACGCTCCATGTCATCGACACGACTGTCCATCTTTTCAACCTTCTGATCCAGGCTTGATACCGTCTCATTGGTGTGTTTTACTTCCTCCACTAACTGAATCATCGTGTTTGACATGGTATGGATCTCTTCCGTCACTCTCTCCAACTTATCAATTCGATGAGTATTGGATTTCGATCTGGCTTCTACCTCAGTAAGTCGATGTTCCATTTCGGTTTCATTCATGCCGCACCTCGCTCAAATATAAAAGCCGGTCACCTCCCGGCAGGGAAGTAATCGGCTCTTGGCTCTTGGTTACTATGTAGTTTTGGATAGGACCGTCTCTCACTCTCATATGCAGCCTCCTACTCTGTGGGGGCAGTCAGCTCTGCAAGCTGTGTCTCCAGAATGTTTATCTGATCCCGGAGAGCCTGACGCTCAGCATGGACTGTTTCCATGTCGTATTCCGCCTGCTCTCCCAGCAGAGAATACTCATAGGTCTTGATTACCTTATAGTCACTGGCGGCGATCTGTGCTTTAAGACCATCAATCTGAGCGGTCACCTGACTGATCTGCTGCTGTCTGGCCAGCTCTGCAAGCTCCTCCTCGGTCGGTTCCGGTTGCACCGGTGCAACCGGCTCAATATATACAGAGCCGTCGTCAGATAACTCGTACCAGCCGTCGCCCTCGCGGAATAAAGTTGTGTATGCCGCATACTCTCCGTTATCCAGAGGGTATTTGCAATCTGCATCTAAGTAGAGCCGGAAGCCATTGGTATTTACTGTGAGATTGTCTCCGGTGATCCGGATCACATGTGGACTCTCCTCTGATACTACGACCAGCTGTACGGTCTTTTTATTTTTAAATTTTATGTAACCCATGTGGGCTCCTTTCTGGCGCTCTTGTGGCTGCGCCTGCCGTCTGATCTACTACGCTAAATGGCAAGTTAAGTAAGATGGAAATAATTGAGCTCACAGTAACAACTGGATCTGGAGACAGTGTTGGGGTAGCAGGTGTATCTAAGAGTATGTATCCAACTGCAAAAGCAATTATACCGTTGGGATATGATGCTACACTTGGGTATCGTGTCGGTTGTTTTAAAGTATCCACAGATCATATATTTTTTGCAATCCAAGATGCTGTAAAAGGATCATGGGCTAATGCAAAAACAATTACTTTTAAAGCATTGTTAATTTAAAGATATTATTTTAATCCTAAAATCATAAATGTACCACTCATACCAGTAGTAATTTTGAATTTATTGTCAGCAACGGGGATAAAAGATCCACTTATTGTACTACCAATAAATGTAGTAATTGATGGATATGTCCCAAAATGCTGAGTATTTTTAGTAGAATCATATATTTCTTTGATATACGATGCTGGATACACAGTAGGAGCATACATCTGAGCTGTTCCGTTGTTACATACAAATAAAAGAAGTTTGTAATTCTGAAAATTATCTTTAAGTTCTACCGTATTTGTCACATTTGCTGCAAAATAATTACTGTATAAAACAGTATATACATTTGTTAACTTGCCATTTAACTCAGTATATGTATCCGCTACCGCCTTGGCATCCGGCACGTATCCGGTCACCTTTGTAGCCAATAGATCCTCCTTTGTGGTGATCATCTGAGCAAATGCCGGTGCTGTCAGATCCGCAAAAAACTTCTTGATTTTACCCATGATTATGGACATCTTTTCGCCGGTGGCAATATTCGCCCTGGTGGATGACTGGGTAAAAGCTACGGTCATGTTGTCAGCCACAGTAGGCGTTTCTCCTTTAGGTCCCTGTTCTCCTGTATCTCCCTTTTCTCCCTTCGGGCCGGCAGTTCCGGGATCTCCCTTAGCTCCTGTATCACCCTTGATGCCTTTAAGATTACAGGCGTACACCCACTTTGCTACCGTAGCCACTCCGCCAGTCGTGCAACGATATGCATTTCCGGTATCTGTGTTAAGATACATATCTTCTGCAAGTGCATCCGATATTCCTGTGCCGTTAAATACTGTAGGTGTGGTGCTTGTCCCGGTAATCGCGGTACCTTCTGTCCAGCGGGATCCCCTATTCCCCCGTTCCCCTTGTTCTCCCTGAATACCTGGAATCCCCTGTTCTCCCTGTGGTCCTTTAAAATTTCCGATCAACACTTTTGACATAATCTATCCTCCTATGCATCTGGTGTTAAATAATATATGTTTCCTTCTTCGTCTACTTCGAACTGTGGGGGTGTCGTGTCATCTGCGTAGTACGCCCACAGGTTCCCCTCTGCGTCCCCAGACAGGGTAAACATACCGTTTATTGGCACTGTCACCCCACTGTCTCCACGATCACCCTTCTCCCCAGGATCCCCTTTATCCCCCTTGTCTCCTTTATCTCCCTTATCACCTTTCGGACCCTGAATGCCTTGAGGACCGTTAAATTGACCGGTCTCCAGTTTTTGTGTAACATCTTCCACCAAATCCTCTGCGTGTTTGCTGGTGGTCTGCGCAGATTCCGCAGACTTTGCTGCTGCCGTTTCGGATCCTGCTGCCGCTGTGGCACTTTCACCGGCATTATCAGCTGATATCCCTGCCTGCTCTGCAGATACCCTGGCATTTTCCTCAGACTGGGCTGCTGCCGTCTCAGATCCCGCTGCCGCCGTCGCTGACTTTGCTGCTGCGGTCGCAGAAGCGCTTGCATTTTCTGCCTGCACAGTGATGTCTGCAAGGTAATTAGGCTGCAGTTTATCACCAGTAATACTGCCATTTTTGATGTCTGCCTTTACCTTGCCATCATTGGCCACAGCCCAGTAAATGATGTCCGAATCTACAAACTCAAACTGTGTGATCAGTGCTGACAGATCCACGTATTTTTTACTGCCATCATCCAGCGTGATGATCAGCTGCTGTGCTGTGGGATCGTAGTCAAAATTGACCGCCAGTTTTTCTAGCATGGTATCGATGACCTGTTGCGCGCCGGAGACCGCTGTGATGGTAAACTTACCTGTCGCCTTGTCATACTCGATCTTTTTGACACAGGACTGTGCATCCGTCTTCTCAAACTTTGTCAGATTCAAGGTAATCACACGGTCATCAATGGTGCTTACACCCTGACTCAGCTTATCCAGATTACGCTTATTCAGCGGTGTGTTGATTGACGGCTTATTTTCCCAAACGGTAGGTTCATACGCTTTCTGCATTCTGCTCTTCCCCTTTCTCTTCTTTCTGTTTTTTCTCCAGTGCGTCTCTGACCGCAATTTCCATTAATAATTCTTCCTCTGCACGCCGCTCCTGCTTTATCAGGATATCCTGCAAAGCCATACGCTTGACTTCCTCCGGCAACCCGGAACTATCCACAAAGTTTGTAATTGCCTGACTAAATTCCCTGATTTCTAAATTGCTCATTCTTAATCCTCCGGTCCCAAATAAGTAATAACAGTCCCACTAATGGATTTTGTTCTCCACGCAACTACCGTACCTTTATAATTCATATAGCCCGACACACCGATAGCTCTCACGCTGACCAGATCAACTCTTGATAGCTTATTTACGATAGTCGCAGCGCTGATTCTGTCCGCTTTAATCACACCGGAGGATGTCCAGTTGGCTACTTCCATGTAATTAGCCTTTACGGTTCCGGCACTGATATAGTTGGCTTCTACCGTTCCCAAACGGGCGCTTACACCATTCAGATCAGAGACTGTCACATGATCTGCTTCCAGGCTCCCCACGCGGCCACTGACGGCGTTCAGAGAGTCAATGGTTGCCTTGGTGGCAATCAGGTTGTTCAGTTCCAGTTTGGTTACATTCAACGTCTCTATGGTGGCATATTTGCTAACCAGTTCGTCCGCATTTACCACACCGACCAGGTCTATCCGCTCTGCCTTGATCTTGATGCTTTCCGCAGTCTGATTGATCTCTGATACAATGTTGTCCTTGGATACCTTGGTAAGGATCTGCTGTGCATTGATGCTGATCTGCGTGGACAGGTTCTGGTTGATATCTTTCATTTCCAGACGAGTTTCATCCACCGTCCTAGTAAGCACATTTGTTTTGCCCTTCAACTGGATAATCTGCTTCTGCAGTCCATTAACCTGCCCGGTCCTGTACTCCTCGCCCTCCGCTGTATAACTGTCCCGGAGTGCCTGGATGCCTTTCAGTGTGCGCTGTAAGATGTAGGTGTACACATCCTCACGGGTTGTATGTAACAAAATGCCATCTCCCACCTCCAGGCAGGGATTTCCGCGGGCTTCCACCTGCGCTGGGCGATACCATACGACACCGATTACGCTGAGGACGTTGTCTGCGATGGTCTGCAGGTCTGCTGCCGATTTGCCGTATACCAAGAAGTTATCTTCGATGATATAGCAGTTATCCCCTGTGCCGGCGATTGCCCCGATATCATTTTCTTCCTGGCGAATCTGCAATTTATCAATGTGCTGAACTATGAAATCCTCATATTGGCAGGAGATATAATTATTCCGAGATACTTCTGTGGTGCCCATCGGATCTGCAGGATAAAGGTCATCTGCCGGATACAGATCATCCGCCGGATACAGCCCTTCTATCATCTGCTCCAGCACCACATATCGTAATTTTCCATTTCTGCCGATATGTCCAAAGCAGCCATTGATCTCACAAATAGCCTCAATAACTGTCTTTCCCGGGAGTTCTTCGGGATCTATGGTTTTTTCTATTACCATATCATCGTTAACCAGCGTGATTTCTTCCTGCTCCACGCCGACATAGGCACAAAAGCTGTTGCGAAACTGCCGTAGTTTCATCGGAAATGCCAGGCTGTTATACCACCTGGATACCTCTGCATTCAGGATGTCGTACATGGCATCATAAGCTACGATATCTTTATACAGTCTGTCAGCTGTCGGTTTGTCCGAATATACCTTATACTCCCCCAACTGATAAGGTTCGTCCTGACCTGCAAGCAGAGTTGACACTTTCATTTTCTTGCCTTTGAAATTTTCTATCGTATCCAGCACCTTAATTTCAAAGGACGATGCATTACAGCATCCAAATCGCAGCTCCTGCTCATCGCATATGGACTCCGTTATCGTCATGGTCTCTGTCTGGTATTCAGCATTGGTCAGTGTTGTGCCTGACACCGGATATTCAATTATTAACTGTTTTTCTACCGAATCATCATAAAACAGATTCTGAATGCTGTTCTCCATTTAATACTCCGTCAACGTAAGTGTAAATTCATTGTATTCGATGTTTTTTTCATCCTCGCTCAATGTATGTATTGTATAAGTAGTATCAGACATGTAGAAAACACCTGTGGCGTATTCCAAAGTTTCATCATTCCAATATGTGCACCTTACCCTTCGCTGGTTCTTTTCCATCGTCGGAAGAGTTGCAAGTCCAATTGCATTATCAAATGCCATCCGTTCCTCAAGATTCATTTCCCGAATATTCAGTTTTAATTTTGTTTTGAAGTTCGGAGACGTTTCTCTATGTAACAAAATATTTGCATCTCTGTAGGCATCTATTTCCACTCTTTGGTTTGGAGTGCTCTCCCATCCATCAGCCAGCAGGAATGAATTAGGGAGAGTCACATCTCCGAATTTAATTAGCCATCCATTGAATTTTCCCGGCATTGCTCTCCCTCCTTCCTAAATAAATGCACTCTGTCCATGTGTATTCTTGTACATCCGATCCTGCCGCACCGTTTCCCGGAAGATCTCCCGCTCATTCAACTTTGCTACAAATGTATATGTACCGCCACCGTTTTCCGCCTGTGCCTGCTTAAATGCCTCGATCATAGTTGCTAACGGTGTCTCAATGTTGGTCTGCCCTCTGGGCTGATCACCCAGGATTGCCGCAAATGGTTTGCCACCCTGGATCACTGCGCCATCTGCAAGTCGTGGCAAATCTGTCGGAATATTCTTTAAATTTGGGCTCCACGTCTGTCCACCCCATTTAGGTACCCAGTCGGGGATATCAATTTTAAATGAATTGATTGCATCAATAAGAGTATTCAAACCATTCAACCATAACTTTAAAAATGATTCAGCAATTATGTTACCGAGATTAGTAGCTTTCTTTGCATACACAATAATTGCATCAAATGCTCCCTTCCAGTCTCCTACAAATACACTCTTTACAAATTTTCCCAGCAAATTTAATTCATCTTTTAATGTAGACAATGCCTCCTCACCATTTCCGGCCCACACAACCACACCTGCTATAGCAGCTATTACCGCCATTACAGCACCGACAACTACAGTTGCAGCTCCGCCGAGTGTAATAAACACCCCGGCCAGTATCGCGCCGGCAGAGATCAGCAATAATGTCATATTCTTGGCATTCAAACCGTTTTCTGTTATATCCTTCAGTGCCAATATCAGACCGGCTGCTCCTCCGACAATCAGTCCGATTCCTGCGGCTATAGGTCCAAACAATATCAATAACCCTACAACCGCCAGTGCCAATCCGGCAACATATCCAACAATACCTTCCCAGTCCACACCGTTTTTCCACATTTTCATATAGTTATATACCATCAATGCTACCCCGGTAATTAGCATAATTAATCCGAAAGCCGTGGACAAATACGGTACAAGACCTCCGAGATCTTTCAGCAGACCAGCTATTCTCCATGCAAGCAGAGTAATTCCAATAAATATAGCCAGTGGCTTTATGATCTTCAATAATTTCTTCGCTTTCTCCAGCATTTCCACCATTTTAGGATTCACAGAAGCTTCTTCAAAAGCATCCTTACCGGTCAGTTCTCCTCCACCTGCCGTAGTTCCACCCTGGTTGCTGAGAACATTCAGTTCGTCAAATGCTGCCAGCGCTTTCTTTGCAGACTTCGTAGTAGTGTCCAACGACTTAGCATAATCAATATTCTGCTTTTTTGCTCGAGTATAAGTACTTTTCCCTTGCAGGATTGCCATAAACTGGGCAATTGCATCCGCTGCCTTGATCAGCCAGTTAATGAGCTTTACCAGATATGGGATAGCCATATTGACGATAGGTTCAAATGCTGCTGCCAGGCTGTTCTTAAACTGAGCGCAGCTACTTTTCAGTGCAGACATCTGTGCATTATAGTCCTTGGAATATCGAGCAAGATTCCGGAAGCCTTCTTTCATTGCGGATACCATTGCATTGAATCCCTTAGATATCCAATTAAATATAAATAAACTCAGCAGAATTCCCTTCAGGCGGCTTGCCATTGTAGATAACAGGCCCCCCGATTTCTTTGCACTGGTTCCGCAGGAATCCAGTGCTTTTCTTCCCTTGGATTCCAGTTCAGAAAAACCATTCCGGATCGTATGGACTTCTTTGTTGATCTCTGCTAGTCTGGCAGACAGCTCATCATATTCCTGATATCCGTCTGTGACTCCAGCCTTTTTCAACAGTGCCATCCGTTCTATGATCTGCTCCTGCTCCTGCATCAGGGCAACCATATTCTGATCAGCTACCACAGCATTGTTTTTTATATCAATCAGCTGTTGTTCTGCTGCCTGCTGCTCCCTGATCTTCTCTGCAATCTTCTCTTCCTTTTCGCTGACCTTATCAGCTGCACTGGCCTGCTGGTCAATCTGAGCCATGATTGCATCTGAATTATACTGCTGATACCCTACAGTATCCTGCGGAATCGTTGCTTCGCCTACTGCAGCGCTGGCCTTAGCCATTTCTGCAGCTGCCTCTTCTGCTTTCTTCTTATTCCGCTCCATAATGCTGTCAAAATTCTTCTCGAATTTATCCCAGTCTTCTTTTGACCATCCCTCCGGTGTCAGGCTGGTGTCCTTGGCTTTCTCCTCCAGTTCATCCAGCTTTTTTTCGATGTGTTCAGCACCCTTATCCAGTTTTGAATTGTCCAGATCAGAATGTAACCTGATCTCAGTATCGTACTTTGCCATGATGCCTCCTTAATCAAAAAAGAGCCTGCTGACACCTATACGGTATCAACTGGCTCACTGGCTCTCTGTCGACTTATTGATTTTGGCGTATTTCATAAATTCATCTATTCTTGCCTGCTCCTCAGGTGTGATTTTCTCATCCTTTGGTGCCTTAATAGCAAATATCTTTTTGGCGCTCCTATACGCGTTTTTCTCTTCCTGCGACATTTTTGAAGTAATCTTTTTCTGCCGTATGTCCATTACATGTGTCAGGGAGCTCTCCTGGAGATTTCCCAACAGTCCCATAAATACGAACCAGTGCATTTCCGCCTTCTGCAGATCTATATGATACTGGTTACGGAATGCTGCATATATTCTCCACTGGTCCATATCCCAGTCCATGATAATATCTTCGTTTTTCTTCTGTTGATAGTTGTCATGGTTAAATTCTGTCATAAACCATTCAATCGCTTTCGCGGCTTCCTGCGGTTCCGGGCATTCCTTGGGAAATAGCAAATACGATGCAATATAAAATCGCTCCATATCCGATAAATCAGGATCCGACATGCACATGGACATTTTTATTCCCGTCCGGAAAGAAGCCGAAATAGGATATCCTTTCCAGTCTGTCGGAAGCTGATCCAACATAATATTAAACATATGACTCCCCCACTATTTATGGTGTCTTCGGTTTTGACGATTCCTGTTGTGATTTATGTTTCCGCCATCTCTTTCTCTGCTGTATTTCTCCCATAGTTCCTTATTTCTACCGTTTGCATATCTCTGTGCAATCGGGATGATCTGATCAAAGAAATCAGTAATCAGGATTGGACTCGGTGTGATCTCCCCAAATACCTTCTTACAGGTCCTTTCTCCGAACACTCTGTCAATGTCAGACATGATCTCATTAGTCTTTCCAATCATGATCCGAAGCTGCTCTATTTCCGGTTTTCTTGTAAATTCTTCTGCGGCTACATATTTTTTAACTTTTTCCAGATTATCTATCAGTTCTGTGAAATCTGCATAGAATTCCTGACTTCCAAAATTGCAGACAATCGTATCGCCATTGTCATTTACCTGTACTTCTGTGCTACCCTTAATAGCATTAATTTTTTCCATATATTACCATCCTCTCTGAATGTGATGGACGACAGAGAGGTGCGCCCACCACATATGTTAATATTGATTAACACCTGTATTATTTTGCGGAATCCGCTGTGAATGTATTGGTTGTGATATTAAATTTACCTTTGATATCATCACCAGCCTGCTTTACACTAAGCACATTGTGAACGTAATCCCCGCCATCTCCACCATTGGAGGTAACAGATACTGTACACGGCACCTTGATTGCTTTATAGGTTCCTTCCTCACCCTGTACCACATCTTTTAAGCGCAGCCTTATAAAAGATGTGTGAGCTTTTGCTCCCACAGGGAGATCATCCACCAGTTTATCGATCATTTTCTGTACATCATCATCTTCACAGTCTTCCTTGTCCACATCAAATGCTCTCTGGTAAGACTTTACCTTATTGGATGCCTTTGCCATATTAATATAGTGCTTCGTATCCTCTTCCGGATTCATCTCCTCTGTGAGGGATTCTACACCATCTCCCAGCAGTGCATACTTCTGTTCTTCGGCTCCCATAGTGGTGTCAATGTAATGCCTTAAATCTTCTCTCATTTTACCTGAGCTCCTTTCTTATATTCGATAAAAATTGTCATTTGATACAATGCTTCGTTCTGCCCATTCTCTCCCATAAAAAACGGACTTGATACTCCTACTGTTTTGACGGTTCCACCCTGGATATCAGGAAAGTTTCTGTTACGGTTCCTATCCTCGATCCAGTCCGTTAACTGCTCCATCCAGCTTCCGTTTTCGATGCAGCTTTTATCCGTCTGAGTATCCAGTCTTACCACAAATTGATAGTAGTCCTTGTGGATTTCGACTCCGCTGATATACTTTCTCACATTAGTCATAGGTTCCTTGACTAACGCAAAATTGACATTGCCACGCATCCGGTCTGTGTCGATATGTTTCATACTCTCCGGAGAGAATTCTTTCAGCCATTTTATAATGGATTGTGATACCGTCATTTCAGCAGTTCCTCCTGAAGTTTCTTCTCTATCTTTTCGAGTCCACCATTCTGCAGCATACGGTCTGCCCAGTGTGCCCCTCGCAGTGTACCGTTGCCATATTCCAGGCTTCGTTTTGTAGGCACCTTATCTACATCTTTTCTGGATCTCCAACCATTGTCTGTCTTGAAACCCGCGCAATGCAGGTCCGGATCCTCATAGACGATGCCTTCCCACATATAATGTGCATACGGTTTATTCCACACAACATCTGCATCATTTTCTATGTGTCCACTTAAACTAAGTCCACCATCAGCTAATGGGATATATGGATCTGATAACTTCAATATTTCATTCGCGCAGATCTGTTGCAGCCTACCTTTTTCTTCCAGTCCCAATGTCTTTATGCATACACCCGGATCGAAATTACGAGTTACTTTCAGAGAATGAAATCCAGTTTTTGCCATATTTCACCTGTTGCACCGGTGCAACTTTACCTTCCCACAACTTTTATGTTCTTCAGTCGAATTCTTTCACGATTGTCAGATACCTCCGTAACGGTAACTGCATACTGGAAATCTTCTTTCAGATCCGTCAGGCGATAGTGTTCTCCTATCTCTTTTTCTGATTCTCCCAGGACCAGCTTATCCTGGTTTGTTCGTACATCCAGTGTCCAGTACTCTGCTGCCTCTTTCGCTGACAACTTCCGGAATTTCTGCGGCTCCAGGTATGGTTTGTTGCCATATTCCCTCTGGAAGTCCACCGTGATGCTCTCAACCTTGCTTTCCGTCTGCACTCCGCCGGAAGATGTTACATCCGTTTTATTGTGACGCCACTGAACTCCCTTCACTACTGATCTGAGCCATACTTCATCGTCTGTCTTCGGATCTCTATGAAAATTATAGACTGTCATAGTATCCGTAAAAAGAACGCTCATAGCGCACCTGCCAGTCCCGTACCGGATAATCCGGAACGTATTACAGAGGTGAGCTGTGTTTCCTTCTCCTGCGCTGTTGTAACCTTGTAAGACTCTGAATACCCGTCATTACTTACGGATGTAATACCAGTCCCCATGCCAGATGCATCCTGCACAGCCATAGTATTGAGCAGCTGGCAAAATGTATCCTGAATCTGCACATGTACCTGCTGCTGAAAGTCTGTGGCAGCATCCTCGTCATATGCCTCCTCAAATCTCTTTGCCCGCATATGCGTAATTGCATTTAGCTTGATCTCTGCCCGTTTGGATAATCGGTTAAATTCCTTCTCATCCGTGATGCTATTATAAAGGGAGCCGTATTGCTCCCACGTTATGTAAGACATACTGCTCCCTCCTCTTTTCTCTTAGCCTGCTGTCTTAGGTTTTACCTTAATTCCCTTAAGAACACCTGCCATCTTACTATTCTTTAAAACAGCACCCGCAAGCATTTCGACTTCACCCTTCTTTACTGCACCAGGTGCATTCAGATCAGGAAGATAGGTACGTACCATCTTACTGCCGTCAACAGAAATTCCGTGAAATGCATTGAGTCCTAGTTTTACCGCATAAATCGCTGTTTCACCGTATGCTGTAGCAGATGTGGTAGTTGTCTCGATCACATCAACAGTCTTGGTGCCATTATAATACTGTCCAACATCCATCATAGGAATGCCGTTATATTTCTCCACGGTTCTGCCGAAACCGTCCACGCTTCTTTCATAGAATCCCGCGCGTCTTGCTGCTGCTCTTGTCTTTGTCAGTAATTCATTGTTCATCAGCAGAATATCCGGTTTTTCTGCCAACTTACTGATGAACCCATCCAGTTCATCCAGATAAGCATTGTAGTTGTTATCCATCAATGCACTGGTAGAGATGTCAACCGCAGATGTGTATTCTGTGTCAGAACCGGATAAGATTTTTTTAAGACCATCAAAGGTTCCAGTAACATATCCTGTACCAGATGCAGCAGATGTTCCATTGATTACGAGATTATGGAAATAATTTGCTCCTGCTTTGGTTTTTTCCTTGATCTGGAAATCGATTTCATCAATAGCGCCTCCGGTCTCTGCAATAACACGGTCTACCTCAAAGGAACCACCGAGGATAATAACCTTTGCGGTTGCTTCCTCTCTCTTTGCCTCGTTAGGTGCGTACTCAGTATTGATGGAACGCACAGCTACTGTAGACGGTGTTTTTAATCTCATATATCCATAAGTAAGCGTAGAGCCACCGGTTCCAGGGGATACAGAATCATCGAATGTAAGCATATCAAGCAAGAGTGATGCTCTTCTGAATTCATCAATAACCTTCTGATCTACTTTGTCAGCCATTCCGGCTTTTGCTTCCGCTAATGTTAAAGCCATTTTTTATTCTCCTTATTTATATTTCTCCTTAAGTGCATCCTTAAGGGTGTCTGTTGACTGGCCGGTTGTTTTATGCACCTGTCCAATCAGATTTCCAGTTCCTACCGGATTAGGCTCCGGCTCACCGAAGAGCATTTTACTGTCTTCTGCTTCTGTTAAAGTTTTCAATGCTGCGGCAATGTCTTCTTTCTGGTTTTTGGATGCTTTCAGCGCATTTACATCCAGCAGAGCCATAATTGCCTTAGGATTCTTTCCCTTAGCAGCTGCAATACTTTCCCTTACAAGATCACTGAAGTCCCGATCCGCAATCTTAGAATCGTAATCTTTCTGAATGTTCTTCTTTTCCTCTTCCAGATCACTGATTCGTTTGTTGAGTCCTGTGACATCCACATCCTTGAATCCATCTAACTGGGTCTGCAAATCTTTCATTGCAGTATCATTAGCCTTGATGGTTTCATTCGCTGCGTCCAGCTTCTTGGTCTGGTTGTCATAATCGGTCTGGGTCTTGTAGTTTTCGAGTACGGCTTTTTCAAAGTCTTTTTTCTTATCTTCAGGTACTTCCAATCCATACTCTTTCATGATTTCAAAAATGTTCTTCATATTGTCCTCCTAAAATATTTTGTGAATCGCACTTTCTGCGATATGGGATAATCGCGGAAGCAGGGATCGAACCTGCGATCTCCGGGGTATGAACCCGGTGAGCTGCCTCTGCTCTATTCCGCCATCGTAGAACAAAAAAAGAGCCAAGGATCAATTCACTTGGAATTGATCACATCGGCTCTAGGCTCTACATTGATCACTATTTCATTTTTACATTTCTTGCAGTATGCCGGAAAATTACATATCTTCGTATTCGGCAACACTTTTAAGAAGTGCGGATTACCACATTTCGGGCATTTGCACCACTTAGAACTCATATATTACCAACTTTCTCCTTTTGGTTGGCTTAAGTGTCTCACAAGATGTATTATAAAGCAAACTTATGTTTGTTTCAATATTTTTTTACTCCAAAACCCATTCTTTTAGTTTGGCAGACTTTTCTTCCTCTTCTTTCAGTTTTTTTTCATTTTCTTCCGGAGTATCATTATATATTTTTACAACATCCTTTAAGTCTTTTCCCTTCATTTCAGTTCTCTCCACTCTATTCCATAATCCTCCATCATGGTTTCCAATGCTTTTACATGTGCTTCCTCCATTGAAAAATAATGCGGTGCTCCATGATATTTATATATCCTCCTATCAAGTACTCCTGATGTAAAAGGTTTATCCCCTACGCAATAAGTATACACCTTCCCGTTATGTGTTGCAATAATACCTTGCCTGTATTTTCTGTATCCAAGGCTTACATAGTCTGCTCCATCTGGCAAAATATTAGTCGGGTGATTATGTATTGCTATAAGATCTTTCTCCTTGTTGTTTTTTATAGCATTTCTCAATGATTCATTGTAATCTACCTGTAAAATATCTGCACTTTCAGTCTGTGATCCTTCTATCGTTCCACTCTTCGCATGTATCAGATACATGTCTTCAAAATCCGTGCCACTTCTGTGCTGAAGAATCTGTTTTGCCACAGTATATATCTGATTATTAAGCTCTGAATTATCGGAAAAAGAATCAAATTTTTTACGATACTCTGCAGAATTAATATAATCCATATCCACGACGTTGCTATCTACTCTGTAAGTATCAGCCTTTTCCGATTCTGTCATATTATTATATTTTTCCCAGGCCTTCGTTTTTGTCAGATCTGATGTCTTACACTCATATCGCAATCTGTTAATATCCGGCTTTATTTTTGCATCCTTGCAGAAGTCCTGATAATTCTTGATCCTCTGCTTAATTTTTCCGGAGATTTCCTTGGTATCCTGCCCCAGCGCTGCCATTGCTTCCCTCTCACGCTTTAATGCCCGGATTTTTCTTTCCAACGTCCGCATTTTCTGTGTAATCTGGTAGTAATCGTAAGTTTTTCCATCTATCGTGACGGGATCCGGCTGCGGGTCCTCATCCGGAAGACTGCTACCGATGAACCATACATAATGCTTATGCCGGCAGTTATACCCATGCAGGCCTAAAGGATCGTTGTCATGAATCCCATCCGCACTATATCCCGTTGCCCTCCACAGATCTGTTATATAGTCCTGTCCTATCCGCCTTGCCTCAGAACTGTAGTCCTCCCCCTCTTTGATGTAATATACCCGTCCCTGCCACTGCTCGTGGTTGGCGTGACCATCACCGGTATTACGTGCTCCCCAGTGTTTGGATACATATACCAGGTTTTCTCCAGTCCTTGTAATGTTTTCATCCATGATTTTAGCGGCAATCTGACCGGACCCAGTTCTCACTGCCAGTTTCACCGCGGTATCAAGCTGCATACTGTAGCCGGAAGAAAAGTCAATGGTACGCAGGCCACTATCTGCAAGGCTATGGATCGTGTCATAGATCACCTGCTCCCGGCTGAATGTTCCGGTACACACCTTGATCATTGCCTTATCCAACTCTCTTCGATATAGGTTTTCCATCGTTTCAAAACCTGACATGGTTTTAAAGCCTGTCGATCCTGCCAGGCTTTTCATATTCTCGTTTGTCTGTTTTCGTATGGCTTCTACCAGCTGGGGTAAATAAGAGTTATCTGTAACTTCTTTCCCTGCCTGCTTCCATGTTCTCAGATCATCCAGATAGGACAGGTCTGCTGATTCCTGCATAACCTGTCCGCCTGCTGCCTCCGCCGCCTTCAGAATCTCTTTCAACAGTTTTTTCACCGTCTTCTTATGTTCCAGAGTATTCTTCGCTACCTCTTTCCGGAATTCCGGGTTTGACTGTAACAGTTTCATTGCCGCTTTCCGTATTTTTGCCGGACTGTACCCTAACTGCTGAAGGCGCTGTGCTTCAATCTCTGCTGTCCTGGAATATGCCATTGTCGCCAGGATACGTTGTGCCACATCCACGATCACACTGTGTTCCAAATACTGAAACAAAGGAAGCAATGCCTCGCCGATGATCTCTTCCTGTTCATTTGTCAGCATTAGTCTTCATCCTCTCCGGTAGGCTGGTCCTCTTCCTCCTGCAGCTTTTCTTTTACCAGTTTCTTTGCCTCATCTTCTGTCAGGCTATATGCCTCCATCAAATACCAAATTGTCAGTTCAGGGATATCGAAGGAAAGCGCGTCATTACGCTTACGTTCCAATTCTGCCTCTCTATCGGTAATATAGCTGTCATCGAAGTCTACCAGGATCTCCTGATCCAAAATAAAGGACTTACCTTGGAATGTGTTAGCAAACCACATCACTGCCTTACAGATATCCTGTATGTACCGGATAGCCTCCTGACGCTGTCGGTTGAGTTCCTGCATCTGATCTTGACGCTCTCCCATATACTCCGTTGCCGTGGTAATCTGGCCATTCTCAAAGCTGTATTTCTTCGTACCATAACCAAAGGACATGGACAGCAGGGACAGTGCCAACTCAAATGACTTGGTGATCTGATCCACTCGTATCTCCGGATTATACTCCTGGATCATTCCCTTTTCTTCCGGAAGCTTCTCGCCTGTGAATACAAAAAGTTTTTTCTGTTCCGGTGTCAGTTTCGGTTTTCCATTGTCGTCAAATTCACACAGCAACTCATTCACCAGGATAATCTTCTCTGCTTTGTCCAAATCTGAAAAGAGAACATTATAACACAAATCCACTACCTTTAGTGCCGGTATTGCATCCCAAAGCTTGGGTAATCCATACCCTATCATATCATCCAAGTTGTTTACCTCTGCATTGCGCATTACAGCAAATGGCTTCACTTCTCCCAGTTGTGCTGTTACCGCTTTTTCTTCTACTTCCTCTCCCTTTTTATTGAAAACGTGAGTCTCTGCCATGTATTTTCCATTGTCCACTGTAAACAATACAAGTGTCGTCTGCTTTTCTCCTTTGACAAGTGTGCTCCCGGAAAAAGCAGCTTCTGTCACAATGTCATTTTCCACCGTCAGCGGAGTGAATGCATCTGCCTCCACATAGTTCAGTTTGATGTCTCCACCCTTTACACTGTTATCATCCATAAAAGTTGCATTATCCAGTCTGATATAGCATGCTGCAGTTCCATCTGCGGAAGTCTTTTCAAGTTGCTTGCGGTACTGTGTATTGAACTGATTCTTATGCAATACCTCTTTCACAAAATCATACTGATCTCCATCTCCTGCGTTGATCTCCAACACCTCACACAGATTCGCATCATCCGAACAGCATCTTTTGCCAAAATTTAATCTGGTCAGCTCATATTGCTGTCCATTAACCGTTTTGCGCTTATGAAAATTCTCAATTATTCTGTTGCTATACCAGTCATCACATATCTGAATTTTCCCCAGTGCATTATCATTCACTGTATATCCCTTTGTCTGTAAGAAATTTTTAACGCATCCTTCCATGTTCTTCTCCTTCTGTTGCACCGGTGCAACTTTACCTGTCTAAGTCTACATACTCCACAAAATCCAACCAGGTGTAGCATTCCGCATCCCACCAGTCATTACAGTTACCTATATTTTTATCTTCCGGCTGGTTTGGATGGTCCTCGTCCCATTTTAGGCTTCCTATCGCCTTTCGCAGATGTTCACACTTCCGATTAATCTTTATCCGGCCGGTATTTAACAGCCTATCCATTGTTCTTGGTCTTTCCGATATTTCATTCTTTCGGCATCCCTTTATGTTTTGGTATGGTAGTCCTGCCTTTTTTGCAGCACTCCGCAAGCTGTTTATCATTGTTGTGCTGGCACTGTCCGGGAACACCCAGTCGATTCTCCCGTATTTATCTCTGCATCGGATATAGAACTCCACAAACTTTTTGCAGATCATGTCCGCATCAATGTCGTTTGATAATGGCAGAAAATCCTCTTCTGCTGTCCGCATGTCATGATATCTATTAAAATACAGTTTTAGAACATACGTTGTCATAGATCCATTTCCGCCAAAGTCAATACCCAGCGTTACCTTGAATGGTTTATGTATCAATTTCCCATTTTTATCCCTTTCAAGTAACGGATCTGTCTCCTCATCATACAAATATGGCTCATTATTGTTGGCAAACTTAGGGAATATGATTCCTTCGGCAACTGCCCGATCTCCTTTTATGTCACGCCGGTACCACACCGTGTCTTTCTGGTAGGTGATAAGCACTGTGCGGATTCGTTCATCCGTCATGCTCATATTATCAACTAAAGTAAAGTGCCCATAGTTATAGCCGTAATCCGAATGCAACACCTGCTGTTCCTCATGAAATTTCAAGATATCTGTGTAATACCAGTGTTCTTCCTCTTTAGGATTCAGGTCGTGAAATATCTTCCGGTCAGAACTGGATAATGTTCTGTCAAATACCTCTTTCAGAAATTTCTGATGACATTCGTTTGCTTCTGTCACATATGCCATACCGTATGTATTACCCTTGATCAGCTTCTCGTCACCATCTTTTCCGCCACCGGATACCAGCACGACCTTCTCTCCGGTTTTTGTCTGCACATACACACAGTCTCTGTCCTTGTATTTTCCTTCCCGACATCTTCCTTCAAAGTAATTCAGCAGGCCATACCCATCGCAGTCAAGAATATTCAGTTTTGCCGTCGCATTTGACACTCCTGCTACCAGGTGAATCTTGTTTTTGTGTGTTTCCAACAGTGTGCAGAAGATCAATGTCTGGAGCACATTCTTTCCACCACGCTTTCCACCCTCTGCCACATTAAACCAACTATGCATACAGTGCAGAAAATATTGATATTGCCGTTCACTGAACGGTGCCGGCTTATTCATCTTCGTGTTCCTCAAAGTCTTCTATCTTACGATTGGCGACCGGTTCTTTCAGAATGTCTGCTATAGTCTGCATATTTTTCAAAATATCCTCCGCACTATTATCATCTGCTTCGGCACGTTTCTTTTCATATTCTGCCCGGTACTTGCTCTCGGGGTGCATCAGGAAATACTTTGTAAGCCAGTTAATAGCCTTTTGCCGGTCCTCCAGTTTTATGGATACACCATATTTTCCATCCTTCACCTCCCGGATCAGCTGCGTATCCGTATTTACTGATGCTTTTAAATCGACAGCACTGAATGATTTCTTCTCCTGCGTTTCAGGATCCGTATATTCTTTTTCACTGAATGTCAGGTAATTGCCAATGTCCGCAAATGCTATCCGCATCTGCAATTCTACTATATCCTCAGTACCCGTAACGATCTGCTGTCGTTTCAATTCCTTCAGACGTTCTATCTCTGTTCTTACCCTAACATTTCCTAACAATCGGGGGCCTGCGCAGAGTGCAGATTCGTATGTGCATCCGTATGCCTTCTGGTAGCTCTGAGCTGCATTAAATGTTTTACTGTAATATACGCAGAAAATCTGCTGTTCCGCAGTTAATTCATCATTCTGCAATGTTTCCTTTGTGCCATCATCAACAGGCTGCTTTTTTTCGGTTTTCTTCTTACCCGAACGTTCGCTTTTTGATGACGAACGCTCGCCATCCCAATTATGTGTACTTTTCCACCTTCTCACCGTACCAGGAGGCACATTCAGTTCAGTGGCAATGTCCACCAGCTTCATGCCGTGCTTATACAGTTCATACGCTTTATCACTTAATGGATTCTTTTTTGCTGACACCTGCTGCCTCCTTCTTACAAAATAAAAAGAGCCGGCACATGGATTTCTCCACGTATCGGCTCTATGGCTCTTGATAATAATTATTGCTTAGTCACTTGCACATAATATGTTTGCGCATTAACTGTTTTTCCCTGATCTTCAGTTTGAGTTTCCTTCCCTTTTAATTCATTATATTTGAACTTCAAACACTCAAGCACAAATGTACTACTGTATACCTTTTCTTTCATATATATATAATAACCTATCAAAACTAGCGACGCAATAATGAAAATTCCTAGCAAAATATTTCTTGAAACAGCATCATTGCTCGAAAGTACATCGAGCAGCAATGTAACTGTTGTTAAAATAACGGCATACGTTATTGAGGCTATGGCAAGGGGTTCTGCAGTATTAGTCTTTGCACTATATTTACATATTAATGCTTCCAGCGCATTACCCTTATCCTCATAAATCGCAATTTCATTGTCAATTTCACTGTTTACACTATTTAGTGATTTAAGGCATTGCTTTTTATCGACTTTTTCACATAAATCATCTTTCTCAAACATTTTCAGTTCCTCCTTTTTTAGGATAACACATAATCATCAATTATTCAATGAACCAGCCATCCACTATTTTCTCTTTGCTCTCTCCATGCGTTTCCCTTGCATCATTCCATATCGAAATGCAGTCGTCACTGCTTGTGGAGAATCGCAGTCCTTAATCAGAGCATCCAACACCAGCCACGAAGGTTTACTTTTAATGATATTCTTCTCGGCTCGAAATAACTCCTGTTTGATTCTCCTGTACTTCATACAGTTCTCCATAACTCGAAGAGTCTCTTTCATGCTATTCGGACATTTTTCCCACAACTGCTTCCTTGTCTCTGCGGACCCACCCATGTATGCTTCGGCCAACTCCCGATAAGTATCATACAATTCGTTATCTTTATTCAGGATCAATATGTTCTTCTCATTATTAAAAACCGTCAGTGTACCAATACTGGCTCCTTCTTCCCACTGGCATAAAAAGCAGCTTACCTGCTCCGCTGTCAGATCGGATAAGTTACAAGCATCAATTCCAAGCTCTGCATTAAGTGTTTCGTACATACCGTTACCTCCCTACATCTGACAGGCCGCAGCCTGCTTCTGCCGTTGCACCAGTGCAACTCTTACCAATTCTTCAAGGAATCTCTTTTCATCGGGATTACTTACCCCTTTTACATAGCCAAGAAATTTCTGAAAGCCTTCCTCTGACATTTTTGCTAAGGTATTCACCATTTCAATTATCTCTACCATCGTCTGTCCCTCCAGATGCTCACATAGTTGTCATACTTATCTGTGCATTGCAGTCCCTTATTTCTTCTGTAAGGACAAATGGTAATTCATACTCATCAATGATCGCTACTGCCTGGTCACACTGGTTACGCTTTAGGGCCTTATAAGTACTGACTCCGAATTGGCGTTTCAATTCTCTATGTATGTCCTGATAGACCTTACTGCGCATAGACGTATCTCTATACGCATTGCTCTGTTTCCCGCCCAGTGCATCTACTCCGCGCTTATGCACTGCTGTAGTGATCCGATCACACTCCACTGCCAGTAACGGCATGTCCAATTTGAAATCATCAAGTTCCTGCTTCACCGTATCTACTTTCTCATTTACTTCAAATAATGCCTGACTTTGGAGCTGTAACATCTCCAATGCTGACTTGGGTTTACCGGTTTTGAATTTCTTTTCTACCTGAATAAAGTATCTGCGCACCTGCTTGCCCTTTTCGTTACGCTCAAGCATCGCCATTTCTTTGGCCGTGTCAAGTTTGATGATGTGGTCTTTCTTGGTCTGACCGGAAGGGGCACAAATTTGAGCGGCTTCAAAATCTTCATTTTCAGCGGCATCAACATCCAATAATCTCCGGGATGACCAATCCTTATATGGTGTCCTGACCCCAAGAACCTCATGAAGTTCCGAACCATATACCACTTTCTCTCCATTGCTTGTCTCGTATACCGGGACTAATTCATTTTCAATTATTGTTAAATTCTGCATTTTGTACTATATTCTCCTTTTTCTTGAAATTTCGCAAAGGAGATGATATAGTTATATTTATCAAATCCCTTGTGATTTGTGTTGTTTATAGAAGTTGCAAACTTTGGTCGGGGCGCAACTTCTATTTTTTATCTTTTTCTTGGTATTCTTTTCCAAACAGTTCCTTAAATGCTTGCATTATGTCATTAATAGCCTGTTCCAATGACCTTTCATCATTTGATTTGAGCAAAGTCTCATATATTTTCTCATATTGCTTATTAATAGGGTCACGCTCTCCATCAACAATGTCATACACTGTCGAACGCTCTACATTAACCTTAAGAAAACACCAAAATTCGTCTTTTAAAATGTTCCCGTTTGATACACTTAAAATTTCAAGCATATTCGCAGTTTGTTCAAAAACATTTCTTCCATACATGTTGTTGTCTAACATTATAAACATTCTCTTTCTAAATGAATCATTAAGGTCTGTACTTACTTCCTCGTACTGTACCTCTATCCCTCTAGAAATTATTTCGGTATCGCTAACCGTTGTGCCAGTTCTAGAATAATAGTTTCTTAAGACATTAAACATATGCTCTGTCTTATTATTAAATCGAACACTTTTTACTTTTCCCATTTTGTGTCCTCCTTTCCGTGTAAACATATTGTATTACATTTTGTTTACACAGTCAAGAACTATTTTATTATTCTAATACAAAGTTAATTTCCACCATTTCAATCTGATTCATAATTCCAAATTCTCCTTGATTTTTAGGCTAGAATCTCTTATTATGAACAAAGAGATTCCATTTACGGGTTTCTTGTTTTGAGCAAACACATCGGTCGCCAAACTTACTGTGTTTGCTCTTTTTTTCTGCTTTCCAAATCTTTCTTCACGCATCCACTAATGTAATCCTTTAATGTGATTCCGTTGGTAAAGCAAAAAATTTTCAGTTGTTTGTGGAACTCTTCGTCAAGTTCAATTATTACTCTCTTCATTTCTATCACCTCCTATTAGAAATTTTATTTCAGAAATATTATTCTGTCAATAGATATTTTTTCTGTTTAGAAATTTTATTTGTAATTATGTGTTTTTATGCTATAATTAAATTGAAAGTGAGGTGCATGTAATGAATTCTATCTTTTCAGAGCATATCAGAGAGCTGCGCAATAATATGAAAATGAATCAAGCTGATTTCTCCAAACTTATAGGTACCAATCAGTCCACTCTATCTGCATATGAAAATGGTGATCGTTTTCCACCTTATGAAACACTAATGGCAATCGCACAACAATGTAATGTATCACTTGATTGGTTATGTGGTCTTAGTGATATTGTAACCACCAATGGTCGTTTAGAAAAATATAGTGATGTAATAAGGTTATTATTCAAAATAGAATCCGCCGGAATAATTGGATTCTCTTTAAGATCCTACATTGATGGCTATGGTTCTAAAAGTTCTGAAGTATCTTTCACGGATAGCAATTTGTATGATTTCGTAAATGATTGGCAAAAAATGCGTGAAGTACACACCAACTCTATTATCGATGATGAAATGTATGATTTATGGATTGAAAAAACTTTAAAAAAATATGATAAACCTATTAATCATAATGACTGGATGAACATTCCTGATGGCATAGATGATGTACTTCCTTTCGATTAGTATCTATAACAGAGCCCCTACTGAATAAGTAAGGGCTTCATCTATTCCCTACTCTGTTCTGCATCTGCCATTTCCTCTCCTTATTCACTTAATCTTTTTACTCTTCGGATACGGATACCCACACTATAGTCTTTGTAAGTACCTCTGTAAAGCCAATCTTTTGGACACAATTCTCTTATTTTTCCCCAATTGTGCATATTGCCAGTATGAAAGATCTGCTAATGTTCCTTATCTTTGCATTGTTTATCTTTTCAACATGTTTTAATCAAAACTGTAGGCTTGTTCCCTGTATCTATTGTATAGTAATTTTTTCAAAGAATTGTCTGACAGCTTAATTTTATGCATTTTGTCATTTTGTGACTTTCACTATAGACTCTGGTAAGAGTCATCGGCTCTCTCCTTGATTTTTTTATTTGACTGTAGTACTAAGTTACTCAACATATTCGCATTTATAACCCGGATACTGCTTTTCTATGTTGCCCCATACCTGGTTCATGCTACCTTTTGCTCTGGTGCTAAATTCCTTTGCCTTGGCCACGTTTTCTGTGATGATGTAACTGCCGTCCTTTCTTTTTCCACCATAGTACATTTTGTTTCCGCTTTTTGTTGTGATCATTAATTTCATCTTCTCCGCCTCCACTTTTCTAAATTACCATCCTATTATGCAGTAACCCTGCATCAGTCCATATTCCGGTACATCCCGGAGCACGTACCGGATCCGGCGCACCTCTGTCCTGCCAGTATATTCTCCGTTCTCCCATTCCATTAGTATCAGGACATCTCCAGGCTGTACATTGTCTTCATCTTTCCGCAGTTCAAAGTTCTTCTTTTCGTCCCGGACTGCCTGGAAGTACTTCGGCAGTATTTTCTTCTCCACTGTCTTCATTCTTCTTTTTCCTCTTCTTTCGGTATTTTTCCGGATCCTGGTTCTCCAATCCCATTGTCAGGAGATCTCCGTAAGAAAAGCTCCGGCGGAATCCTGTCTTTTTATCCCTGGTCAGCACGTTCCGTGGGTAAACTCCTATGACTTCGTATTCGCAGTATTTGCTCGCGCGGCCGATACGATCCTCGTCATTTATTTTGATCTTTATGGTGTCTCCTATATGTATGTTGCGGATGCGCGGCGCAGGATCCAGCAGAAGATTGCCGTCCCAGTCCTTATACTGCATTGTAGTCTCCTTCCTGGACGACTGCTGCCTCTTGGATTTCCAGCGGCCGTCCCGTGGCTATGTTTATGGTTGTTCGTGAGTACACTCCAAAAGGCTTATTGATTTTTCTGGGCTGCCAGCGCTTTCTGTACTGCAGCATAGTAATTATTCACTCCGGCGATCAGGATCTCCGTCTCGGTCTTTGCCATTTTTTCGGCGCAGTATTCCAGTCGCCGCTTTTCCTCCGGCGTCATCCGGATGATCTTGCTTATTGTTCTGCTTTTCATCTCTGCGCTCCTTTCGTGTATATACAAATTTGTATATACATCATCCCCACTTGTTATAGGTCAGGGCATCCTCCGACCAGTCTTGGTAATGGTTCTGCAGGTACTGCCTAAACATCTGCTGCATCTCATTCCGTCTACCTTTGTTGCCATTGTCCAGCATCTCATGATGACTCTGACAACCCAGGGCTCCATTCTGTGGGATCCCGAGTCCGCCGCGGGATCTCGGGATATAATGCATGATGCTTAAGAGCTGCTGTCCGTACCAGGTGACATCCTCCATGTGATATTCCATATGGCAAAAAATGCACTGGTATAGATCCCTCTCCTTGATGATCTGACGGGAGGCAGCATTAAACTCCCGCGCTCTCGCCTGCTTCGACCGCTTCGGCATTGCTATCCGCCTCCTTTATGAGTTCTTCCAGCTTGTCCAAGTATTCGGAGATATCTTTCACCTGCACTCGCGCCGCGATGATCAGATCCATCTCTGCGTAACGTACCAGATTATCCACTGCTCCACGGATGGACTGGAGATAAGCAGTCCTTTGGTCTGCATCCGGACAATATTGCGGAAAGTCACTTTCAAGGTCTGTCTGTCCCGGTACCTGCTCTTCCGTATCCATGGTGTCGGTATTCTGTTTCTGTTCAGATTCCCCGGAGCATGAGTCAGTTACCTGTGTTTCCGGCTCTTTCGGTGCCGGATCCGGTGCGGCTCCCGGGATGGTCATCTGCTCCGGCTTCTTTTCCGGTTCCTTGGGCTTTTTCTTCGGTTCTGTGTTTGCTTTGGTCACACGGGATTCCTTACGCTTTTCCGGTTTCTTTTCTTTCGGAGAGTCGGTCGGTTGCACCGGTGCAATTTCCGGTTCTTCCGGAGTCAGGTCCTCGCCATAGAGTTTCTTGTACTGCTCCTCAGGGCTGCTGCCTCCATCTATGAGAGACCGGACTGCATCACAGATCTGATCCTCTGTGTATCTGCTCCGCTCCAGCGTTTTCAAATTCACGATGGTGGCTCCATCAGAATTTACAATGATCTGTGTCCTACGCTCTCCTGGAATCAGGACGGTATACACTGCGTCTCCCTGTGGAATCAGTACATCCATGATCTCTGCATTATTTTTGTTGCCAAATGCAGTATGTAAAAAACATATCTCCCACAACTTCCGGAAGAGTTCTTCCTGCTCTTTCCCCAGCTGCCATAGGTTTCTTTCCAATGGCGATCCCTCCGGCGGAAGCATGGGCTTGTCCGTTACGGCTGCTGCCTCTGCCTTCTCAATCTCCACCTCAATATCCGTGACCTTGCTCTCCGCATCCACCTCGTCTTTGATTGCCTGTATCTCAGTCTTGGACAGATTCGGAGATAAAGCCTCGTTAATAGCTTCCGGGATGCTTAACATTATGGCTAACTTTGCAAAACCAAAATCTTTGTACTGGTCTTTTAACACGTGGCTGTTTCCGTCCACTGAAAAATTCTGGACAATACGTATGTATCGCGACACAGTCCCGGGGTCCAGCTGATAGCGTCTCTTGGCAAAATCCTGATAGTCCGTATATTCCGAGTCCTGCAATATATCCGTATCCCTTGCCATTTTTAGGATGTATCCCATCTCCATAAATCCCTCTTTGATCTTGTTGGCAGTCCTGTCTGCTGCCGCCTCGAAATCTTTATATCCCGCAAATGCAAGTACTTCCGTACTTTCTGCTTTTATCAGTTCTTCCATCAGATTACCTCCATCAGATCTTCTGCCAGTCCTTTCAGGACCACAGTATTATTCTTTGCCTTCAGTTCTTCTATGTTCTTCTGCCGCAGGATCTCACTCTGTGCGGCATATTCATGATCCTGCCTGCTCATGCGCTTGCGGATCACCTTCTGCCACTCCCTCAGGAACGGCTTGATCTCTTCTATGCCCGGCTCCTCGTCGTAGGCTCCCCGGTGCTGGCGGATGGTACCGCCCGGCTCCACCTCTATCGTGTAAAAAGGCTTATCCGGGGACGACTGCTGCCGCAGGAAGCAGATATAGGTCTCTCTGCTGACAATCCGGTCAAAATATCTCTCCGTGTTACCGACGCAGTGATGCAGTGCCATGCCCTCTGCTGTAATCTCCATAAAGTCCCTTGGAACCACAATACAATAGGTGTCATTCTGATACTCAAACTTCTCGCTGATCTCGGAGAGGATATCCTCATATCCCGGATACTTGTTCCTCATCTCCTCCGCCTGCTTCCTTGCCATTTCCGCATTTCTTTTCCTTTCAAATTCTTCCCTGTGCAGTTCCACTTCCTCATTCACTTCATCGTGCCGGCGCTTCAATTCCCTGGGGCGGTGTACCAGTGCATCATCCATGTGTTTTCCCAGCGTTCGTGACATGGACAGATAGTCCTCGTACTGATTCCAGACATCCTGGATCTTCATTCCCGGATACGATTCCTTTTTCTGCCGGTTCAGGTAATTCATCAGCTGTTCCGGAGACATGTATTCTCCGGCGAGAGATTTATCATAGTCCTCCGGATCAATTCTGTTTTTTTCTGTCCATGCGATAAATTCTGCCGACAGCTTTCTTTCTTCCAGTTCTGACCACTGCATCCAACGCAGCATCTGCATTCCGCCGTTTTCCTGCCGCAGGCGGTTGACTAGCTGCTTGTCATCTATCAGTAAAATATCTTCCATGCATTCACCGTTTACTTCGATTGTTCTCCCCGAATACCCGCCCCAGTATGTAATACACTGTGACAGTTCATCCAGCAGACGGTAAAAGCGTCCCTTTGCCATATACTCTGCGATACCGGTAAATTGCTTATTGCTTTCCACAAGCAATCCGTTATAAAATGCCTTAATCCCCATCTGTGCCAGCATTGGCATGACATCTGACCAGGCTTCGTATGCCGTAGCTTTCAGCCCTGCTTTGATTCCTTCTGTATCTGGATACAGGTAGGATGTATGCCAGCGTCTGCCCTGTGGATTGTGGTCGTGCCATCCGCACCAGTACACATCACAGTAGTAATAGATTTTCATAAAATCCTTTGCTCCTCGGAGCATCATCAGGCGGATCTGTTCATCCAGCTCTGTATCTCTCTTTCCTGTTCTGTGCCAGTCCACCGTTACCTTAAAATGTCTCTCTACTCCCTGTTTCTCGTCCACGTCGTGGATCATCGTCAGCCATCCGATTGTTTGGATTCTTCCCCTTGTTTTTTCCACCGTCAGGTCATGGCCACAGAGAGGACATTTGATCTGTTTACGATGTTTTACGGGGACATCTGCTGCCTCTTCTTTAAAATCCCCGTTGCATGCGGTACAATGACAGGTCTTGTCCTGCTTGTTATAAAAGGCATACTGGAGATCTCCTACCAGTCTCTCAGTGATCCAGTCATATACCCTGTGTCCCGGCTTCGGACACTTATTCATGAGATCTCTGATTCTCTGTTCTTTCCGGTCTCTGGCACGTTCCCTCTTATCCGCACTGTAGTCTTTTTCCATCCGACATATCCTCCGCAATGGATCGCTGATCCAACTGTAATCATGCATCGGGACAAACTTCTCCAGTTCTTTTGCCTGTTTTTCTTCCAGCCAATCTCCCTTACACGGTTCCGATCCCCAGTAACATCCTCCAAATCCTTCCGTGCAATTTGTCAGATTGGTCTGCTCTTTTTTGCCTGATCCGACGTAATAGGTGCCGTATTCCCATGTTTTCCGGTCTACGGCGTGCCGGCAGATATTTACTTTATTTTTCCAGATGTCCATGATCAGGTACTGGTCCGTCGCCTGAAAAGTGATCTGGTTTTCTTTCTTCCTACTTTTTGTCCGTGGTATCAACGGTGCTTTCAGTATTTCTCTCCACTTCATGCCTGCTGCCTCCTCTCCGCTTCTGCCAGATTCTCCAGGGTGTACCACACGCCCGGCAGGATATAGACTCCGTCCACATCAAATATCTTGGCCGCTGTGATCTTTCCTTTCTCTTCCTGGATCAGCCCCAGGTGTGCTCCGTCACAGCCGCTTACTTTTGGATGGATTCCTCTTGCAATGGCGATCCCATCCGGAATCCTGATCTCTGCTGTGTTCTCCTTTACCTCTACCATATGACGCGAGGTCTTCCAGTTATCCCGGCGCGGATGATGTATCATGTAAAGCATGGCTTCTTTTGCAATGTCACGGTTGGTCAGTTCTCGCAGCAGAGTCAGTTTTGTGCATGCGATGCGGGTGTCGTGTCCGTCTTCTGCAATGTCTCCTTCTGCTTTGGCTTTAAAATACCTGTTACCGGCGCCCAGTCCGTAATACCATGTGCAGTCCAGTACATACTCGCAGGCATGCAGTCCTGTTGATGCGCATTGTGACCGTTCTGCCGTCGCCGGTACTCCAAGCTGATACTGTATTCCCTGCCCTGGTTTACAGGTCATGTCATTGTTTGTTGCTTTAAATACAATCATTTCTTCTCTCCCATGTAATAATCCAAGATGATCTTTTTTAAGTCATCACGCCCGCACATTCCAATCTGTCCGGCGCTCTCCGGCAATCCTGCTGCCTTTGTGATTCTCCGGTCAACCGTTACTCGGTTTTTCGATGCCAGTTTCAGTCCGGCGGCCAGCACATCCAAAAGCTTTTTATCCGGATTAAATACGGCATTGGCCAGAGCTGCACCGTCCTCTTCCATGTGCTGTGTCGGATATTCCATCAGCATCTGGACCACAAAATCTTTCCAGTCCTTCATCTGGCTCTCCAGCTTCAGGTCCTCTGCTTCCAGTTTCAGCTTACCGATTGCTGCCATTGTCTCATTGCACAGAGTATCCTCTGCATCGTCGCTGTCCATGTAGTCCTCGGCATCCTCTTTCTCCAGTCCGTTCTCTGTGGCCAGTCCGATCAGCGCTTCCAGGTCCCCCTCTGCCTTCTGGGCGGCTGCTGCCCTGTTTAACTCCTCTACGGTATTAAATATTCCAAATTTCTTTTCCATCTCCGTCTCCTTTCCCGGTTGCACCGGTGCAATTCTGTCAAAATGTTCTATTTCTACCATTTCAGTGACATCACCGGAATTGTTTCTAACTCTATTCATTTACTGGTGTTACCTCTTGCAATTCCACTTTTGTAAAAATGTTAGATTTTACATCTATCTTTTTCATGTTATAGCTGAAAATATCAGAATACTCATGTCTGCCTTCCACGGCGGTGATACGGTGACCCACTTCTCGTACCTCTTTCAGAATCTTTTTCCACAAATCCGCATCTTTGATTTCTTTCCCGCGACTATTCTTCCAGCCGTTTCTCGCCCACCGTTCCGGCCAGCACTGATTGATCACGGATGCTATGTAACTGTTTTCTGTGTAGATCACAATTTCCCGGTCACTTGGCAGTCTCTCCAGCGCCCGGCAGATGCTCCACAGCACCAGACGG